>Ga0316622_100001238_pt1 | contig 16354 bp, 11 predicted proteins | sample OWC_Aug_OW2_C1_D_FD_207646 | JGI IMG/M metagenome (GOLD analysis project Ga0316622, IMG submission 207646) | Wetland soil microbial communities from Old Woman Creek delta, Ohio, United States - OWC_Aug_OW2_C1_D5_C | ecosystem: Environmental > Terrestrial > Soil > Wetlands | place: USA: Ohio... | reverse complement strand
GGGAGCAGCGGACGCGGGAGTTCTTGGGGAAAATCCTCTGACCGGCGTGTTGCGCCGGGGCGCCGGGCCCGCCGGGCGGCCCGCGGGAGAGATGCGATGGAGCTGGACGGCAGACTGAAGCAGGCAGTGGTCGGCTGGGACCTGAGCCGCGTCGTGTTTCGGGACCTCGAGCGAGACTACCCCGTGGTCGAGCGGGGCGAGGGGATCTACCTTTACGACACCAGGGGCCGGAAGTATATCGATGGGTCCGGCGGATCGTCCGTCGTGACCTCCATCGGGCACGGCAACAAGCGCGTGGCCGCCGTCATGGCCCAGCAGGCGGAGACGATCGCCTTCAGCCCCGCCCACTGCTTTGCCAACAAGCCCCACGTCGAGCTGTGCCAGAAGATCGCCGCGCTGTCCCCACCGGGGATGACGCAGACGTTCCTGCTGTCGGGCGGCTCCGAGGCCACCGAGAACGCCATCAAGTTCGCTCGCCAGTACGAGTACGTGCGGAACAATCGGGGCAAGTCCACGGTCATCGGTCGCTGGCAGGGGTTTCACGGCAACACCTTCGGCGCCATGACGGTGAGCGGGATCACGTATCGCCGCCATATCTACGGCCCGATGCTGGGCCACTCGGTGAAGATCCCGCCCTGTTACTGCTATCGCTGCGACTGGGGTTTGACGTACGGAAAGTGCAACCTGGAGTGCGCCCGCGCCCTCAAGAAGGCGATCCGCCAGGAGGGACCCGAGAACGTCCTGGCCTTCATCGCCGAGCCGGTGGTGGGGGCGGCGCTGGGTGCGGTCCCGGCGGTGCCGGAATACTTTCCGCTGATCCGGGAGATCTGTGACGAGCAGGACGTCCTCTTTATCGCCGACGAGGTGATGACCGGCTTCGGCCGGACCGGCACGAAGTTCGGCGTGGATCACTGGAACGTGATCCCGGACATCATCGCCACGGCCAAAGGAATCTCGGGCGGCTACACGCCGCTGGCGGCGGTGATCCTGCGGGACACGATCATGGGCCTGCTCCGGGAACAGCACAGCAGCTTCCGCGGCGGCCATACCTACTGCGCCAACCCACTCTCGGCGCGGGTGGGGATCGAGGTGCTGGATATCATCCAGGAGCAGAACCTCATCGAGAACGTCCGTCGGATGGGATCGCGCCTGCTGGACGGCCTGCAGAAGCTCTTGGCGCATCCCACGGTGGGGGACGTGCGGGGCAAGGGGCTCATGGCCGGTGTGGAGTTCGTCCGCAACAAGCAGACCAAAGAGCCGTTCCCTCCGGAATACCAGTTCGGCAAGCGCCTCTTCGAGGAGGCGTTCGCGCGGGGTCTGGTGGTGTTCCCCGCCAGCGGCACGGTGGACGGCGTGGCCGGGAACCACATCCTCATGGCTCCACCATTCATCATCACGGAGCGCCAGGTGGACGATCTGGTGGCCATCTTGGACGAGGCGATCGGGGCGGTGGAGACGTCTCTCCCCGCCGAACTGCGGGGCTAGCAGGCTGCTGAAAAAGGCCCATCTACGGGGACCCAACTGCGGTGGGTGCCCCCGCGCTCACGCGGCGCTGCGACGTACACGCTAAGTACGCCTCGCACCTCGCCGGGTACCCATCCGGAGGATGGGTGACGCCGCCTTGTATCTGGACCTTGTTGAGCAGCCTGGGCAACAACGAGTTCTTCAGCGTCCTGCTAGAAGGCCAAGAGGCGCTCGGCTGTTGGGCGGCTCGGCCGTTCGGCTGAACATGAGCCGCAGCACGGCCGAACCGTCGAAGCGCCGAACTGCCGAACGTACTTAGGAGGGTCAACGACATGGGTGCACAGGTTTTCCGGGATTTCAAGAAGGCATACCCGGTCATCGTCCGGGGCAAGGGCGCGTTCCTCTACGATCGGGCGGGCCGAGAGTATCTCGATGCCGTGGGGGGCATCTCGGTCGTCAACGTCGGACACGGGGTGCCCGAGATCGTCGCGGCCATGCGGGAGCAAGCGGACAAGGTAGCCTTCGTCCACGGTGGGTCCTTTGCCAACGAAGCGGCCATGGCGCTGTGCGAGGAATTGGCGACGTGGGCGCCGAAGGGGATGGGGCACGTTCTGCTCCTGTCCGGAGGGTCCGAAGCCACCGAGACCGCCATGAAGCTGGCCCACCAGTACCACCTGGAGCGCGGTAAGGAGGGCAAGTACCGGATCGTCTCCCGTTGGATCAGTTATCACGGCAACACCATCGGGGCGCTGTCCATGTCGGGGCGCACCGCCTGGCGGCGGGAATTCACACCCTATCTTCAGAACTTCCCCAAGATTCATCCGCCCTACTGCTACCGGTGTCCGTACGGGAAGAGCTATCCGGGCTGTGGAATCGCCTGCGCCGAAGACCTGGAGCGGGTGATCACGCTGGAGGGCGCCGAGGGCATCGCCGCTTTCATCGCCGAGCCGGTGATCGGGACGTCGGCGGCGGGGGTCACCCCACCCCCCGAGTACTATCCGCGCATCCGCGAGATCTGCGACAGGCACGACGTCCTCTTTATCGCCGACGAGGTGATCACGGGCGTGGGTCGGACGGGAAGGAATTTCGGGATCGAGCACTGGGGCGTCGTCCCGGACATGATCACGACGGCGAAGGCTCTGAGCAGCGGGTACGCACCACTCGCTGCGGTGATCCTGCACGACAAGGTGTATAATGCCATCGCCAAGGGGTCGGGCCACATGACGCAGGGGTTCACGTACTCCGGTCATCCGCTGTGTTCCGCGGTGGGCCTAGCCGTGCTCAAGTACCTCAAGGAGCACAAGCTGGTGGAGAACGCCGCCCGCATCGGACGCGTGCTGCGGGAGCGCCTGGAGACGCTCAAGCGCTTCCCCATCGTGGGGGACGCGCGCGGGACCGGCTTGATTCTGGGCGTCGAGTTCGTGGCCGACCAGGCCAGCAAGCGGCCTTTCCCGCCAGAGGCGGGTGTGACCCGGCGCATCGTTGAGGCCGCGCTGGCGGAGGGCGTGATGGTCGTGCCGGGCATGGGCGGCATGATCGACGCGGTGGCCGGAGATCACATCCAGATCAGCCCCCCGTACATCTTCAACGAGGCGAACGTGGAGCAGCTCGTCAAAGCCCTTGAGACCGCGATTCAGAAAGTCATGCGAGACGTTCCCGTTCGATAGCAAAGCGAGGAGAGGACCATGACCGTCCAGAATGACGCCCGTTTCGCCGGTGAGGACTACCTCCGCCACATCATGCTGGACTACCGCCAGATGACGGAGTTCGTGAAGGAGCCGTTCCTGGTGGCGCGGGCCGACGGGATCCGGTTCTGGGACGTCTACGGGAAGGAGTACCTGGACGGCCTGGCCGGAATCTTCACCGTCAACGTCGGCTACAACAACCCCCGGGTCCTTCAGGCCGTGACCGATCAGCTTCGGACGCTCCCGTTCAACCCTCCCATGCACGGAACGAACCCGCGCGCCGTCGAGCTGGCGACTCTGCTTGCGGAGATTACCCCCGGGGACCTGAACACCGCGCGGCTGGTCGACAGCGGGTCGGAGGCGAACGAGGCCGCGTTCAAACTCGCCCGGCAGTACCATCGCCAAACCGGAAACCCCGGGAAATTCAAGATCCTGTCCCGCTACCTCTCCTATCACGGGGCCACGGCCGCCACCATGAGTGCCGGGGGGGTCGGCTACCGGAAGACACTCTACGAACCCGCGGCGATCGGCCATCTCCACACCTATCCTCCGTACTGTTACCGGTGCCCGTACGAAAAGACGTACCCGGCCTGCGACGTCTTCTGTGCTCGGACGGTGCGGACGATGATCGAGTGGGAGGACCCGCGGTCCATCGCCGCGATGATCGTGGAACCGATCAGCAACACCGGCGGGATCATCACGCCCCCGCCGGAATACCTCAAGATCCTGCGGCAGCTCTGCGACGAACACAACATCCTCCTCATCTTCGACGAGGTCATCACGGGCTTCGGCCGGACCGGGAGCCTATTTGCGGCGCACACCTTCGACGTCATCCCCGACATCCTGTGCTGCGGGAAGGGGATGAGCAGCGGGTACGCCCCGCTCGCCGCGGCCATGGTCTCCGAGCGTGTGGCAAAGACCTTCTGGGGGGCGCCCGGGACGGAGTTCGCCCACGGCCACACCTACGCGGGGAACCCGGTGGCCTGCGCCGCCGGCCTAGCCAGCATCCGCGAAATCTTGGAGCGTCGTCTGCCCGAGAACGCCCGACGCGTCGGCGGGCATCTCGTCCAGCGGTTGGAAGGCCTGCGCTCGCTGGGGATTTTCGGTGACATCCGGGGCAAGGGGCTCATGATCGGCGTCGAACTCGTGGAGGACCCGGCGACGAAGAAACCTTTCTCGCCGGAGGTGAAGATCGGCCTCCGTATCGGCAAGCGGGCCCTCGCGAATGGCCTCCTGCTCCGATACGACCCCCACTGGATCGCCTTCGGGCCGCCGCTCATCGTGACCGAGCAGGACATCGACGCCATGGTGGCCATCCTCGAGTTGAGTATCCGGGAGGTGCTGCGCGAGTTGTAGCCACCGCCGGGGATGATTCCGGCACGCGTTCGTGCCGGCGAGACGGCTCCTGCCACCGGCCTCGACCACCGAGGAGTCCGCCGGTGTTGAGTCGCCCAGGAGAGGATCCGGCCGGAAGATCCGTGCTTTTCGCGCGCGAAAATGTTCGGACTGCAGACAGGGCGTTTCCCCCTCTCAGTGTCGCGATTGACTATTCAGGAGGTGGCAGCTATACGTAAATGATGGTGCGGATCCCACGAATCCGGACAGCGGCGGCGGATGAGGCGCCTTCGCGATGGGTGTTGGCGTGCCTTGGCCTCCTCCTTTTTGTCCACCTCGTCTTGCTCGGCTTCTTCCAGGTCAGTTCTCTCGACACGTGGTTCCACCTCAAAGAGGGTGAGCTCTACGTACACACCCGGTCCCTCCCTGGCCAGGACCCCTTCGCCTTTACGACCGAAGGCCGAGAGTGGATCAAGTATTCCTGGTTGGCGGACGTCCTCTTTTATCTCACGTATGCGGCCGGCGGCTTTCCGGGTCTCGTCCTGCTCCGGTTGGGATTCCTCTTTGCGATCGCCTGGCTTCTCTACCGCCTCCTGCGCCAATGCAACCTCAACCCGGTTGCCGCGATCCTCCTCGTTTTCATCGCCAGCCTTGCCCTCCGGTTTCGCCTTTTCATCCGGCCGGAGATCCTTACGTTCGCGTTGCTTCTCGGGACTCTCGCGATCCTCATCCAACTGCAGGCCTCTTCTCCCTGGATGGCGTACACCCTCCTCCCGCTGTTCGTCCTGTGGGTGAATGTGCACGGGAGCTACGTTTTCGGCCTCGGCCTCCCTGCGCTCGTGCTCTTCGCGAACCTGCTGCCGGGGGACTGGGCGGCCCCGGGCTGGGGCCGACTTCGGCTCGACCCCGTGCGTCGTCGCCACCTCGCCCTGGCAGTGATGGCTCTTCCGGTTGCCGGGATTCTCAACCCGCAGGGAGTCGGGCTGCTCCTGTTCCCGTTCCGTCAGAACCGGATGATCCGGCTGACGGCATTCCCCGAGTGGATGGAGGCGTGGCGGTATCCCGGCATCGACCCCGTGTGGTGGGAGCCTGTCGTCATCCTTGGCCTCGCGCTCCTTGCGTTTGGCGCCGTCGCTTGGCTGCTCTTTGCTTGGGAGCGACGCCTCGACCCCGTGGGCCTGGGCATCGTGCTCACCATGGGAGCGTACGCCATCTTCCGAAATCGGGCCATACCGTACTTCGTCTTGGCGACTCTCCCTTTCCTGGCGCTGGCGCTGGCGCGCCTGTCGGAGCATCTGCCGACCAGAGTCCCCGCACAGCCTCCTCGGCGGCTTACACAGCTCGGGGTCCTGGCCTGTCTCCTGCTGTTGACCCTCTCCATCGTCGATCAGGCCTTCCTGACTCGGCGCTTTCCACCGGGATTCGGCGTGGCGTCCCACGTCTTTCCCGAGCAGGCGGCCGTCTTTCTGGAGCGCTACCGGCTTGATGGCCGCGTCTTCAATTCCTATCAGTTCGGCGGTTACCTGATGTGGCGCCGCTGGCCCGCCAACCACGTGTTCATCGACGGGCGATACGATGCCATCCTGTTTGACGAAGAACTCTTAGAGCTGTACGCGGAGGCCCACCACGTTCCGGCGGTCCTCGATCGGCTTGCTGAGAAATACGCGATCGAGATCCTGGTCCTCGACGCGGACCGTGAGTCTCGAATGGAACATATCCAGGATAATCCGACGTGGTCGCGGGTGTACTGGGACCCGGTGGCTGAGGTCTATGTGCGACGAGGCGGTCGGTTCGCGGACCTCGTCGCGACTCGGCAGTATCGGCTGACCCGATCGACGACAGACTTGGCGTACCTCGAAGCCTACCGCGGCAGCCCGCAGGCTTGGGCCCAGGCGATGGCCGAGCTCCGACGTGCGGTGGAAGACAATCCCGAGAATGTACTGGCGTGGCAAGGACTGGCGCAGGAGTACGGCGCCGCCGGTCCGGCGGCTCTGGGGCAGCGCCTGGAAGCGCTCACGCGGGCCCTCGCGGTTCTGCACGACAATCCGGCGGCGGGCCGCCTGCACGCCGAGCGGGCCGAGGCTCTCCTGCAGCTCGGACGACCCGAAGAGGCCGAAGCGGCGGCGCGAGAGGCTCTTCGGGTCGACCGGGGTCTCCTCCTTCCGCGATGGATCTTGGCGGCCGTGGCCGAGCGCCAGGGCGCGTGGAAAGAAGCCCGGGAGCACCTCCGTACGCTTCTGGATCGGATGGACCGGAGCCACCCGATGGAATCCCGCGTTCGGGAACGTCTGGACCGCGTCGAGAGGCAACTGCAAGACCACGGAGCGAAGTGACGCGGGAGCGGGAGGCCGGGTGAGGAGGGTGCGGCCTCGCCGGTCTCGATCTGCCGGGAAGCATGTGATCGCGTCCGGGGGCGCGCCGGACCGCGGGGAGATCGTCTTGGGGAACGTCTGGACACGGATGAGGGAAACCGGGGCGCCGACCTGGTGGGCTTCCTTTGCGCTGGTCGTGGTCCTTGCGCTGGTCGGGTACGGTTTCATCCTGCAGCCGGGCCAGGTGCTCTACAGCCCCCACTCGGATATCTTGGCCTATCACCTCGGGGCCAAGGGGGTCTTGTGGCGGTCCCTGGAGGCGGGTCGAGGGATTCCGTTCTGGCGAGCCGACCAGATGGCAGGCGGCCCGGCTTTCACCAGTCCCAACGCACTCTATACGTATCCGCTCCACGGCCTGTTCTATCTGCTCAATCCACCCGCGGCTGTCGACTGGACCATGTGGATTCATATCGTGCTGGGGGCACTGGTGTTTTGGGAGCTGGGCCGCGCCCTTGGGCTCGGCTCGTGGCCTCGATTGCTCATGGCGGTGGCCGCCTTGTTCAACTTCAAGGTGCTCATGGCCGTGTACGCGGGCTGGCTGAGTCTCCTGCCGGGTATTTCGTTCTTCCCGCTTCTTTTCGCCGTCCTCTTCCGCCTGGCGGATCACCCCCGAGCACGGGATGCGCTGGCGTTGGCGGCAGTTGGCGCGCTCTGTCTGCACGGCGGGCACGTCCAGCTCGTGTATTACTGTAGTTGGTTTCTCGCCGCATACGTGCTCATCGCCCTGTTCCGCCTGTGGCGCGCGGGATCGTATGGCGACATGCGGAGGGTGGCGGGGTGGGCCGCCTTGAGCGGCGCCCTCGCGGTCGGGATGGCCGCGTATCTCCTGGTGCCCCTGGCGGCCGAGGTGCCACTCGTGACCCGGGATCTGGCGTCGAGGGAGTTCTTTCGATCCTTTCACTCGCTTGGTTGGCATCATCTGCTGACCTTTTTCCATCCGGAGCTTCTCGGGAGCCCGCGCGATGGAACCTACGCGGCGATCGAATTGTGGGAAGATGTCGCCTACTTCGGGCTGGTCCCACTGCTGCTGGCGTTTGCCGGCGGGACGTTGGGGTGGCGACGGCCAAGAACCCGTTTCCTCGTGGTGAGCTTCGTCGTATCCATGCTCTTCGCGCTGGATACACCCCTCGTTCGTTTTCTGTACGACATGCTGCCGGGGTTTCGGTTGTTCCGACTGCCGGGCCGAATGCTCTTCCTCACTTCGTGCTTTGGCATTGCGCTGGCCGGTGTGGGGCTGGAGGAGGTCTTGGCGCGGCTCCGCGGAGTCTCCGGGGCGGCTTGGCGCACTGCGCTGGCCGCCGGGGCAATGATCGCGGTCATCGTCGCGGAGGGAGCGTATTACTCGCATCGATATCTTGCGACCATTGCCGGAGAGTATGCTGCGCCCAAGACAGACTACGCGAGATTTCTCGCCGCCGACCCGGAAGTCTTCCGTGTGGCGCCCCTCGGCTCGCGAGTGGTTCCCTATGGCTGGGCGGCACCGATGGGCCTCCAAATGATCTCGGGTTATGAACCCTTTAACCTGCGCCATTATCAAGAGTACGACCGGCTGATGCAGTTCGGAGACGGTCAATTGAGCGACGCGATAACCTGGACGGATTTCACGCGGATCGCGAGATGGGACCTCTTCGACAATCTGAATGTCAGGTACGTCCTGACCCCAAGCCCACTGCGGCCTCTCCCCGAGCGCCTCGAACTCGTGGCGCAGTATCAGAATCAGCCGCTGTTCGTCCTCTATCGGGGAATGTATCGGACCAACGTGTTCATCTACCGGAACACGGAGGCCAGGCCACGGGTCTCTTGGGTGAGTCGGGTCGTGCCGGCGAGCGGCGAGAAGGACGCAACCGCCCTGATCCGGCGCCACGACCTTCGGGACCTTGCGATCGTGGATGGCGCAGAGGCAACGGAGCAACCGGGCCCCGTCTCATCAGCCGAGCGAGCTGAGGTCGTGGCAGCGGCGGACGGTTTTCTCGAAGTAGAGACGGAGAGTCCCGCGAAGCGTTTTCTCGTGATAAGCGAAGTGTGGCATCCTGGTTGGAGTGCCACCATGGACGGTGTCGAGCACCGGCTCCACCGCACGAATCTGGCGCTCATGGGGGCGTGGATGCCCGCCGGAAAACACAGGCTGGTTCTGCGGTTCCGGCCTCTCTTGTGGCGTCCGGCACTCGCCGTCAGCCTCGGATCCGGCGTCGCGTTTCTGGGATTGGCTGCGATCGCGTTCCTCCAGCGCCGACGAGATGGTCATGGTCTTCCTACCGACGGGTTCGCCGAAGGCTCTCGTTCTTTGAGGGTTTGACCCGCCGGACCGAAGGACCTGACCGAGGGTTTTGCTGAATGGCGCACGAAACGCCGTTTTCCAATGCGGAGGGCAGGGGCGGGGTCATACCCGGTTGGGTCCCGCGCGTCACGATCGGCCTGCTTCTGGCCATTCATCTGGCCCTCTTGGGCTTCTTCCCCATCGTGTCAGAGGACACCCCGTGGCACCTGAAGCAGGGGGAACTTTACGTAACCACGCTGTCCTTGCCTTCCCAGGATCCGTTTGCCTTTACCACCACCGGGCGGGAGTGGATCAAGTTCTCCTGGGCCGCAGATGTTCTCTTGTACCTGGTGTTTCGCGCCGGGGGCCTGCCCGGTTTGGTTCTCTTCCGTCTCCTCATGCTCTTCGTGATCGCCGCGGTCCTGTATTGGATTCTGAGAGACTGCGCTCTCCATCCGCTGGCCGCCACTCTCTTGGTGTTCATGGCAAGCCTGGCCGTGCGGTTCCGTCTTCTGGTTCGGCCGGAAATCCTGAGCTTCGTGCTCCTCCTCATCCTGATGGCAATCCTGTTGCGCCTTCGAGCGGGACCCATCTGGGTACCCTATCTCATCTTGCCCGTCCAAACGCTTTGGACGAACGTCCATGCGAGTTTCGTCTTTGGGTTTGCCATTCCAGGGCTCGTGCTCCTGGCAAACCTGGTGCCGGGGGATCGGGTCGTGCCGGGCTGGGGACGTCTCCGTCTGGATAGAGCGCGCGTGAGACACTTGGCCGCTGCCGTCGCCTGCCTTCCGTTGGCGGCCCTGCTTAATCCGCATGGCGCCGCATTGCTCTTGTTCCCGTTGCGCCAGAACCGCATGATTCGCCTCACGACGTTCGGAGAATGGGTGGAAATCTGGCGTCTCCCCGAGTTTGGCCCGCCGTGGTGGACACCGGTGGTGATCTTCGGTTTGATGGTCTTGGTTTTTGCGGTCCTCGCCGCCCTGCTGATGGTACGGGAGGGCCGCGTGGAGCCGGTGGGGTGGGGCATCGTGCTTTTCATGGGAACGTATGCCGCGTTTCGAAGCAGGGCTATCCCCTATTTCGTACTCGCCGTCACGCCGCTCCTGGCGTTGGCGTTCGTCACGCTTGCTGTGGAGGCGCAGGCACGAACAACCAAGGCGCTGTCCCGCCGCTGGGAAAAACTCGGCGTTCTCGCATGTCTCATGGTGCTCACAGCTTCGATCGGAACGACGGTCGCATCGGGAGTCCCGTTTCGCCTCGGTTTCGGCCCACTGCCCAATTCCTATCCCGAGGGCGCCGCGGCTTTCTTGGAGCGTCGTCACTTGGACGGCCGACTCTTCAACAGCTATCAGTTCGGCGGGTACCTTCTATGGCGGCGTTGGCCGGCCAACCAGGTCATCATCGATGGCCGCTACGACGCGGTCCTGTTTGACGAGGCGCTCTTTGAGGCCTACCGGGAAGCTCACCAATCGCCCGCCGCTCTGGATCGCCTCACCGGTGAATATGGTGTGGACATACTCGTTCTCGACGCCAGACCGACCCATCGCCTCGCGTTCCTCGACGCGAATCCCGGGTGGGCGCGCGTCTACTGGGACGCCGTGGCGGAAGTCTTCGTGCGACGAAACGCACGCTACGCGGATGTCATCGCGCGGCAGGAATATCGTTTGACCGGACCCAGGGCCGATACGAGCTACCTCGCCGCGTATCGTCGCGATCCAGAAACCCGGACGCGCGCCCTGGAGGAGTTGCGCCGAGCGGCGCAGGAAGACCCGCAGAACACCATGGCCTGGCTGGGATTGGCGCAGGAGTACCAGGCCGCCGGGCCGGAGGCGCTCGCGCAGCGCGTGGATGCTCTGACTCATGCCGTGGCCCTGCTGGCCGGGAAGCCGCTGGAAGGCCGCGCGGAGGCCGAGTTGGCCGAAGCGCTGCTTCAGTTGGGACGCCACGGGGACGCCGCCGCCGCGGCTCGGGAGGCCCTGCGGCTGGACAAGACTTTGCTGTTGCCCTACTGGGTGCTCGCTGGCGTGGCCGAACGGGGTGGGTCCTGGAGCGAAGCCCGGGACCAACTTCGGATCCTTCTCCAGCGCATCGAGGCAGACCATCCGATGGCGCCCGCGGTCCGCGAGCGCCTGCAGGCCGTGGAAGGGAGGCTGAAGCTACGCGACGGTATGTGAACCGAGGCCGGGCCTCGGCGGATGCGCGCCGGCGGAGTTCATCGCAGATGGCCCGCATACCACGCGACGAGCGTGTCGCCCCAGAACAGGCTGACCAGGGCTCCCAAGACGAGGAACGGACCGAAGGGAATGTGCTCGCGCCTGCCGAGCCGCCGGAGCGCGATCAAGGTCAGGCCGACCAGCGAACCGCTCAGGCAGCCCACGAGTAACGTGAGGACGACGGCCTGCCAGCCCAGGAAGGCACCGACCAGAGCCATGAGATTCAGGTCGCCTTCTCCCATCGCATCCTGCCCGTACCACGCGCTCCCATACAAGAGCACGAGGTAGAGGAAGCCGGCGCCCGTGAGCGCCCCCAGGATCCGATCCAGGATCGGGGGACCGCCGACGGCGAGGCCCGCCAACAATCCCAGCGGGATTCCGGGCAGCGTGATCACGTTCGGAATGACCTGATGATCCAGATCCACGAATGCGACGACCACCAGCGCGGAAACGAGGAACAGCAGCGATGCCGCCAAGGATGTCATGCCGAACCGGCCCACGGTCAGGGCGAAGAGGAGGGCGGTGAGACCTTCCACGAGGGGGTAGCGCCAGGAAATCGGCTCGCCGCAGTCCCGGCATCGGCCTCGGAGGATGAGAAAGCTCACGAGCGGGATGTTGTCCCACGCGCGAATGAGCGTCCCGCACCCCGTGCAGTGGGAGCGAGGGGTCACGACGCTCTCGCCCCGCGGAAGTCGGTAGATGCACACGTTGAGGAAGCTTCCCACGATCGCCCCGAAGAGGAACGCGATGAGTGTTGTCATGGTCGCTGACCCTCGTTCGTTTCGGGCCTGAAGGAGGCGGCGGGTCCTTCGAGACGGCGGATGTGATCCATGGCCTCCCGGATGACGATCCCGCTGGGAGCGAGCGACAGCACGTCGCGCCACAGATGGAGACTCTCAACGCGGTTGCCTTGCGCCTCCCGCAACAGGGCCAGCTCCCTGAGCGATTGGGGACGGCCGGGAAGGATCTCGATGGAGCGGAGCAGGTGACGCTCGGCCTGAGCCAGGTCGCCGGCTCGCAGGTACAGACGCGCCAGGCCTTCCTCGGCTTGCGCGAGGTCGGGATTCAGCGCGAGCGCCTCGCGGTAGCGTGCCAGGGCCTCGTCGGTTCGGCCGCCGCGCTCCAGGGCGCGCGCTAGGAGTTCGAGCAAGGTGGCGTCGCCCGGGTGCACGCGGACGCCTGCTTCCGCTATGGCCACCGCCTGAGGTACGTCGCCGACTTCGAGGTGAGCCGTCGCCCGCGCCACGTAATAATCGCGGTCCTTGGCCCCCTCGGACTCCAGGGCGTATAGGAGCCGGAAGCCCTCATGCAATCGCCCCTGGAGGACGTACGTCAGGGCGAGGATCGCCCGGGGCCGCTGCAGAGTCGGATTGAGGCGAACGGCCCGCTCCAAGGCCATCGCGGCTCGAGGCAGGTTGTTTGCGCGGAAATAGGTCAAGCCGAGATTGAGGGGCGGCGTCGGCGAGCGAGGGGCGACCTGCTCCATCCGAGTGTAGAGCGCGAGATTGTCGCGCCACACGGGCGCGTAACGGAGCAGCCACCATGAGGACAGGACGACCGTCGAAACCACCGCAATCCATCCGAGACATCGCCACAATCTGCGGTCCGCGCCGTCGGCTGGGCCAAGCACCGTCGCCAGCCCCCAGGCGAGCCCGAGGCACCAGCCGACGGACGGGAGGTACAGATACCGGTCCGCGAGGCCCATGTCACGGAACGACAGCGGGACAAGGTCCAGGACCGGGAGCGTGGTGATCACGAACCACCCGGCGCCAAACGCGACCAGCGGGGCCCGCCGCCACGTCCACGCCGTGAGAACGAGGAGGCTGCCAACCGCCAGCAGGCCGAGAAGCGGGCCGGGATCCGCAAAGGAATGCGGTCTGGGCAGAGAATAGAACGGTTGCATGTGGTTCGGGAGCACGGTCAGGCCGGCGTATCGAGCCAGGATCTCGAGCGAGCCGGGCAGGCGGTGCCATAGATCGGCCCAGGTGAAGCGATCTCCCGTCAGATGGTGGATCGACGGGAGACGCCAGACTACGAAAGCCGCGGTCAGGCCCCAGAACGGCAGCGCCCGGGTGACGGTTTTCCGCCCGCTCCCTGGAGCGTCGGGCGTCCCGAGATCGGGCGGGAACACGAGGTCGCTGAGGCTCATGAGGGCGGGCAGGACGACAGCCGATTCCTTGGCCAACACGGCTGCGAAGAGCAGGGCCGCGGCGATCGCCCAGCAGGAGAGACCGCGAACGCCCACGCCGGCCGCCTTGCGGTACGCGAGCAGGCAACCGAGAACGAGCAAGGCGGGAAGCAAGTCGCTGCGAGCCGACACGAAGACAACGGCTTCCACGTGAGCCGGATGGAGAGCGAAGCCGAGGGCCGCCAAAACCGCGATGGGCCGTCCCGCGCCGAGCGCCAAGGCGAGGCGACCCACGAGAACAGTGGCTGCGGCGTGGAGGAGCACGTTCGTCAGGTGGAATGGCGCGGGGGCCGGACCCCAGAGCCACAGGTCGAGAGCCAGAGCCAGGGCGGCGACCGGGCGGTAGTAGTGGCCCTCCACGAGGCCCGAAGTCAGAACGGTGAAATCCGCACGCAGCAGCTGCAGCACGTTGGCCGGGTCACGGAGCCGCCAATTCTGCGCCACCATCATCGCGTCGTCCCAGACGAACTGGTATGTCAGGCTGTCCACGTAGGCGGCGACGGCGAGAAGGGCGGCCAAGGCAAGGGCCCACGAGCCGACCGGGAATGCGTCACGCTGACGAAGGACGTCGGGGAGCTGCGGCGGACCGGTCACGGCTGGGTCGTCTCGCCTTGGGTGGAGGGGCCCGCCGGCTGGCGTTCGAGCTTGGCGATCTCTCGCTCCGCGATATCCCGCACCCAGTCGCTCGTGGCAGAGTCCCGCATGGCCTGCCAGAGCTCCAGGGCCGTCTCTCGGTGGCCGGTGGCGGCGTAGAGGCGGGCAAGGAACCGCGGAACGTATGCCGGGCGCCCGGGAATTTGGTCGGCGATCTTGAACCATTCCAGCGCCTTGGCGTAGTCCTTCAGCTCCAGATAGTACGTCCGGGCGATATCGTGGGGGAGTTCCCATCGGTTCGGATTGGCTCGATACCCTCGTTGGAGCAGGTCCAGGGAGGCCTGGACATGCGCTCCCGAGTAGTCCAGGAACAGCGCGCCGAGGGTATAGGCCTCCACGAAATGCGGGTCCAAGCTCACCACAGCCTCCACCAAGCGGCGCAATTCGGGAAATCGGCCGTCCGTCATGAAGTGGCCGCCGATATACTGGACCGTGAGCAGCCACACCGCGTCCGCCGCCATGCCGTGGAATCCGAGCGAGGCCACTCGCAGCGCGCCCACCGGCGGAAGGAGCCAGACCCGCTCCTCCACAAGGTCAAACTTCGTGGCGACCGCTTGGTGACGGTGCAAGGGGATGACGACGCCGACGAGCACCGCGCCGGCCAGCACACCCGCAAGCCACGGGGCGCGGGTGATACTCAGGAGCGCGCGAGGCGTCATTTGAAGTCCCGTCGCTGGAAGATGGTGATGGCGAGGAGGAGCAAGAAGCTCATGTAGGCCAGGCCATAGGCGACTGCCATGCCGATGTCTGCGGGAACCAGCGGAAGGCCCTGCACAACGCGCGAGCCGAACTGGAAGCGCCCGAGGTCCGGAAGCGTCAGATACATCACCCAGATCAGTCGGCGCAAGATCGGATCCGCAAACTGTTCGGCGAACACGGTCAGGTCGCCGCTCAAGCGCCCAATGACGAAGACCGCGACGGTGAGAATCGCGCTGAGAGTCGGCGTCGAGAACGTGGAGAAGAGCAGCGCCACGGCCGTGATGATCATGAGCGCCACGAAATCCAGTCCAGCGGCAATCAACAACGTCGGGGTCAGGACGCCGTCCACGAGCCCAGAGAGAAGAAAAACCATCAGCCCCATGACACCGACGGTGACCATGAGGGTGAGCACCAAGCCGCAGTACTTGCCGATGAGAAATCCGGGGCGCGAGATGGGTTTGGGAATGATGACGTAGATCGTCCGCCGCTCAATCTCTTTCGAGACGAGGGTTATCCCCAGAAAGATGGCGATGAACGTGCCAAACAGGGTGGTGCTGGCGAGGCCGAGATCCTTGACGATCCTGCTCTCCTGCCCGATGGACAGTCCCGCCAAGATGACCGATGCGCCGATCAGGAGCAGTGCGAAGGCCAAGATCGAGTACAGGATACGATCCCGTACGGCCTCGCGGAACGTGTTCCAAGCGATGGCGGCGATTCTCATCGTGCCGCCCCCTGGACCTCACGCAAGAAGTGATCTTCCAAGGTCTGTCGTTGCGGAACGATACTGACAACCCGGGCCCCGGCGGCGAGGGCGGAGCGGAGGGCTTCGTCGAGTCGCGTCTCGTCCGGGAGCCGCACCAGCACCCCGTCCGGTTGATGGAGCAGGGGCGCGTGGGCGAGTGCCTGCAAGGCGGGCAGGAGACCGGAGGGGACTCGTTGGAGCGTGAGCTCGATGTCCTCCGTCGGTGTCTTGAGGATCTCTGCGAGACGTCCGACATCGCGCAGCCGCCCCGCCGCCAAAATTGCCACACGGTCGCACAACACTTCGACGTCGGGCAGGATGTGGGAACTAAAGAAGACCGTCCGTCCCTCGGTCTTGAGCTGCAGGATGATATCTCGCATGGCCTTCCGGCCGAGCGGATCGAGGCCCGACATGGGCTCGTCGAGAATCACCAGGCTCGGGTCGTTGATCAGGGCCTGAGCCAGGCCGAGCCGCTGCAGCATGCCCTTGGAGTACTTTCGAAGTTGCTGATCGGCGGCGGCCTCGAGTTCAGTCAGGCGCAACAGTCTGGCGATCCGATCGCGGCGGAGCGGCGCGTTGACGCCAAACAATCGACCGCACAGGTCGAGGAATTCGCGGCCGGTGAGGTAGTCGTAGAAATACGGGTTCTCGGGCAAGAAGCCGATTTGTCGCTTGGCTGCCACCTCGGCCAAATCATGGCCGAGGAGTCTGGCCGATCCTGCCGTAGGCAGGATGAGGCCGGTCA
>Ga0316622_100001237_pt1 | contig 16361 bp, 9 predicted proteins | sample OWC_Aug_OW2_C1_D_FD_207646 | JGI IMG/M metagenome (GOLD analysis project Ga0316622, IMG submission 207646) | Wetland soil microbial communities from Old Woman Creek delta, Ohio, United States - OWC_Aug_OW2_C1_D5_C | ecosystem: Environmental > Terrestrial > Soil > Wetlands | place: USA: Ohio... | reverse complement strand
TGGGGTTGCCGCCGCCGCCACCGCCGCCCGAACCACATTGCCCGTTCGTACCGCTGGCCCCCGCGTTGGGCTCCCACCCTGCCGCAGTCGAGGATCCGTCGCTCGTGCCCCCGGTGCCGTTGTCACCGTTGCCTCCATCGCCACCCTTGCCACCTGTGAGGTTGAGGGACCACCCGGCGCCGCCGCCCGCGCCGCCGTCGGGCCCGGCGCCCGAGAAGCCGGCCCACAGCGAGCTGTATTCGAATGTGCCGTACCCGCCTCTGCCGCCGCGGTAGCAACCGCCCCCGCCCTCACCGGGGACCTCTCCGTTCCCGTTGCCTCCCGCCCCGCCGTTCCCGCCCTTGGGCCCGTCGGCCCCGCCAGCGCCGTCGGCGCCGTTGCCCGAGATGAAATTGCACCGCACAAACTCGAGCCGGGACGTGCACGAAACCAGGTGCAATGCCACGGAGCTCACCGAGCCGATCCTCACGGCGCCGGCGCGGATCTCCAAACCGGACACGACGGTCGACGTCGTGATATTGCTGGCGTACACAGATGTCGTACCCACTTCGACAACCGACCACACGCTGTCGACAGGCAGCCACGTTTCCTCGTCGTACCCACCGTGCACCGATACGCCGTCGGCCAGCAGGAGGCAGTCGGTGTACGTTCCCTCGGCGACGAACACCACGGGGTATGGCTCTCCGGCCGCAAGCGACGCGGCGATCGCGGAGCTGATCGAGGGCAGGGGGTCGTCCGGCGTACCGGCAGCGTTTGGCCCCTGTGAATGTGTCGACACGTAGACGCTTTCGAGTGCATCGAAGTCCGCGACCGCGAACAGCCCGAGCGTCGGGCTGCCGGTAGTGGCCGTTTCATCCGCGAAAGACGCACCCTCCTGGAACTCCCAGAACCGGTCGGTGTCGTCGTCCAGCTTCACGAGCGACGGATCGGCCAGATCGGGATCACAGGCGATGGAAACCCGGATTGGGGCGTTGAACGTGTAGCCGTGCGGCTCAAAATCGTATCCGTTACCGCTTCGCCGGTAGTTGGCGGGCAGGTTGGGAGGATTCGGTTTGCGCGTAATCGTGAATGTCAGGGCGCTGTCCACGGCGCCGGGCGGGACGATCACCCACGCCTCGTCCTCCAGGGCGAGGATGCCGCCGTGTTCGTCAATTACCATGTTTACACTCGACGGCCGATCGGGTTCGATCGGGGGCGCGACGGTGCTGTCACCACACCGAAGCGAAAGCACGGCGCAGAGAAACACGAGGATCAAAGTCTGCGTCTTTGACCACACCATCTACGGACCCACCTCTCCGACTTTGCCTTTCGCGCCTGCCGGAGCCTGACTCTCCGCCCGGAATCCGCCGAGGCCACCGTCTCCCGCGGAGCCGGCCGCGAAGATTCCTCCCTCGATAGTCACGTTGTACGAGGCAGGACCGGCGCGGTAGACACAGTAGCTCGAACCTCCCGGACCGCCCTGACCGCCGCCGCCGGCGCCGCCCCGGCCTCCGCGCCCGCCCTTCGCGCCTTTCCCAAAGGCCGGGCCCGCCCAACCGGGCTCGCCCCCTCCTCCGCCGGGCGCCCCGTTCCCACCGCGGCCACCCACGCCGCCGCCAGCCGTCACGAATTCGCAGTCGCTAAACACGGGCTCGGAATCGAACAGGTACACTGCCAGTGAAGAACCGCCGCCACCCCCACCGCGGCCGCCTCCACCCTCGCGACCGCCTCCGCCTCCACCGCCTCCACCACCGCCGGCGGCGCCGCCGCCACCGCCCCCACCACCGGATCCGCACGCTCCCGCTGCCCCGTTGGGCCCGGAGGAGGCAACCCATCCTCCGCCGGTCGCGGTGCCTGCGCTGCCGCCGCCTGACCCGTGAGCGCCGGTCGAGCCGCCGGCGCCGTCTCCACCGTTCTGGGCATCGACGAGGGTGATATGCACGACACCGATTGAGATCGCTAACTCTCCTGCGCCGCCAGCCCCTCCGTCCGGTCCCGCGCCCCTTGCCCCGCGCCCGCCCACCAGCCATGCTCCGTCGCCGCCTTTGCCGCCGTTGTGGCAGCCGTCACCTCCGGCGCCGCCGTCCACGTCGCCGCCCCATCCGCCATCGCTGCCTTTTGCGGCGCGGTCGCCGTCTGCACCTTCTGCGCCGCCGGCGCCGTTGCCCGCTTCGAATCTGCAGCCCTCGAACTCGAGCAGCCGGCCGCACGACACCAGATGCAGTGCCACCGAATTGGTCGAAGGGTCGGTGGCGTCTCCCGCTCTGAAGTCGAGATTCGTGATGTGTGTCGTATCGATGATGCCCTCCGCGAACACGGTGGACGCGCCGAGGGCGACAATCGAGCGGGCCGCCGGCACCGGTTGCCAGGTTTCATCGTCGTAGCCGCCGTGCACGGAGACGCCTGGCGCCAGGGTAATGCTGTCCTGGTAAGTGCCGGTAGCGACATACACAGGTGGGTGCGGCGCACCGGCGCCCACGGATGCGTCTATACCGGCGCTGATCGTGGGTAGGGGATCGTCCTTCGTCCCCGCGGCATTCACGCCCTTGGATCGCGTAGAGACATACACCTCCTTGAGGGCGACGAAATCGGTGACGGCGTAGATGCCGAGCATCCGACCCCTCCATGTGGCCACTCCATTCTCGCACGCCGTGCCGTCGGCGAGCTCCCAGTGCACGTCGAAGTCGTCTTCCAACCGGCCCAGCGACGGACCGGCGGTGGACGTGTCGTAGCTGACATGCACCGTGACGGACTCGTTGAACTCGTAGTGATGCGGCTCGAAGCTATAGCCGATGCCCTCGAAGGTGTGATTGGGGGGTGGATTCGGTGGTGAGGAAACCTCGCAGATGGAGATCTTCAACGAGTAGTCGAGTGCGCCGGGAGGGATCACGACCCGCGCCTGGCCGAGAATGACTTCGCCGCCGTCCGGTCCAATGGTCCGACTCGCGCACACCGGCTCCGGAGGCTCCGGCCCAGGAGCCACTGGATCGTCGTCGCACTGGACAGTAAACGCAAGGCAGAGCCCTACCGCGAGGAGGGGCCCGACGAATCCGCCTGGTGTTTTGCGCATAACTGCACCGATCCAAGTCCGTATAAATTATAACACGACTTGTGCCCAGAGTTGCGACGGAAGTGACTCAGTCCGGTTTTCACGGTTGCGCTATTGTCCGGCCATTTTGTGGATCCACGGCTGATCCGATGGTGAAGCGTTAGTCGACGCATTCCGGTCGCGTGCGTCACGAGATACGGCTCCAAAATACCTCCAAGACCGGGGAGGATTCCACGTTCCCGCTTCGGACCACCCTTGGAAACGACACCCCGCTGTCGTTACGCACCCGCTCGTCGATCCTGCCAAAACCGGACATTTCTAACTGTGCTTCACACAGCCTGGAGGAGCGCAGTTGACAAATGGGAGAAAATAGGTCAAACTCCCTCGCCAACAACGTTATTGCCACCAACGACGCTTTTCTCCAGGAGGCCTCTCATGAGCCGAATTGCTAAGCATTCTCGCTCACGTCTCATCTTGTGTTTCGTTTCATTGCTCGGCGTCTGCGCTCTTGCTTTGCAGTACTCCCCGGCCCTCGCGCAGACCCCGTACGATGCTGTGGCCGTGACTCCCACCATTGTTGCACGCGTGGGAATCACAATGGAAATCACCGCGGGCCCGAGCGGCGCCCCGGGAGGGTTCACGGTGTGCTGGATGACGCTCGCGGACTTCCTGGCCAACGGCAGCGACTGGTACTATGCCGAAAGTGTGGACGCTGACATGGACGGCAGCTTCACGGGCACTCCGACGAAGCATACTGGGGGAGGCACCATCGTGAGCTACGTGCTGGCGCCCTCCCAAACGGTAACCGTCGAGATCGGCGATCTCTTTGACGAGACCGGCGTGACGACGACCGACACGTACGAGTTGGAACCCGGCGCAACCTATGTTATGTGCGCCTATGCGAACGGTTACGGGGGACAGCCGCGGAGCGCGTACTCGATCACCTACGAGCGGACGACCGACGTCAGGAACGACTGCCTCTTCACCCAGGGGTACTGGAAAAACCATGCGTCGGAGTGGCCTGTGATCACATTGACGCTGGGCACCGTGAGCTACACCCAGGCGGAGCTGCTGTCCATCCTGAATACTCCGGCGCAGGGTAACGGCCTGATCTTCCTGGCCCATCAGCTCATCGCCACGAAGCTCAACCTGGCTGCCGGAGCCAATGGCTCGGCCATAGCGGCCACGGTCGCCGCGGCGGATGCCCTGATCGGAGGCCTTGTGGTCCCGCCAGTCGGTGCCGGCTATCTGGCCCCGTCGTCCGCGTCGGGGTTGACGAACTCGATGGACGATTACAATAACGGGGAGCTGGGTTCGGAGCCCTGCCAGACCACGCCGGTGCAAGGCGCGACCTGGGGGCAGATCAAGGCGCGCAATTTGTAGGCGGAGCGGTTCCCGCTTCGGCAATGGTCGGACGGCCGATGTCGCCAAAAGACATCGCCAAATGGCGAACCTCGCACAGAGCGTTTCAGATTCTTGTGCGGGCTTCCGTGAATGAGCGCCTTCTGGCCGGTGGCGAGATGTCCGGCGGGTCGTAGAAATACGACCCGCCGGATACTGCCATGCTCGTTACTCATTGTAGCTTCATGCAGCGATAATCCAGTTGCGACCTCCAAGAACTCCGTCCGAATTGTTATTTTTGCACTTGTCGTACACTCAGTTGCTTTCCCTTTGCAGCGAATCCACATTTCCATTCACTTCGCCGTACCGCAGCGCTCGCACGTGACGCTGGCGATCCACGACGTCACGGGAGAAGGGTCACCACGCTCGAGGATGGGCCGAGCTCATCTGAAAGGTCTGGCGGGAAGATCGACTCCTCCGACCCGCCCTGGTCTTACTTCCTGACTTCCTCACCCGGCGCACGCCTGCGCTTCAGCTCTTCCAGCAGCATGAGAATCCTGGGTTCTCCGGGACTGATTTCGAGGAACCGAACGCAGACACGCTCCGCCCGATCGGGCCAGCCCATGCGCTTGAGCGCGAGTCCCAGATTCTCCGTGAAGTTGGCCTCATCGGGATACGCCGAAGCGCAAACGACGAAGAGAGCAATGGCCGCGGCGTCATGTAAGTCTTTCCCGAGCGTCGTACCCTCCCGCCACAATTCCGAGAACTTCGGCGTATCGATGCCGCTCGTTGCCACGAAACGCTCCAGGAACCGGCCGAAACCGGCCTCGTCGTCCCGCAGGTACCTGCACGTAGCAATACGCAATATGGCCATTCGGTCCTTGGGATCGCGATCGAGGGACCGTTGATAGAGCTTCTCAGCGCGATCGAGGTTTCTCTGGGATAGGGCAATATCCCCCTTGAGCTGCAACACCAGGGGGAGTTCCTGAGCGGCAGGCGACAATCGCGCCACAAGGGGTTCGATCGCCTGAGTGGGCTCCCACGCGAGATACCAGCGTGCGAGCAGCACACGCAGGGATTCAAGACGCGTGAGACCGGGAAGCGATTCCCGGGGCGGCCGGTTGAATCGGTTCGGGCTGGGCGCCCACGGGAGCGGATCAGCGATCGCATAGAGCGAGGCATACCCAAACCTTCCGGGCGCGATGGGAGTAGCGCACCGCGTGACGAGGTGCAGCCCGGCAGGTGCTGCGGCGGGATTCTGCAACCAGAGCAGCGGAGCAAGCGTGCTGTATTGCATTACTTCGATGCCGGACACGAGGAGGTAGTGGGCCCCCGATTTGCGAAGCTCCGTCAAGGCTCCGAATGGGATGGAAACCGTGGGGGCATTCAGATAGTACCCGATGTGCGGCTTTCGGGCGGCAATCGGCGTCGTGGGGCCGATATGGATACCGGAACGCTGGACCGTCTGCGCCAGGTCTATGATCTCGATCGGAGGGCCCTTGGTGGCATGGTTCGGATTCTCCGAATCCCGGATTTCCTTGCCGTTGGCAGTGAGTGACAGAACGCCCAACACCGCGAACACGGCCGCCTTGCCGAGGGTAGGAAACGAACTCGAACCGGTCTTTTCCTTCCTCTCCGTGTGCCTTCTGCGGTGCCCCAGTGCTTGGAGCTTTTCGGTCAGGTAGAAGCAGAGCATGCCTGCTCCCGCTGCCCACCAGACCAGCAGGGGCAACATGAAACGCGGGTTGTAGAAGACGGGAACGAGCGACAGGTAGGTCACCGCTCCAATCGCAGCAAAGACGATCCGGCGGCGATCCCGCCAACTACTGAGGTGGAGAGCCATTCCAAGAACCGCGGCCGCCGCCCAGATAGGCCCCACGAGCTTCAAGACGTCGTGCTTTACGTGTGCGACGACATTGATGCCCATGGTTGCCAGAAATCGCGTCGGATGGACGGCCCAGACATCCTGAATCGATTGGAAGCCGACGAAGTCTTGTAGACGACCCAGCGCGGCGACACCCTGATCTTGGCCATATACCTCCATGGCGATATTCTGGAAGTTCGTGTTCCAAAGAGGCGTCCCGGTCTCGTGCCAGAGGTAGAGAGCCCAGGGAAGACCGACGATCACCCAGACACCTGCGAAGCAGGCAAAGTGCCGGAACGCCCTAGATACTGGACGTATCCCCGCGAACGCAATGATCGCCGCTCCAGGCAAGAGGGCCAGACCGTTGTACCTCGTGAGCCAGGCTAGGCCCGCGACGCCTCCGGCCAGCGCCCAGCGGCGAGCCCGGGTATTCTCATGGAGCAGAAGGGAAAGAACGCCGACGAAGAGCGCCAGGAAGAACAAATCGGTGCAGGCCCGCAGCGTGTACAAGGCGAACTGCGCGTTGGCAGAGAGGAACAACGCCCCGCACAGGCCGACCGTGGGGTTCCACAGCCTGCGGAGGAGTCCACCGGCCAGCCGCAGCGCCACCGCTGCCGACACCGCCGACAGGAGCTTACCTGCAAGAAAGAAATCTCGTACCAGAGTCCCGAGAATTCCGATTGCGATCGGGTGAAACGGACCACGAAAACCGCTCACGACAGCGTGCCCCCGAGCCCACTCCCGCGCAGCGGGAACGATGTCCCCGTAGAAGTCGGTCTCGACCCCGTAGTCGCCGATCGGTCGACCAAAGACGGCCACGGCCACCCAGACAGCCCCGGCCAGGAGAGCGACGACATTCAGAGGGTCTTTGAGGAATCGGCGCATCCGCATCGCCACGGCGTTCGTGAAGAAAGGAGCACTGGTGCTCCCTGATGACACGAGATTCGAGGACACGCGCTTCCCACTGACCAAAGGCACAATACCTCTTCTTGGATCGACCGGCATCTCCACAGAATAGGAGAATACCCATGGGCGAGCGTATGGGGCTGGACGCCCATTCGTCAAGCGGTCGTTGAAATTCCTGTTGGAGTTGGTGTTGCCGCTGGCCCGCTAGCAGTACCGCGCGAAGAGTGGAACGAAGATGCTCTTATGCTCAATCGGCGGAGCGGCCGGGTTCGCTCTGAGTGTATGGCATCTCCGCGGCAGGTGTGGAAGAATCCGCGGCCCTCAGCGTTGGTCAATCCAGGCGGGACCAGAGCCGCTTCCATGAGATGCCGCCCTGTTCAGTGACTTTGTACTCCAGCAGCATGGCACCCTGGATATGGCCGTCCTCGAACCCGGCGAACACGAAAGAAGGTCGAAGAAGCACGATGTCGAAATAGCTCATTCTTCCTCCGAGAACGGCCTCGTACGGGATGAGCTCCGGATGGGCCTTCAAGCTGTCGCGGAGCTGCGATGCGGGGTCGGCCAATCCCTGTTTCCGAAGAATCTCTACATCGGTATCATCGAGTAGTGTTCTTTTCGCTGAAGCCCAATGTTGCACGGCCAGTTGCCAGCGACGTGATTGCATCTGAGCGGACGTGGCCACCCATTGCCAGTAGAGCGTGTCGCGACCCCACGGCTGAATCGGCGGAGAGGGGAGCGTCTCCGCGGTGCCGAGCGAATCCATGACGAACCGGGTCCAACGAGCGGAATCGTCGGCGCGATGTTCGGCTTTTTGCCATTTGGCGGCGATGATGATGCAAGTGAAGAAGCAGGCTATGAGCGCAGCGGCGAGTAGGATTTGGGAGCGCACAATCTTCTCCTCTTGTGGCAATCACCGACCTGGGACGGAGCCCTCTTGCTCGCTACGCGCGACACTATAGTGAATTCGCTAACGTGTCAAGGTATCCGGGACCGATGCGCTCGAGCTCTCTCCAGTATCCACGTCAGCCCCGTCGAACGTACCCACGATGATACCGAGCGGCTCGAGAGCCGCGCATGGACGTATTCGGCAAAGGAATGACAGAAACCGGAATCGCGCGCCATCGAATACAGCTGTTGCTTTCAGTTCGAATGCGAATTTTGGCGCGGCGTTACGCCTCATTCCAGGTAATGTGTCGTTGCCATCCTGATATCGGACGTGATACAATATACCCCTGTGCAGGCACAGCTTCAGATTCGCAGCATGATCCTGTGGTAGCTTTTCAGCTCGGCTCGATTCACCCGCAGCGCGCAGTCCTGCGGCGCAGGAGGAACCCCTCATGAAACGCGATTTCGGTGCGGTAACCCGCAAGGTTGCGGGCGGCTCGTGGTGTATTCGATCGATTTTGGCGATCGTCTTTGCATTTTCGCTGGCTGCGACCGGCCACGCCGTTGCTGCGACCTTCTACGTCGACGCGGCGCGGCCGGATGATCTGGGCGACGGGCTCTCATGGGGCTCAGCCAAGCAGACGATACAGGCGGCGATCAGCTCCTCCGCCGCCGGGGACACCATACTCGTCAAGTACGGCCTCTACACTATCGCGAGCGGAATTCTGATCGATTCCACGCGATTGTTGACATCGGATGACGGCACGCATAACTCATGGGATACGGCCGATCCCGATTCGAGCCTGTGTATCGTGACTCCTTCCGTGGCGATCAGGGTGTTTAGGATCTCCGGCGCGACCGTGACGAGCGCGGCTCGACTTCGCGGTTTCAAGGTCGCGGGCGGAGACGCGAAAAGCGAGGCGACCGGCGCCATGTACGGCGGCGGCATCTATGTTGGTGACGGAGCAGATCCAGTGATCGAGCACTGCTGGATCACTGGCAACCGCGGGTCGACCAACAGCAATGGGTACGGTGGAGGGATCGCCTGTGTGAACGCGGGCACCAGTGCCTCGATCCGGTATTGCCGGATCGACTACAACATCGCCTCGACGGCGGGGTCTTTTGGCGAGGGCGGCGGTCTTTTTTTCCAGAACACGGCTCTCTGCCAGGTTCACGACAACGAGATTGTCTACAACACGGGATCGACCTATCGGATCGGATACGGCGGAGGCATCTCCGAGAGCGGCGCGATTCTCCAGATCTGGTCGAACGTGATTTCGTATAACGTGGGGACCAACGCCGCGGGCGCGGGGGGACGCGGTGGGGGCATCAATACCTACGGCGGCACTGTCGAGATTTGGGATAACATCATCACGTACAACCACGGCGCCGAGGGCAGCGGCCAGCAAGGGGCCGGCGGCGGGATCTCCCACTCAGGCGCCGGCTACGGCAATTCCATCATTATCCGCGACAATCCCGCGATCTCGCACAACACCGCCGCAACCCAGGGACTCGGTTATGGCGGTGGCATTTACGTGGGCGCCTCGTATATGCAAATTTCTGGGAACACTATCGACGGAAATGTCGCTTCGGCGTCGAATTATGCGGTCGCGGACTACCGCAGGGGATATGGCGGTGGAGTCTACGTGGGATCAGGCACCGCACCCTTGGAGCGCAACGTGATCGTAGACAACACCGCGTCGTTGAATGGTTCCGGCTACGGCGGGGGTTACTATTGCTCCGGATTCGATCTGATCCGGCGGAACATCTTCGCCTTCAATACGGCCTCGGCTTCCACGTCCGTCGCTGATGTCGGCGAAGGCGGGGGCGCATGGATGTATTACGGCAGGCTGGGCCTTGTCGCCAACAATACGTTTTATCGAAATGCGAACGTGTTGTACGCCGGCGTTTCAGGAACGGCAAGCGGGCTCTACTACGATAGCGCCGGCGGTTTTCCACTGCCCTCGTTCGTGAACAATATTATCGCCGGCAACGACGTGGCGAACAGCGACGGCTTGGGGTTCTATTCCAAGAACGCACAGGCGATTTCGTACCACTGTTTCCACGGCAACACGGGCGGCAACTACACCGCGAACGTGACCTCCACCAACGAGGAGCTGGGCGATCCGACCCTGGCCGATCCCGCCGGCGGGGACTTTTCGCTCATGTACAATTCCTCTTGTATAGAGGAAGGCGATCCGGCCTACACCGTCCCCGAGAACGGCGCGTGGGTCGTGGACATCGGCGCGATCGAGTACACGGGGACTCGGCACTGGCGCCCGGTAACGACCACGGGGCTTTTGCTCTTCGGCGGCCGTGTGAAAGCGAAGGTGAACGTCACGACCCTTGGCACCCTCTCGGAGATCGACATGGTTGTCCATCCGGGCGAAACATATCCCTCGGCGCCGACGAGTGTCGCGAGGTGGTACGACATAGACCATGCGGGCACGGGGATGGAGTTCGATCTCACACTGAGCTATCTCGAGAGCGAACTCAATGGACGGGTCGAGGACAGTCTCTGCTTGTGGCGCTGGACCGGATCCTCGTGGGACGGCCCCAAGAATTACTCATCGAGGGACCTCACGCAGAACTGGATCACCGTGGCGGCCCAAACGAATTTCAGCGATTGGATCCTCACGGATGGGGACCCGCTCACGGGCATCGACGAGTCGCCCGGCCGGTTCCATCTCTCCGGGAACTATCCGAACCCGTTCAACCCGTCGACGACAATCTCGTTCCACCTGGCCACACAGGAACGGGTGTCGCTTCGGATATACGACGCGCAGGGTAAGCTGGTTCGGACTCTCGTCGACAGGGTGTTTCAGGCAGGGCCGACGGAAGTTGTCTGGGACGGCCAGGACAGCTCGGGACGGGAAGCGGCGACGGGCGTGTATTTCGTCCGGTTCGTGGTTGGAAGCTCGCAGATGACGAAGAAGATTGTCAAAATCAGGTGACGCGAGAGTTCGGAGGTCAAGAGAAAGCCCGGTCGCTGGGTCGCCCCGGCGGCCGGGCTTTTCGCAGGTCAGCGCTTACGCGTCCAACGGTTTCGATTCCCGCCGCCTCCACCAACGCAAAGAATTCGAGCCGACGTCCGAAGCGCCGCAGATCCGCTGCAAGAATCCGTTCCCTGTCCGGTCGGCGACCTGGGCGAAGTCGCATTTCAGATCAGGAACTTGCCGTTCTTGACGATCGTCCTGCCCTTCGCCTTGATGGTCACCTTTTCAACGAGACCGTCGAAATGGAACTTGCTCTTGTTCTTGCCGATGCCGTAGGAGTCGCCGATGGCGAAGTGGGCCGTGCCGAAGGCCTTCTCGGCCTCGAGCATGTTCGGGCAAATGCGGGCGCCCTTGTTCGTGCCGATGCCGAACTCGCCGATGATGCGCGCCGTCGCGTCCTTACCAACGATCTTGATGACCTCGGCGATTCCCGCGCCCTCGAAGTCGACGAGCCGGCCCGCCTTGAACGTCATCGTGCCGTGGCCGAGTTTGTCGTCGATGAGGCCGATGACGATCTTGCCGGTGAACGTCTCCTCGACAGGTGCCGTATAACACTCGCCGGCGGGGAGGTTGCCGTGTTTGCCCTTTTTGGAGATGTCGCCGATGTCCTCGCTCCAGGCCCGGCCCTTGACGCTGAAGGCAATGCGCGTGCCGGCCGCGTTCTCGACGACGACGTCGTCCGCGTCCTTAATGGCCCTCATGACCTTCTTGGTGAAGCGGGCCATCTCCGAGAAGTCGATGGCGACCAGCCGCTCCATCATGTCCCGGGTCAGGCCGGGCATCATGCAGATTCTCCCGTGCTTGCCGCCCTCGGAGACCATGAAGCCACGGAAGGGCTTCTCGGGGAAGCGCCCCTCGAGGAGATAAACCGTGGCCGAGGCGCCGCGGATGAGTTCCTTGAACTGACGCGTCGGCTCCGTGATTGGCCGCAGGGTCTCGGTCATGAGATAGGTCGTCGTCTCGGCGCCGGCCTTCTTGGCGTAGAAGGCCAGGGCTTCGGCGATCTCCATCTTCTGTTTGTCCGTAACGAGGAGAAATTTCTCGCCCGGTCTGAGCCGCAGGGCCTGGTTGACAGCCCGGTCGGACGCCGCATAGAGCTTGTTCGCTTTCATGGATTACCTCCGTTTTTGTCGTACCGCTATTTCTGCCGCCACGCGGCCCAATAGACGAACCCGCAGAGCATAACGAACGCGACGAAACTGATGATCTGCCCGTACTCGGCGAACCAGGGCCAGGGCGTCCCGTCGACCCAGCGCCCGTCCACGAGCACCATGGGGATGCCCAGGCTGATGAGGTGGTCGGCCTTGAGGAGCTTTAACACAGCCAGGACGATGCCCATGAGGGCGCCGCCGGCGATGAAACCGGACGAAACGAGAGTGCCGCGGTTGTGGCGCCGCTCAGCCAGCTCCTTGTTCTTGCTCGAGTTCTTGACGAGGTGAGAGATGAAGCCGCCGATGAGAAGCGGCGTCGTCAGGTGCAGAGGCAGGTACATGCCCAGGGCGAAGGCCAGGGGCGGCACCTTGGCGAGCTCGGCGACCAGGGCAACCGAGGCGCCTATGCCGTAGAGGAGCCAGGTCACGGGCTCGCGCGACATCATCGACTTGATGACCGAGGCCATAACGTTGGCTTGGGGTGCGGCCAGGGCGCTGCTCTGGAACGAGAACGCCTTGTCCAGGATGTAGATGGCCACCCCGACGGTCAGGGCCGAGACGAGGATGCCGGCGAACTTGAACCGCTCCTGGTTGCGCGGCGTCGCCCCGAGCCAGTAGCCGATCTTGAGGTCGGTGACGAAGCTGCCGGAAACCGACAGGGCCGTGCAGACGACCGCTCCGATGAGCAAGGCGACGGCCATGCCCGCCTCGCCCGACAGCCCGGCGCCGAGCAGGATGACGCTCGAAAAGATGATCGTGATCAGGGTCATACCCGAGACGGGGTTCGTCCCGACGATGGCGATGGCGTAAGCGGCGACCGTCGTGAACAGGAAGGACAGGACGATGCAGATGAGGACGCCGATAATGGCCAGCCTGACGTCCGAGATCCAGAGGAAATAGAGGAAGAGGCCAACGGCCGTGGCCAGCAGCCCGAGGATGACCGTCTTCATGTTGAGGTCGCGGTCGGTCCGGGGCGCAGCTGCCGCGCCGCTCTTCTTGCCCTTAAAGATCTCGCGGAAGCCGAGCGAGAACGATTTGATCATGACGGGCATCGACTTGATGATGCCCAGGACACCGGCCATGAAGATGGCACCGATGCCGATGTTGCGGACGTAGGTTGTGAAGATGTCGGTCTCGCTCATCTCGGCGATGGGCACGGTCCCTGGGTAGACGGCCTCGGGCATGTGTTGGCCGAGGAACCACACCGCCGGGATGAAGCCGAAGTGCGACAGGAGGCCGCCGGCGACGATGACGGCGTTGTAGCGCAGGCCGATGACGTAGCCGAGGCCGAGGAAGGCCGAGAGGGCGTCGATTTTGAGAACCATCTTCGTCTGCACGGCGAGGCTGTCCATGAAGGGCAGGAAGCGGAAGGTGATTAACTCGTCCCAGAGCCGGACGCCGATGGCCATGAACTCGTAGAACCCGCTGACGATGACGCCCAGGATGAGGGCAGCGGCCTGCTCGCCGCCGGATTCCCCGGAGACCAGGATCTCGGTCGTGGCCGTGGCCTCAGGGAAGGGGAGCTTGCCGTGCTGCTCGACGCAGAAGTACCGGCGGAGCGGGATGAGGAACAGGACGCCCAGACAACCGCCGAGGAAGGTCGAGAGGAAGATCTTGAAGATGTCCGTGGGCAGGCCGAGGATGTATAGGGCGGGGATCGTGAAAATGGCCCCTGCCACGACGGCCCCGGAGGCGGCCCCAATGGACTGGAGGATGACGTTCTCCAGGATGGTGCTCTTCCTCTTATAGACGTAGCCGATACCGACGGCCAGGATGGCCACCGGGATGGCGGCCTCCGGCACCGTCCCCACCTTGAGCCCTAGGTAGGCGATGGAGAAGGTGAAGAAAAGGGACATGACGAGCCCCCAGATCACGGAACGAGCGGTGACCTCGGGCACACCGGCTTCGGCCGAGACGTAGGGCTTGTAGGACTGGCCAGGGGGGAGTTCCTGGTACGCCTCTGGGGGCAGGGATGTTCGGGACGTCTCCATCGCAGTCTCCTTTCTAAGCGCGTCGTGTATGCGCGGAACTCAGGCCGTAAGACTAGAGATGTCTTGGTGAAACTCGACAGAACATCTCCGCTGAGGAGCTGGAAGGCCTCGTAGTTGGGTTAGCCAATACTTGATCTGACAATCCTTCTCAAAGAGAGAAGCCGTCATGGTACCGTGCTTGGGAAGTTAACCCATGACTCCAAATGCAGCAGGTTAGAACCATGACGACCGAATCCAAGCTTATCAAAGGCAAGCTGAATTTGCCAGAGCTGGGCGCGTACCTGGGGAACGTTTCCGAGGCGTGCCGTACGCTCGGCTATTCTCGAGACACGTTCTGATTTTAGGCCAGAAACTCTCCGATCGGGAGTGGTTCTACGAATACGATCGACCCCAATCGCGTGCCATCATCAAGTTAGAGTTTGCGCTTCAACAGGGCTCGATTCCCGCCGCCTCCACCAGTCTCCCTTGTCTCCCAACTGATTGTCGCCGCGTGGATTATTCCGCGCGTCCTCCCGTCGTTGTGCTGGAAACGTTGCGCCGGCACTGCGGTCGTTTGGCCCATCCGCAGCCGCGCGGCATCGTTCTCACCCAAAGCACGCCCCGTGAGCTGAAGAGCCAAGTAAGGACTTCCCGCTTCAGAACATCCGATCCCAGGTCCTCGCCATCGCTCGGACAACCATCCGAGGGACTAGCTCCGTTTTCACCCCTTCGGTCGATTGAATCTCGTTCCCAACCCGCGGCATACTATTAAACAAATGGCAGTACACCAATCTAACTGTCCCAACGCGCCCGGCCATCGCATGGCGCCATGGAGACGAAGGAGAACGTCATGTTTACCAGAATCGCATTGCTCCTGATCGTTGTGATCGGGGCTCTCGGCTTCGCGGGGGTCGCGGTGGGCCAGGATAGGGTCCACAACTATTTCAACGATACGGCTCTCAAAGTAAAGGCTACGGACAACGCCGCTCAGAAGCGAGAGATCCTGAGCAAGGACCTCAGCGACATGACCAAGGCGATTGACAAGGTCAAGAGTGCGCCGCTCACGTCAGAGCAGGACGACATTAACCTGGATCGCATCAAGGCCACGCTTCAAGAGAAGAGCGACGAGCTCGCCGGCATCAACGGATTTGACCGCGTCCCCGACGACCAGCTCAATGCCTTCTCCACTTACATCGTGCAAGACATGGAGCAAGCCGACACAACGGTAACCATCAGCCTTGTCGTGTTGCTTCTGATCATCATCATCGTGATTCTAGTGGCGTAGGAGGGGCGGCACTTCGGATCCGCCCGGGACTGATGACACACTTCTTGCAAAGACTGCTCGCGCGTGCCACGCATACGCATTCGACTGGCCCAGGATATAGCGGATGCGTGGCGCTCGCGCTGCTTCTTGCGTCGTGCACTGTGATGCCGCCGGCTCATGACGAAGGCCAGCTTGTCGAGAGTCCGCCCCGGTACTCACTTGTGTTCATCATCCATGGCGATGCTGACTACTCTTACCACGACACGCTCGGCAACAAGCGCGAGGCAGACGAAGAAGTTCTGTCGAAAGCGCAGACAATCGCGGAGCGGAATCCGAACGCGGAAGTGTTCATCTTTCACCAGATCGAGCGGCGGCACGTGTTGTTCCTCATTCCGCGTCGCGACGGCCGCGCCTACTACTATAGGAACGGGCGCCTTCTGGCCCAGAAGTCGTACTGGCGCGATCAAGGAGAGTCGCGCTTCGACCCCGAAGTGCGGCTCTATGAGCAGTTTGCTGGGACAAAGTCCCGTCCATCACTGCGGCTGTTCCTCTATTTTGGTCACGAACTCCCCGAATTCGGCGGAGCAGGATACGATGCGTCGTACTCAAAGCGGCGTGTTACCATCCACGATTTGGCCGAAGGCGTGAGGGACATCGCCGGCGGATCCGCGAAGATCGATCTGCTCGTGCTCGCCACGTGCTTCGGTGGCACACCCCACACCATCGGTGCTCTCGCGCCCTACGCGCAATACATCATCGCGTCGCCCGGTAATTTACACCTGTCCTACTTCGACCTCGAGCCGTTGGCGTGGCTCGATGTCGGATCGCACGACGGCGAAGTGGCCGACTTCGCCGACCGGTTTGCGCGCAATGCGTTCGACACACTCGCAAGCGAAGTGCAGACAGCGGTCAGCGTCGTCGTTTACGACGTGAATGGCGTAGGTGACTTCCTCGAT
>Ga0316622_100001236_pt1 | contig 16377 bp, 9 predicted proteins | sample OWC_Aug_OW2_C1_D_FD_207646 | JGI IMG/M metagenome (GOLD analysis project Ga0316622, IMG submission 207646) | Wetland soil microbial communities from Old Woman Creek delta, Ohio, United States - OWC_Aug_OW2_C1_D5_C | ecosystem: Environmental > Terrestrial > Soil > Wetlands | place: USA: Ohio... | reverse complement strand
GACAGGGAGTGCATAGGCCTTCTGCAGCTGAAGAGCCGGCAGCGGGGTTTTTTCTCCGTCCGCGACGTGAATTTCTACGAGGAGATCTCAAAAGTGCTCGGGATCGCGCTATCGCATCAATACGCCGAAGCCGAGCTCAGAGAGAGAATCAAGGAGATCACTTGCCTGTACGGAATCGCCCGTGTGACCGCACGACTGGACGCCTCTTTCGACGAAGTCATTCAAAGTATCACCGACCTGCTCCCACCAGCTTGGCTTTATCCTGAGATTGCCAGCGCGCGTATCGTTCTGAACGGCCGGTCCTACGTGACCGCGGATTTCCACGAAACGCCTTACCGCCAGGCGGCCGACATTGTGAGCGGAGAGAAGAAGATCGGAATTGTCGAGGTCGCCTACGCCGAGGCGAAAGTCGCCATGGATGAAGGGCCGTTCCTGGCGGAGGAACGAAGACTTATAGACAGCGTGGCGAGAGAGATCACCGGTTATTACGAGCGCATCAGGACCGAAGAGGAAAAATCATTTCTGCAAAGCCAGCTCCGACACGCGGACCGGCTTGCCACCATCGGCCAACTCGTCGCCGGGGTCGCCCATGAGCTGAACGAGCCTCTGGCCAACGTACTTGGTTTCGCGCAGCTGGCGAGGAAATCGCCGCAGCTGCCCGCCCAGGCCGCGAAAGACCTGGGGGAAATAGAGTCTGCCGCCCTCCGCGGCAGGGAGATCGTCCGGAAGCTCATGGCATTCGCACGGCAGCTTCCCCCGCAAAAAATGCCGGTGAACCTGAATGGTGTCGTGACCGATGGTCTCTATCTGTACGAGGGACGTTGTGCGAAAGCGGGGATCCAGCTGGTGTACCGGTTGGCTCCCGATCTCCCCAAGATCGACGCCGATCCGGGGCAGATGAGCCAGGTGCTGGTCAATCTCGTGGTGAACGCGATTCAAGCCATGCCGGCAGGGGGTGTGCTCACCGTGGAGACGCGGCTCACGGAAAGCGGAGTCTGTCTCAGCGTCGGGGACACGGGCGTCGGCATCAGTGATGAGATGAAGAGCAAGATCTTCCTGCCGTTCTTCACTACCAAGGATGTGCATGAAGGCACGGGGTTGGGGCTGGCCGTGGTTCATGGTATTGTCGCCTCTCACGGAGGCAAGATCGTAGTGGAATCGCAGGTAGGAAAAGGGGCGCGGTTCGACATCCATCTGCCGCTGACGACGCCGGGAGGGGGTGGGGAAAAGCAAGTATGAAAAACGGTGCGGAGAAGGAGCTCATCCTGATCGTGGATGATTCCCCGAAGACGCTGGAAATGCTGGAGAGGAACCTGAGAGCCGAGGGCTACGACGTGGTCGCGGCCCCGGACGTTGCCGAGGCGATCAGGATCCTCGATGACGCGCCGGCGGATCTGGTAATCACCGATTTGAAGATGCCTGGGACGTCTGGCATGGACCTCATCCGCTATGTCCGGGAGAACTTGAAGAACACGGAAGTGATGATGATCACGGGCTACGCCACCGTGGAGGGCGCCGTGAACGCCATCAAGGCCGGGGCGGAGGAATACCTGACCAAACCGTTTACGGATGAGGAACTGTTCTCGGCGGTGCGGCGCGCGCTGGACAAACTCAAACGGCGCGAGGCGAGTCAAGACCGCCTGCCTCAAGACATCGCGTCCCGTTACGGCATCCTGGGCGAGTCGGAACCTGTTTATCAGGTTCTGAGCGCCATCACCAAAGCCGCCTCCACTCCTGCTACGGTCCTGATCACCGGCCAGAGCGGTACCGGCAAGGAACTCGTTGCGCGCGCAATCCACTACAGCAGCAAGCGCGCATCGGCGCCGTTCCTTCCCGTCAACTGCGGGGGAATCCCGGAGAGCCTTTTGGAGAGCGAGCTGTTCGGATATGTCAAGGGCGCCTTCACGGGAGCGCTGGAATCGCGGGCCGGCTTCTTCCAGACCGCGGACGGGGGCACGATCTTCCTGGACGAAGTCAGCGAGACGAGCCTGGCCATGCAAGTGAAACTCCTGAGGGTACTGCAGGACAAGGAGGTCTGCATGGTCGGCTCCACCCAGCCTCGCAAGGTCAACGTGAGGATCCTCGCGGCGACGAACAAGGACCTGTTGAGCCTGGTGAAGAAGGGCGTGTTCCGCGAAGATCTTTACTATCGGTTGAACGTCATCGAGATCGCCATTCCGCCCCTTCATGATAGAGGAGACGACATCATCCTCCTCACCAGACATTTCGCGCGCAAGTTCGCGAAGGAAGTGGAGAAACCGGAACCCCGCTTCTCGGACAGAGCCCTCGAGATTTTACGGAACTACGCCTGGCCGGGAAATGTGCGCGAGCTCGAGAATGTGGTTCACAGCCTGGTGGTGATGACGGACGCGAGCCTCATCGACGTGCCCGACCTGCCGGCTCTGATGCGCTTCGCCGGTGTAAGGGAAAAAGGTGTCAACCGGACGCTGGCCGAAGTGGAATCCGAACACATCCGCAACGTGTTGGCTTCAGTGAGCGGTAACAAGGCGAGGGCGGCGGAGATTCTGGGGATCGACCGCAAGACACTGCGCCGGAAAACGAAACGACTGGAACCGGGGACGGAATGAACAGGTTGATGCATGGACCCGCGGATTGAGCCGCCAAACGCAGGGTCCGTTGCGGAGCCCGAAAGCGGGGCGTTTCGCCCCGCAGGGGGGTAAAAGACCCCGTACGATCCAATGGCCACCGCTCCGGACCGCGCATTATCCCATGCGTGGGGTTCCCCGATTACCCTTCTTAACTCGTTACCTAACTAATCCTTACACGCCCGGGTCCGCCAATCGTGCGAGCGGCCCACTATGCCTCAGTCCGCGCGTTCGCTGGCACACGCCTTGATAACACAATACGCGTCGGATGACCTACAGCCGCAGTTGCCGAGGGTAATCGGGCCGGGCGCCGGGTCTCATGAACGCGGGTATGCGGCGGTGATTTGTGTTGGAGAAGCGGTAGAAACCCTCTTCGCCGAGAAGACGAAAATGATCGATGATCCCGCCGGTTCCCAGAAGGACGGTGGGGGGCACCCCCTGAGCGACCGCGCCCACCCGGAAAAGCAGGCCGAAGACCCGAACGCATACACGGATTTGTGTCTCAATTGCGCGAACCGATGCGACTGCGAGCTTCCGAGATGCGAGGGTGGGGTGTGGCATTGCGAGGCCTACGTGGAGGAGCATTGATGCCGCAGGCCGCGGCGAGATTCACGACGAACACGGAACAGGAAGGACATGAATCCGGAGAAAAGCAAAACAACCGGCGCAGATCAAGAAGGACTCATCGGCCTCATGGAGCGTCTCCAAGCGAGGTATGGGTACCTTCCACAGGACAAGTTGAAAGAGATCGCTGAGGAGACTGGTCGTTCCTTGGTGGACGTCTACGGTGTGGCCACTTTCTACAGAGCCTTCAGTCTGAAGCCGAGGGGCAAGCACCTCATCTCAGTTTGCCTGGGCACAGCCTGCCACGTGCACGGTGGCCCGAGGATCGCAGAGAGGTTCCAGATCGAACTCGGAATTCGGCCGGGGGAGACCACGTCGGATAGAGAGTTCTCTCTGGAGACCGTGAACTGCTTGGGAGCATGCGCCCTGGGTCCCGTAGTGGTTTCGGATGGCCACTATTTTTCCAAGGTAAGGACAACACAAGTCAGAGAAATCCTCGAACGAACCCACGGCGGTCTGGACCGGGTCGAGATCGGCACGGACGAACGCGTCTTCCCCGTCGAGGTTAGCTGCGCGCGCTGCAATCACAGCCTCATGGATCCTCGGCACATCATCGACGGGCACCCGTCGATCCGTGTAACGGTTTCCTTCGGCGCCAGCCACGGCTGGTTGGCCCTCTCCTGTCTGTACGGCAGCTACCGGGTGGCGGCGGAGTACGAGATCCCTCCCGACGAAATTGTGCACATGTTCTGTCCTCACTGCCACGCCGAGCTCATCGGCGGGGGAAAGTGCAGCAACTGCAGCGCTCCCATGGTGCCGATGATCGTCCGCGGCGGGGGCATAGTCCAGATCTGTGCCCGTCAAGGTTGTAAGGGCCACATGCTGGATCTGCCCGGCGTCCCACCGGAGTGAGACTGAGATTTCTCGAACATCGCAGAGAGAGAGGTGTTGTGGTGTACAGGCTTTCATCGGTTGCAGAGTTCGCGGGATTTCGGCAGCGCATTCGGGACGACAAGAAGCTCCAGTACGACAAGCCAACCTTGGTCGTTTGCGCCGGGACCGGGGGACAGGCCAGCGGCTCGAATGACATCTTGAGGATCATCAAGCGATACATCCTCGACCGCGGTCTCCAGACAAAGATCGGACTGCGGGTCACTGGCTGTCAGGGATTCTGCGAGATGGATCCGTTTGTGGTCGTGGAGCCCGGTCGGCATCTCTACCCGAAGCTCAAGATGGAAGACGTCCCCAGGGTGATCGACGCGGCGGTGGGCGGTTTCGTCGACGAGAGTCTGATTTATCGGGACCCACATAGCGAACAGCAGTTCCACACTCAAGACGAGATCCCCTTTTTCAAGAAGCAGAAACGCATCATTCTGGGAAACAACCAGAAGCTGGACCCGATCCGGATCGTCAATTACATCGAGCTCGGCGGATATGCGGCGACCCAAAAAGTGCTGGCGAAGATCGATCCCGCCGGGATCATCGAGGAAGTGAAGAAATCCGGCCTGCGCGGCAGGGGCGGGGCTGGGTTCCCCACCGGCAAGAAGTGGGAGCTGGCGAGGGCTTCAGGCAACGGCGACCAGCAGAAATACATCGTCTGCAACGCTGACGAGGGAGACCCCGGCGCTTACATGGATCGGAGCCTTCTGGAAGGAAATCCCCATGCCATCATCGAGGGGCTGCTCATCGGGGGGATCGCCATCGGCGCCACCCAAGGGATCATCTACGTTCGCAGTGAATATCCCATCGCCATCAAGCACGCTATCATCGCTCTTCGCCAAGCCCGCGACCTGGGGCTATTGGGCGAGAACATCCTTGGTACCGGCATCGACTTCGACATCAAGATCGTGCGTGGCGCTGGCGCCTTCGTGTGCGGGGAAGAAACGGCGCTGATCAAATCTGTTGAAGGTTTTATCGGTGAACCCCGGCAGCGCCCGCCCTATCCCATCGAAAAGGGTATCGGGGGCCATCCCACCTGTATCAACAACGTGGAGACTCTGGCCAACGTTGCCGTGATCATCGAGGAAGGTGGGGACTCCTTCGCCAAGACCGGTGTGCCGGGGAACACGGGCACCAAGATCTTCTCCCTCGTGGGGAAGATCGCAAACACGGGTTTGGTGGAAGTTCCCCTGGGAATCAAGATCTCTGAGGTGGTTTACGACATCGGTGGGGGGCCTTCCGGGAGGGCGAAGATCAAAGCCGTTCAGACCGGAGGGCCGTCGGGGGGGTGCATCCCGGCCCGCATGTTCGACCTGCCCATCAGCTACGACAGCCTGGTGAAGGCCGGTTCGATCATGGGATCGGGCGGCATGATCGTCATGGACGAAGACACCTGTATGGTAGATGTGGCCAAGTACTTCATGCGTTTTCTCAAGGATGAATCCTGCGGCAAGTGTTTTACCTGCCGAAAGGGCACTCAGCGCATGTACGAGATTCTCGACGACATTACGGCGGGCAAAGCAAGCATGGAGGATCTGGACCTGCTGGAGGAACTGGCCCACGTCGTGATGGACACGTCCATGTGCGGTTTGGGGCAGTCCGCGCCGAACCCGGTCTTGAGCACGCTGCGCTACTTTCGCGAGGAGTACCAACGCCACATCGTGGAAAAGCGGTGCGATGCGTTCGTTTGCCGAGAGCTGGTCGGCGCTCCCTGCCAGGCCGCGTGCCCATTGGGTACCGAGGCATGGCGGTACACGGCTCACATCGGACGCAGAGAATACAGCGAGGCCTACCGGGTCATACGGGAAACCAATCCCTTTCCGTCCGTGTGCGCACGCGTTTGTCACCATCCGTGCGAATCCAAATGCCGAGCCGGTGCTTCGGGCGGCAGCTCGGTAGCGATACGGGCTTTGAAGCGATTCATAACGGATCGCTTCGAGCCGTCCAGTTACAAGGCGGTGAAGCAGAAATGGCCCGGCGTCCAGCCCAAGGTGGCGATCATCGGCGCCGGGCCGACGGGTTTGACCGCAGCCCACTATCTGTCTCTGAAAGGATGCGCGGTGACGGTGTTCGAGGCGGAGAAAAAGCCCGGCGGAATGCTGGCCTGCGTCATACCCTCTTACCGCTTGCCTCGCGAGGTCATCGACAAGGAGATCGAAGCCCTGCTCGATGAGAACATCACCTTGAAGTGCGGTACCGCGCTCGGCCGCGACTTCCATATCGACGGACTATTGGAAGATGGATTCGGGGCCGTTCTTCTCTGCATCGGCGCACACAAGAGCAAACCCTTGCGCTTGGAAAACGAAGACGTCGAGGGAGTCTATCCTTCCATCGAGTTCCTGAAAGCTTTCAACCTGCAAGAGCAGCACCTGGCCAAAGGGAAGGTGGGCGTCATCGGAGGAGGCAACTCCGCCATCGATGCCGCCCGCATGGCCCTTCGCCTCACCGATGTGGAAAAGGTCACCATCCTCTATCGTCGGACCCGCGACGAGATGCCCGCTTTCGCGGAAGAGATCGAGGCTGCGGAACAAGAAGGTATTCGCGTCGAAACCCTGGTGGCCCCGGTGAGAATAGCCAGCCGGGACGGCCGTCTGACCGGGCTCGAGTGCATCCGGAATGAGCTCGGCGACGCCGACGAAAAAGGCCGGCGCAAACCGGTGCCGATCGCGGGCACGGAGCACATGGTCGATCTCGATACCTTGATCGTGGCCATCGGCGAGGACTCAGGCATAGACGCCATCACCCCCGCGAAGACGAGTCGACTGGAAACGACGGCGTGGAACACGGTCCGGACGGACCCTGCCACGATGCAGACCAACCGGACAGGGGTCTTCGCTGCCGGCGACGTGGTCCGCGGCCCCAACACGGTGGTCGAGGCCATCGCCGACGGCAAGAAAGCGGCTGCCGTCATCGAAAGGTTCCTCAAGAAAGAACCGCTGCTTCAGCCCTTTGCGCCCAGGTTGCCGCGGGTCTATGTGGAACCGGTTGTGGACGAAGCGGCCCTCAGCGCCGCCCGGTCGGAAACGCCGCGCGCTCCGGCGGAGTGGCGAAGACGCAACTTCGCGGAGGTAGAGGTGACTTTGTCGGAAGCCGAGGCCCGACGGGAGTCCTTGCGGTGCTTACGCTGCGATCTGGAATTCACTGCCCACGAGAAGGATAAGCAAAGCGAAACCGAAGAAACTAGGAGGCAGCGGGCGTGATTACTCTGAAGATCAACGGATTGGATGTGACCCTGGAAAAGGGGACCACGCTACTGGAGGCCGCGCGCTTCCTGGGCTTTCCCGTGCCCACCCTCTGTCACATGGAAGGACTTTCACCTTACGGTGCATGCCGGCTTTGTGTGATGGAGGTCGGGACGGGCGAGAAAGCGAGGTTGGTGACTTCGTGTTCTTACCCGATTCAGGAAGGTCTCGTGGTGAGAACCGCGTCCGCCCGTGTGGTGAGAGCGCGCAAGATGATTCTGGAGCTCATGTTGGCATCGTGCCCCCAGTCGAAGGTCATCCAGGACCTGGCTTCGCAGCACGGTGTCCGCACGCAGCGGTTCAGGCAGGAGCACGAGGACTGCATTCTCTGCGGACTGTGCGTGCGCATGTGCGAAGAGCAGATGATGGCCAAAGCCATCGGTTTCCGTGGCCGGGGAGAGCACCGGAGCATCGGCACGCCGTTCGACATCAAGTCGGAGCAGTGCCGCCTTTGCGGCGGCTGTATGTATGTTTGTCCGGCCTGTTCCCTGCGTTGCACGTACACCCAGCCGGACAAAGCGATCTGCGGCGGGTGCGCCAATCTGTCGCCGCCGTGCCTGGAGCAGGAACAGTTCCACGACATGATGTGCTACATGGATCCCTGTGTGGCCTGCGAGATCGTGAAGAGGAAATAACCAACGCCCCCAAAATGGAACCATTGCGAAAAGGAGCAGAACGCCATGTCTCAGACACTCTCGAGAGTTAACTCTTCTGCGGCCACTCTGACCAAGAACAGAACGGAGGGATCGGTCACACCTGCCTCAGGCATGTGCGTCACCTGCGTAGATGGCTGCATCGGAATGTGCGAGATCGGGAAATCCGCCTACCGGGGCCACGAGGTGATATACCCGCAGCCGTTCGGCGTGATCACCACGGCCGCGGAAAAGACATACCCGGTGGACTACTCGCACTTCACCATCATGGGCACGGCGGTGGGCGCCCACGGCATCGAGCCGGATTCCGACAAGGCGATCTTCCCCAACGTGAACCTCGAGGTGCACTTCGGCCACGACCGGAATATCAAGTTCCGCTACCCTTGGATCATCCCGGGTATCGGCTCCACCAACATCGCCAAGAACAACTGGGAAGGCCTCGCCATCGGGTCGGCGCTCGCCGGCACGGGCCTCACCATTGGGGAGAACGTGGTGGGCATGGATCCCGAGGCGGTGTTCAAAGACGGGAAAGTCGTGGATACGGTGGACCTCAAGAGGAGAGTGAAGCTCTATCAAGATTTCCAGCACGACGGGTACGGCGCCATTATCGTTCAGGCCAATGTCGAAGATACCAGGCTCGGGGTGCAGGAGTACGCCGTCCGGGAGCTCGGCGTGCAAATTGTGGAACTCAAGTGGGGCCAGGGGGCGAAGAACATCGGCGGCGAGGTCAAGATCCGGGACCTCAAGAAAGCCCAGCTGCTGCAGCAACGGGGCTACATCGTGCTCCCCGATCCCTCCAATCCCGGCGTAATCGAGGCGTTCCAGAAGGGTTCCTTCAAGGAGTTCGAGCGGCATTCGCGTGTCGGCATGGTGAGCGAGGACTCCTTTGCCGCGCGCATCGAACAACTGCGCAAAGCGGGCGCGAAATACATCTTCTTGAAGACGGGAGCCTATCGACCCGCCGACCTGGCCCGGGCGGTGAAGTTCGCCTCCAAGTACAAACTCGATCTACTCACGACAGACGCTGCTGGAGGCGGCACGGGCATGAGTCCGTGGCGGATGATGAATGAATGGGGCATTCCCCCGGTGGAGTTCCATTCATTGGTTTACAGTTACGCGAAGCGGCTGACCGACAAAGGCGAATACCTGCCCGCGCTGGCAGTGGCCGGTGGATTCACTTTCGAAGATCAGATCTTCAAGGGGCTCTCGATGGGTGCGCCCTTCGTGAAGCTGGTGGGGATGGCGCGTTCTCCTATCGCGGCTGCCATGGTGGGCAAGACGATTGGACGGTCCATCGAGGAACATCAGATTCCTGTGTACGTGGAGCGGTTTGGATCCACCAAGGATGAGATTTTCGTCACCGCGCCTGAGCTGCGCCGGGAGCTGGGTAGCGAAACGTTCGAAAAGCTTCCGACAGGTGCCATCGGGCTCTTCACGTACTACGAGAGGCTGGCCCAGGGACTGCGTCAGCTCATGGCCGGGGCTCGCAAGTTCGACCTCGGCCGCGTCAGCCGCGACGACATCGCGGCGTTGAGCCGGGACGCGGCGGAAATCAGCGGGATCACGTACATCCAGGACGTCGACAAAGCCGAGGTAGACAAGATCCTCGGCGCTTAAGTGCAGGGGCCTCTCGCGCGCGAGCAGCGGCCGAGACCGGCAGTCAACTGGCTGCCGCGGACGGGAAAAACCGCCATGGCAAACAGGGAAGGCGCCCACTATCCAGAAGGCAACACCGGATCCGGCGGGATCCTCGGCCCTTCCGCAAAATCCTTCGCGCGCATCGGAAACGGGGAAATAGGGGGCAAAGCCCGGGGACTGGCGCATCTCGAACAGATTCTGGCCAGGGGCTTCGACGCCGGCGCTTTTCCGGTGTTCGCGGTGGAGATCCCCTGGTTTTGGGCAATCGCCACGGACTGGTTCGATCTGTTCATGGAGAAGAACCGCCTCTACGACATTGCCCTGTCGGACACCAAGGACCAGCACACGGCAAACGCCTTCCAGCGGGCGGAATTGCCGGCGGAGCTGGTGGATGAACTGAAGAAAATCATCGCCGGCGTGAAAGTTCCGCTGGCGGTACGCTCTTCCAGCCTTCTGGAAGATGATCTGCATGAGCCCTTCGCGGGTGTTTACGCCAGCAAGATGGTCCCGAACAACCAGTTCAGCGCAGAGGCCCGGCTCCGTACCCTGGCGGAGGCGATCAAGTTCGTCTATGCATCGACCTTCACCCGACACGCCAAGAGCTACCGTCAGGCCCTCGGGCGTTCGCACCGGGAAGAGAAAATGGCCGTCATGATCCAGGAGGTTGTGGGCCAGCGCCACGGTGACCGCTTTTACCCGAACATTTCCGGCGTAGGTCGTTCCTGCAACTTCTATGCGCTGGGGCACGCGCGGCCTGAGGAAGGCGTCGTGAGCCTGGCGCTGGGATTGGGGAAGACGATAGTGGACGGGGGCAGGACGTGGACTTACTGCCCGGCTCATCCCAGAGCGAAGCCTCCGTTCGCATCCATGAAAGAACTCCTCACGCAGACTCAAATTCAGTTCTGGTCGGTGAACATGGGGAAACCCCCTTCTTACGATCCGATCCAAGAAACGGAGTATCTCTTCGACGGGAATCTCGCGCACGCGGAAGAGGACGGCACGCTGCGAGAGATAGCCTCCACATACGATCATCAATCCGATCGGCTCACTCCCGGCGCCCGTTCGGCGGGTGCCAGGGTGCTGAACTTCGCGCCGTTGTTGGAACTCGACGCGGTGCCTTTGAACGATTTGGTGCAGAGGCTCCTGACGCTTTGCCAGGACACGCTGGGTGAGCCGGTGGAGATCGAGTTCGCGGTTGATTTCAATCGAAGTGACGGTCGCCGCGCCCGCTTCGGTTTTCTCCAACTCCGGCCCATGTCCGTCTCGGACGATCAGATAGAGGTCCAGGAGCACGAACTCCGTGGAGATCGCGTCTTCGTGGCATCCGAGCAAGTCCTGGGTAACGGACAATTGGACGCGGTCAAAGATGTCGTCTACGTAAAACCCGATGCCTTCTCATCCAAGGACACGTGGCTGGTTGCGGCAGAACTGGACGAAATGAACCGACATCTGCTCGAAACCGGCCGGCCTTACCTTCTGGTCGTCATCGGACGCCTCGGGACTTCGGATCCCTGGTTGGGTATTCCCGTGAAATGGGGCCAGGTGTCCGGTGCCAGAATCGTCGTCGAGACTTCCACCTCGGGAATGAGCGTGGACATGAGCCAAGGATCGCATTTCTTCCACAACGTTACCTGCCTGCGAGTTCTCTATTTTTCCACGGACAAGACCGGGCGGTATCCCGTCGATTGGCATTGGTTGGAAGGCCGGAGGCAAATCCGAGAAACGCGATTCGTCCGTCACGTCGCGTTGGACGAACCACTCCATGTGAAGGTGGACGGCAGGAGCGGTCGGGGGGTGATTCGCTATTAAGGAGCAAACCCAGTCGGCGATCAGACTTCTGGAGACCCTGGTCGAACGCGCCAAGGAGCTGACGTGCCTGTATGCGATCGAGGAAGCTCTGAAGGAGCCGGACGCGGATATCGATCGGGTTTGTGAGCGCATCATCCAGGCGATCCCGCCGGGATGGCAATTCCCCGACGTCTGCGTGGTGAAGATCACATTGGGGGGGAAGGACTATCGATCCCAGGGTTTCGAGGAGACGCCTTGGAAGTTGAGCGCGAACATATTGCAGCAGGATGAGGTGGTGGGCACCATCGGTGTTTATTACTCCAGAGAGATGCCCAAAGCGGACGTTGGCCCCTTTCTCAAGGAAGAGAAGAAACTCATAGAGACCATCGCCAATCGGCTGAACCACTTCCTGACCTACAAGAAGATGAGTCACGTCTTCCACGAATGGCGCGATGCCGACCGCGATCTCTCGGAGAATCAGAAGGGCGATTGGGAGGCGGTGGTCGATCTCATCCGCCAGACCGATCATGCCCTTTTTCTCAGGGTGTCCAACAAGATGCTCAATCACATGTGCTGGAGCGGGATAGAAGAGGCGGAAGAGCTGAGGCGGACATTCAAGCACCAGGACATGGTCGAAGGTGATCTACTCGGGAGCGGTGTGCGCGGGCAGCGTCTGAGTCGGATGCTGGACTTCTCCGCGGAATTCACGGAGGGGATATATCGGATTGCCGCCAATCACCTCTCCAGCGATGAGATCTTGTCGCGCATCCAGATGTGGATCCAGGAGGACAAGCTCGCCGTGTTGTTGCGGACAGTGCGCCGTCGCTTGCCGCTTTCCCAGGTGTCGCGCAGCCTCCGGCGTTATTTCTTTGCCACCCGTGAAAAAGCGAGCGATCGCTATCCGCTGGCGAGAAGCCTGAAGGTCTTTCTACTGGAGTGCCTGCTGTCGGACCGGGTGAAGTACATCGAGGTTGCGAAGGACAATGTGGATATAGAAGATCTCTACTACCTTCTCCAAAAGGTGATCTTCTCCGCGGAGAGCCATGGCAAGCTCGGGGGCAAGAGCGCAGGGTTTTTCCTGGCCTCGCAGATTCTGACCAAAACGAAAGAAGGCCTCGGCCCATCGTCGCCATTCCGCGTTCCGAAGACATGGTACATCGCCTCGGACATGATGCTCGAGTTCATGCAGTACAACAACATGGACGAGGTGATCGAGCAGAAGTACAAAGATATCGAAAGGGTCCGTCTCGAGTACCCGCACGTCGTAGATATGTTTCGTCAGACGGTTTTTCCGCCCGACATGGCCAACGCGTTGTCAATGGCCCTGGATGACTTCGGAGACAACCCCCTGGTCGTGCGCAGTTCCTCGATCTTGGAGGACAGGACGGAGTTGGCCTTCGTCGGTAAATACAGAACCGTGTTCCTGGGGAATCAGGGTGCCAGGGAGGATCGCCTCCGTGATCTCATGCGCGCGGTCACCGAAGTGTACGCGTCCAACTTCGGTCCCGATCCCATCGAATACAGAGCAAACCATGGACTGCTGGAGTTCAGCGAGCAGATAGGCATAATGATCCAGGAAGTGGTGGGGACCCATGTCGGGCCCTATTTCTTCCCCGCCTACTCCGGTGTAGCCCGCAGTCGCGGCGACATCCGGTGGTCTCCGGAAATCGCCGGTGAGGGTGGTGTGATCAGCGTCATTCCCGGGCTCGGAACCCGGGCCGCCGACCTCTCCGGCGACGAGCGCCCCGTACTGGTCGTACCGGGCAGTCGGTCGGTTCCAACCTCGGAGGACGCCATTCGCCGCTTGCCCAAGACAGTCGACGCGATCAATCTGGACACCAATGGAATGCAGACGCTCGAGCTAACGGAGCTCGTGAGGAAGTTCGGCGCTGCGTATCCTCACGTGGAACTCATAGTATCCGTGCATGACGCCGGCGTCGCCGACATCCGGCCGCTCGACCGGGAGAAGCCGGGATTCGACAAAGCTCGTGTCGTAGCTACGTTCGACGGGCTGACAAACTCCAGCCCTTTCGTTGTGCAGATCCGGAATCTCTTGCGGACGCTCGAGGAGAAACTCGGTGTTCCGGCGGAGGTCGAGTTCGCCTCGGACGGAGAGCACGTGTATCTCCTGCAATGCCGGCCGCAGCCGATCGCCCGCGCTCCACGCCCTGCGCCCATTCCCAAGGACGTACCGAGAGAAAAGCACGTGTTTTCGGCCGGCCGTTACGTCTCCAACGGTTGGGCTTCGAACATCACGCATATCGTGTATTCGAATCCGGAAGCGTACGAGGCGCTCGGCGACGCACCCGACCGCCAGTTGCTGGAACAGGCCGTGGCGAAGTTGAACGACTTGCTGCCGAAGCGGCAGTTCGTCCTCATGTTGCCCAGCAGTTCATTCAATCGGGGTGACGACCGCCCGGGCATGCACGTCAAGTACAACGACATCAAGAACGCCGCGGTCGTGGTCGAGCTGTTCAAGCGGGAAAGCGGTGACGACTTGGTTTCCTCACTAGGAGCCCGCTTTCTGCAAAACTTCGTGGATTCGAACATGCTCTACCTGCCCGTGTACCTGGATGACGAAAGGACGAAGTTGAACGAGCGTTTTCTCCAGCGTTCGCGCAGTGTTCTCGCGGAGCTGTTGCCCGAGTGCGCGCGCGTCGCCCACGTGCTCCGGGTGATCGACGTGGCCAGCGCCGCGGGCGGAAACGTCATGCATGTGTTGATGAACGCGGAGCTCGGCGAGGCCGTCGGGCTCTTGGCGGATCCCAAGCAGGAAATCGGGCGTGGGGAGGAAGGGGAAGCGTTCGAAGATGGGGAGCCGGAGAACTACTGGCGCTGGCGTCACCGGATGGCCGAGCAAATCGCTTCGCAACTGGATCCGCAACGGTTCGGGGTTGCCGGTGTTTATCTTTTTGGAAGCACGAAAAACGGCACGGCAGGACCGGCGAGCGACATCGACATATTGGTCCACTTCCGGGGAACTGATTCCCAGCGGACCGCGTTGGTGCAATGGCTCGAAGGGTGGAGCCTCTGCCTGGACGAAGTCAATTACCTGCGGACGGGGTACCGATCCGGGGGACTCCTGGATTTCCACTTCGTCACGGATGAAGACCTGCGGAAAAAAACCAGTTACGCGGTGAAGATCGACGCGATCACGGACGCGGCGCGTCCGCTCGCGATGAAGAAAGACGAAGCGCCGCGTGTTCCGGACGAGCATTCCCGCGAATCAGAGAGGGGAACCAAGTGATGTCTTCTTACGTTCAGAGGCTGATGGCCGAAGTCAAGTCGAAGAACGCTGGCGAACCGGAGTTTCACCAAGCGGTCGCAGAGGTGGCCGAATCGATCGATCCGGTCCTGGAGCGGCATCCGCATTATCGGGAAGCCAAGATCCTGGAACAGATCATCGAACCCGAGCGCGTCATTATCTTCCGCGTTTCGTGGGCGGACGACAGTGGCCGCGTACAGGTGAATCGCGGCTATCGCGTGGAAATGAACGGATCCATCGGGCCGTACAAGGGCGGCCTTCGCTTCCATCCGTCTGTCAATCTGGGCATCCTGAAATTCCTCGCCTTGGAGCAGGTTTTCAAGAACAGCCTTACCACGTTGCCGATGGGGGCGGGACAGGGAGGAGCGGATTTCGATCCCAGGGGAAAGAGCGACCGCGAGGTCATGCGATTCTGCCAGAGCTACATGAACGAGTTGTACCGTCACGTAGGCCCGAACACGGACATCCCGGATGGGGATATCGGCGTCGGCGGGCGCGAAATCGGTTACCTCTTCGGTCAATACCGGAAGCTGCGGAACGAGTTCTCGGGGGTACTCACCGGCAAAGGACTGAACTGGGGAGGTTCCCTGATGCGTCCGGAGGCGACGGGTTACGGAGTGGCGTACTTTGCCGCGGAAATGCTCGCCACCCGCAATCAGACCCTCGAAGGCAAGACCTGCCTGGTCTCCGGAAGCGGCAAGGTGGCGCAGTTCACCATCGAGAAGCTGATCGATCTCGGGGCGAAGGTGGCGACTCTGTCCGATTCGAGCGGCTACATCTATGATCCCGATGGCATCAATCGCGAGAAGCTCGAGTGGCTGAAGGACTTGAAAAACGTCCGCCGTGGCCGTATTCGCGAATTCGCGGAGAAGTACCCCAGCGCAGAGTACAGTTCGGCCGAGTCGGGAGATCTGGACGAGAATCCCCTCTGGTTGCGAAAGGCGGACTGTGCCTTCCCTTGCGCCACGCAGTATGAAATCAACCGCAGGGACGTGCAGAACATGTTGAAGAATGGGATTCAGTTGATCTGCGAAGGCGCCAACATGCCCATAACGGGGGACGCAATGAACCTGCTTATCGACCGCGGTATCCTCTACGCCCCCGGGAAGGCGGCAAACGCCGGAGGCGTGGCGGTCTCAGGTCTCGAGATGGCGCAGAATAGCATGCGTTTTTCGTGGACGCGGGAGGAAATCGACGACCGGCTCCGGGTGATCATGAAGACGATCCACGGAGCCTGCTTGAACGCGGCGGCGGATTTCGGTACCCCAGGGAACTACGTGAACGGCGCGAACATCGCGGGTTTCATGAAAGTCGCCGACGCCATGATCGACCAGGGAATCATCTGACCGCGTGAGGGGATAGAGCGCCATCCCCGAATTTCGGCGGCACCGACTCGAACTCCGTCCAGCCACAGCGTGGCGAGATTTCCGAGAGTCGCACGCGCCGGCGCGCGCGTTTCTGCGCCCCCTTGCGCTACCGGCTGTTTTTCCCCTATGCTCGGCCGCAAGCACCGGCCTGTTTGGTCTTCACGACGGAAAGGATCGATCCGATGAGGGCGATGGTACTCGAACGTCTCGGCCCGATCGGCGAGCGCAGCGCCCCGCTCTCGATGACGACGGTTCCTGATCCGGAGCCCGGCGAGGGGCAAGTACTCATCGATATCAGCGCGTGCGGAGTCTGCC
>Ga0316622_100001235_pt1 | contig 16379 bp, 7 predicted proteins | sample OWC_Aug_OW2_C1_D_FD_207646 | JGI IMG/M metagenome (GOLD analysis project Ga0316622, IMG submission 207646) | Wetland soil microbial communities from Old Woman Creek delta, Ohio, United States - OWC_Aug_OW2_C1_D5_C | ecosystem: Environmental > Terrestrial > Soil > Wetlands | place: USA: Ohio... | reverse complement strand
CGAGATGACCGAGACGCGGGTCGATCTCTCGACGCTCTTGCCTTCCGGCCTGGGAGCCGTGATCGTCGAGGCGATCACGCACGATCCCGGTGATGAACGGACTCCCGTGATCCGGACGAGCCGCAGCAACCTGCGCTGGAGCGAGATCGGGCTCACTTCGAAGACGTCCTCCGTCTCGGGTACGGCGTGGGTGACGCGCCTGGCGACGGGAGAACCGGTCGCGGAAGCGACCGTGAGCCTGCGCGGACCCGGTGCGGTGCTGTGGGAGGGGCGGACCGGACCCGATGGCCGCGTCGCGCTCCCCGGCCTGCGGACCCTCGGCGTCGATCCCTGGCGCGTGACCGTGGTTGCCCAGGCGGGCGGAAGCACGGCGCACAACGACGCCGACGGCGATTGGCGCCTGTCTCCCTGGCGCTTCGGTCTGGAAGGCAGCTACGCAAGGGACACCGATCTCACCGCTTTCGTGTACGGCGACCGCGATCTCTATCGCCCGGGAGAGACGCTGCACGTGACCGGTCTGGTGAGACGCATGGATGCCGCGGGCATCGGGATCGCGGCAGAGGAGAGCGTGCGCGTGGCGGTGAGCGACGCGCGCGGTTCGAAGCTGGCCGAGCGCTTCCTCGTCCTCGATCGCTTCGGCGCGTTCGCCCTCGATGTCCCGACTTCGCCCGATGTCCCGACGGGCATGGTCGACATCCGGGTGGATCAGCGGCCCGCGGCGGCCAAGGATCGGCAGAAGAGCCCGATCTTCCTGGGCAGCCACAGCGTGCGCATCGCCGCGTATCGTGCCCCGACGTTCAAGGCCGCGGTCCGCGCGGGCGCGGGGCCCCTCCATCCCGGCGAGACCCTCCGGGCGACGGTCGCGGGCTCGTACTACTTCGGAGCGCCCCTCGCCGGAGCGGCGTGCGACTGGACGCTCATCCGCGAGGCAGCGTACTTCCATCCCGCCGGCTTCGAGGAGTTCACGTTCGGCGATTACGAGGCGGAAAGCGTCGCAGATCGCCAGCTCGCTTCGGGCCGGACGGCGCTCGACCAACAGGGCAGCGCCGAACTGGCCGTCCCCCTGCCCGCGGAACCGTGCGCGTCCGCGCAGTCCCTCACTCTCGAAGCGAACATCGAGGATCCGACGGGCGACGTTGTTTCCGCGCGGGCGAGCGCGCTCTATCTTCCCGCCGCGGTCGTTCCCGGAATCGCGGTCGGACGGGAGTTCGTGACCGCGGGCACGCCGCTCGAGCTGCGCTTGGTCGCCGTGCGCAGCGACAGCACGCCGCCCGAGGCCGGGGTTCCGCTGCGGGTCGATTTCGTGCGCCGCGAGTGGCGTTCGGTGCGCAAGCTCCTCGTCGGCGGACGCGTGGGTTACGAGTCGGCGCGCACGGACACGCTCGTCGCGTCCATGTCCGCCGTGTCCGCGGCCGGCGAGCTGAGCCTCGCGTGGGTGCCGCCCGTGGAAGGCGCCTACCGGGTGGTGGTGACGGCGATCGACGCGCAGGGGAGGGCCGCCACCTCGGCGCTCTTCGTGCATGCGGCGGGACGCTGGGCGGACTCCGGTTTCGGGCCGCGGCGCGACGAGCCCTACCTCGATCTCGCCGCGGATCGCGACGTCTACCGGCCCGGCGACGTCGCGCAGGTCCTCCTCACGAGCCCCACCCGGGCGCGGCATGCGCTCTTGAGCATCGAGCGCGAAGGCCTGATCGAAAGCCGGGTCGTCGACCTCGCCTCGGACGGGCCGGTCTTCGCCGTGCCGGTCGTGGAAGCGGCCATGCCCAACGTCTTTGTCGGGCTCTCGGTGGTCGAGCCGGCCGTCGATTCCCTCGCGGCCCCCGGTCTTCCGGCCGCTGCGCGCCTGCCGGGTTTCATGGCCGGCTACGCGGAGCTGAAGCTCGACACGTCGTCGCGACGACTGTCGGTCGACGTGCAGCCCGGGCGCCGGACCTACGCGCCCGCGGACACGGCCCGACTGGATGTGCACGTGACCGATGCCCGCGGACGCGGGGTCGAGGCGCGCGTGAGCCTGGCGGTCGTCGACGAGGCGGTGCTCGCGCTTCTCGCTCGTCCTCGTCCCGATCCCTTCGGCTTTTTCTACGCGTCCCGCGGTCTTGGGATCATGAACGACGACACGCGCCTGCGGCTCGGTCTCGGCGCGGAGGCCGAGTACAGCCGCTTCAAGGCGGGTGCGGGAGGCGACGGCTTCGAAGGACCCACGTTCCGCTCGGTCTTCGCGACGACCGCCTTCTGGGATCCGGCGGTGATCACGGATGCCGGCGGGCGGGCGGTCGTGCGCGTCCCGCTGCCGGAGAACCTGACGCGCTTTCGCATCATCGCGACGGCTGCCGCCAAGGAGGATCTCTTCGGCGCGGGGGAGAGCAGCCTGCGCGTGACGAAACCGCTGACGATCGAACCCGCGCTTCCCCGTTTCGCGCGCGCGGGAGATCGTTTCGAAGCGGCGGCCCTCGTCACGAACCGCACGAGCGGGCGGCTCGCGGGCAGGGTCACCCTGACGACCGGCCTCGCGACGCGCGGGCGGACGGAACAACGCCTGGCGCTCGATCCCGGGCAGTCGGCTCGCGTCGCCTTTCCGGTCGAGGCGCGCGTCGCGGGCGAAGCCGCCGTCGGCTTTCGGGCGGAGTTCGGCTCGGCTGCGGATGCCGTGCGCAGCGTTCTTCCCGTCGAGCGCGCGGCGCTCGCTCGCGCGGCAGCCGCGGCCGGGCACACGCGCGGATCCGCGAGCGAGATCATCGATCTTCCTGCCGCGGCGCTGCCCGGGAGTGCGACCCTCGATATGCGTCTCTCAGCGAGCGCGATCTCGGGCGCGCAGCGCGCATTCGCCTACGTGGTCGACTATCCATACGGATGCGTCGAGCAGACCGCGAGCCGCCTGCTCCTCCTCAGCTTGTACAAGGAGCTCGGCGCGACCTCCGCGGACGGCTGGAGCGCCGATCTCGACTTGAACGCGAGGCTCGCCGAGACGCTGCGGCAGATGCAGACGTTGATCGACCCCGCGGGCGACATCCGGTTCTGGCCCGAGGGGGCGCCGGCGCCTGCGCCGATCGCGGCCTACACGGTCTACGCGCTCCTGCGCGCCGAGCGCGCGGGAGTGACCCTGCCCGCAGGGCTTCTGCAAGGCGCCAGGAGCTACCTCGAACGCATCTGGCGCGAGTTCGTCCAGGAGAGAAAGCACGCGATGGACCGCGTGGAAGGCGCAAGCGGCTCGGCGGAGGGGTCCGGCGCAGCGGAGCAAGCCCGGGCGACGGCGGAGTCCCCGGCAGCGGATGGGTCGGGCGCGGGTCCGCGCGGCGCGCCGGTGAGCCGGGCGCCGGGGGGGCGGATCGTGGGCCGCTCGAGCCCGGCGGCCATCCTTCAGGGAGCGCCCTTTCCTCTCGGGACCTTCCTCTTCGCCGCGGGCGAGTTGAGCGCCTCTCTGCGCATGGAGCTCATCACCCGCGAGGATCTCGATCTGGTCGCGGGCGCGATCGATTTCCTCCCCGCGGACGAGCGCGTCTTCCTCGCCCTCGCCCTCGCCCGCATGGACGAACGCAGCGAGGTCGCCGAACGCGTCCTCGACGACGCGCTGAACCGTCTCGATCTGTCTGCTGCCGGGGCGGTCGCGCCGGCGGTCGCGAACACGCTCCTTCCCGATCCGTTCCGCACGGCCACGCGCGCGAGCGCACTCACGCTCCTCCTTGCCGAGCGGCTGCGCCCGGCCAGCCCGCTCGTGCCCCGGCTGGCGCACGGGCTGCTGGGATTGCGCCGCAACGGCCATTGGGGAAACACGCACGACGACGCCCTCGCCCTCGTCGCGTTGACCGAGTACCGCGAGCGGATCGAGAAGCCGGGCCCCGCGTTCACGGCGGAGGTCGCGCTGCGCGCGGCGGGCGGCAGTGAGGGAGGAGGCCGGGCGCGCCCGCTGCTCCGTCACGACTTTCCCGCCGGCTCGCTCGGCGAAGTCGAGAAGCACATCGCGCTCGCGGCTTCACGGGACGGAGGCGCGGGCGGGCGCGAGGATCCGTCGCGCGCACCGGCCCGGGCGGAAATCGATCCCGGAGATCCGCTGGAATTGCGCTTCTCGCGCGCGACCGAAGGCGATCTCTACTACGAATCGGTTCTCCGCTGGAACGAGGATGCGATCGACCGCCCGCCCCGCGACGGCGGCTACACGCTGCTCCGCCGGATCGAGCGCCTGGAAGGCCCCGGCCGCGTGCGCGTCGGGGACCTCGTCGTCGTCACGCTCACGATCGTGCTGCCGCGCGAATCGTACTACCTCGCGCTGCGCGATCCGCTTCCGGCCGGGATCGAGCCGGTCGAGACGGCGTTTCGCACGAGTTCCAGCGAGGCGGCCAGGCGGGTGCGCGAGCGGCGCGGCGAGGTTCCGCGCCTGCCGGTCGATTTCACCGAGCGGCGCGACCGCGAAGTGCGCTTCTTCACCGACTTCGTTTCGCCGGGCATCTACGAGGTGCGCTATCTCGCGCGCGTGCGCGCCGCCGGGGAGTTCGCCCAACCGCCGGCCGAGATCGAGGCCATGTACGCGCCCGAACTCTCGGGGGCGAGCGCCTCGGGCCGGTGGAAGGCGGAGGCGCCCCGATGAGCGGGAATCGCTGCGCGTCGTCGGGCGAAGGGCACCGCTCCCGGCCGCGTGCCTTCCGCCGCGTGCCCCTCGCCGTCTGGCCCTTCGGGCTCGGCGCGCTCGCGGTCGCGTTCACGCTCGCCGTCGCGTGGTCGGCCCGCGTGACTTTCGACGACGCGGCCCTCGCCTACGGGGATGTCGCCTCGATCGAGATTTGCGCGCGCGACGGGACACCGCTGCGCGTCGTGCCGGGCGGCGGGGAAACGCGCGCGGCCTGGACACCTCTCGCGGCGATCTCGCCGTCCATGATCGCGGCCACGCTCGCGGCCGAGGACCGGCGCTTCCATCACCATGCGGGCATCGACGCGCTCGCGGTCGCGCGCGCGGGCTGGCGCAATCTGCGCGCGGGGCGGATCGTGAGCGGCGGCTCGACGCTGACCCAGCAGCTCGCCGGAATGCTGTGGCCTGAGCCGCGCATGCTGTCGGGCAAGCTCCGCGAGGCGGTGCGGGCGCTGCGGCTCGAGCGCCGGCTGAGCAAGGAGGAGATCCTCGAGCAGTATCTCAACCGCGCTCCCTACGGAAACGGCATCCAGGGCGTGGGAGAGGCGGCGCGGTGCTACTTCCAGCGCTCGCCGGCCGCCCTGACCGCCTCGCAGGCGGCGCTCCTGGCCGCTCTCCCGCAGGCCCCGCGCCGGTTGGAGGGGACTTGCGCCGACGCGCGGCTTCTCGCGAGGCGCACCGCCATCCTGGGCGAGATGGCGCGCAGCGGCGCGCTCACGCCGGCCGAGGCAGGGCGCGCGGGCGCGGCGCCGCTCACACTCGCGTTCGAGAAGTCCGCCTTCCGTGCGCCGCACTTCGCCGACTGGGTGCTCGGGTCGTCGCGCGAAGCGACCGGCCGGCGGGAGGGCGCTCCGGAGAACGAGGAGCGTGTGCCTCGCGTCGCGCGCCTGGTCACGACGCTCGATCCCGGGATTCAGGAGGAGGTGGAGCGCGCGGTGGCAGCGGCCGTCGCGCGCGATGCGGCCGGCGATTCCGCCCAAGCCGCCGTCGTCGTGCTCGCCGTGGCGAGCGGAGAAGTCCTCGCCATGCTCGGATCGACGGAGTGGAGCGATCCGCACGCGGGGCAGGTGAACGGCGCGCTCGCGTTGCGCCAGCCGGGGTCGGCGCTGAAACCGTTCCTCTACGCGCTCGCCTTCGACCGCGGGCTCTCCGCGGCGGATCTCCTCGCCGACGTCCCCCTTCATCTCATCGACGAAAAGGGCGCCGATGTTTCTCCCCGCAACTACGACGGGCGCTTCCACGGTCCGCTTCGCGCGCGGGAAGCGCTGGCCGGCAGCTTCAACGTCCCCGCCGTCCGGCTGACCGCGTCGCTCGGGGTGGACGAAGCTCTCGCCGGGCTGCGCGCGGCGGGGCTCGCGTCTCTCGCCGCGGATGCCGCGCGGTACGGCGCCGGTCTCGCGCTCGGGGTCGGGGAAGTGCCGCTTCTCGATCTGACCGCGGCTTACGCTGGCCTCGCGCGCGGTGGGGCCTACGTCGAACCGGTGCGCCTGCGAGCGGCATTCGACGCGCAAGGGCGCGAGCTCTCTGACGCCGCCGATCCGCGGGAGGAGGAGGGGCAGACGCCCCGCCGCTGGTGCACGCCGGCCGCGGCGTTCCTGACCGCCTCGATCCTGGCCGACGACGAAGCGCGCATCGCGGGCTTCGGGACGGCGTCGGCGATCGATCTTCCGTTTCCGGTCGCCGTGAAGACGGGCACCTCGACCGGCGCGCGCGATGCCTGGTGCGTCGGCTTCGATCGCGATCACGCGGTCGGCGTCTGGCTCGGCCGCTTCGACGGGCGTCCGCTCGCGGGCCGCTCGGCCCTGCAGTGCGCGGGCCCTCTGTTCCGCGAGATCATGCTGCGGCTGCACGACCGCGGGAGCCGGCCCTGGGAAGCCGGTCCTCCGCCGGGCTGGCGGCCGCTGCCCGTCTGTGCGCTCTCGGGCGGCGTCCCCGGTCGCGCGTGCGCGGGAACCGTCCTCGAGTGGTTTGCCCCGGACGACTACGCGCGCCGCGCCGAATGCTCGTTCCATCAGACGATCGAAGACCGGGCGGTCACCGTATGGCCCGAGATGTACGCCGACTGGGCGCGCGAGGAAGGCCTGCTCGCGAAAGCGGAGGTTGGCGCACCGGCCGGCGGGCCGCGCATCGCCTCGCCCCAGGACGGAAGCGTCTACTTCCTGGACGCGACGCTCGGACCTTCCGCCGCCATCCGCTTCGCGGCTCTCACGGACGGCGAGCGCGCCTCCTGGGAGTTGGACGGTCACGCGCTCGGCCCGGCGGCCGATCTCCTCTGGCCACCGGTGCCGGGCGAGCACCTGCTCGTCTTGAGAGGGGCGTCGGGCAGCGCTCGCGTGCGCTTCAGCGTGCGCTAGGGGGATCCTCGTCCCGCGGGGCCAGGAGCACGCGATCGATCTTCCACTTCGTGCCCGCATCGAGTTCGAAGGCGACGAGCAGCACGTGCGCTTCGCTCTCGGGGAAGATCGTCGTGAACTCGTCGTAGTAGAGCGGCCGGCCGCGCGGATGGACGCGGATCTTGCGCGCTTCCTCGTACTCGCGCGGGATGGAGTGGCACGTCTCGTATGCCACGATCTCGACCGCGCGGATTCTCCGGCCGTCCTCGAGGAGGACCATGAAGTCGCGATCCCGCGGCCAGCGGAAGATCTCCTCGCCTTCGTCGGGATTCACCTGGCACAGATGCCAGCGCCAGCCCAGCGAGTCCTGAGTCGTGCGCACCCATTGATAGGCGCGGTTCTGCAGCGCCGCGAAGGCGAAGAAGTTCGCCGGGTCGCGCTCGCTCTCGTAGGGGTTGTAGGCGCGCGGGATGTGGACGATCTCGCGGTCGTTGAAGACGAGCTCGCATCCCGGCAGGCGAAGCGGGTGGTGGCCGGCGCGGACCGGACGAATCGAGGCGGCGAGGAAGAGCGCGAGCAGGAAGACGCTCGCTCGGACGCACGCTCGCGCGCTTGCCGGCCCACTCTCTCCCCTGCCCGCTCGCGCCCGCGCGCGCACCCCCGCTCGCCGCCCGCGGGGGCCGCCTGCGCCGGGGATGCCGGCGTCAATAGCACATCGGGTCGCCGGGGTGGCAGCCATCCCAGTAGATCCTTTCCAGGCATTCCCGGCACGCCGTGGGCACGCCGTAGCGCCAACACACCAGACAGGGGTCGTAGCCCCCGCCGGGAGGAGAGACCGCCTCGGCGGCCGCCGGGACCAAGCAGGCGACCGCGAGCAGAATCAGAAGCGCGTGACCGATCGTGTGTTTCATGCTCCACCTCCCGTGCCGTGCGTCGATCGAGCCGGCGCGCTCTGCGCCGGCGCCTCCTACAGCGCGTAGCAGACGCAGGCGAGGCTGTCGGATCCGCCGCCCGCCCGCCCGCTCGCGCCCGCGTGCCCGTGCTCCGCCACGCCGTCGCGCATGCGTTCCCCCGCTTCCTCGCGGACATGCTCCCGCGAGGCACGTTGGCCGCGCACGAGGAGCAGCCGGTCTCCGAGCAGCCACAGGTCGTCGTCCGCCGGATCGCCTTCACCGAGGAGGGCCGTCTGCTCGATGAAGCGTCCCGCGGAATCGAAGATGTCGAAGGTCGCCAGCACGCCGGGGGGATTGCGCCAGGCGCCGGAGCTGGCGAGCACCCACACGTTGCCGTCCGGGCCGATGGCTACCTGCTCGATGTCCCGGTGCAGGTCCTCGATGGCGACGCCCGCTTGCGGGCCCGCGAGCGCGGCGAAGAAGGCTTCCCGCCGCTTGCGCTCGTGCGCGTCGCGGGCGAGCGGTCGGTGGTCCCGCGCGATCACGGTTTCGGCGAGCGTCACGTCGAATCGGTGGATGCGATAACCGTGGTACTCGGGAGCCGCGTAGATCGTCCCGTCCGCCGCCGCCGTCCAGCGGCGCTCGAGGCCGTCCCATGCATCGGCCTCCTGCAAGCGCGAGCGATCGCCCGGCTCCTCCGCGCGCTCCTTCACGAGCAGCCTCGCGCGCGGCCGGCCGTCGAGATCGAAGAGGGCGAGGATGCTCACGGCCCGGGCGCGGCGAGTTCCGGATTCGCGCATCATCACCGTGAGTCCAACGCCCTCGCCGACGGCGAGCGCCGTGCGCGCGAGCATGAGCCCCCTGCCCGGGGACCCGGAACTCGCGTCCGGCTCGATGGCTCCGGCGGGCCTGCCCTCGCGGTCGAAGAGGACGAGCCTGGCGGGAATCATCTGCGCGACGGCCAGCCGCCCGTCGGCGAGAAGGCACATCGCGACCGGTCGGCGGTATTCGCCGGGACCGTCGCCGATGCGTCCCAGCGTGCGGATGAGCGCCGGCCGGGCCATGCCGCCCGGCTCCCGCCCGGCGTGCGGGCGCGCGTCCGGGCCGTACACGCGCACTTCACCGAGCGTGCCGTCCAGCATGCAGATGTTGCCGGCGGCATCCCGGCAGGCGGCGAGGATTTCCCCGAAGATCTCGTCATCCGGATCGTCTCCCAAGCGCCATACGGGGGTGAGAACGCGCTCCGTGCGCCCCCGGGCCGGGTGCTCGGGATTGCGCACGCAGGAAGGTCCGCCGCCGGGGCGAGCGGACGAGAGCGCTGGAACGGCCGGCGCAAGGAGCATTGCCGAAAGGAGGAGATTCGCAGAGCGCATGAGCCGCGCGCGGTACGGGAGCGGGGCGGCATCCGGGTGAGAACGGGGCTTGAAGCGCGGCTGCATGGGCGGCTCCTTCTCTTGGAGGTTCGCGTCACGCGGCTGGGCCGGGCGGGCGCAGCGTCGGCACAGGCGCATCTGTGCAAGTCACATTCCACGATAGACGAGCTCGTGGAACCGGCGCCTGGAGGGCATCGCCGGGACGGACGGGGATTCCGCCGGGATCCTCCGCGCCGGGGCAAGATCGTCCGGATTGCAGCGTTCGAGGACCGCGCCCGAATGCGCCTCGGCAGGTCATCCGTGGCGTCAGGCGGGACGGCGTGTGAAAGCGAGAGAGCCGGCCGGGCTAACCGACCTGTCGCGCGTCGTACGGTCGACACTCGCGTCCGGCGGCTCGGGAGGCGCTTGCCTGGATGCTCGCCTTCGCGCGGCTCTTCGTCTACCATGCTCGTGGAACCGTTCTCTCGAGGTCTGTTCCCCGAGGGGCCGCCTGCGAGGCGATCGGGCGCGCGTGCAGCGCCGTGTCCCAGGCCCGGGCCAGGGATGGATCCGGCCGGGCGCAGCGCCGGCCGGCGGGAGGGATCGATCGCGCGGGAGCGCAATCGCGGAGCGAAAGGAGCGCAGGATGAACAGGATGTGGATCGGGGGATCGGGTGGCGGACTCGGAAGACGCGTGGACGGGCGGCCTGCGCGGGGTGCGCGGGGAGCAGCGCGGCTGCGCGGCGCGCTCCGCTGGGTCGCGCTGCTCGCCGGTCTCGTCGCCGTCATGCCTTCGGCCTTCGCCCCGCCGCCGGCGGGCTCCGCGGACGCGGCGCTCTCCGTTCTCGCGCCCGACAGCGTTTCCATCCGCTATGCCGTGAGCGGATCGGGCGAGCCGGCGCTCGTGTTCATCCATTGCTGGTGTTGCGACCGGTCCTACTGGGACGACCAGATGAAGTACTTCGGGCAGCGCCACCGCGTGGTGGCGCTCGATCTGGCCGGCCACGGGGAATCGGGCATGGAGCGCACCGAGTATACGGTTGGAGCGTTCGCTGCCGACGTGGCGGCCGTCGTCGACGCGCTCGGTCTGAAGCACGTCATCCTCGTCGGCCACTCGATGGGCGGGGACGTGAGCCTGGAGGCGGCCCGCCTGCTGGGCGAGCGGGTCGTCGGGATCATCGGGGTCGACACCTTCCAGGACTTCGGGCAGCGGGCGACGCCGGAGCAGAGCGAGCAGTTCCTGGCTGCCTTTCGCAGCGACTTCCCGCGCGTGACCGCGCAATTCGTGCGCAGCATGTTCAGCGCAACGGCCGACTCGGCGCTCGTCGCGCGCGTGTCGGCCGACATGGCCGCGGAACCCGCGGAGGTGGGCATCGGTTCGATGAAGGGGATGCTCGACTACGATCCGCGCGCGACGCTCGCCCTGCTCGACGCGCCCATTCGCGCGGTGAACTCCGACAAGTGGCCGACGAACGTCGAAGGCAACCGGACGCTCACGAAGTCCTTCGAAGCCGAGATCATCCCCGGGCGGGGGCACTTCCTGCACCTCGAGGATCCGGTCGACTTCAACCGCGCGCTGGAAGCGATGATCGGCAAGATCGTCGCCGGATCCTGAGGCCGGCCGGGACACCCGCCTGGGCCGGGTGAATCGAGGCGGTCGTCGCGGACGCGAGCTTCGGGCGCGCCGCGCCGTGTCCGCGCGCCCGCGCGGACACGCGAGTCGCGCCGGCCCGCGTCGTCCCACCTGCCGCCCGCCCTCCGATTCCCTGCAGGGGCGGTGCTATAATGAAAAGTCGCGCTCCACCGGACGGATACAGGCGGAGCAGCAGGGAGGGCGACTCATGGACAAGCTGGGATGCAATGCCGTCCGCTCGCTGGTGACGGGAGGCGCGATCGTTCTCGCCACGCTTCCTCTCGCGGCTCTCTGCGCGCGGGATGCGACGGTGCTGGCTGCCTCCGGGACGGAAGCGCGCGTCGAAGCGCGGGCCACGTCGCATTCGAGCGGGTTCCCCCTCGAAACACCCGCGCCGACGGGACGCATCATCGTCAAGTTCCGCGAAGCGACCGGGTTCGTCGTGCGCGACGGCGAGCTGGAGATCCAGCCCGAGAGCGGTGAAGCGCGGATCTCTCCGCCCGCAGTCGGCGGTTCTCTTCGCGAGCGCTCCGCCGGCCCGCAGTCGGCCGGTGAGCGGGCCGCCTGCGAGGAAGAACGTGCCGCCCTGGGCCGGCGCCTGGAGCGACTCGCGGTCGCTCACGGCGAGCTGCGTCTCGAGCGCCACTTCTCGCGTCCCAGCGACGAGCTCGAGCGCGAGCGGCGCCAGGGCGAGCGCAGGAGCGGCCGCGCGCTGCCCGACTTGAATCGGTACGCGCGGATCGTGCCCGCGCGAAGCCTCTCGCTGCTCGAGCTGCGCCGCGTCGTTGCGGATCTGAGAGCCGACCCGGCCATCGAGATCGCCTTCCTCGAGCCGGTCGCGGTGCCTGCCGCGCTCGGCTTCGATGCCTTCACCGGCCGTTACGGCGCGAGCGCCGGCCCGAGCGAGGGACCCGGCACCGCGATCGAGCCCGCCGCCGCCTCGGCGTCGGATCCGGGGCTCCCCACGCCCGATTTCACGAGCCTCCAGCTCTATCTCGATCCTGCGCCCGCGGGCGTCGACGCCGAAGGCGTGTGGGGCCTGCCCGGCGGGCGAGGCCAGAGCGTCAAGGTGCTCGACGTCGAAGGCGCCTGGTTGTGGGCCCACGAGGACCTTCCCGAGCCGTTCCACACCGCGGGCGGGGAGGTCGAGGACCTGAGCTGGCGCAATCACGGCACCGCGGTGCTCGGCGAGATCCGCGGGGCGGGCAATGCGTACGGCGTGACGGGCATCGGCTACGAGTGTCAGGTGGGCGGCGTCTCGGTGGCGGAGCTCTCGGTCGCCGACGCGATCAACAACGCCGCGGCCCATCTCGATCCGGGCGACGTCTTCCTGATCGAGCTGCACTCGCCCGGCCCGAACGCGACGGGCGTGGGCCAGTACGGCTACGTGTGCATGGAGTATTGGCTCGACAACTTCGAGGCGATCCAGATCGCGACCGCGAACGGGCGCGTCTGCTGCGAGGCGGCGGGCAACGGCGAGCAGGACCTGGACGATCCCGTCTATCTCGGCCTCTTCGACCGCAACGTGCGCGACTCGGGCGCGATCCTCGTCGGAGCCTCGAACGGGCAAAGCCTCGAGCCGGCCGGCTTCACCAACTACGGCTCGCGCGTCGATCTGCACGGGTGGGGCTACTCGGTCGTCACCTGCGGCTACGGGAACCTGCAGGGGGGCGACGAGACGCAGTGGTACACGAGCAGCTTCTCGGGCACCTCGAGCGCGACGCCCATCGTGACCGGCGCGGTGGTCGCGCTGCAGGGTCTCGTCGAGACCGAGTTCGGCATCTCCCTGAACGCGAAGCTCGCGCGCGACCTGCTCGTCGAGACGGGGACGCCCCAGGAGGGGACGAGGCACATCGGCCCGCGGCCGGATCTCACGGCTGCCTGGACGCTCGCGCAGCAAGGGATCGGCGCCGTCGCGGGCACGGTGACCGAGGCGGGGACGGTCATGCCGCTCGCCGGCGTGACGGTGACCGCGGCCGAGACGGGCGCCTTCACCGCCACCGATGAGGCGGGCCATTACTCGCTGCCGCTGCGCGCCGGCGCCCATGCGCTCAGCTTCGCCGAGTTCTTCCATGCGCCGGCGACGAGCTTCGTTTCGGTGGCGAGCGGAACGACGACCGCCTGCGACGTCGGGATGAGTCTCCTGCCGACGGTGACGATCGGCGGGACGACGACGTCGACCGACGGCGTGACGCCGCTCTCGGGGATGCGCGTGACGCCGTGGGGGGTGCCCTTCCCGGCGATCGCCACCGGCACGGACGGCGCCTGGGCGATCACGGGCCTTCCGGAAGGGCACGCCTACGCGTTTCTCTTCGACGGACTGCCCGGCTTCGGTGCGGACTACGCGGAGGTCGACGTGCCCCCGGGAGGCTCCGACTTCGACCTTCTCGTTCAGATTCCCCCGGCGGCGGCCACGTTCGAGTCGAGCGACGGCGGCTTCACGGGCGATCCCATCTGGGAATACGGCGTCCCGACGGCCGGCCTGCCCTCGTCCGGATTCAGCGGTGAGCGCTGCTGGGGCGTGGGCTTGCACGCGAACTACGACGACGGGGTGCACGGATACTTGACGAGCCCGTCTTACGATTTCGCCAACGAGATCGAATTACGCCTCAGCTTCCACTACTGGTGCGAGACCGAGAGCAACTACGACGGTGCCGCGGTCGACGCGTGGGACGCGGCGCTCGGCGAGTGGGTGCGCATCACCCCCCTGACCGGCTATCCCTCGATGGCGCTCGGCGGAATCGACTACCAGAACGGCTGGTCGGGATCGACGGGCGGCTGGGAGGGTGCGGTCTTCGACCTTACGCCCTTCCTTTCCGATCAAGTCGCCTTCCGCGTCGAGTTCGGTTCCGACCAGGGAGTGAACGGCCTCGGCTTCTGGATCGACGATGTCGCCTTCGATACGGGAGACGCGATGTCGAACGTCGCCCCGCCGGCCGGCGGCACGAGCATCGCGCTCTTCACGCGCGGGCCCCATCCCTTTGCGGGCGCGATGAGGCTCGCCTTCGTCCTGCCCCGGAGCGAGGAGGTCGAGGTCGCGGTGTTCGATCCCGCCGGGCGCCGGGTCCGCTCGCTGCAGAGCGGGCGCGCCGCGGCCGGCACGACCGAGATCGCCTGGGACGCCCGCGACGAGCGCGGCTTCGCGCTGGGCAGCGGCGTCTACTTCGTCCGCTTGCGGACGGAGGGCGAAGAGCGGGTGAAGAGGATCGTGCTGGCGCGTTGATCGCCCGCGCGCTCGAAACGGCAGGTGCACAGGGGGAAGATCGCCCTCCCGGGCCCTTCCCCCGCTTGCATCCTCCCGACCGTTCCCGGACAATCAGTCCGTTCCATCCGGCCGGCCGGCCGGTCATGTTCTGCCGCCCGGCCGCGCGGATGATCGAACGGAACCGGCGCCCCGAGACCCTGGCCGCGGATCCGCGCCCGGGCCCTCGCGCGATCCGGCCGGACCGGGAAAGGACCGGGATGCACAGCCTGCGCTTCCGCCGTGCGCCCTCGAGCTTCCTCCGCGCGCGCGGCCTCCCTGGACTCTTCGCTTTCGTTGCGCTTCTCGCTTTCCTGCCCGCGTGCGCATCGCATCCGCGCGTGCCGCCGGTCACCGCCGAGGAGCACGAGCTCAATCTGCAGTCGTTCGAGGAAGTCTGGGCCACGATCCGCGACAAGCACTGGGACCCGGTGCTCGGAGGCCTCGACTGGCAGGCGGTGCACGCCGAACTGCGGCCGCGGGCCGAGGCGGCGCGGACGATGCCGGAGGCGCGCGCGGTGATGGAGGAGATGATCGCGCGCCTGAAACAATCGCATTTCGGCATCATCCCCAAGGATCTCTACGAGGACGTCGACCGGGCCAGCGGGCAGGCGGCCGGCGAGGCGACGGCTGGACTGCGGGTGCGCGTGGCCGGCGGCCGCGCGCTCGTTTTCGCCGTGGAGCCGGGATCTCCGGCCGAGTCGCTCGGCGTGCACATGGGATGGGAGATCGCGCGCGTGGCGGGGGAGGACATTCCCGACCGGCTGGCGAAGATCCAGGAACGATTCGCGGACCAGACGCTCCTGCCTCACATCCTGGCCGGTTCGGTCGCCGCGCGCCTGACCGGGAGCGCGGGCGAGCGGTTGGCGGTGCGCTTTCTCGACGGCGACGATCGCAAGGTCGACCTCGCGATCCCTCTCGTCATGCCCAAGGGGAACAAGATCGGTCTCGGCAACCTGCCGGCGCTACACGTCTGGATCGAGACGCGCCGCCTCGACGGCGGCATCGGTTATCTCGCCTTCAATGTGTTCCTCGACCCCGCGCGCGTCATGGAGCGCTTCAATGCCGCGATGGACTCGTTCCTGGACGCGCCGGGAGTGATCCTCGACCTGCGCGGCAACCCCGGAGGCCTGGGGGCGATGGCGATGGGCATGGCCGGCTGGTTCATCGACGATGACGGCCGCCGGCTGGGCACGATGCAGACGCGCGCGAGCGAGCTGAAGTTCGCCGTGACACCCCGGCCGCGGACCTACGCGGGACGCGTGGCGGTCCTGGTCGACGGCCTCTCGGCCTCCACGGCGGAGATCCTCGCCGGCGGGCTCCAGGATCTCGGGCGCGCGCGGATCTTCGGCACGCGGAGCGCCGGCGCGGCGCTGCCGTCGAACATCACCAAACTGCCCAACGGCGACGGTTTCCAGTACGCGTTTGCGAACTACGTCTCCGAGGGCGGGGGCGTGCTCGAGGGAGTCGGCATCACGCCCGACGTCGAAGTGCCGCTCGTCCGGGAAGAGCTTCTCGCGGGCCGCGACGCCGCGCTCGAAGCGGCGGTCGCCTGGATCCGCGAAGCCTCGTGAACGGGGGATGGGCCGCGGCCGCCGCCATTCCCTCGCTGCGCATCGGCTGCCATCCGGCGGACAGGAGGATGTGGTCATGAAGTGGAATCGGGTTCGGCGCGGGACGATCGGGTCTCCCCGTTCGTCGGGCATGGTCGTGGGCGCGGGGCTGCTCGCCGCGGTACTGCTGTCGCTGGGCGCGGCGGCCGTGCGGGCGGCCGATCCGGAGCTTCCGCCGGCCGAGACGATCATCGAGAAGTCTATCGAGGCGAGCGGAGGCCGGGCGGCGCTCGAGGGGATCCGCTCGCGCAAGACGTTCGGGCGCATGGAAGTGCCCACGATGGGCATCAAGGCAGCGGCGCTCGAATACGCCGCGATGCCCGACCGCAGCTACGTGCTGGTCGAATCGGCCGAGATGGGGAAGATCGAGTCGGGGAGCGCGAACGGCGTCTACTGGGAGATGACCGCGATGACCGGCCCGCGGGTCAAGGAGGGCGAGGAGCGGGCGGTGTCGGAGCGGACGGCCCTGAACGCCGGCCTGCGCTGGCGCGACTTCTACTCGCAGGCCGAGACCGCCGGGACGGACACCCTGGACGGGCGCCTCTGCTATCGCGTCATCCTCACTCCCAAGACCGGCTCTCCGGAAACGCAATGGTACGACGCGGAGAACTGGCTGATGCTCAAGCAGGAGATGACGCTCACCACGCCGATGGGCGCCATTCCGATGGAGTTCTGTCCGAGCGAGTATCGCGA
>Ga0316622_100001234_pt1 | contig 16383 bp, 11 predicted proteins | sample OWC_Aug_OW2_C1_D_FD_207646 | JGI IMG/M metagenome (GOLD analysis project Ga0316622, IMG submission 207646) | Wetland soil microbial communities from Old Woman Creek delta, Ohio, United States - OWC_Aug_OW2_C1_D5_C | ecosystem: Environmental > Terrestrial > Soil > Wetlands | place: USA: Ohio... | reverse complement strand
CACCCCGCGTCGCGTCGGCGCCCGGACCTCGCTGTCAGTCCGACATGTGTGTCAGGTGGTGCAGCGTGAAGTAGTCGTCATCGAACTGGGTCTGGATGAACTGTGACATGTAGCGACCACCCAGCCCGGCGCGGTTCGTCTTGTCGTTGACGCCGACCACCATGTTGCCCGTGACCGCGCTGAAGGTGCCGTCGGCGCTCTTCGACCAGTGATAGGCGCACATCGCATTGTAAAAGTATTCCCCGGCGCGGTTGTGCACGAGCTTCCAGTAGATTCGGTACAGGTCTTTGTCCATGTACATGATGACCTTCCCGAAGTTGTAGTAGGGGTCATCCGAGTAGCCTTCGAGGATCCACACCGGCCGCGGCACCATCTGGAGATTCTCGACGATCAGCCAGGGCGCCCCCTTGGCGCCGGGGGTTTCGTAGACGCCCTTGAAGTATGGGATTTCGACTTCCGACCGCGTCTCGGTGATTTTCCTCTGCGGCAGCGGGTACGGGCTCAGCACGGGCGCCAGGACCTTGCCCTCGCCCACCAGTTTCCAATGATAGTACTCGACCTTGCCCGAGTAGCAGTTGACGTCGTCGCCGAAGAGATCGATCCCGCCCACGGGGTCCGAACGTGTGGCGGCGTTGACGCGCCGCACACGCCGCGTGGCGGGCACGTAGAACCAGACCTGGTCCTGGGACGTCCAGTCGTTGAGCCGCTTGGTCAAGCCGCCGACCCCGTCGACGTCTTGCGGCTCGAGCGCGCTCGAGAGCGCCGTGTCGCGCAGGTTTTCAGGATTCGGGACCTGCCCGGCAGAGCGCCCCATGTAATTCATGCCGTGTAGCCACGTCTTGATGCGCTTGAACTCCCCGGTCGAGTCGATGCCATTGAGCGTGAACGTCGCACCCTGGCCGCTGCCCATCTGGTTGGCGGCGGTGAAGTTCCACGCCATCTTGCACGCGGCCTGGGGATCTTTGGGATCGATCTTCGGGAACAGATATCCGAAGTAGAACTCCGGCATCTTGCCCGTGGCGACATCCTTGAGGCCGCAGGTCGTCGGGTCGACATCGTACTTGCCGGCATTGGCCTCACTGGCCTGCCAGAAGCGCTGCGAGTAGTTCTGCTTGAACTTCTCGGGATCGACCTCGATCACTTTGAAGTAGTATTCGCCTTTCTTCACGCGGTTGAGCGCCACCTCGGGCAGCAGGTCCTGACCCAGCTGCCAGTTGTTGCTGTCGAGGGTCCATGTCTTTGGCTGGTCTTCGGCCAGGGCGGGTGCAGCGCTCAGGGCGAAGGCGACGGCCACGAGCCGTGCCCCCCAACGCGTTGGCGACTTCATGCGAGTACCTCCTCCTGGATCGTTGTCCAGACGTCACGGGCAGCCGGGCGGGACGCCGCGCTACCCGGCTGCGGCCGCCTGTGGTTCCACCCCTCGGGCCGGTTGCGGCCGCCGGTCCACCAGAAAGCCGGGTCGCAGCACCTTGACGAACGCCGGCACCACCACCAGGCCCCCGAAGGTGTTGAAGGCCATCAGGAGCGCGAGCAGCAGCCCCATCTCGGCCTGAAACTTGAGATCCGAGAACCAGAAAAACCCCGTCGCGGCGATCATGGTGCTGGCCGTGAAAATGATCGCCTTGCCGGTCGTCGCCGTCGCGTAATCGACGGCCTCGTCGAGATCCCCGATTTCGTCAAACGTATCGATCATGCGGCTGAAGTGGTAGATCCCGTAGTCGACTCCAACGCCGGCCCCCGCCGCCGCGATCGGCAGCGAGTTCACATTGAGGTCGATGCGCATCAGCACCATCAACGCTTCCGCCGCCAATTGCGACAGGACGACGGGAATCATCAGGATGGCCGAGGCGTACCACGACCCGTAGGTGAGGTACAGGCAGAAGTAGACGATGAAGTAGATGAGGCCCAGATTGACCCAGTACGAGCTCTCCACCGCCTCGTTGACCGCCGCCAGGATGCCAAAGAGCCCCCCGGCAAAGCGGAAGCGGACCTCGCCGCCGGTGTAGCTGTCCGCGAACTCCTTCGCCCACCCGATGGAGTGCATGATCGTGTCGTGCGAGTGTTCATTGAAGAGCGTGATGACGGACCCGTAACGTGCGCTCGGGTCCATGAAGAAGTTCAGCGACCCCACGGCCGCGTTCTGCGTGAAGGCGTAGATCGACTGGCCGATCTCCCGCGGGTTGACCGGGACTAGGCCCCACCGCGGATCGCTCTCGTGCTGCAACCGCTGCAGTTGCTTCACCGTGTCGACGATCGTCACCGCCCCGCTGGCGCCGGGGAAGCGCTGCATGTGGTCGGCCAATTCGTCCATGGTCGCCAGTGCCCCCAGTTGCTTGACGCCGTCGGGGCGCATGGTGTCCGCGATGACGATGAGTTGGCTGGCGCCGAGGAACTTCTTGTTCAGCAGATCGTAGGCGACGTTGTAGGGGTGATCGGGAAAGAGCAGAGCGCCGCCCGGCGTCATGTCGCCGACCTTCAAGCGAAATCCCCAGAGCGGCAGGATGACGTACAGGACGATCGTGAGCGCGATGACACCCCAGCGTCGCGCGCCCTCGCTGGCCTGGATGACGAGGCGCGTGAACGTGACGTAGATGCGCTCGCAATAGGTCAGCCAGTACCAGGCCAGCACGGGCGCGACCGCTGCGAAGGCGAGGAGGCCGCCGAGCACCTGCAACCGATGGGCGACGCTTGCCGCGGCGAGGCACACGACGAGTATCGCCGTCGCGGCGCCGACCGACAGCGGCGCCCGCTGCGCCGCGTGCGCGTGCGAGGGTGGGGGCGGCTGGATGTAGGACAGAATGACGGGGTGCAGGGTCACCACGCTGATGAAGATCGAAATGACCCAGAAGCTGGCAAAGATGGCCACCTTCTGAATCAGGGGAATCGGTGCCACCGCGACAATCAGGAGGCCGATGCCATCGGTGACGATCGACGCGATCGCCGGGGCGAACAGGTGCGAGTACGAGACGACGATGGCCTGATGCTTGTCGTGCAGGCGATAGAACTCCTCGTGGTAGCGATCCATCGACTGCACGGAATGGCTGAGCGCGCGCGCGGTCAGGAACAGGGGGATCACCAGGACGAGCGGATCGAGGTTGAACCCGAGCAGGGCGGCGATCGCCAGCCCCCACACGCTCGACAGAACGCCCGAGAAGATCGGCACCCAGATGCCCGTCCAGGTGCGGAAATAGGAGTAGAGCAGGAAGGACAGCGCCAGCAAGGTGAGCGCGAAGACCACCACCAGCTGGTTCGTGTACTGCAGCACCGACGTGTACAGCCACGGGAAGCCGGTGATCAGAATAGCGTGGTTCTCGTCTTCCTCTTGTTGCTGCAACTCCGTCATGCGGTCGTGCAGGTAGCGGAAATCGAGCGCTTCCTCCCAGAATCCCGCGTTCACCACTGCCGCCGTGTCGTCGTGCGACACGTACAGGCCGCGGATGTTGGGGTTGGCGTAGACGCTGAACCGCACGCGCTCGGCGTCCTCCGCGGTCTGCGGCACCCCCGGATAGTAAACCGGTCGGACCTGCAGGGTGCCCTGCACGACGATCGCACTGTTCACTGCGGGGTGGGCGATCGACAGGATCTGATAGGGGACCACGCCCTTGGTGTTCACCAGGAATTTCGTGATCCGGTCGAGCTTCTGCAGCGTCGCCGGCGTGTAGATGTCGCCGTGCTTGACCCGCAGGATCACGTTCATCACGTTGGCGGTGCCGAACATCTTGCGGAACTCGTTGTAGAAGCGGATGTACGGATGCCGGCGCGGATAGAAGTCGAAGAAGTCCGTGTGCAAGCGGATGTCTTTAAGGGAATACACGAAGAAGGCCGTCAGCAGCGCCACGGCGATGGCGACCGCCTTGCGGTACCGCAGCAGGAAGCGCAGATATGCCTCGATCCAGCGCTGCGGAATCATCGCGGCGACCCTTGCTCCACCAGTGCCGGCTGCCGCGCGTTCACAGGCGATCCTTCGAGGGCATGAAGCGTCGGCCGTCGACCGTCAGCATCAACCCTCGAGCCCCGACGATGTGACCGTGGCCGTCGGGACGGAGCGCGATGCCGCGGAACCAGCTGCTGCCCATCTGCACGGGGACCTTGACCGTCTGCCAGGACGTGCCGCCGTCCCCACTGTGCAACAGGAAGCCGCTGTTCCCGACCGCCCACCCGTGCTGCCCGCGCACCTCGACGTCGTAGAGGGCCAGCACAAACCCCTTCGGCGTTTCGACCGCTTGCCGCTCCCAGTGCGCGCCACCGTCCACCGTGACCAGCAACGTCGCCTCGAGTCCCACCGCCCAGCCCCGGCCCGCATCGACGAACCATACGCCGAAGAGACTCATTTCCACGCTGCTCGCCTGCTGTTGCCACGTCCGACCCCCGTCCGAGGAGGCGAGGATGATGCCGAACTCGCCGACCACCCACGCATGCTCGGGGTCCGCGAAGGTCGCCCCGTAGAGCACGATGTCCCCCGGGTCGACCACCTCGGCGGCCTCCGGCGGCAAGACGATGTCTGCAGGCAGGGCGACCGGCGACCAGGTGGCTCCGCCGTCGTCCGTGCGGAGCAAGGTGCCGAAGTCGCCGACCGCCAGGCCCCGCTGCGCGGTTGCAAAGGCGATGTTCAGGAGCTGGCGTTTCGCCCCGCTCTGCTGCACCGCCCACGTGGTCCCGCCATCGCTCGAATGGAGGATCTGCCCCCCTTGCCCCGCGGCCCACAGGTGCGTGGGGGTTGGACAGGCCAGGGCCACGAACGAGAGACCGGTGGGCGACGGACGACGCTCCCACGTCTTCGCACCGTCCGTCGTGTGGAACAGCCGGCCGAGATCGCCTACGACCCAGGCCTCGGTGTCGCTGACGAGACAGGCGTCGAACAGATTCTGCCGCACGTCGGCAGCGGCCAGGCGATCGACACCCGCATGAACCACGGCCGCGACACAGAGCGCCGCGGCGGCGACTGCGATGCGGCGCGGGGCGTGCCCGGTCCTGCGCTGTGGCGCCGAGCGTCGGCAAGGCGCACGCGAGATGCTGGCGGACGGCACCATTCGACGGCGTTCAGATCACATACTCGATGCGGAACTGCACATTGTCCCGATCCTTGTAGAGACTCAGTCCGCTGTTCCCCTTCAGGGTGTGCGCGTCGATGATGCTGTAGTCGATCGCGAAGCGGAAGGGATCGCGGATGATGGTCACCCCGGGTTGATACAGCAGGGCACCACTCCAGTCATAGAAGATCGTGAAAACGGGATTGATCATGCCGCTGCGGTAGGAGGTGGCCACACTCAGCGTTTGCAGGAGCTGGTCCGTGTCCTGCTTGACGTACATCGGTTCCGCCGGCGCGCCGCCGAAGATGCCCGGAGACACCAGTTTCCCGACCACCGGCTGCACCTCGCCGTCCTCGACGGGAAAACCGGGGATCTGCTCGCGCTTGGCCGCATTGAGCAGGTGTCGGTAGAAGAACTGCGTCGTGAAGAAGAACGTCTGATTGGGGTTGAGGAACCGGATGTATTGGTTCATGTCGTACCCGAGCACGAAGTTCAGCGAATCCCCCCGGTCCAATCCGCCCGTCGTGCGCTGCGCCCGCACCGCCGGATCGGCGATCAGGTTGTTGTCGCTGTCCAGGTACTGGAACAGGAACGGGTCCAGGCCCCGCTGCGTAAAGCGCGGCTCGTCGTTGAAGTAGGCGAACTCCGAGCGCACCACGCTGTAGAACTTGGGGATGGCGAAGGTCGTACTCGCCCCCGTGATCATCACCTTCGGCGCGTTCTGGGCTGTGTGCACCTGGTAGTTGTCCGGGAACGCGTGCGGGTAGGTCGCGGGGTCGAAACTGACGGGGAACCCCGGCGGCACCAGGACCTGGATGCCCGGCGTGTCCACGTTCGTCCAGTACTGCGCGACGCTGAAGGTGGCGTCCCACGCGTTGAACACCAGACGGGCGCCGCCACGGGCATCGTCGAACGTGCGGGTGGGATCGTACCGAAAGCTGCGGCTGCTCGGGCTGGGGACGTTGACGTTCGGCAAGCCCCACGGCGACCCGTTGGGAATGCCCGGGTCCCACGACACCGTCGTGTCGATGGCCCCGTAGGCTTCGACGAACGCTTCACTGATCGGCCCCATCTGGCCGATGAAATACTGGAGGCGCAACATGTCCAGCGGCATGCGCCGCTCGTCGAGCGAGATCAGGAACCCACCGAACCCGTTGTCGATGGGGTTGATGTTGTCCAGCAGGCGGAAGCCGTCGGTTTCGCCCCACGCCAGCAGCTGGCGCCCGAAACGCATGAAGAGGTTGCCGACCGTGCCTTCGACGTAGGCCTGGAACAACCGATTTCGCGTCGAGGCGACGTGGCGCAGCCGCTGCCGCTCGGCGGGCACGTTCACCTGGTTGCCCGTCACGGGATTGGGGGCGATCCTGTAGTACTGCTCCGCCGTGCTGTATTCGTCCGGGCCGAAGTCGTAGATCGTGTCGAACTCGCCGCGGTACTCCAGGTGGTAGCTCAACGTCTTGAACTTGAACGGCAGGTAATCGAAGAGCACGAAGGGGCCCGCGCCGCGAGAGATCAATGACTTGAGGTTGTGGTCGAGTTCGAGGTCGAGCAGACTGCGCTGCTGGCGGACGTGCCCGGCGGGGGAGTAGGGGAAGGTCTGGCTGTCCTGGACGCTAGTGACGAGTTTGTCGGTGGCCTCGGTCCCCAGGCGGACGTTCGTGTAGGCACGCATGCTCAGCTTGATGTCACCCTCTTTGTCGAGCGATATGGCGCGTGCCGTCGCGACTGGTGCGAGCAGCAACAGCATGGTGCAACCGAGACGAAACCCTGTGCCGGATCGGCCAGCTCTCATCATCGTGCTCCCCTCCGTGCCGGTGTTACAGGAGTTTTCCTTTCCCCCGACGCCAGCCGTGCTTATGTGAGGTGTCCGCGCGATGTCAAGGAAATACATGGCTGGCCGTGCGGGAGGACCGGGCTGCGACCCCGGGGCCTTCCCGTCGTGCCGTATCGGGCGGCTGGGCGCGCTGCTGGTCGTGCTGTTGCCCGTGCCCGTCGCCGCACGCACGATGGAGATGCGTTTCGGGGATGTCGTCCAGATTGCCGGGAGCGATTTGCCCGGGCTGGACGGAATTCCGACCGAGCGGCTTGCTGTCCTGGCGTGCGACGCGCGCGCCTGTCACCCCATCCCGTTCCAAGTCGACGAACGCGATGGCGGAGGCCAGTGGGTGCTCGATGGCGGCGCGCTGGCGTCGACAGATGATCCGCCGGGCGCGCTGGATGACAACGATGCGCTGCTTTTCATGGCCGCCGATGCCGGGGAGCGGGTGGCACGCGCCCGCCTGCCGGCGGCGCCGCACGTGTACGAAGCGCGAGTCCAGGACCCGCTGAGCGACACCGCTCGGTGGGCCTACGTGCTCGCCGGCAAGGCTGCGTTGGCAGCGAACACCGGCACGTATGCGACCTATGACCCGGCGACCGATCGTAGCCGCGGGGCGCGTGTCAGCCTCGGCTTCGCCGACGGCGTTCCGCAATACCTGAGCGTCGATGACGGGCCGAACCTGCTCGATCGCCTGAAGATCCGCGCGTCGGCGACGGTGCTGTTCGGGCTGCTGCGCTTCGCGCGCAGCGAGGCGGATCTCCGCACCGAGGTCCTAGGATGGCGAGCCGGCCCGATTCGCGTGCGCCGCGTGCAACGGCAATGGGTGCGGCTGGGCTGGGGCATTCGGTCGCCCGCATTCGTGTCGCACACGCTGATGTGTCGCGACTTCGCCGAACTGCCGGTGAGCTTGCGGCTCAATTTCCCGGCGACGTTCTTCTTCCACGACATCCGCGTGCGGGCCGTGCTCGACTTCCGCCAGCTGCACGGGTGGCAGGTGCTCACCGAGGGCCTCCCGCAGCCCCTGACCGTCGACGGGCGCATGACAGCCGCGAAGCGTGCGCTCAATCGGGAGACGGGGAACTGGTTCGCCTTGCGAGGCCCCGACATCACCTTGCTCCAGGTGTTCGAGAGCAGCGAGAGCCTGCACGCGGTGCGCCGGCGCCTCGTGTACCGGGAGGACGCAGACGGCGTCGACCCGCCCGAGGCCGTGCGCGGCGAACACCCCGGCGTCGGCTACCAGCTCGACCAATGGCAACGGGTGGGGGCCGGCCGGCATCAGCTGACTGCGATCAGCTACGCCCTGCCGGCAGACCTCGACGTTCGTGAGTTCGTGCGGACGCGGCAGGCGCCGCTGGCCGTCAGCGTCCAGGACCTGCCGCCCCGCGAGGGTGAGTGACGCGCGGGGGCCCGCTCAGCCGGCGAGCGCGGCGAGCTCCTGGTTGAGCTGCGAGACGACCTGATAGGCGCGGCGCAACATGTTCTGCAGCAGCGTCAGCCGGATCGTCGGGTGGTCCCGACCGAGGGCGTCGAACGCCGCGGCCGAGAGCACGTAGCAGCGGACCGCGACGTCGGCGCGGACGTCCGCGGTGCGCGCCGTGCGATCGACCAGCGCCAGCTCGCCAAAGGCCATGCCGGCGGAGAGGGTCGCGAGCCGCCGCGCCTGGCCAGTGGGCAGATCGACCAGCACGCTCACTTCACCCTTGACGAGGAAGAACATCTGCTCGGCGACGGTTCCCCGCCTGACGACGTAGTCGCCGGGCGCATACTCCCGAGGCTCCAGCCAGGTTTCCAGGAGGGCCAGCCCGGCAGCGTCGAGACCCTGGCACATCTCGTGGTCCCGAAGCGGGACCGCCTCACCCACCGCTGGAGCCCACCCGCTGACGGCGAGCACATGGTTCTCGGCCCACTCCAGGGCGCGGTCGAGGTCCGAAAACGCACGCACGGCGGCCGCGTGCTGCTGCGCGGCAAGCTCCTCCTGGAGAAAGCGCAGCAACGTGGCCGACCCGTCGGAGGGCGCGAACGCCAACGGCTTCCCACCGTCTTCGAGAGCGAGCACCAGGTCGAGGAAGAGCCCGGCGGCGGGACGCTCGACACGCGTGACGCGCTTCAGGTCGAGGATGACGAGGTCGGTCGTCGGGCTGCGCTCGACGATCCGCCGGATCACGGCCTCCACGGCCGGAAAGCCGAGGTCGCCCTGCAACTCGTACACCCGCGCGCGCTCGCCCGCGACGTCGAGGCGCGCGCGCTGTGCCGGCGTGCGCACGCGCTTCGAGCGGACCCGCGCCAGGGTGTACTCGGCGCGCACGGCCGAGCGCGCGGGCCGCCCCACGCGCAGGAAGTGGAGCTGGAAGTCGCGCGACAGGTCACGGCACACCTGCACGCCGCGCACGCTGTTGCCCCGCGCATCGAGGCGGGGCGAGAAGACCCCGATCCCGATCTGACCGGGCAGGACCGCCAGCACGCCGCCGGCCACGCCGCTCTTGGCGGGCAGACCGACGCGATACAGCCATTCGCCCGCGTAGTCGTACATCCCGCAGGTCGTCATGATGCTGAGGATGTTTTCGATGTACTCGTCCCGCACCGCGCGCTCGCCCGTGAGCGGGTTGACCCCGCCGTTGGCGAGCGTGGCCGCCATGACGCTCAGATCGCGGCAGGTCACCGACACCGAACACTGCTGGAAGTAGAGATCCAGCGGCACCTCGGGATCGCCGGCGAGAATCTCGAAATTGCGCAAGAGGTGGGCAATCGCGCGGTTGCGATGACCGGTGGCCCTTTCCGACGCGTACACGCCGTCGTCGAGTGCCAGGGGGCGGCCGGCATAGAGGCCGTAGACCGCCAGCAGCCGCTCGAGCCGGTCCGCCGCGGAACGCCCGGCCACCAGGGAGGCGGTGGCGATCGCTCCCGCGTTGATCATCGGGTTGAGTGGCCGCCCGGTCTGCGGCTCCAGGCTGATCGAGTTGAAGGCGTCGCCGGTCGGCTCGACACTCACCCTGCCCAGCACGGCCTCGTGGCCCTGATCCTCGAGCGCCAAGCCGTAGGTGAAAGGCTTCGAGATCGACTGGATGGTGAAGGGCTGGCGACTGTCGCCGACTTCGTACACGCGCCCGTCCACCGTCGCGATCGCAATGCCGAACCAGTCCGGATTCGCCTTGGCCAACTCCGGGATGTACGCGGCCACACTCCCCTCCGCGAGCGGGGCGTAGGCCGCATGCAAGCGGTCGAGGTAGCGTTGGATCGGAGAGGCGATCGGTGCGGTCGCCGGTGGTTCGGGCACCGGCGCGGCGGATCCGTCGTCAAGCGTGCGCGGCGGCGGCATGTCACTGCTCCTTTGCAACCGAGATGCCAGTCCGATCGGGCCGCCAGCAGGCGACCGGGACTCGACAGGCTGCTGTGCGGGCTGCCTCGGAAAGCGGCGCTGCCCGCATTGGAGGCAGCGCCGGTCGCGAACGTGCCCGGCGCCGGGTCGGGCAGGGTGAGGGCCCCGCCCGTCAGGACGCGAACGCGGGCACCGCCGGCTGCCCGGCCGCCGTGGCCTCGCGCACGTGCCGTTCGGCGTCGGGCCAGACGGCTTGCAGGATGTCGACGATGCGGTCGGCCTCGCTCTTCGTGGTGCACAGCGGGGGGGAGATCGCCACGCACTGCAGCAGGGCGCGCGCAATCAGGCCGTGCTCGTACGCCACGTCCACGATGTAATGCGGGTCGTTGAGATTCGGGAACGGCTCGCGTGTCTCGCGGTCGCGCACGATCTCGATCGCGGCCAGGAGACCGATGCCCCGGATCTCCCCGACGATCGGCGATGCCGTGAACGCCGCGCGCAGCCGCTCCAGCAGATAGGCGCCCACCTCGTGCGCGTTGGCGACCAGGTTCTCGCGCTCGATGATGTCGATGTTTGCCAGGCCGGCGGCGCAGCACGCCGGATGATTGTTGTACGTGAGCCCCCACATCAGCGGCAGGCCATCCGGCATCCCGTCGCGCAGCGTTTCGTACACCCGATCCGACATGACGGATGCGGACAGCGGCAGGTAGCCCGACGACATGCCCTTGGCGAGCGAGAGGAGGTCGGGGTGGATGTTCCACTGCTGCATGCCGAACCAGGTGCCGGTGCGGCCGAAGCCGGTGATGACCTCGTCCAGGATGAGCAGCACGTCGTGGCGATGGCAGATGTCCTGCAGCTTCGCATAGTAGTCGCCGGGGGGGACCAGAATGCCGCCCGTGCCCATCACGGGTTCCACGATGACTGCCGCCACGGTGTCCGGGTCCTCGCGCTCGATCGCCGTCGCGAGATCGTCGGCACACACGATGCCGCAACCCGGATACGCTTGTCCGAATTCGCAACGGTAACAGTACGGTGGGGCGAAGTGCACGTGCGCGGGGTCGGGCTGGTCGAGCATGTGGTACGGCGGGATGCCGGTGGCGCCCCCGGCACCGCGCGTCGCCCCGTGATACGCCCAGCGGCGCGAGAGGATCTTGACCTTGTCCGTCTTGCCGCGCACCGCGTGGTAGAGGCGCGCGAAGCGGAAGTTGGCCTCGTTGGCTTCGCTGCCGCCCGAGGAGAAGAGGACGTGGCGGAGGTGGCGATCGGCCGGCAGCAGGCCGACCAGGCGCTCGGCCAGCCGTGCGGCCGGCTCGTTCCCGAAGTCCCAGAAGCTCGGGTAGTAGGCGAGCTTGCGCATCTGCGCCGCGACCGCGTCGGCGATCTCGGTGCGCCCGTGCCCGACGTTGATGTTCCACAGGCCGGAGAAGCCGTCGATGGCGGTGCGCCCGTCGGCGAGAAACAACTCGATGCCGCGGCCACCGACGACGATGCGCGGGCCGTACCGTTCGTGTTTCCGGAATTCGTTGATGGGATGGATGACGTGTGCGCGATCGAGATCGGCGATGACGCTGCTGGCAGTGCTCTGCGTGGTCATGTGCCCCTCCTGCGGGTGCGGTACGGTTGGTGTCTGCGCATCCGGTGTGCGCCAACTTCCACTCTGCCTGTTACACCCGTGTGGGCCGCGTTTACAACGCCAATGTGACCCGGCGGGGCGTCACCCCGAGTGCCATACGACCGGCCCGCGAGACCGCGACAGCTTATCGAGTGATAAGACAAAATTTTTCTTGAATTTTGTATTAGTCCTGCATTAGGGCAGGACTGTCCGCTTGCCAAGGAGGCCACCATGAGCGGGACTCGGCTGACCATTTGGGAGCAGGCCCAGCTGCAAGGCTACTCGCGGCGCGATTTCCTCCAACTGTGTACGTGGCTCGCGGCGGCCGCCGGCATTGAAGCCTCCGGCGTCGCGCGCGTCGTCCACGCCCTCGAGACGAAGCCGCGGCAGCCGGTTGTCTGGTTCCACTTCCAGGAATGCACCTGCTGCAGCGAATCTTTCATCCGCTCGTCGCACCCGATCGTCGCGGACATCATCCTCGACAAGATCTCGCTCGATTACACGGAGACGCTGCAGGCCGCCGCCGGACACCAGGCGGAGGCGGCGCTGAAGCGGACGATGGACAAGTTCAAGGGCGAGTATCTGATGCTGGTCGAGGGCTCGGTGCCGGTGGAGAACGGCGGCGTTTACTGCTGCATCGGCGGGCGCACGGCGCTGGACATCGTGGAGGAAGCCGCCGCAGGCGCCAAAGCGATCGTCTGCTGGGGCAGTTGCGCATCGAACGGGTGCATCCAGGCTGCCAAACCCAACCCGACCGGCGCCACACCCATCCGCGACATTGTCAGCGGCAAGCCAATCATCAACGTGCCCGGCTGCCCGCCGATCGGGGAGGTCATGGCGGGCACCATCGTGCACCTGCTCGCGTTCGAGCGCATTCCGCAGCTGGACGGCCTCGGCCGGCCCAAGGCGTTTTACTCGCGCCGCGTCCACGACACCTGCTACCGGCGGCCCAACTACGACGCCGGCCTGTTCGTGGAGGCGTGGGACGACGAGAACGCGCGCCGCGGCTACTGCCTCTACAAGATGGGCTGCCGCGGCCCCGTGACCTACAACGCGTGCGGCGTCACACGCTGGAACAACGGCGTGAGCTTCCCGATTCAGTCGGGCCACGGCTGCATCGGCTGCAGCGAGGCCAGCTTCTGGGACAACGGCCCCTTCTACCAGCACCTGGCCTCCTTCCCGGGGTTCGGGATCGAGACCACGGCGGACACCATTGGTGTGGCCGTCGGCGCGGCGACGGCGGCAGGCATTGCCGCGCACGCGATCGCCACCAACATCCGCAAACGCGGGACGGGCGCCGCCCCGGCGAGTGCCGGTGCGCCACCCGTGAAGACCGGCGAGGGCGGCAGCCATGACTGAGCGGATTGTCGTAGACCCGATCACCCGGATCGAGGGCCACCTCCGCATCGAGGTCGAGGTCAAAGACGGCCGGATCGTCGATGCTTACAGCGCGGGCACGATGGTCCGCGGCTTCGAGATCATTCTCAAAGGCCGCGATCCGCGCGACGCCTGGGCGTTTGTCGAGCGCGCGTGCGGCGTCTGCACGACCGTGCACGCCCTGGCGTCGGTGCGTACCGTCGAGGACGCACTCGGCATCACCGTGCCGCCCAACGCGGAACTGATCCGCAATCTGATGTTCTGCACCCAGTACCTGCAGGACCACGTCGTCCACTTCTACCACCTGCACGCCCTCGACTGGGTCGACGTCGTGAGCGCCCTCAAGGCCGACCCGCAAAAGACCTCGGAGATCGCCAAGGCCATCTCCAACTGGCCCAAGAGCTCGCCGAAGTACTTCGCGGACGTCCAGAAGCGTCTCACCGCGTTCGTCGAGAGCGGGCAGCTCGGCATCTTCGCCGACGGGTACTGGGGACATGCCGCGTACAAGCTCCCGGCGGAGGTCAACCTCCTCGGGGTCGCGCACTACCTCGAGGCGCTGGAGTGGCAGAAGGAGATCGTCAAGGTTCACACCATCTTCGGCGGCAAGAACCCCCACCCGAACTACCTGGTGGGCGGCGCCCCCTGCTCGATCAACCTGGACGAGGTGGCCGCGGTCAACGCGGAGCGCCTGGCGTACGTGGGTCGGCTGCTCGACGAGGCCCAGGTGTTCGTCGAGCAGGTCTACCTGCCCGACCTGATGGCCGTCGCCTCGTTCTACAAGGACTGGGGCGCCATCGGGGGCGGCTTGTCGAACTACATGGCGTACGGGGATCTGCCGACGCACGGCTACCACGATCCATCGAAGTTCAAGTTCCCGCGCGGCGCGATCCTCAATCGCAACCTGAAAGAGGTGCTGCCCATTGATGGGAAGGACGTGCAGCAGGTGCAGGAGTACGTGAGCCACTCGTGGTACACGTACGGCAACGGCGACGGCGACGGGATCGGAAAGCACCCGTGGTACGGCGAGACGAAGCTCAACTATACGGGCCCCAAGCCGCCCTACAAGCAGTTGAACGTGAAGGAGAAGTACAGCTGGCTGAAGACGCCGCGCTGGAAGGGACACCCCATGGAGGTCGGACCGCTGGCACGGTTGCTCGTCGCCTACGCGTCCGGGCACGCGGAGGTCAAAGAGGTCGTCGACGGGGCGCTCAAGCAGCTCGATGTGCCGGTGGGGGCGCTGTTCTCCACGCTCGGTCGGACGGCGGCGCGCGGGCTGGAAACCAAGCTGATCGCGGGCTGGGCCAAGGAGTTCTACGGGCAGTTGCTCGCGAACATCAAGAACGGGGACACGCGCACGTTCAACCAGGAGCGCTGGGATCCCGACAGCTGGCCGGCGGAGGCCAAGGGTGTGGGCATGAGCGAGGCGCCGCGCGGGGCGCTGGCCCACTGGATCGTGATCAAGGACAAGAAGATCGACAACTACCAGCTGGTCGTGCCGAGCACCTGGAACGCTTCACCGCGCGACGCGAAGGGCCAGATGTCGGCCTATGAGGCCGCGCTGATCGGCACGCCGGTGGCGGATGCCGAGCAGCCACTGGAGTTGCTGCGCACCATCCACTCGTTCGACCCGTGCATCGCGTGCGCGGTGCACCTGCACGACGAGCACGGACGGCACGTGCACCAGGTGCGCGTGTTCTGAGGAGGCGCCGATGCAAACGCCGATCATGCGGCGGGTTTACGTCTGGGAGTTCCCCGTGCGCCTCTACCACTGGGTGAACTTCGCCTGCGTGCTGACGCTGATCGTTACGGGGTTCATCATCGGACGCCCGCTCAACCTGCCGCGGACGGGTGAGGCGTACGCGAACTACTACTTCGGGACGGTGCGCTTCGTGCACTTCGCGGCTGCATTCGTGTTCTTCTTCAATTTCGTGGGACGGATCTACTGGGGGTTTGTCGGCAACCGCTATGCGCGGTGGGACCAGTTCGTGCCGCTCCGGCCCGCGCAGCTGCGTGAAGTGGCCCAGGTGCTGAAAACCGATTTGTTGCTGGCCAAGGGGCCACCCATCGAGTCGGTCGGTCACAACGCGCCGGCCGGCTGGACGTACCTGCTCACGTTTCTCGTCTTCCTCTTCCAGTCGGCGACCGGCTTCGGCCTCTACGCGGCGATGAGCAACGCGAGGCTGCCGCAGCTGTTTGCGTGGATCGTGCCGCTGATGGGCGGCGATTTCGCGGTGCGCCAGTGGCACCATGCCATGATGTGGTTCTTCGTCATCTTCTCGATGGTGCACGTCTACCTCGTCTTCTACCACGACTACGTGGAGGGCCGGGGCGTCATCTCCTCCATGGCCGGCGGATGGAAGTTCATCGAGGAGCATCCCGCCGAACCACGTGACCGCGCCTGAGGATTCCGCCCGTGCCGTCGCGGCGCGGGAGGTTGGGGACGAGGCGGCGCGACCGCAGGCGCCGTTGCTCGTGCTCGGCGTCGGCAACGTCTTGCTCGGCGACGAGGGCGTCGGGGTGCACGCGGTGTGGGAACTCGCCGCGGCGCAGTGGCCGTCCGGCGTGACCGTGGTCGACGGCGGCACCGGCGGGTTCCACTTGTTGTCCTACCTGTGCGACTACGACCCGGTGATCCTCATCGACGCGACGCTGGATGGGCAGCCGGCGGGGACGGTGAGGGTGTCCGAGCCGCGCTACGCGTCGGATTTCCCGCGCGTCCTCTCGGCGCACGACATCGGTCTGCGGGATTTGATCGAGGCGGCGGCGCTGCTGCGCGGATTGCCGCGCATCGTTCTGATCACCGTGTCCGTGGCGGAGATCCAGCCCATGCAGACCGAGCTCTCGGCGCCGGTCGGCGCGGCGCTCGGCGAGGTCGCGGCGCTCGTGCGAGACATCGTCGCGCGCGTGCGGGCCGCCGCGGAGCCGCCGCCTCGTCCATCGATCTTGGGGGGGGATGCCCCGTGACCCGCGGGGGACGGGTCACGGGGCGGCGCTGTGGAGACGCGAGTGAAGCACTGACTACGATGCGCCGCCCCGCCGATTTATTGCGCGTGACATCGGATGGCGCGTGTCGAGCGGCGCCGCGCTGGCGCCACGCTAGGAGTACGAGGGCGGCGATGTTAGGAGTTCCCGCCCATGAAGAATCGCCCCTCCAAGTCCCGCAAGTGGGCGGGCAAACAGGCGCAGAGCGCGCACCTGAGATCGATGGTCATTCGCGACGCACTGCACA
>Ga0316622_100001233_pt1 | contig 16387 bp, 15 predicted proteins | sample OWC_Aug_OW2_C1_D_FD_207646 | JGI IMG/M metagenome (GOLD analysis project Ga0316622, IMG submission 207646) | Wetland soil microbial communities from Old Woman Creek delta, Ohio, United States - OWC_Aug_OW2_C1_D5_C | ecosystem: Environmental > Terrestrial > Soil > Wetlands | place: USA: Ohio... | reverse complement strand
GACTGGCGGATCCGCAAGAAGCGCCTTGATGCGGCGGCGGCGGCGGTCATGTTGCAGGAGTACTTGGATAGCAGGACTTCGTAAGTAGTCAGTGGAAGCAAGAAGCAAGAAGCAAGAAGCAAGAAGCAAGAAGACAGAAGGGGGCTGTCTCGCTGCACATGCGACGAATCATCGTCGCCGTCGTCTTCGGGGCGATCGCCGCCGGAGGTTGGGCGGCGTGGCGGCAATACGTCCGGCTCGACTCGCCCTACAAAGGTTACACCGCCGCCGAACAGTACGTCGAGGTGCCGAGCGGGCTCGGGACCAACGCGATCGGGAAGCTGCTCGTCGATGCGGGCGTCGTGTGTGACCTGACGACGTGGCGGCTGACGGTGTGGCGGAGCGGGCAGGCCACGGCGCTCAAGGCCGGCGAGTACCGCTTCACGGATGCCCTCTCTCCGGCCTTCGTCGTGGCCAGGATCGCGCGCGGCGATGTCTACCTCCGCAGCATCACGTTCCCCGAGGGACTGACGATCCGACAGATGGCGGCGCTCTACGAGGAGGCCGGGCTCGGTACAGCCAGGGACTTCGTCGCCGCGGCTGGCGAGGAGCCGCTCGTGTCCGCGTTCGACCCGGCCGCACGAAACCTGGAAGGCTACCTGTTCCCCGACACCTATGCGCTGCCGCGACGCGCCTCGGCACGCGATCTGGTGAAGCGCATGGTGGCTCGATTCGAGTCGGTGATGACGCCCGAACTGCGGCAGGCTGCGGCGGACAGGGGCCTGTCCGTGCGCCAGGCGGTGACGCTGGCCTCGCTGGTCGAAAAGGAGACGGCGGCGTCAGACGAGCGCCCGCTCGTCGCTGCCGTCTACCACAACCGGCTCCGGCAGCGGATCGGGCTGCAGTGCGATCCCACGGTGATCTACGCGCTGGAACTTCGAGGCCCCTTCAACGGTAACCTCACACGGGCCGACTTGGCCATCGACTCGCCGTACAACACATATCGCTACCGCGGCCTGCCGCCTGGGCCGATTGCCGCCCCAGGCCGGTTGTCCCTCGAGGCGGCGGTGCGTCCCGCGGCGGTCGATTACCTCTACTTCGTCAGTCGGAACGACGGGTCGCACGCCTTCGCGTCAACGCTCGGCGAACACAACCGGAACGTGCGGAAGTACCAGGTGGAGTTCTTTCGGACGGCCGCAGCGAGACGAAGGAGATGAAAAGTTGTGAACTTGGAGTGAACCCACAACTCATGACTCACAACTCACTACTCATAGCTCATAACTCACTACTACTCCCTCCCTCGATCCCTCCCCCCTCGCCTCCGGTCCCTACCTCTCCGCCCACCTCAGCTTCTCGCGAAGCACCTGGTAGTAGCTCCGTGAGACGGCGCGCACCAGGCGCGCGGGCCTGGCGGCCTGCTGAACCCTGACCGTGTCGGTGAATTCGAGCCGCTCGCCCGCCTGGCCATCGAAGGTGACGAACGCCTCTGAGCCGTCGCCGCGCGGGTGAGGCTGGACGAGGACGTCGGCCGACGCAGGGATGACCACGGGCCTGTTCGTGAGCGTGTGCGGGGCAATCGGATTCAGTACGAGCGCGTGCACCGCGGGATGGACAATCGGGCCGCCGGCCGACAGGTTGTAGGCGGTCGATCCGGTCGGTGTCGCGACGATGATGCCGTCGGCGTGGAACCGGGCGACGAATTCGCCGCCGACGCTGACGGCGAACTCCACGACGCGCGACAGCGATCCGCCGGTCACCGTCACGTCATTGAGCACGTAGTGTTCGGCGATCGGCTCGCCGTCGCGCTCGATGACCGCCCGCAGCATCAAGCGCGATTCGACCGGGGCCGTGCCGGCCAGCGCGGCCTCCAACGACGCGTAGAGTTCGTCGTAGGTGACCTCGGTCAGAAACCCGAGCCCGCCGAAGTTCACGCCCAGAATCGGCACCTCCAGGCCGGCCTTGGCCGCCCGGTCGGCCATGCCGAGCAACGTTCCGTCGCCCCCGAGGAGCAGGATCAGGTCGACGTGCCGAGGCAGGTCGTCCCGCGTCACCCGGCGCAGGCCTCCCCGTGCAGCCAGATCAGCTGTGGCCTCGTCGAAGACGGGTTCGACGCCCCGCGCCAGCAGCCAGGACGCGATGGCAGGCAGGTCCTTGCTGACGGCGTCCAATCGCGGCTTGGCGACGATCCCGACGCGCTTGATCATGTGGGTCTCCCAGGCGTGCTGCGCCATTCTAGCGTCATTGCGCCGGAATGCGCGCGGGGCGTTCCGGCGGCCCACGCGGTGCGGGAGTGACGCAGGCCGGGAAGAAGCACTTGCCGCGCGGCCGTCAAGCCCATAGACTGACGGCCGTTCCTTGCGACGGGGCCTGCCCCTCGCAGAGGGGGTCCCGACCATGCACTCGCGGCGTTTTCTTCCTGTGCTGCTTCTCTTGTTCATCGGCAGCGGCTGTGCCGCGCTGATCTACGAAGTCGTCTGGTTCCAGCTGCTCCAGCTCGTGATCGGTTCGTCGGCGATCTCTCTGGCCGTCCTGCTCGGGACCTTCATGGGCGGGCTCTGCCTCGGCAGCCTCGTCTACTCGCGGGTCGCTTCCGCCCGCCGCCACCCCCTCCGCATGTACGCGCTTCTCGAGGCGGCGATTGGCGCCATCGGCCTGCTGGTCCTCTTCGGCATGCCCTTCGTAGGGAGCGCCTATTCGAGCTGGGCGGGCCCGGGGACCTTGGGAGTCGTGCTGCGCGCGGCGGCGGCCGGCATCTGCCTGCTTCCGCCGACGCTGCTGATGGGCGCCACGCTGCCGGCGCTCTCGCGCTGGATCGAGATGACGCCGCGCGGGGTGTCCTGGCTCGGGTTCTTCTATGCCGGCAACACGGCCGGGGCCGTCATCGGCAGCGTGCTTGCCGGCTTCTACCTGCTCCGCGTCTACGATCTCACCACTGCCACGGTCGTTGCCGTGGCGTTGAACGCCGCCGTGGCCACCGCAGCGTTCCTGGTGGCGTCGGCCAGCGCGTACGATCCGCAGCGCATCCAGGCCGCCGCCGGGAAGCCGGCTGACGCGGGCGGGCGGCGCGACGCTCAGGCCGAGCCTGCCTCCGTGCAGGCCCAGCGCGCTGAACGCCGGACCGTCTTCCTGGCGATCGCGCTCTCGGGTTTCACGGCCCTCTCGGCCGAAGTCGTGTGGACGCGCCTGCTCTCGCTGCTCTTCGGGGGCACCACGTACACGTTCTCCCTCATCCTCGCCGGGTTCCTGCTGGGGCTCGGCATCGGCAGCAGCCTGGGCTCGGCGCTCGCGCGCAACCTCGCGCGCCCGGCGACCGCGTTGGGCTGGTGCCAGGCGGGTGTCTGTGCGGCGGTGGCGTGGGCCGGCATCATGATCGGCAGCTCGATGCCGTACTGGCCGATCGATCCGTCCATCTCAACCAGTCCGTGGTTCAACTTCCAGCTCGACGTAGCGCGCTGCCTCTGGACGGTGCTGCCTGGGGCCATCCTCTGGGGCGCGAGTTTCCCGCTGGCGCTGGCGGCGATCGCCCGGTTCGGTGGGGACCAGGCCCAGGTTGTGGGACGGCTGTTCGCGGCGAACACGCTTGGGGCCATCATCGGCGCGCTGGGTGCCGGCGCGCTCATCGCCTGGGTAGGTAGCCAGCACACGCAGCAGTTCATGATCACGGTAGCGGCCACGTCCGCCCTGCTGATGCTCCTGCCCGGGTTGGGCGGGACGGCGGCGGGCACGCCGGGCGGCCGGTTCGCAACAATCGCCCTGGTCGTGTGCCTGGGCGTCGGGGCGGTCCTGCTCGGCCGCGCGATTCCCCCGGTCCCGGGGCTGCTGGTCGGCTACGGGCGCTTCGCCGCGACGTGGGTGAACCAGGCGGAGTTCATCTACGTGGGTGAGGGCCTCAACGCGTCGGTGGCGGTGTCGCGGTTGTCGAGCGGCGTGTTGAACTACCACAACGCCGGCAAGGTCCAGGCCTCGAGCGAGCCGCAGGACATGCGGCTTCAACGCATGCTCGGCCACCTCACCACCATCGTGCCCGAGCGGCCCACGTCCGTCTTCGTCATCGGATTCGGCGCGGGTGTGACCGCAGGGGCCGTCTCGATCGACCCGCGCGTCGAGCGCGTGACGATTGCGGAGATCGAGCCGCTCGTCCCCAGGACGGTGTCCCGGTTCTTCAGCGCCCACAACTTCGACGTCGTCAACAACCCGAAGGTGACGATTCGAATCGACGACGCGCGGCACTACCTGTTGACGACCAGCGAGCAGTTCGACGCCATCACGTCAGACCCCCTCGACCCGTGGGTGAAGGGCGCGGCGATGCTGTACTCGCGGGAGTTCTTCGACCTGGTGAAGCGGCGCCTGAGCCCCGGCGGGGTGGTGACGCTCTTCGTCCAGCTCTACTCGAGCAACGAGGAGGCGGTGAAGAGCGAGATCTCGACCTTCTTCGAGGCGTTTCCGAAGGGAATCGTGTTCGGGAACACGTACAACGGCGCCGGCTACGACCTCGTGCTGCTCGGTCAGGCCGACCCGGCCCCCCTCGACATCGATTCTCTCGCCGCGCGCCTCGACCTGCCGGAGTACGCCCCGGTGGTGCAGTCGCTTCGCGAGGTCGGATACTCTTCGCTCATCGATCTGCTGTCGACGTACGCCGGCGACGCGCCCAATCTCGGCGGCTGGATGGCCGACGCCGTCATCAACAGGGACAGCAGCCTGCGCCTGCAGTACTTGGCCGGCCTCGGCGTGAACATGCGTGTCGGCGACATGATCTACCGGAACATCCTCGCGTACCGGAAGGTGCCCGCCGACGTCTTCACCGGATCGGAGGACCGCAAGGCGCAACTGTGGGAGGCGATTCAAAACCCGCCGATGCGATAAGCCGAAGGACCGGCGCCATCACCTGCGAGAGGCGGTCGGCACGCGCCGCGAGCGCGGGCATTGAGACCGCCCGATGCCTCCCGCGGCGGCCAGACGCGTTTCTGCACGCGATGCCGGCATGCATCCCGGCGATGATGTCGGCCGGAATCCGAGGCGACCGCCGAGGAGGGCGCGCAGTTCCCGCGCGGGAAGGCCGCGGCGCTGCGCCACCGGCGAGGTGATTCCGCTCGCACGCCGCGGCGACGTCCGAGCTACTTCGTGCCGGCGGCGGCCGGGGCCACGCTTGGCATCTTTCCTTGGGACTCGACGAGGCGTGTGGCAATCCGGTTCACCACCACGGCGTCGTTCCGGATCGCGCCGAGGAACGCCGCCCGCAGCAACTGCTCGCGCTGGTTGCGCAGCCCCTGGGTGATGGCTGTCTTCACCTCGGTCATGCTGAGGTCCTTCTGTCCGGCAGCTTCTTTCGCCACGACGAGCACCACGGTGAATGCGCCGCCGCCGCTCAGCAGCCGAGCCGAGCCCGGCGTGCCCTTCAGCACCGCCTCGCGCAACGGCTGCGGGGCCCGCTGCAGCGCCGAGAGCGGGACCCAGCCGAGGTCGCCGCCTCGCGGCGCCGACTCCGGATCCTCCGAGAAGTCCGCAGCGACGTCCGCGAAGGAGGCGCCGGCCTTCAGCCGGTCCATCACCATCCGCACCTTGGCCTCCGCTTCCTGGGCTGTGGTCGCGTCGTTCCCGGTCCGGTTGGCGATTCGCGCCTCCCGGACCGGCGTGATGGCGATCTGCGCGATGCGGTACGCGTCCTCGGTCCGGTTGAACTGCGCGCGATTGGCGTCGAAGAACGCCGCGATCTCCTGGTCGGTGACGGTGACCTTTGACGCAACCTCGCGCTCGAACAGCTTCTGCACCAGCATGTCCCGGCGCAGCCCCTCGCGCATATCGCCGGCCGTCAGGTTCCGCCTGGCCAACTCCTGCGCGAAGGCCTCGTCGGTGATGCCCTTGCGGGCCTCGACATAGGCGGCGTCGAGCTCGGTGTCGGGCAGTTCGATCTTCAGCTCACGGGCTTTCGCTAGGAGCAGATCCTGAACGATCAGCTGGTCGAGAATCTCCAGCTTCGCGGCGGCCGTCGCCTCTTCGGATGATGGCGGCGGAGCCTGGAGGTTTCGCCGGTAGGCTTTCTCCACCTCTTCACGCTTGATTTCGCGGCCGTTCACCACCGCCCACGCGTCGGCTGACACGGGCGGGGCAACCGGCTTGGACTGGCAGCCGCCGGCAAGACCGGCGAGTGCGAGCGCGAGGAGGACGACCGGGCGGGATCGGCGGGTCGGAGTCTGCACGGTACTCATCATCCGACTATTGTAACGGCATCTCAGTGGGCGCCGTCGACGGAGCGCGCGGCGTCGAGCCGCAGGTGCATCAGGAATTCCTTGTTGCCGGTGGCGCCCGTGATGGGAGAGGGCGTCATCCCGACGCGCACCAAGCCGCGGGACACGGCGCTGTCTGTCACGCGCGCCAGCACGGCCTCGTGCACCGCGGGGTCCCTTACAAGGCCGCCGCGGCCGACCTCGTCGCGGCCCGCCTCGAACTGGGGTTTCACCAGGGCCACGATGTCCGCGCCGGGAGCGAGCACGGGCGGCAGGGCCGGTAGGATCAGGCGCAGCGAGATGAACGACACATCGATCGTCACCACGTCGGCCGGCGCGGGCAGCCAGTCGCGTTCGAGTTGACGAGCGTTGTGCCTTTCCAGGACGACGACCCGCGGGTCTTCGCGCAGCCGCCAGTCCAGCTGCCCGTGACCCACGTCGAGGGCGACGACGCGCCGCGCGCCTCGCTGGAGCAGCACGTCGGTGAAGCCTCCGGTCGAGGCGCCGATGTCGAGCGCCTCGCGGCCAGCGACGTCGATTCTGAACGTATCCAGCGCGTGGGCGAGTTTCACGCCTCCGCGCCCGACCCACGGGAAATCGGGCTCCACGACGTCGACCGGCGCGCCGGCGGGCACGCTCGCGCCGGCCTTGCTGACGACCTCGCCGGCGACGCGCACGCGTCCGGCCAGGATCAGGGCGCGCGCCCGCTCGCGGGAGACAACCAGCCCCTCGTTCACGAGGCGCACGTCCAGGCGGGTGCGGGGTGTGGAAGCCACGGCGCCCCCGCGCTACGACGTGCGCGAGACCACCCACCGGGCGATCTCGGCGAGGCGGCTCCGATCGAGCTGCGTCTCGGCCAAGGCTGCGACCGCCGCGTCGGCAGCCTCCTGTGCCATGCGCTTCGACGCCGTGAGGCCGAAGAAAGACGGGTAGGTCGGCTTCCCCGCCGCGGCGTCCTTGCCGGCGGTCTTGCCGAGGTCCTGGCCTTCCCCCTCCACATCGAGCACGTCGTCGACGATCTGGAACGCCAGGCCGAGCAAGGACGCGTAGCGGTCCACGGCGGCCACGCGGGAGGCAGGCGCGCCGGCCATGATCGCTCCGGCCACCGTCGAGGCGCGAATCAGTGCACCGGTCTTGCGGGTATGCATGTCCTTCAATCCGTCGGCGTCGAGCGCGTCCGGGCCGACAGTGTGGCCCGCGGCCTCCAGGTCGATGGCCTGCCCGCCGACCATGCCTGCAGCGCCGGCCGCCTCGGCGATGCGGCGGATGGCCGCCAGCTTTCGCGCGGCGATCCCCGGCCGGCCCTCGTCGTCCGGTTCGCGGGCCAGTAGCGCGAACGCCTCGGCCAGCAGCCCGTCCCCGGCGAGAATCGCGATCCCTTCGCCGTAGACGACGTGCAACGTCGGCTTGCCGCGGCGCATCGAATCGTTGTCCATCGCCGGCAGGTCGTCGTGGATGAGCGAGTAGGTGTGGATCATCTCGATCGCACACGCGGCAGGCATGGCCAGGCCGGCAGCCTCCTGGTCTCCCGGGGAGACGGCCTCCGCAGCGGTGAGGGCCAGGACGGGCCGGAGGCGCTTGCCCCCGGCGAGGAGGCTGTAGCGCATGGCGTCGCGGATCGTCGCCAGCCTTCCCGCAACAGGCGGAAGCCAGCGCGCCAGCGTCTGATCGACCTCTTCGCGTCGCGATTGGAGGTAGTCGCGGAGGGGCAAGTGCAGGAGATCGCTCACGCCTTCCGGCCCTTCTTCACCTGCTCGGCATCTGCGACGCGCCCGTCGTCTTCCCCGACGGCCGAGAGTGACGGAGGCGCGGGATTGATCTCACCGCCGTCCCCGAGCACCTCGATGCGGCGCTCGGCCTCCTCGAGCCGCGCGTGGCAGTAGCGGGACAACCGCACGCCGCGTTCGTAGAGCTCGAGCGACTGTTCGAGGGCCAGATCGCCCTCTTCCAACTTCCGGACGATCGCTTCGAGTTCGGCGATGGCACCTTCGAAGTCCTTGATGTTGACGTCCATGGGTGTGTGGTCCTGCACGCCTTACTGCTCCTGTTCGCCTGGCACGTCCCGTCCCGTCACGACGCACCGCAGTTCGCCCCGATGCAGCGTCACGCGGACGGCGTCCCCCTCGTCCACCGCGGCGGCCTCCCGCAGGATGCGCTGCCGGTGCGCGTCCCAGCACACGGCATACCCGCGCCCGAGCACCGCCAGCGGGCTGAGCGTGTCGAGGCGCGCGGTCAGCGAACCGAACCGTGCCTCCGCGCCATGGTACTTCCGGACGGCGGCGGCCTGCAGCCGCGCGTCGGCCTGCGACAGCCGCGTTTGAATCCTCCCGAAGCTGCGCCGCAGGTCCAGCGCCTCGAGTCGCAGGCGGAGCGCCTGGAACGCGCGCTGCCGGCGCGCCAGACTGTCGCGCCCGCTGCGCTGCAGGTCGAGCAACAACTCCGCCACGTGCCGCCCGCGCAGCGCGAGGCGGCTCTGGAACCCGGCGATGGCAGGCCGGGCCTCCAGCCGCTGCAGCGCGTGCAGCCCCTGCTGCAGCCGGCGGTGCGCCGCCGCCGACGCGCGATCGGCCAGGCGGTCGATGCGTGCCGTGAACTCGTCCTTCGCCGCCACGACGATCTCGGCGGCCGCCGACGGCGTCGGCGCTCTCAGATCGGCCACGAGATCCGCAAGCGTGACGTCCACCTCGTGGCCGACGGCCGAGATGACCGGCACCGGGCAGGCTGCAATCGCCCGCGCCACCGGCTCCTCGTTGAAAGCCCACAGGTCTTCGATCGATCCCCCGCCGCGTCCGACGATGACGACGTCGACGCCTTCGATGCGCCCGATGTCCCCGAGCGCGCGCGCGATGTCGGCCGCGGCCGTCTCGCCCTGGACCCGCGCCGGCGCAATGATGACATGGGCGTTCTGATACCGGCGGCCGAGGACCTTGAGGATGTCCCGGATCGCCGCGCCGTCGATCGAGGTGACGATGCCGATCTTGCGGGGGAGGGCCGGCAGCGGTCGCTTGCGCGACGCGTCGAGCAGCCCTTCCGCCTGGAGGCGCTTCTTGAGCTGGTCGAGCGCCAGCTGCCTGGAGCCGAGGCCTCTGGGCTCGATGTCGGCGCAGACGATCTGGTACTCGCCCTTCGGCTCGTACACGCCGAGCCGGCCGCGGGCAAGGACGTGCTGCCCGTCCTCGAGCTTGAACTTGAGCGACCGGGCCGCGGTCTTGAACATCACGGCCCGCAGCTGCGCCCCCGCGTCTTTCAGCGAGAAGTAGAGGTGCCCCGTGTTCCACAGCCGACAGTTGGAGATCTCGCCCTCGACCCAGACGTTGGCCCACGTGGATTCGAGCAGAGACCGCACCTCGGCCGTGAGTTCGGACACCGTATAGACCCGGGGCGCTGGCGGGGCAGGGGCTTCGTCCACCCGCGCGCCACCGTCATCGTCGTCGAACGGCAGATCAAAGAGATTGCTCATCGTCTCCTGCGCCGCGCGCGTCGGCAATGTCCCGCTGGGAGCAGTCGAGGCGTACGATTTCTCGGGCGAGGCCCGTGTGCTCGTCGGCGTCGATGACGACTGCCTGCAGGCGCGGGTTCTCTGACGCAGGCTCCATGCGGGTGGGGAGGCCGGTGACGAACCGGTCGAGCACACCGGCGCGCTCCATGCCGATGATCGAATCGTGGGGGCCCGTCATGCCGACGTCGGTGATGTACGCCGTGCCGCCGGGAAGGATGCGGGCGTCGGCGGTCTGCACGTGCGTATGCGTCCCGACGACGGCGGCGACCCGGCCGTCGAGGTGCCAGCCCATCGCGATCTTTTCGGCCGTGGCTTCCGCGTGCATGTCCACGACGATGATGCGGCACTCGCGCGCGAGCCGGTCGACTGCCGCGGCGACCGCCTCGAACGGGTTGTCGACCGGCGGCATGAACACCCGGCCCATCGCGTTGACGACGCCGAGGGGCTTACCGTCGGCGACCCGCGCGACGAACGTGCCGCGGCCCGGCGCGGAAGACGCCATGTTCAGCGGCCGCAGCAGGCGCGGCTCCGCGCCGATGTAGGTGAGTGCCTCGCGCTTGTCCCACACGTGGTTGCCGGTGGTCATCACGTCGACGCCGTACCTGAGCAGTGCGTCGCCGGTCTCTCGGGTGATGCCGGCGCCGGACGCCGCGTTCTCGACGTTGGCGATGACGGCGTCGATGGCGTAGCGCGCGGCGAGCACGGGAAGGCCCTGGCGAACGAGATCGCGGCCGGTTCGCCCGAAGACATCGCCGATGAACAGGACGCGCATGATGCCGGAAACCGCTGTGCGGAGCCGCCTCAGGCGTCCGGCCCGCGCCGGACTGGCACCGCGATGTCCCGGCCGCGGCGCTCCTCGACCTTCGGGACGCGGACGCGCAGTTCGCCGTTGGCCAGCGTGGCCGAGGCGCGAGCGGTGTGGAAGGCGCCGGTCAGACGGACCGCCCGCGCGAAACGCCCGAAATCGCGCTCGACGAGGTGGAAGCTGGCCTCGGCGCGCTCCCCGGGGTTCGGGGGCATCTTGCCGCCGGCGATGATCACCACGCTCCCCTTGATGAGGATGCGGACGTCATCGAGCGCGACGCCTGGCAGATCGACGACGATTTCGACCGCCTCGGCCGTTTCCTGGGCATCCAGCGTGGGCGAAAAGACGCCCGGAAGCAGCCGCCGATCCAGAGGCCTCGCACGGTCGAGGTCGTCGAACAGGCGCCGCACTTCGTCGGCGAGGTCGCGCACCTCGGCGAGTGGCAGCATCGCGTCGATCTGGCGCATACGCTCCATGATCGCACAGACCCCGGCGGCCCGCCACACCGCGGGCGCGCCAGCCGCCTACCTGGTCCGGGCCGCGACCAACCGCGTGCGGGTGTACGCGATGAGCCCGCCTGCGTCGATGATGGCCTGCCGGGCCGAGGGCAGCGGCACGATAGGGGCGTCCGTGCCCCTCGTCACGTTCCGCACGTACGTCGGCGTGAGTTCGATCTCGTCCCCGACTTCGGCCTCGATCGCGGGGCAGATGATGGTCCGCAGGCCGAGGTTGATCGAGTTCTGCAGGAAGATCCGCGCGAACCCGCGGGCGACGACAAATAGGCCGTGGCCCTTGATCGTGGAGGCGGCCTGCTCCCGGGACGAACCGCAGCCGAAATTCTGTCCTCCCACGATGATGCTGCCCGGGGCGACGGACTTCTGCTGCAGGGCGGCGTTGAACGCCTTGTCGTCGGCGAAGCAGAACTGGGGCGTCTCCGACGGGAGCACGGTGGCCATGAATCGGCCCGGGTAGATCACGTCGGTCGAGACGTCGTCGCCGACCTTGAATACGACCGTGGCCATGGTGATCATCCTTCCGTCCGCGGGTCGGTGATGACGCCGCTCACGGCACTGGCGGCCGCGACGGCCGGAGAACAGAGGTAGACGTCGGAATTAGGGTTGCCCATCCGGCCGTGGAAGTTGCGGTTCGTCGTCGACAGCGCCGTTTCGCCATCACCGAGGGCGCCCTCGTGGACTCCCAGGCAGCAGCCGCACCCGGGGTTCATAATCACGGCGCCGGCCTCCATCAGGTCGCCGAGGTAACCGCGCTTCATGGCCTCCCTGTAGATCTTCCACGAGGCGGGGAAGACCAGCATGCGGACGCTCCTGGCGATCTTCCGGCCCCTGAGACGCCGCGCGGCCTCCTCGAGGTCGTCGAGCCGGCCGTTGGTGCATGAGCCGATCACGATCTGGTGCACCTTGGTGCCGGCCACCGCCCCCACGCTCTTCACGTTGTCGACCGTGTGCGGGCACGCGATCTGCGGCCCGAGCGTCGAGGCGTCAATCTCGATGACGCGGTCGTAAGCCGCACCCGGATCCGGCTGGACGAGGTCGAGCGGATCCGTCACCCCGGCCTCCTCCCGCAGGTAGCGGACCGTTTCGGCGTCGGCGGGCACGATTCCCGAGGTGGCGCCGGCCTCGACCGACATATTGCAGAGCACGAGACGGCCCGACGTCGGCATGCCGGCAACCGCGTCGCCGTGGAACTCGATGACCTTGAAGTTCCCGCCCTCGGCGGTAAGCAAGCCAACGAGGTGGAGGATCACGTCTTTGGGCGTCACCGCAGGGTTCAGGTGCCCGCTGAGGACGACCTTGATCGTGGCCGGCACCTGGATGTTCACGGCACGGCCGAGGGCCCAGACCGACGCCATCTCGGTGGCACCCACGCCGAAGGCCAGCGCACCGAGGGCGCCGTGGCTCGTCGTGTGGCTGTCGGCGCCGACAATCACGGCGCCGGGGCGGTCGTAACCCTCTTCCGCCATCACCTGGTGGCAAATGCCGCCGGCGTCGCCGCGCACGTCGTGAAACTTCTCGATGCCCTGGGCGGCGGCGAACTCGCGCACCTTCTTCTGGTTCGTCGCGGTCTTCGCGGATTCGGCCGGCACGCGGTGGTCGAAGATCACCGCGATCTTCGACGGGTCCCACACCTTCGGTTCGAGGCCCGTACCCTTGAAGACTTCCAGGAACTGGTTGATGACCAGCGCGGTGTTCTCGTGCGACATCGCCATGTCGACCGCGGGCTCGACGACGTCGCCGACGTCGACGGAAGCGAGGCCCGAGGCCCGCGCGAGGATCTTCTGGACGACGGTCATACCCATGGGTCAGACGACTCCCTTCTGGCGAAGCACGGCGATGGCCTCGGCGCCGTAACCCAGGCCGCCGAGGATTGTGTCAGTGTGCGCGGAGAGCCGGGGCGGGGGCGCATCGATCGACGCCGGCGTCTTCTCGAACTTCGCGGTGAGGTTGAACAGGCGCAGGTCGCCGATGCCCGGTTCCGGCACGGACTGAATCGTACCACGGTGCGCGATCTGCGGCTGCGACAGCGCGGCCCCGAGGTCGAGGATCTCGCCAGACGGAACGCCCTTCCTGTTCAGCGCCTCGACCCAGTGCGACGTGGGCTGCTGCTGCAACTGGGCCTCGAGCAGCGGCGTCAGCTGTTTGCGGTTGGCCTTCCGCACGTCGCGCTTCTGGAAGCGCGGATCGGTCTTGAGCTCGGGCACTCCGAGGACATCGCAGACCGATTCCCACTGCTCCTGCTGGTTGGCCGCGATGTTGACGTAGCCGTCCTTCGTGGCGAACACGCCCGAGGGCGCCGCGGTGAAGTTGTCGTTGCCCATGGGCACCGGCGGCACGCCGCCGATGAGCAGGTTGGCCGCGACCCAGCCCATCAGCGGCATGATCGAGTCGAGCATCGCGATGTCGATGAACTGGCCCTCGCCGGTGCGCTCGCGGTGATAGAGCGCGCCCATGATCGCGAACGCCGCGTTGAGGCCGCCCACCGTGTCGCACACCGGGAACCCGCAGCGCAGCGGATGCAGGCGCTCGTCGCCGTTCACGTCCATCACGCCGCTCAGGCCCTGGATGATCTGGTCGTACGCCGGCTTGCTCGCGTCGGGGCCGGTCTGGCCGAACCCGGAGATGGCGCAGTAGATCACCCGGGGGTTCAGGCCGCGCAGCGTCTCGTAGCCGACGCCGAGGCGCGTCATCACGCCGGGCCTGAAGTTCTCGACGACGACGTCGGCACCGGTGGCCAGGCGGCGGAAAATCTCACGGCCCTCCTCGAACTTCAGGTTCAGAGTGAGTGACCGCTTGTTCGCGTTCTGTGCGAGGAAGCTCGTGCCCATGAGCTCCTGGTTGAGCGCGGGCACGTTGCCGAGTTTTCGCGCGAGGTCGCCGCCCTCGGGGTTCTCGATCTTGATGACGTCGGCGCCCGCCAGGGCCAGGTGCATCGTGGCGAACGGGCCAGCTAGCACGTTGGTCAAGTCGAGCACCCGCACGCCGTCGAGCAGTTTCACGATGCGCTCCTCGACCGCGGGTCAGGCCGCGGGATAGGGGATGGGACCGGTCCGGTGAATGACACCGGGAAGCGGGCGGCGGAAGAATGCCGCGGCGTCTTTCGTCACCTCGGACACGGCGGCGATGTCGACGTTCACCCCGGCCCCCATGCGGTTCAGCAGGTGCACGAGGTCCTCTGTGCAGACGTTGCCAGCCGCGACAGCCGCGAAGGGGCAGCCGCCAAGGCCGCCGAACGCCGACTCGAAGCAGGTGACTCCCGCGCGCCAGGCCGCGTAGGCGTTCGCGAGGCCCATCCCGTACGTGTCGTGGAAATGGCACGTCATGGTCAGCCGCTCGTCCAGCGCTCGGGTGGCGCCGAAGAGCGCGTCAACCTGCGCTGGACTGGCATGCCCCGCGGTGTCGGCCAGGCTGACGGTGGTCAGGCCCGCATCCAGGAACCGGCGCACGAGATCGAGCACGCGCCCGGGCGGCACGGCGCCCTCGTAGCCGCACCCGAAGGCCGACTGGACCGACACCTGCACGCCCTTGCCGGCGGCGGCCGCGGTCTGGCCCATCGCGACGATGCGGCCCGCCGCTTCCGCAATGCCCATCCCCGTGTTCTTCTTGCTGTGCGTCTCGCTGGCCGATACGCCCATACAGAAATAATCGACGCCGCAAGCGAGCCCTCGCTCGAGCCCGCGTTCGTTCAAGACCAGGGCCGAGTAGACGACGCCCGGCGGGCGCTCCGCCGCCGCGAGTCGGCGGAACAGCTCGTCGGTGTCCGCCATCTGGGGGACCTTCAGCGGGTTGACGAACGACCCGGCCTGGAGCATCCGCAGCCCCGCGCCCGCGAGGCGCGCGAGCCACTCGAGCTTGCGTTCGGTGGGGACGGCCTGCTCCTCGATCTGGAGCCCGTCGCGCAGGCCCACCTCGTGGATGATGATGCGATCGCTTTGCACGCTTCACTCCCCTGGCTCGCGCCCCCGGGGACTCGGGACGCGGGACGAACACGAATCCCGGGTCCCGGACACCGCTGCCTAGAGCTCTCTGGCGATGGCCTCGGCCATCTCGAGGGACGTATTGGTGCCGCCCATGTCGTAAGTGCGGACCTGCCCCTGCTTGATGACGGCTGCCGTGGCGCGCTCGAGGCGGACCGCCAGGTCCTGCTCGCCCAGCCACTCGAGCATCATCTTCGCCGTCAGGATCGTGGCGATCGGGTTCACCTTGTACTTTCCTGCGTACTTCGGCGCGGAGCCGTGCGTTGGTTCGAACACCGCCAGCTTGGTGCCGATGTTGCCCGAGCACGCGAAACCGAGACCGCCGACCATCTGCGCGCAGAGGTCCGACACGATGTCGCCGTAAAGGTTCGGGGCGACCAGCACGTCGTAGTTCAGGGGGTTCTTGAGGAGCCACATCGTGATCGCGTCCACGTTCGCTTCGTCAAACACGATGTCGGGGTAGCGCGCCGCCACCTCCTTGGCCGTCTCGAGGAACAGGCCGTCGGTGGCCCGCACGACGTTCGCCTTGTGCACGACGGTGACCTTCTTCCGCCCGTGCCGGCGAGCGTACGCGAAGGCCGCGTCGACGATGCGCTCGGAACCCTTCTTCGTGTTGATCTTGCAGGAGACCGCGTACTGATCGGGCGCCAGGTCCGCGAACGGCTGGAACGCCGGCGCGAGCGCCTTCAGCGTGTCGGCGAGCTGCACCGGCACCGGGTTGAACTCCACGCCCGCATAGAGGTCCTCGGTATTCTCGCGGAACATGACGAGGTCGATCTGATCGCTGAAGTTGAGCGCGTTGCCGGGGTAGGCCTTCAGCGGGCGCAGACAGATGTAGAGATCGAAGAGCTGCCGCATGCGCACGATCGGCGAGCGGTAGATGAGGCCCGTGCCCTTCAGCGACGGCGCCAGTTCGGCTTCCGCCGCCTTCACCGGCTTCGACGTGATGGCGCCGAAGAGCGCCGCGTCGACATTCTTCAGCAACTCGATCGTCCGTGCCGGCAGCGCGTCGCCCTCGGCGCACCAGAACTCCCATCCGATATCGCCGTGGGTGTACTCGGCGTCGAACTTCAGCCGATCGAGCACGATTCGCGTGGCGTCCATCACGTCCACACCCACGCCGTCACCAGGGAGCCAGGCAATCTTGTATCGCGACATGCTTCACCATCCTCGTCAACAGGGAGCGTTGAACATACGGCGGGACCGGCTGAAGGGTCCTGCGGGCGCGGCCGGAGCGCAGCGCCGAGGGGCACCGACAGGATACCAAGACTGGGGACTGGGGACTAGGGGCTTGAGACCAAGGCTTAGGGGATAGGCGAAGGAACAGGCGATCGGCGAGACGGCCGTCTGGCCTTCGGGTATCTGCCAGCGGGTATAATATGAGTCTA
>Ga0316622_100001232_pt1 | contig 16388 bp, 14 predicted proteins | sample OWC_Aug_OW2_C1_D_FD_207646 | JGI IMG/M metagenome (GOLD analysis project Ga0316622, IMG submission 207646) | Wetland soil microbial communities from Old Woman Creek delta, Ohio, United States - OWC_Aug_OW2_C1_D5_C | ecosystem: Environmental > Terrestrial > Soil > Wetlands | place: USA: Ohio... | reverse complement strand
ACGGGCGAAGGAGTACTACGCCAACTACCTCGCTCGGCAGGCGCGCGGCACGAAGACCGGGATCGTCGCGGCGCTCGCCGTCCTTCTCGGATGGTTCGGCGTCTTCTGGAGGTTCGGCCGCGAGCACGAGGTCCCGTTCGAGGGAGAGTACTTCCGTGAGCTTCCCGCCGACCGGCCGCCCGCCATCGTCGGATACCTCTTCCACTCCGGGAACGTGACGACCGACGACATGGTGGCCACGATCATGGACCTCGCCCGGAAGGGGCACCTCAGGATCACCGAGACGGAGCGCGAGAAGCCCTCGTTCCTTGGCATGGGGGGCGGCACCGAGTACGACTACATGCTCGAACGGCTCGAGAAGGACCGCGGCGATCTCCGGGAGTTCGAGCGGAACCTGCTCGAGTTCATGTTCAGCTCCCCCGCGGCCCGGCTCAACTACCTCTCGCTCAACGAGTTCAAGGACGACGCGAAGAGACACTCGTCCCAGTACCTGAGCTGGTTCCGCGGCTGGATGAAGGAGGTCAAGCACGCGGCCGAGACCGAGGGCTTCTTCGAGAAGGCCAGCTCTCGGATGGTCATCGTCTCCGTCCTGATCGGGGTCATCGGCGTCGCGGCGGGCGTGCTCGTGATGGCGCTGACGCAGTCCCTCTTCGGCATGGTCGCGTTCCTGGCGGGCTTCGTCGCCATCGTGCTCTCGATGCTCGTGAAGAGGCGGACTCCCGCGGGAGCGCTCGAGTTCGTCAAGTGGAAGGCGCTCAAGCGCTACCTCCTGCACTTCTCCGAGCTCAAGGAGGCGCCACCGCAGTCGCTTGTCCTCTGGGAGCACTTCCTCGTGTACGCGGTCACGCTCGGCGTGGCGAAGCAGGTTCTGAAGGCGCTCGAGCCGTACATCCCGACGATGGAGCAGTCGGCCGGCAGGAGCTTCGCGGCGGGCTGGTACGTCGGCGCGGCGAGCAGGTTCGGCGAGGGCCTGGGCGGGAGCATCACGGGCCTCTCCGAGGGCCTCTCGAGCATGGTCGCCGTGGCCGGGAGCGCGATGAGCACCGCGAGCGGGACGGGCGGTGGCGGGACCGGCGGCGGAGGAGGAGGGGGAGGCGGAGGAGGCGGCGGGGCCGGTTGATCCAGAACGTCCGGTGACCCGCGCAGCGTGTTCCGTGATGCCGGCCGGCCGTTGCCGGATGGCCTCCGGCGCCGGCCGGCGGGCCCACCTGACCGAGGGCGCCATGGGGAAGCGGCCGGCCTACCGCGAGATCGAACACACGGCCGACGTGGGATTCGTGCTCACGGCGCCGGACCTGCCGGTCGCGCTCGAGCGCGCGGCGGCGGCGATGTTCGACCTCGTGTCGGACGTCGAGCGCGTCGGAGACTCGTTCGAACGCCGCGTGGTCGTGCGAGGGACCGACCTCGAGAACCTCCTCGTGCGCTGGCTCACCGAGCTCCTGTTCATCGCGGAATCCGAGCGGGTGCTGCTCTCCCGGTTCACCGTCCGGCGGCTCGAGGGTTTCGAGCTCGAGGCCGACGTGGCCGGCGAGCCGCTCGACCGCGCGAAGCACGAGGTGCGCGTCGAGATCAAGGCCGCGACGTATCACGACATCATGATCGAGGAGACGCGGAGCGGCTGGGCCGTCCGCGTGGTCTTCGATACCTAGCGCGGCGACTGCCGATGCAGGGGGCACGATGACGGAAAGCGCGCACGGGCTCAGGCGCGTGAACGACTGCCTCTGGGAGCTCCCCAGGACCGGCGGCATGCGCGTATCGGGACGCGTCTACGCCGACGAGAAGCTTCTCGTCCACATCCGCGAGGAGAAGGCGCTCGATCAGGTCGCGAACGTGGCGCACCTTCCCGGCATCGTCCGTCACTCGCTCGCCATGCCCGACATCCACTGGGGCTACGGGTTCCCGATCGGAGGGGTCGCGGCGACGGATCCCTCGCAGGGCGGCGTGGTCTCCCCCGGCGGCGTGGGATACGACATCAACTGCGGCGTGCGGCTCGTCACGAGCAGGACGGACATCGCCGAGGTGAGGAGCCGCGTCCCCGACCTCGTGCGGGCGCTGTTCCACGACGTGCCCTGCGGGCTGGGCTCACACGGTGCCATCGGCAAGCTCACCAGGAAGGACCTCACGGAAGTCATGGTGCAGGGCGCGGGATGGGCGGTGAAGAAGGGTCTCGGCACGCAGACGGACCTCGAGCACACCGAGGAGGGCGGCCGGCTTCCGCTTGCCGACCCGTCGGCCGTGAGCGAGCGCGCCGTCGGGCGCGGGCTCGACCAGGTGGGCACGCTCGGGTCGGGCAATCACTTCCTCGAGATCGGGTTCGTCGACGAGGTGTACGACGACCGCGCCGCGGCCGCGTTCGATCTTGCGAAGGGGGAGATGACCCTCCTCGTGCACTCGGGCTCGCGAGGGCTCGGATACCAGGTCTGCGACGACTCGCTCGAGATCATGCAGCGCGCCGTGGACAAGTACGGCATCGCGCTCCCCGACCGCCAGCTCGCCTGCGCTCCGGTGGAGTCACCCGAGGGCAACCGGTATCTCGCGGCGATGGCGTGCGCGGCCAACTACGCGTGGGCGAACCGCCAGGTCATCATGGCGCTCGCGGTTCGCACGATCGCGCGGACGCTCGGCACCGGCCCCGAGAAACTGGGCCTGAAGCTTCTCTACGACGTGTGCCACAACATCGCGAAGCTCGAGCGGCACGACGTCGGCGGCGAGCGGAGGCTCCTCTGCGTCCACCGGAAGGGCGCGACGCGCGCGTTCCCCGCGGGCCATCCTGACGTCCCGGCGGCGCACAGGAGCGTCGGCCAGCCCGTGCTCGTCCCCGGCGACATGGGCCGGGAGTCCTACGTGTGCGTCGGCACCGATGCCGCCCTCGCGGAGACGTTCGGGAGCACGTGCCACGGCGCCGGCCGCATGCTCTCCCGCGCCAGGGCGAAGAAGGCCTCGGCGGGGAGGAAGCTCGAAGAGGAGCTCACGCGCATGGGCGTGTTCGTCATGGCGGAAGGGCGCGGCACGCTCGCCGAGGAGATGCCGTACGCGTACAAGAACGTGGCCGACGTTGTCGGCGTCATGGAGCGCGCCGGCATCGCGAGACGCGTCGCGCGGCTGAAGCCGGTCGGCGTCATGAAGGGATAGGGCGCGAGCGGCCGGGGCGCCCTCCCGTCGCTCCCCGCGTTCCGGTCGGCCGCGCGGATCGACCATGAAGAACAGAGACATCGCGGAGATCCTCTCGAGCCTCGCGGACATCCTCGAGATCACCGATCAGGACCCCTTCCGCGTGAACGCGTACAGGAAGATCGCGCGCATCGTCGACGACCTCCCGACCGACGTCGCCGACCTCGTGGCCTCCGGGGAGATCACGGAGATCCCCGGCATCGGGAAGGGCACGGCCGAGAAGATCGCGGAGTACCTCTCGACAGGGAAGATCGCCGCGTACGAGGAAGCGAAGAAGACCATTCCCGCCGGCCTCTCGGAACTCCTCTCCATACCCGGCCTCGGCCCCAAGACCATCGGCCTCGTCTGGAGGCAGCTGGGTGTGAAGTCGCTCGCGGGCCTCAAGCGCGCGCTCCGCGGAAGGAAGATCCTCGATCTTCCCGGGATCGGCCCAAAGAAGGTCGAGAACATCGAGGCGGGGGTGCGCGCGTACGAGTCGCGGTCGGGGCGGCTCACGCTGGGCGCGGTCCTCCCGACAGCGCAGGAGGTGGTGCGGGCGCTCAGGGAGATCCCGGGCGTCGAGCAGGCCGACCTCGCGGGCTCCGTGCGGAGGTGGCGCGAGACCATCGGCGACATCGACGTCCTGGCCGCGAGCGGCAAGCCCGCGGCGGTGATCAGGGCATTCACGAAGCTCCCGCTCGCCGAGGAGGTGCTCGCAGCCGGGACGACGAAGGCGAGCGTGCGTGTGGCCGGCGCGCTCCAGATCGACCTCCGGGTCGTCAAGCCGGCGGAGTACGGCGCCGCGCTCATGTACTTCACGGGATCGAAGGACTACAACATCCGACTCCGGGGGCTCGCGCAGGACAAGGGTCTCAAGCTGAACGAGTACGGCCTCTTCAGCGGCACGAAGGTGGTCGCCTCGAGGACGGAGAAGGCGGTCCACGCCAAACTGGGGCTGCCGCTCGTCCCGCCCGAGCTGCGAGAGGACAGGGGAGAGGTCGAGGCGGCGCTCGCGGGGAGCCTTCCGGAACTCGTCGAGCTCTCGCAGGTCCGGGGCGACCTGCACGTCCACTCGAACTGGAGCGACGGCGGGTCGACCATCCCGGAGGTCGCTCGTGCGGCGAAGGCGCGCGGGTACGCCTACGTCGCGATCACCGACCACACGAAGTCGCTCGGGATCGCCCACGGTCTCTCGATCGAGCGCATCCTCAAGCAGATCGAGGAGATCGCCTCGCTGAACAGACGCCTGAAGGGCATCACCGTGCTCTCCGGCACCGAGGTGGACATCCTCTCGGACGGGAGGGTGGACTTCCCCGACGAGGTGCTCGAGAGGCTGGACATCGTCATCGCCTCCGTCCACAGCGGATTTCAGCAGCCGCGGGACAGGATCACCGGGAGGATCGTCTCGGCGATCGAGAACCCGCACGTGGACGTCATCGGGCATCCGACCGGGCGGCTGATAGGAACCAGGCCGGAGTACGACGTCGACATCGAGCGTGTGATGGACGCCGCGGCGCGGACCGGCACGGCCCTCGAGGTGAACTGCTATCACGAGCGGCTGGACCTCAACGACATGAACTGCCGGCGCGCGGTCGACCTCGGCATACCGCTTGCACTGGGAACGGACTCCCACCACGTCGACCAGCTCTGGATGATGGAGCTGGGTGTGGCGACCGCGAGACGGGGGTGGGTCCGGGCCGGGTCCGTGCTGAACACCCTGCCTAAGGGAGCTCTGCTCAAGAGGTTGGGCAGGCTTCACCGAGCCAATCCCTCTTCCTGAGCGACCGTTCAGACTGGCGCTTGACGAATGGCGCATTATGTGCTACTATGGATAGTGACAGCAGTTCGTCCTGTCAGCGCACCGGCCCGCTGGGCCAGGGAGGTGACCCTGTGACACATTCGAGAATCATGATGCTCGCGGTGGCGTCGTTGTTCCTCGGCGCCGCCCTGACTCCGGCGTACGCCGTCGTCGCGTGCGGCGCGACGGGTGAGGTGACCCAGGGGACGAACGGGAAGTTCGTGTACACGGTGAGCGTGACGTGGGACTTTGAAGGCGGGGCCATCCCTGAGGAGATCAACCTCCTCCTGCCGACGCTGGACGACTGCCCGTTCTACGATCCAGGGAATCCGGTCCAGGCCTACTACGTGGTCCCGGTCTCCGGCGTGTCCCAGGCGGACGCGGGCTGCTACGACCTCCAGGGGCTGCCGATCACGGAGATCGCGTGGATGGGCGCCATGGCCACGGTGGACGAGGACTGCTGGCTCTTCGGCATCCACATCGAGTACACGAACTCGGGTGCCACGCAGGACTGCTTCCCGCTCACGGCCGACACGGGCGTGTTCGTCTTCGAATCCTACGGTGAGCCCATCGCTCCGGCGATCTACTACGACGCGATCGTGATCAAGGCGGGGCCGGACTGCGTGGTCTGCGACTACGAGGGCCCGCTTCCCGACTGCAACACCTGGGCGCCGGTCGAGGCGCTGCGGTGGGGGACCATCAAGGCGATGTACAGGTAAACTCGGGCAGCACTGCCGGGAAGAAGCGAGGGGCGCTCCGACGGAGCGCCCCTCTTCGTTTGGTGAGGCCGTTCCCCTGACCCGGCAGGGCACCTCGCGGTCGCAGATGCCCCGCGACTCCCGCCGGCGTCCGGACCGCGCCTACATCGCCCTCAGGGCTGCGATCCTCTTCTCGACCGGCGGGTGCGTCGAGAAGAGCGAGTTGACGGCGCCGCCGATGTCCTTCAGCGGGTTGGCGATGTAGAGGTGGGCCGTCGCCTTGTTGGCCACCTCGAGTGGCTCGCGGTCGATCGAGATCTTCTCGAGCGCGCTGGCGAGGCCCTCCGGGTAGCGCGTGAGCCGGGCCGAGTTCGCGTCGGCGAGGAACTCACGCCTCCGGGAGATCGCGAGCCGGATGAGCTGCGCGATGATCGGCGCGAGGATCGCCAGCACGAGGCCGACCAGCATCAGGACCATGCCCGCCTGGCCTCCTCCGCTGTCGCGCCGCCGCCGCCCGCCGCCCCAGAGGAACGACCGGAGCATCCAGTCGCTCAGGAGCGCGACCGTGCCGACCATGACGACCGTGAGCGTCATGAGCAGCATGTCGTAGTCACCGATGTGCGACATCTCGTGTCCGATGACGCCTTCGAGCTCCGCGCGGTTCAGCTTCTGAAGGAGCCCCGTCGTGACCGCGATGGCCGCATGCTCAGGGTTCCTTCCCGTCGCGAAGGCGTTCGGGGCGGTGTCGTCGATGACGTAGAGTCTGGGCGTGGGGAGGCCCGCAGAGATCGCGAGGCCCTCGACCGTGTTGTAGAGGTACGGGAACTCCTGTTTCGTCGCGGGTCTGGCGTGGCTCATGGCCAGCACGATCTTGTCGCTGTTGTAGTAGCTCACGAACGCCGACACGCCCGCGATGATTCCCGCAAGCACGGGCCCTGCGGGGCCGAGCTGCGTGTACTGCCCGAAGATCCACCCGAGGAAGATCACGAACGCCACGAAGAACGCCACGAGGAGCGTCGACTTGACCTTGTTCCTGGTTATCTGTTCCCACATGGACGCTTGCTCCGCCTACGTACCGCAGCGGGCGGCGCGTCAGGTGACGGCCGCCCGCCGCGAAAGGTACAGCAGCCTCGCTAGAACTTCACCTGCACAGGCGCCCGCTCCGCCTCGCCGACCTCGAAGTACTCACGAGCGCCGAAGTTGAACATGTTGGCGACGATGTTGGACGGGAAGCTCTCCCTCTTGTTGTCGTACTTGAGGACCGAGTCGTTGTAGAACTGCCTCGCGTACGCGATCTTGCTCTCCGTGCCTGAGAGCTCCTCCTGCAGCATCATGAAGTTCTGATTGGCCTTGAGCTCGGGATACGCCTCGGCGACCGCGAACAGGGACTTCAAGGCCCCGCTCAGCATGTCGTTCGCCTGGGCCTGGCTCCTGGGACCCTCGGCCTTCATGAGCGCTGCGCGGGCCTCCGTCACCCGCTGGAAGACCTCCTTCTCATGCGATGCGTAGCCCTTCACGGTCTCGACCAGGTTCGGGATGAGGTCGGTTCGCCGCTTGAGCTGGACGTCGATCTGGGACCACGCGTTCTCGATGCGGTTCCTGAGGACGACGAGCCCGTTGTACGTCCCTACGAGATAGAGGGCGATGAGGACGATGATGACAAGAAGAAAGATCAGCATCTCCGTCTCCCTTCCGGGGTTGCCGCGCCTGCCGGCTCCTACATCGTACGGCGCCGGCGGCCGCGGCGTGCATTACCTATCCTATATAGGCGCGCGCATTCGCAGCGTCAATCGGAATCGGCCGAAATCGGAAGGCCGCCCTAGCGCCGGGCGGTTGCGGACTGATCCGCGCGCTCTGCGAGACGGCTACACGCGCGCGCGTCGGAGACGGAGCGAGTTCGTCACGACCGACACGGACGAGAACGCCATGGCGAGCGCCGCGAACGCGGGCCTCAGGAGAATGCCGAGGGCCGGATAGAGGACGCCCGCCGCGATCGGAATGCCGACGATGTTGTAGAAGAAGGCCCAGAAGAGGTTCTGGCGGATGGTGCTCATGGTCCGCCGCGAAAGGCGGATGGCCTGGGCGATGCCCGTGAGGTCTGCCCTCAGGAGCGTGATGTCGGAGGTCTCGGCCGCGATGTCCGTGCCTGTCCCCACGGCGATTCCCAGGTCGGCCCTCGCGAGCGCCGGGGCGTCGTTGACCCCGTCGCCCACCATGGCCACGATCTCGCCCTTCCTCTGAAGCTCCTCGACGGCGGACGCCTTGTCGGCCGGGAGCACCTCGGCGATCACCCGGTCCACGCCCGCGGCATCGCCTATCGAGCGCGCGATGCGCTCGCGGTCGCCCGTGAGCATGACGACCGAGAGCCCCATGCTCCTGAGCTCGGCCACGGCCGACCGCGCCTCGGGCCTCAGCGTGTCCGCGACCCCGAGGGCCCCCAGGAACCGGCCGTCGCGCGCCGCGAGGAGTGGCGTCCTGCCGGCCGACTCGATGGCCGCGCCGGCGCCGTCGGGGACGGAGACACCGTTCTCGCGCAGGAACGCCGCGGTGCCGACGAGGAGGTTCGAGCCGCCCGCGCGCGCGCGCACGCCCTTGCCGGGGACCGCCTCGAACGTTTCGGCGTGCCGCATCGGCACGCCGCGGGCCACGGCCTCGGAGACGACGGCCTGGGCGATCGGATGCTCCGATGCGCGCTCGGCCGTCGCGGCCGCGCCCAGAAGGTCGTCGTCGGTCGATCCCTCGGCGGGCACGACGTCGGTGAGCGCGAGCTTCCCGCGAGTGAGCGTGCCCGTCTTGTCGAGCACAACCGTGGTCAGCCGGTGCGCCTCTTCCAGTACCTCGCCGCCCTTGATGAGGATGCCCATCTCGGCGCCGCGGCCCGTTCCGACGATGATCGCCGTCGGCGTGGCGAGACCCATGGCGCACGGGCACGCGATCACGAGCACGGCAACCGCGTTCAGGAGCGCCATCGGGAGTGCGGGCTCCGCGCCAAGGGCGAGCCACGCGACGAACGTGACGGCCGACACGCCCATGACGACCGGCACGAAGACGGCCGCGACGCGGTCCGCGAGCCGCTGGATGGGCGCCTTGGACCCCTGGGCGTCCTCGACCATCCTGATGATCCTCGCGAGCACCGTCGCGTCGCCGGTCCTCGTCGCCCTGAACTCGAAGGCGCCGGTGGCGTTCACGGTCCCCCCGACCACCTCGTCCCCCGGGCCCTTGTCGACGGGCACGCTCTCGCCCGTGACCATGGACTCGTCGATCGCGGACGATCCCGTGAGCAGGACGCCGTCCACCGGGACTCTGCCGCCCGGTCGCACGAGCACGGTGTCGCCGACGGTCACCTCGGCCAGGGGCACCTGCATCTCCGCGCCGCCTCGCACCACGGAGGCCGTCGCCGGCGTGAGGTCGGCGAGCCGGCGCACGGCCATGGACGCCCTCCGCCTCGCCCTCTGCTCGAGGAACCTCCCGAGGAGCACGAGCGTGATGATCATGGCGCTCGTATCGTAGTAGACGTGGGCGTCCGTCGTGCCGTGGGCCACCGCGTGCGGCGCGAACGTGACGACGACGCTCAGCGCGTACGCCGCGCCGGTGCCCACGGCGACGAGCGTGTTCATGTCCGCGGTCCTGTGGCGCAGCGCCGACCAGAAGCCCACGAAGAACCGGCGGCCGGCCCAGAACATGACGGGTGTCGTGAGGAAGAAGAGGGCGACGTGGCGCGGCGTCGCGGGGATGCGCCGCACGAACGGGAAGATCTCCGGCATGCCCCCGACGAACACGAGCGCGGAGAGGACCGCAGCGAGCACGAGGTCGCGGCGGAGGCTTCCGAGTTCGCGCGCCTCGCGGGCCTCGCGCGTCTCACCCGGCGCCGTCCGCGCCCCCGTCTGCGTGACGAGCCTGTAGTTCCCCGCCCGCGCCGCGGCGGCCGCGAGGTCCTCCGTGCTCACCGTGCCCGGCACCGCCTCGACGGTCACGCCGCCCGTGGCGACGTTCACCGCGGCCGACACGACGCCCGGAACGGCCATCATGCTCGACTCGACCTTCTGGACGCAGGACGCGCAGAAGATGCCCTCGATCTCGCCGGACAGACGCTCGGTCTCGACCCCATAGCCCGCGTCGCGCACGGCCTTTACGATGGCCGCGGACGTCGCGCGGTCGGGGTCGAAGGCGACGCGCGCGGTGTTGGTGGCCAGATTGACCGAGACCGACGACACGCCCGGGACCCCGGCGATGGCGCGCTCGACGCGCGCGACGCACGCCGCGCAGGTCATGCCCGTCACGGGCAGGGTGTGCTGGATCGGAGTCGCCATGTGCTCTCCCTCCTCGTCGGGCAGGCTCGGTTGACAGTGGCCCGCGGGTCGCGTACCATCCGGGCGCCGAACCCAGGGCCACGGGAACCGACCATGCAGACGACAGTCACCATTCGGACGCCGTCCCGGAATGCCCTCGTGGACATCACCGAGGACGTCGCGAAGGCCGTGACCGATCTCGGCGTCGAGGACGGCGCCGTGGTCGTCTACGTCCCCCATACTACCGCCGCGGTCACCGTCAACGAAAGCGCCGATCCGGACGTGGCCCGCGACATCCTCACGCGGCTGTCCGAGCTCGTGCCTCCTTCGGGGTCCTATCTTCACTCCGAAGGGAACTCCGACGCGCACATCAAGTCCACGCTTGTTGGATGCTCAACGACGCTCCTGGTTCGCGGCGGTGAGCTCGCGCTCGGTACCTGGCAGGGCGTCTTCTTCTGCGAGTTCGACGGACCCCGGTCGCGCAAGGTCATCGTCTCGGCGGTCGGGGCGAGGAGGGAACCATGAGGGGGATCACCGCGCTTCTGTCCGCGCTCACGCTCGCGCTCGTGGCGGCACCGCCCGCCGGCGCCGATGCCGTCGCGGATGCCATCTCGAAGGCCCAGAGCGCCTACGCCGCCGGGAACCTGAGGGAAGCAGGCGCGCAGCTCCAGGCCGCGCTTGCGGGAGTCCAAGCCGAGCTCGCGGAGCGGCTCGCCGGCTACCTGCCGGCGCCGCCCGCGGGCTGGACGGCGGACGAACCGCGGGGCGTGGGTGCGACGGCCTCTGCCGAGGGCGGCCACCGCGGTCTCTTCGTGTCGCGCGACTACCACCCGCCGGGGGGCTCCACGGTCGCGATCTCGGTCGCCTCGGACTCGCCGCTCTATGCCTCGCTCAGGATGCTCGTGACGAACCCGACGCTGGCCTCCATGGCCGGGCAGCCCGGCATGGAGAAGGCCACCGTGTGCGGGTTCGACGCGATCGAGGACCTGAAGGGGGACGTCGGGCCTTACGAGATCAGCATCCTCGCCGGGAGCCGGACGGTCATCTCCGTCTCGAGCCGCAGGACCGAGGACATCCCTCACGTCCGCGCGCTCGCCGGCTCGATCGACTGTCAGGGCATCACCGGGCTGCTCGAGTAGAGGCTCGCCGCACAGCCAGCCAGACGACCAACGCCAGCAGCACGAGCGTGGTGGGCAGGTCGGACTCGGGGCCGTACGCTCCCGGTTCGGTTCCCGCTGCTCCCTTCTCCACGACCTTCAGCATGCCGCGAATCGGGAGCCCGCTCACCGGAAGCGTGAAGACGTAACCCAGGGAGAAGTTCCAGGCGAAGTGGAAGCCTATGGGCATCCACAGCGCGCCCGTCCGGTAATAGAGGAAGGCGAGGAGGACGGCGACCGCGATCGTGTTCACGATCGCCATCGCGTTCGCTCCGGGATTGGCGCCGTGGAGGAGCGCGAACACGACCGACGAGATCAGGATCGCGCCGGTCTTCCCCGCGCGCTCGTTCAGCGTCTGGAGCACGTAGCCGCGGAACATGAGCTCTTCGTAGATGCCGACGAGGAGGAAGGCGACCAGGGTCCCAAGGAGATAGGCCGGGACGCTCGCGGTCTCCGGCGCGGGCCTCGTGAACCCCTGGAATTCGACGGCGCCCGTTGCCACGGAGAGCGCAAACACCACGGCCAGAATGGCGAAGGCGATTCCTGCGCCTTTGGCGAAGCTGCCGAACCAGCCCGGTGTCAGTCGCAGCCCGAAGCTGCGAAGCGGCCTGCGGTCCACGATGCGGGCAAACGCCCACGTGTACGCGATGCTGTAGAGCCCCGTCACGACGGCGAGGGGCAGCATGAAGCGCGAGATGACCGCGACGATCCCCTCAGTGCCGTGCGCGAGCAGCTGCTCGTCGATCTCCGGGAGCCGGATCGCCCCGAACGCGGCCAGGGCGCCCGCCCCCGCCGCGAAGAGCACGGACATGAAGATGGCAACCACGAAGTAGAAGACGAGGAAGAGTGTGACACGGGCGTAGGGATGGAGCCCGCCCAGCGCGCCCGTCTCACGATGTGCGCCGTACGCGTTCATGTCGGACCGGTCGTCCGCGGGGCCCGCCGCGCGGCCGGGCTCTAGCGGAAGAACGCCTTGATGCTGCCCCAGCTCGTCTGCTCGGTTGCCGCCCTGCCCGTCCATTCCAGATCCCGCCACTCCCACACCTCGTAGAGGGTTTCCCCGTTGGGGCCGACGTCGTCGGGGTCGACCCTGATCGTGAATGCGGTCTCGTCGCCCGCCAAGTAGACCGTCTGGCCGATGTACACCCGCAGGTCCACGTCCTCCTCGTACTCCCAGCCGACGCCGCGTCCGTCGGGGACGGACACGGTGTCCACGGACAGCGTCTCGAGCGCGAGGTAGATGCTGTCCACGTCCCCGGCCTCCCCGAACATGTTCGAGTGGATGGTCTCCTCCTCCGATAACCGCCAGAAGTGCGGGAGGGTCGGGTCGCTCTGCCAGTCGTCCTCGCACAGAAAGAATGTGAAGCTGTCGGCCAGGCAGTCCAGGTAGACGTCGACGTCCTCGTGCTCGTAGGCCCACACGAGCTGCGCAAGCAGGCTGTCAGGGCTCGTCCGGAGCGGGCAAGACAGGTCATTCGGCGAGTCGTCGTCCTCGGGATCGGAGCATCCCCACAGCATCGCCCCCGCGATCAAGGCGATCACAGCCAAGGCTGCGAAGCGTCTCATGATCCACCTCCCTGTCCCGCCGGCGCCGCGCTCGGCGCGGCACAAGGCCGAGTATCGTGCGTTCATCGTGACAGGTCAACAGCAGTCACTCGTCCTGACGCCCGTCGACGCTCACCGGGATCCGCGGCCTTCGGCCTGTCGACTTCGTTGTCACTCCGCGGCCGCCTCGAGCGCGCCCCCGGCGAGGGCGCGATGGGCGCCACGCCAAATCGCCGCGCCCCGCCGGAGCTTCCGGCGACGCGCGGCGACTGCGTGACTTCCGTGCCTGCAGTGGCACGACACTTGATAGAGAGGAGTCCGAGCGCTTGTGTCTTGCGCGAGACGCGGCAGGGAGCCGGGCGGGGGTGGACTGAAAAGGGGCAGGACATTCCTCGCCTGGCGCCCACCGAAAGCGACGGGGGATCCGAGCCTCGGAGGAGCGGCCGAACGCCGTCTCCCGGGGGCGGCCGGGCACCCTGGGTCGTGGCAGAAGCTCCTTGCGCCTCGCCGTGGCGTTGACTAAACTCGGCCTCACGGCGTCACACGTTCCATGCGTGCCGCCGGCACGAGGCGCGGCCAGGCGAACGAGATCTGGCCCATCCGCCGGGCACGGCAGGCTGAAGGATCCCGGGAGTCTCCGAGGAGGATGAGATGAAGTCCGCGACCGCACTCGTCCTGGTCGTCACCGCAGTCCTTGTGCCGGTGCTCGCATGCGCCGAGGACGGGTCTGCGGGGCTTGCGTTCCTGAAGCTGGGCGTGGGTGGGCGCGCGATCGGCATGGGAGAAGCGTACGCGGCGGTGGGCGGCGATGCGTCCTGCGTCTACTGGAACCCCGCAGGATGCGCAGACGTGCAGGACACCGACCTCCTCCTCATGCACAGCGAATGGTTCGAGGGCGTCCGCTACGAGTTCGCGGGCGGCGTGCGCTCGTTCGGCGACCAGGCGTTCGGCATCGGGGTTCTCGGGCTCTACATGGACGACCTCGAGCGGCGCGACGGCCCCACCTCGGAGCCCATCGGGCACTTCGGCGTGTTCGACTTCGCCATCACCGGCAGCTACGCGAGGCACCTCACCGAAGCTCTCGACGTCGGCGCGTCCCTCAAGTACCTGCACGAGAAGATCGACGACGAGCTGGCGAGGGGCGTCGCGGCCGACCTCGGCGTCCGATACGCGGTGCCGGTCGTGGACGGTCTCACCGCGGGCCTCGCCGTTCAGAATCTGGGTCCGCAGATGAGCTTCATTGAGGACAAGTTCGACCTTCCGGTCACGTACCGGATCGGCGCCGCCTACGAGGCTCCGCTCGCCAAGGTGAACGGCGAGTTGCTCGTCGTCGGTGACGCCGTCGTTCCCAACGACGGCGACGCCAAGGCGCACTTCGGGCTTGAGTTCGAGTACGCCAACGTGGTCGCCCTCCGGTTCGGCTACCGCACGGGCTGGGACAACCACAACGTGTCGGTCGGCCTCGGGGCGAAGGTAAGGAACCTGAGGCTCGACTACGCCTACGTCCCGTACTACTCCGACCTCGGTGACACGCACCGGATCTCTCTCGGCATGGTGCTCTGAGGGGACGTCCTACGGTTCGGAGGTGGGTGCGGGCGTGTCAGTGGCGCCCTGCTCGCGATCGGCCGCCGGCTGCAGGCGGCCTTCCGTCCAGCGCAGCATCCTGAAGCCCTCGCTTCCCAGCTCGACGACAGACCTTCCTCGCATCCAGTCTCCCACGATCACGGCCGTGCCGCGGTCCGTCGTCCACATGACGGGGCGATGCACGTGGCCGACGACGGCCGCGTCGAAGCCCTCGCGCAGCTTCGCCTCGAGGAATGCCCTCATCGGCGGGAGCGCTCGCTGGATGCGCTCCTCGGTGATGTCAGAGAGGCCTGACGCCCACCGCGCCACCGCGGCACCGATCGTCGGGTGGAGCAGTCCGAACCCCGCGATCGCGGGTCGGCTGCGGATGACGGCCTTGAGCGCCCGGTACCTGAGGTCGCCCGCGGGGAGGCCGTCGCCGTGCGCGATGAATAGCCGTCTCCCGAACTGCGTCTCCACCACAGGCTGTCTATGGGCGATGCCTCCCGTGATGGCTTCGAACGCCGGGCCCGCCCAGTAGTCGTGGTTCCCGCCGAGGAAGTGGATCCGGGTGCCGGAGCAGCTGAGCGAGCGGAGCGCGGCCAGGGTAGCGAAGTTCCGGTAGGGCGCGACCGTCGAGTACTCAAACCAGAAGTCGAAGAGGTCGCCCACGACGTAGAGCACGGAAGCGCGGCCCTCGAGGTGGGCGAGCAGCGACACGAGGTCCCGCTCCTTGGCTTCCTCGGAAGCGGGACACTCACCCCCCAGATGCGCATCTGCAACGAAGTAGACCATGCCGGGAGTGGGCTCCTGGGTCTCACGACGAGAACGAATGGGCTTCAGCCGACAGGAATGCGCTTGAAAGCCTGCAACGCCGTTCGTACAATGGCATCCAATTATCCGGGCTCGGGGATGAAACAGGGACTCCCGACCCGGTGAGGCTCAACGCGGCGCCCCCCACGTTCACTCCCGCGAGATTATAGGTACCCGGACTCACCGCGGCAAGCGAAACCCCGAACCTGCGGAGGCCACTGCATATGTCGAACCTCTGGGACGACGTGAAGAACGCGATCCTCGACGGGTACGTGTACGCGGCCGACAAGGCCGACGAACTCACCCAGATCGGCCGGGCCAAGGTCGAGGTTCTGAGGACCAACAGGACGATCGCCCGCACCATGAGTGAGATGGGTGGGCGGGTCTTCGACCTCTACGAGGCCGGACGCGAAGCGGACATACAGCAGGACGAGAGCATCCGGAAGACCGTGGAGTCAATTCGCGGGCTGAGGGCGGAAGTCGAGAAGTGGGAGCAGGAGATCGAGCGCATCCGCGCGGAGCGAGCGCAGCGCGGCCTGAGCGACAAGGAGCGATAGGGATGAAGCAGCCGAGGATGGGTGCGAGCGTGGTTCTCTGCGGCGCCGGGCTTGTGGCCGCCGGCATCGTGCTTGGGGCTCTCATTACCGGGAACATGGACTGGCTGCCGTCGTCGTCTGCCGACGACCGGCTCGCGTCGACCTACGCCAGGGAAGCGGCGCTCTCGAACGGCCAGAGCCCGTTCGTGGCCGTCGCCGACGCCGTACTGCCGGCCGTCGTGAGCGTCGACACCAAGCGTGTCATCACGCGGACCGTGAACGACCCGTTCCGCGACATGCTCAGGCAGTTCTTCGGCGAGGAGATGTTCGAAGACCAGCCCGGGGGATCGCAGCAGCAGGAGTACGAGATCCCGGGATCGGCGTCGGGGTTCATCCTCGACTCCCGCGGCTACGTGCTGACGAACAACCACGTCGTCCAGGGGGCCGACGAGATCGAGGTGACGCTCACGGACGGGCGGCAGTTCGACGCCGAGATCGTCGGCCGCGATCCGAGCACTGACGTCGCGGTCCTCAAGATCGCCGGCGAGAACCTCCCGACCCTCGAGCTCGGCGATTCGGACGAGCTGCGCGTCGGGGACTGGGCCATCGCCATCGGCAATCCGCTCGAGCTCAAGGGCACCGTCACCGTGGGGGTCGTGAGCGCGCTCGGACGGGCGGACCTGCAGATCCGCGGCGGGGCGCCGCTCTATCAGGACTTCATCCAGACCGACGCGTCGATCACCTTCGGGAACAGCGGAGGACCGCTCGTCAACATCAAGGGCCAGGTCGTCGGCGTGAACGCCGCCGTCAACGCCTCGGTGAGCGGGATCGGGTTCGCC
>Ga0316622_100001231_pt1 | contig 16388 bp, 12 predicted proteins | sample OWC_Aug_OW2_C1_D_FD_207646 | JGI IMG/M metagenome (GOLD analysis project Ga0316622, IMG submission 207646) | Wetland soil microbial communities from Old Woman Creek delta, Ohio, United States - OWC_Aug_OW2_C1_D5_C | ecosystem: Environmental > Terrestrial > Soil > Wetlands | place: USA: Ohio... | reverse complement strand
CACGACGCTGTTGACAGCCGGAGAGGGCACAACCTGCCGGATACGCGACGGCCAGAGCACGATCAGGCTGTCGATGGCTGTCGAGGACCCGAGTCCGAACTCGACCGGGAGCGAGTCCTGTGAGTAGAGCCCCGAACCGCCCGAGACCTCCTGCATCTGCCTCTTGCCACCCGCCTCCACGTACACGCGTGCCCCAATGCCACTGCGGTTCGACCACGTGCCGGTGAGCTTCACCTGGAGCCAGTTGTTCCCGCTGCCCGCATCGTTGCGGAGCAGTCGGTTCGCCTGGCCCCAGTTGGCCACGTAGAGGTCGAGGTCTCCATCGCCGTCGTAGTCTCCCCAGGTCACACCACGGCCACTGCCCGTGTCGCCAAGCAGCGCGGATGTCACGTCTGCGAAGACGCCGCCCCCCGCGTTGCGGATGAGTCTGTTCGCTTGCCCATCGTTCACCACGTAGAGGTCGAGGCGCCCGTCGTTGTCGTAGTCGCCCCACGCGACACCCTGTGTGGAGTCGGAGTTGCCCAACGGCCCGCTTGTGGCGTCTGCGAACGTCCCGTCTCCCTCGTTCCGGAAGAGCCTGTTCGGCTGTCCGCTGTTGGCCACGTACAGGTCGAGATCGCCGTCACTATCGTAGTCGCCCCACGCGACGCCTCTGCTGTTGCCGACGTCGCCCAGCGGACCGCTCGATGACGTCACATCGACGAACGTGTCGACACCGTCGTTCCGCAGCAGCCTGTTGGCCTGACCGGTGCCCTTCGCGAGGTACAGGTCGAGGTCCCCGTCGTTGTCGTAGTCGCCCCACGCGACGGCGTTGCCCTGTCCGGTGTCGCCGAGCGGGCCTCCCGTTACCACGACGAACGTGGTGCCGCCATCGTTCCTCAAGAGCCTGTCGGCGTACCCGAGGTTGGCGACGTAGAGGTCGATGTCGCCGTCGTTGTCGTAGTCGCCCCAAGCCGCAGCCGTCCCATACTGCCCACTGTCCGCCAGAGGCGTGGTCGTGACATCGCTGAAGGTCCCCGTGCCGTTGTTTCGGAAGAGCTTGTTGGTCCCGCCGTGGTTGACGAGGTAGAGGTCGATGTCGCCGTCGTTGTCGTAGTCGCCCCAGGCGACTCCACGCCCGTTCCCTGTGTTCCCAACGGGGCCGCTCGAAGACGTCACGTCCACGAACGTCCCCGCGCCGTCGTTCCGGAAGAGCTTGTTGGCTTGCCCTGACTTGGCGAGATAGAGGTCCAGATCGCCGTCGTTGTCGTAGTCGCCCCAGGCCACGCCCGTGCCGTTCCCTGTGTCGCCCAAGGGGCCTGTCGTCGCGTCGGTGAACTGCCCGACTATCTCCGTCACCGTCACGGCCGTATCGACCGCGGGCCGCGCCACCGCCTGCCGGAGCCCCGACGGCCAGAGCACGATCAGGCTGTCGACGGTCGCAGCTGCTCCCAAGCCGAACCAGACCGGCGTCGAGCTCTGACTGTAGAGGCCAACGCCTGAGACCTCCTGCATGCGCCTCGTTCCGCCCGCGAGCACGTACACACGCGCGCCGATACCGTCGCGGTTCGAGATGGTTGCCTGGAGCTTCACGCTGAGCCAGTGGTTGGACGACGACCGGGAATTCCGGAACAGCCTGTTCGCCTGACCCCGGTTCCCCAGATAGAGATCAAGACCCCCGTCTCCATCGTAGTCGCCCCAGGCTGCGCTGACGCTGCTGCCCGTGTCATCCTGCGGGCAGAGGGAGGCATCGACGAACGCCCCACCCCCGTCGTTGCGGAACAGCTTGTTCGGCTGGTCCCACCTCAGGAGATAGAGATCCAGGTCGCCGTCGTTGTCGTAGTCGCCCCACGCCACGCCCTCCGCCGACCCAGTCGGGTCTGCGAGCGGCTCGCTCGTAGCGTCCGAGAACACACCGCCGCCCTCGTTCCGGAACAACCTGTTCGGTTGACTCCAGCCCTCCTCGCCCCAGTTCGCCACGAAGAGGTCCAGGTCACAGTCGTTGTCGTAGTCGCCCCAGGCAGCACCCATGCATGAGCCGCCGGCGACGGCCAAGAGATCGGTCGTCGCGTCGGAGAACGCCCCACCGCCATCATTGCGGATCAGCCTGTTCGGGTTGACACCGTCCCCGACGGTCACGAAGAGGTCCAGGTCCCTGTCATCATCGTAGTCGCCCCAGACCGCGCACTTCACACTCCCGGGGACGACGAGGGGTGCGGTTGTGGCATCCGCGAAGGTCCCATCGCCCTCGTTCCGGAACAACACGCTCGGCCTGATCTTGTACAGGTCGAGGTCGCCATCGTTGTCGTAGTCGCCCCATGCGCCGGCGTGGCCGATCCCGGAGGCGACATCGAGGCCGCTCGCGGTTGTCACGTCGGAGAACACCCCGCTCCCGTTGTTCTGGAAGAGCCTGCTCGGGCCATCGAGCCGGGCGACGTACATATCAAGATCGCCGTCGTTGTCGTAGTCGCCCCAGGCGATGGCGTTGTCCTGCCCGCTGCCTCCGATCGGACCGCTGGTGCTGGTCACATCGGCGAACCCACCGACCCCGTTGTTCCGGAAGAGCTTGCTCGGTTCCTCCCCGTTGGCGATGTAGAGGTCCAGATCCCCGTCGCCGTCGTAGTCGCCCCACGCCACTCCGTTGGTCCCCGCGTCGTCGCCCAGCGGGCCGGCCGTCGTGTCAACGAAGAGACGCCCGCACTCCGCGACCGTCACGACCGCGTTCACCGCGGGCGGAGGCAGCACGACCTGGGTGAAGCCGGACGGCCACCGCACGGTCAGGCTGTCCACTGCTGCCGCCGAACCCAGCCCGAAGTGAGCAGGGATGAGGTTCTGAGAGACAGTCCGTGCCGCGGAAGAAACCTCCTGCACCTGCCGCAGTGCTCCCGAGACGACACGTATGCGCGCTCCGATGCCGCTTTCGTTTGACTCCAGCCCTTCCAGCTTCACGTCCAGCCAGTTGTTGTCCGTGCCGATCTCGTTGCGGAAGAGCATGCTTCTTTCGAAGAAGTTCGCCAGGCAGAGGTCAAGGGCGCCGTCGCCGTCGTAGTCCGCCCACGACGCTCCTGTCGCCTGCCAGTCGCCGCCAAGCGGGCCGCCGGCATCGGTGACACTCGAGAACGTGCCATTCCCCTCATTGCGGAACAACAGGTTCCACGGGCAACTGGTTGCGACGTAGAGGTCCTTGTATCCGTCATTGTCGTAGTCCACCCATGTCGCTCCGAGGGCGGAACAGTTCTCCGTCCCCTCCGGGACCGGCCAGCGGAGCTCGACCGGGCCGCTGCTGTCTGTCACATCCTCGAAGGCCCCCTCGCCGTTGTTGCGCCACAGTGTCGACTCCGAGACGCAATACGGCCATTCATACCATGGGCCGCCCTCACAGGCGTAGAGGTCGATGTCACCGTCGTTGTCATAATCGCCCCAGGCCAGGCCCGCGGAATCCCCCGGGAAGACGTAGGGAGGAGGCGGGGGGTACTGAGACTCGGCCGTGACATCCACGAACGTCCCTCCCCCGTCGTTGCGGTACAGGACGCTACCCCACTGGAGGTCCACGTCCACATCGTTGTCGTAGTCAACCCACATTATTGCGCCGAAAAGTTGGGACCAGACGTAGTAGTCCGGCACAAAGCCGCTGAAGGTGAATGTGTCGCCACCGTCGTTGCGCAGCAGCCTCCTTGGACCTACGCACAGGTCCAGGTCGCCGTCGTTGTCGTAGTCGCCCCAGGCAACGCCATAGGAGACACCAGGGAACGGCAACGTGAGCGAATCGCTCGTCACATCCACGAACCCGCCGACCCCATCGTTCCTCAGCAGTCTCCTCCCAGAGGGGGGTGACACGCTGTAGTTCAGGAATTCTGAGTTCAGGCACAGGTCGAGGTCGCCGTCGTTGTCGTAGTCCCCCCATGCTGCACCGCTGGTCTCGGGCGCACTCGCAAGCGGTCCAGTCGCGACGTTGACAAAGGAAGACCCGTTCCCATTGTTCCGGAGGAGCCTGTTCGGCACGAGATCGCCGGCGGCAAACAGGTCGAGGTCGCCGTCGTCGTCATAGTCGCCCCACACCATGCTCCCGCAGTTCCGGACATCACCGAGCGCAGACGTTGCTTGGACGAACATGTATTCGACCGGCTCGTCCGACTCCGTCACCGTAACGACCCTGTTGGCGGACGGGGGCACCACGGCCTGACGAGTCCCGGACGGCCACAGCACGATCAGGCTGTCCGCGTACGAAGCTGCGCCCAGACCGAAGTGCACCACCCCGCAGTTCTGGTCGCCCAGCATATGCTGGATGCGGCGCTCTCCGCCGGCCTCCACGATCACCTGCGCCCCAATCCCGTTCCGGTTGGAGGCTGTACCATCCAGCTTCACACCCAGCCAGTGATTGGCTGCTCCAATCACGTTGCGGAAGAGCTTGTTTGCGTGGCCATCGTTCGCGAGGTAGAGGTCCAGGTCGCCGTCGCCGTCGTAGTCCGCCCATCCGGCGGCCCAGCCGTAGCTCTCATCCCCCAAAGGACCGCACTGCGCGGTCACGTCCTCGAATTGCCCGTCGCCGTTGTTCCGGAAGAGCGTGTTGGCCTCGCCCTCGTTCACGACATACAGGTCCAGCGCGCCGTCGTTGTCGTAGTCTCCCCACGTCGCGTTGTTGGCAAGGCTCGAGCCGCCCAAGGCGCCGGCCAGGGCGGTCACGTCCGTGAACGTCCCGTCGCCGTTGTTCCGGTACAGCCAGCTCGGCTCGTCGTAGTACACCACATAGGCGTCTAGGTCGCCGTCGTTGTCGTAGTCCCCCCACCTCGCACCGCTGCAGGTGCCCACCGGCGTCAAGAGTCCGCTGGCACCGGTCACGTCCCCGAACGTCCCGTCCCCGTTGTTGCGGAACAGCGAGTTCTGCAGGCTGTCGCCCCACAGGGAGATGTCCAGGTCCCCGTCGTTGTCGTAGTCCACCCACGCGCAGTTGCCCTCGTCACCCACGAGGCTCTGCGCGGTGACATCCACGAACGTGCCGCTTCCCGTGTTCCTGAACAGCCGGCTCGGCTGCCCGCTCACATAGAGGTCGAGGTATCCGTCGTTGTCGTAATCCCCCCACGGCCCTCCGCCGACGACGCCCGACAGGCCGCTGGCATCTGTCACGTCCGTGAACGTGCCGTCTCCATCGTTCTGGAACAGCGTGTTCGCCTGATCGTAGCCCCCAACGTACAGATCCAAGTACCCGTCGTTGTTGTAGTCACCCCACGCCACGCTCGTGCTGTTGCCCGTGACGCCCACAAGGCTCTGCGCGGTCACGTCCGTGAACGCGCCGTTCCCATCGTTCCGGAACAGCGTGTTGGCCGGGCCGAAGTTCGACAGGTAGAGGTCAGGATCGCCGTCGTTGTCGTAGTCGCCCCACGCAACGCCGATGCTGGTGCGCGGATCGCCGACCGGAGCGGTCGTGGCGTCCGAGAAGTCGCCGAACAGCACCGTCCCGCTCTGCATGAGCACCGGCGTCGTGTCGTTCAGCGACTTGACCAGGTAGACCGGGAGGCCGGTGGTCGGCGCATACAGGTAGGGGTCGATGACGGCTTGCGAGAACCGCGTGCTCTCCGTGTGCGCGGTCGAGGCGACCACTTCAGCGGTGAGCTCCAGGCTCCTCCAGACGTTCACGGGGAAGCTGTAGCAGAACATCACTCGGTCGTCCCGCTCGTACGGATCGGGTTTCTCCTCCCAGCCGGTTTGCCACCCGTCCCACCCGCTGCCGGTGTACGTCCACGCCCACTCCCTACACTCGTGGCCACCCTCTGGTAGACCACGGCATTCGCATCCTTCCTTGATGTAGCCGCCGAACAGCATGGCCTCGACGCGCCCGCTGCCCGAGATGTGCGTGCGGTAAGCGACGGCCAGTGGCTCTCCGTCCACCGAAACGCCCTTAGCTCGGGCGAGTATAAAGGGCCACTTGATGTAACCGTCCGCCCGCTGCGTTGCGCTCGTGGTGGGATCGTACAGCTGCGCCCCTGCTCTCGCATGGATTCCGGCTTCCAGTCCCCCGCCACCGGTACACAGGACGTCCGCGGACTTGGCCATCCTTGTGGTTTCGTAGTCGTAGGAAAGCGACATGCTGCTGACGCCGGTCATGTCGTTCACGCTTGTCGTGTGGCCGATGCCGCTGCTGTGGTTGCACGTGTCGCACGAGGCCCACACGCTGACCTCCGGCCTGATCGACTCGGCAGACGAGGACGCTGCCAGGCATAGCGACAGCGCACCGAACAGAAGCACGACGAGCACCTGATGACGGGGACACATGAGACGCACCTCCTCCGTAGAACCCTGCGCTCGCCGGACGCGGCGACGGGGCCTGCCGGGGCTGATCGAGGGATAGTCTGAGCGGATCGTGGAGCGACGAGGGACGGCGCTCCCGGGGAGTGAAAAGCAGTCAGCGGGAGCAGTCGAACGCGAGGGTCGCATCGACGCCGCCCCATTGCTTGTTCAGTTCAAAAAGGTGTGGATTGTTACGGAGAAGAGGATATCACAGTGTCGCTTTGGGGTCAAGGGAGGAGTGCGCGGGTGCCCCACACCCCTAAGACGGATCCCGTCATGGAGTTGCGGGCTTGAACCACCGTCCGGTCCTCACGCAGATCCTCACCAGCCAGAGCATGACTGGTACCTCAATCAGTCCCTCCACCACCGTCGCGAGCCCGGCGCCGTACCTGAGCCAGAAGATGCGATCGGTCTGGATGAAGAGCGGGGCTGGAAATCCCCGGCCCGCGCTCCTCTTGGAGAGGTCCTCCCGCGCGCACCCACCGCCTACTTCGTCGGGGCGCAGCCCGACCCGCCGGGTGCACACGAGCTCCCGGGCGCACACGAGGCCCCGGATCCACACGTCGCCCCCGACATCGCCGTCTGGAGTCTCTGGGCAATCTCGTTGCTGTCGATCTTGCCCGCGAACTTGGCGACGGCCGTGCCCGGAGGGGCCATGAGAACGGTCACGGCCTCCGGTGTCTTCGGGTCGATCTGGAGGTTCTTGAGGAACCCCGCCTCCGCCTGGTCTCCCGGATCAAGCGTCACGATGTCGGTGTACTCGGCGAATCGAGGATCTCGAGCGAAGTCCTTCGCCCCCTTCATCGCCTCATCGTTCAGCCGTGTCGATGCGCCTTGCACGCAGAGGAGAACGAGCCGACCCCGCTGGAGGGCGCTGACGCACTCCTCCGTGCGCGGGCTCACGAAGGCCGTCATCATCTGCTCCTCCGTGAAGTCCGCCCCAAGGCCCGCCGTGATCGCGCCGTTCGGGGCGAAGGCGAGTATGACCGGCATCGGGGTGCGATCCACCCCGAGCTTCGCGACCAGTGTCTTCTCAGATGGATCCGCGACGTCCACGGCGATGGATCTGCATCCGTTGCCCAGCCCCCGAACGGCAGAGTCGAACCTGCCCTTCTGTGCCCGTGTCTGCTCGTCCTGGCCGTTGTAGAAGTACACGAAGAGGTACTTGTCGGCCTCTGCGGCGCCTCGCATGGCGGCTTCCGCCTTGCTGGTCGGTGCCCCGCCCGCGACCTCAGCAGACTGCGGCGCCTCAGCCGGCACGTCTGCCGCCGGAACGATGTTGGCAGGTCCGGGGCTTTCGGTCAGGCTCGATGGCTTCACGGGGCTCGCGCCGGATACGGCGAGCCAGATGCAGAGGCCGCCGACAGCCGCGGCCGCGACCAGGAGCATCAGCGGCTTTCTCGACATTGTCTCCTCCTCCATGAACCGCAAGGCATACAGCCTGCCGCGCCCCGAACCAGCACTCCGGTCCAGAGTCTTCCGGTGACAGCTAACTCCTACACGAATCGACTCTGCGCCTTACGATGCGGCTCACGCGCTTCGCGTCCTCCAGCGTGACCGGGTCCTTGGAGAGAGATCCCCGAACCCACTCGATGGCCGCGGTCACCTCCCGAGGCACGTCCTTCTCTGCCAGGCGGTAGTAGATCCATCGCCCATTCTTCCGCGCTTCGACGATCCCTGCCTGTCGCAGGATCGAGAGGTGCTTGGAGACAGTCGAAGGAGCGAGCCCCAGGAGCTCGATGATCTCGCACACGCAGAGCTCGCGGCCCGCCAGCGCGACGAGCACTCTCAGGCGCCCTTCGTCTCCGAGCGCCTTGGCAATCGACGCGAAGCGCTGCAAGCACACCTCCTATAATTCGCCACTTGACGAATTATACAGGCGGTCGCCCCGCTAGTCAAGAAAGATGTCAAGCCCGTGGCTGGAGCCGTCCATGGTGCCGCGGCGGACGGTGGCACGCTCTGGCGGTCGATGACAACGTCAGCCGCTTCGGGCTGGCGCGAACCACCCCTTCGTTCTCAGGCAGATTCTCACGAGCCATAACATCACAGGCACCTCGATGAGCACACCCACCACCGTCGCGAGCGCGGCGCCGGACGAAAGGCCAAAGAGCATCGTGGCCGTGGCGATCGCGACCTCGAAGTGGTTCGAGGCGCCGATCATCGCGGACGGGGCCGCGTCCTCGTAGGAGAGCCGGAGCACTCGTGCGAGACCGTAGCCGAGCCAGAAGATGAGGTTGGTCTGGATGAAGAGCGGAACAGCGATCCAGAGAATGGTGAGCGGATTGCCGAGGATGACGTCACCCTTGAACGAGAACAGCAGCACGAGCGTGATGAGGAGCGCGATGATCGTGACCGGCGTGAGCACGTGGAGGAACCGCTCCCTGAACCACTCCTCCCCCTTCGCCCCGACGATCCACTTCCTCGAGAAGTACCCCGCCACGAGTGGCAACGCGACGTAGATCCCGATGGAAAGCACGAGCGCCTGCCACGGAACCGGAAGCCTGCCCACGCCAAGAAGGAACCCGCCGAGCGGCCCGTACAGAAGGAGCATCGTGAGCGAGTTGATGGCCACCATGATGAGCGTGTGGCCGTCGTTCCCCTTCGCGAGGTAGCCCCAAACGAGCACCATCGCCGTGCACGGCGCGACGCCGAGCAGGATGCAGCCGGCGAGGTAGCTCCGCCAGAGCGGCACCTCGAGCATCTTCACTCCGGCATGCATGACGACGCGCCCGGCGCCGTACGTCGCGCCGAGGTCGAGGTTCAGGCCGAACGGCGTCTTCACGTAGTCCACGGCATCGGGGCCGATCAGCCCTCGAAACAGCACGCCGAGGAAGAGGACTGAGATGGCATACATGGTGAACGGCTTGATGGCCCAGTTGACAAAGAGCGTGAGTGCCACCGGCTTCGCGCTCTTGCCAGCCTCGAGGACCTCCCTGAAGTCGATCTTCACCATGATGGGATACATCATGAAGAAGAGGCAGATGGCGATCGGGATCGATACGACGGGCGCGCCGCTCACAAAGATGGAAAGGCCATCGAGGAACCGCGCGGTGCCGGGCGCGATTCGCCCGAGCCCAATGCCCGCAAGGATGCAGAGCACGACCCACGCGGTGAGATACCGCTCGAAGACGGAGAGCCCCTTCGGCTGCTTCGTGACGCAGGCTTCACTGACCATGCTGGCCTCCGGCCAGATACGCGCTGACCTCGGACTCGATGTAGTCCATGAACGCGCCCTCGTCTCCGACGAGCGTCCAGATGGCGTCGAGCTTCTTCCACTCGACTTCGCTCTCGCCGGCCAGTTTCAGCGCGACCACCGAGCTCTCGAATATGCCGTACTTCGACGTGAGGGGCTCGTTGCCCGGCTCCTCGAAGTCCATGACCTGCCAGACCAGCCGCCCGCTCGCCAGCTCGTCAGCGAACGCATCCCGCAGCGCTCTTTCCGTGAGCGCCTCGAACTTGAGGCAGGTCTCGCAGCGGATCGTCCTGTGGAAGTAGAACACCATGACATGAGAGGGCTCAACGCGGTCGGCAGGAGCTGGGGATCCTGTCGGTGCGGCGTCTGCCGAAGCAGGCGCGGCAACATCGGGCGGCGTGGCTGTAGACGTCGCGTGCGCCTCCGTGGGGTCCGAGGCGGGAACGTCCTCCAGCTGTTGGCAGGCGGCGCAGGCGAACCCCGCCACCACAGTGAAGAGCGCGATGAGGAGTCTGGACCGCATCGTCCTTCCACCTCCGCAGGGACGCGACTTACGCAAGCAGCTTCTTGATCTCGTCCACGGACAGCACTCTTCCCGCGACGGCGACCTTGCCGTCCACGATGAGTGCGGGGGTCGTCATCACGCCGAAGCGCATGATCTCCTTGATGTCCGTCACCTTCTCGATCGTCGAGTCAAGGCCGAGGGCCTTCGCGGCCGCCTCGGCGTTCTCGGCGAGCTTCTTGCACTTCGGGCACCCCATTCCCAACACCTGCATCCTCGCCACGGTCTCCTCCTAGACGGGAAGCACCCCATAGAGCATCCCGGTGATGGTCGCCATGCCCACAACGAGCAGGCAGTACACGAGCGTCTTCTTGGTCCCCATGATTCTGCCAAGCACAAGCATGCTCGGAAGGGACAGGGCGGGCCCCGCAAGAAGGAGCGCGAGCGCCGGTCCCTTGCCCATGCCGTTCCCGATGAGCCCCTGCAGGATCGGCACCTCGGTCAGGGTCGCGAAGTACATGAAGGCGCCGGCGACCGCGGCAAAGAGGTTCGCCCAGAACGAATTGCCTCCAACGGCGCTGCTCACCCACCCGGGCGGGATGATCCCCTCGCCGCCGGGACGTCCAAGGAGAATCCCGGCGATGAGGATCCCGAGGAGAAGCAGCGGAAGGATCTGCTTCGCGAATCCCCAGGTCGTCCCGAACCACTCGCCCATCTCGCCGCGATCGGCGCTCGTGACCACGGAGAGCCCGACCACGGCGGCAGCGAACGCGATCATCGGTTGGGAGGGGACTAGAAGCGCGAGCGCCAGTGCGGGCGCGCCGACAGCGATGGCCTTCCGGATCGGGAGCTTGAACCATGCGACAAGTGCCGCAGCAAGCCCGATCGAGAGTGCGCCCGTGATCATCCACTTCGCCGAGAACACGGCGTGCCAGAGCCCACGCTCCTCCACCGGCTTCGCCCAGTTCGCGAACACCAGGATGCCAACCATCAGGGCGAAGTAGACGGCGGTCTGCCACAGCGGGCGCGGGGCCTCGACCTTCGGCAGCACGGCCTGCGCGTCGGCCTTCGCGATCTCCTCCTTGCGGAAGATGAAGTGCATTAGAAGGCCGATGATGATACTGAACGCCACCGCACCGACCGCCCTGGCGATGCCGAGGCTGGGACCGAGGACGCGCGCGGTGAGGATGATGGCCAGCACGTTGATGGCCGGCCCCGAGTAGAGGAACGCGCATGCCGGGCCGAGGCCGGCTCCCATCCGGCAGATCCCTGCGAAGAGGGGAAGCACGGTGCAGGAGCAGACCGCGAGCACCGAGCCGGACACGGAGGCGACGCCGTACGCGAGGACCTTGTTCGCCCTGGCGCCCAGGTACTTCATCACGGAGTCCTTGCTCACGAAGACCGATATGGCTCCCGCGATGAAGAACGCCGGGATGAGGCAGAGGAGCACGTGCTCGCGCGCGTACCACTTCACGAGGGCAAGCGACTCGAGCACGGCGTTGGCGAGACGCGGCGACTCGATGGGGAGGTAGAAGCTCAGCAGGAAGACGGCCACGATGAGGACGAGCGCCTTCCATTCCACCTTCCAGTTCAACGATCACCTCGCGCTGTAGATGAGATAGACGCCCCCGAGCATCACGAGCACCCCGCAGACGCGCTTCACGATGACGGCGCCCTTCGAGCGCTCGTTCCAGTTGAGGTACCGCTGCACGACCTCGGTGAACGTCCCGGCCGCGACGATCACGGCGCAGTGGCCGATGCCGTACGCGAGAAGCAGGAGCGCTCCGTACCACATGCTCGTCGTTGCCACTCGGAGCGTGACGCCCAGCATGGGCGCCATGAAGGCAAATGTGCATGGCCCCAGCGCCACGCCGAAGACAAGCCCGAAGGCGAATGCCGCCAGGCCTCCCTTGCGCTTGAACGCGACGTTCCCGGGGCCGGAGAACGGCAAAGGTATAACGCCAATCAGATGCAGCCCGACGACGAAGAACACGAGCGCCACGAAGTAGTTCGCGTAGCGGCCGAGGTCGCCGATCATCCGGCCGGCAGCCGCAGTCCCAACGCCGATCACCGCGATGGTGACCAGAATGCCGACGGCGAAGAGCGCGGAGATAGAGAACGCGCGTCTCGTTGAGATCCGCCCCTGCTCGTTGATGAACCCGACGATGAGAGGGATGCTCGCGAGGTGGCACGGGCTCAAGACGATGCTCAGGACGCCCCACGCAACGGCGGCAGAGAGCGCGATCGCGGGCGTCCCCTCGACGGCCCGGCTCAGCGTCGTGAAGAGATCACCCAGCGAACTCGTATCCGAGCTCCTTCCACTTCGCGAGCATGTCCTCGCGCGAGAAGAACCCCTGGTGCCGGAAGAGCTCCTTGCCGTCTGGATCGAAGAAGATCTGCGTCGGGATGACCTGGATCCCGTACTGCCGCGCCGCCGTGTTGTCCTTCCTGACGTCGATGAACTCGACGTCGAGTCGACCGTCGAAGGTCACCTTCATTTCGTCAAGGATGGGCGCCATCATCTTGCACGGGACGCACGTTCCGGCCCCCAGGTCGAGCAGCCGGGGCAGCGGCCGGGTTGCGGACTCAGCCGCCGCGGGGACCGGGTCGCTCGGTGCGGACTCAGTGGTCGCCGCGGCGCCGCCCGCGTCGGCCACCGGCTCCGCTTCGGCCGGCTGCTCCTCCACCGTCCCGGTCATCGTCTGTTCGGTCACGACGCTCTCCCGGTTCCGCAGGCCGACGAAGAACCAGGCCGCGAGCGCCGCGACGAGGAGCACGAGGACGACAACGAGCATCTTCGTGTTCGCCTGACCACGCTCAGCAGACATCCTTCTCCCCCTTGAGCACCGCCTCAATGCAGCCGAAGAAGCCCATCACACATCCCATGCGCAGCGAGTAGAAGACCTCGGCGCCCCGCTTCTCGTCACGCACGATCCCGACCGACCTCAGCACCGACAGGTGCTTCGACACGGTGGACATGTCGTCGCCGACCATCTTCGTGAGGTCGCGCACGCACCGCTCCCCGTTCGAGAGGACGTCCACTATGTAGAGCCGCGTCGGGTGCGCGATGGCCTTGAGAATCTGGGCCCGCGCCTCGAACCGCGCATGCTCCTTCTTGGTCATCGTTGCCTCCAGATCACGCCCAACGGAAGGCCTGGCCCCAACAGACGAATACTTGGTGAATTTACCAAATTGCCAAGCATTTGTCAAGCCGCAGCGCGCCGATTCGCAGCGCCGACGCCCCCGTCTGTGGTAGAGTGGAGCGGGTCACAGGGAACCTACCGGGGTGAGGTGCACATGAAGGTCCTGGTCCTCTTCTGCGGCGGCACGCTCGTGATGGAGGAGAGCGAGCACGGCGTGTGGCAGGTGCCGCCCCGCGACCGCGCCGTGCAGAACCTCCTCTCCCTCGAGCCGCGCCTCTCGGAGGTCGCGCACACCGACGTCGTCTACGTGGACAACATCGACAGCGCGAACATCGTCCCCGAGCACTGGGAGCAGATGATCGACGAGATCGCTGCGAGGTACGGGGAGTACGACGGGTTCGTGGTCACGCATGGCACCGACACGATGGCCTACACCGCGAGCGCGCTCTCGTTCGGACTCGCGGATCTCGGCAAGCCCGTCGTCGTCACCGGCGCGCAGATCCCCGGAGGCTTCATCGAGACGGACGCGCGGCGGAACTTCGTGAACGCCGTGCGCATCGCGACGGCAGACATCGCCGGCGTGCTCATCGTGTTCGACCGCGAGGTCATTCTCGGCGCGAGAGCAAGCAAGGTCTCGGAGTCGAAGCTCACCGCGTTCCAGTCGATCAACCGCCCGCACCTGGGCGAGATCCGCGTGGACATCCGCCTGCACGCGGGCGTGAGGCGTCGCGCCGATCGGCCGCTCAGGGTCGAGAAGGGCTTCGACCCGAGCGTCCTCGTGTCGACGCTCTTCCCCGGAAGATCGGCGGACTCGATTCTGGAGGTCCTCGAGAGCGGCATCGGCGGGCTCGTGCTGCGCGCGTACGGCACGGGCAACCTCGCGAGCCACCACCTCCAGGTGATGAGCCGGGCGAGGGATCTCGGCGTCCCCATCGTGGTGATGAGCCAGTGCCTCGAGGGCGCGACCAGGATGGGCCGCTACGAGGTGGGCAAGAAGGCCCTCGACCTCGGGGCGATCGAGGCCTACGACATGAGCACGGAGTGCGTGGTGACCAAGCTCATGTGGGCGATCGCGCGGACCCGGAAGCCCGACGAGGTGCGGAAGATCATGCACACGGACTTCTGCGGGGAGATAACCGTGCCGCATCGGCGAGGGTAGCTCGGCCCGATGCGCGAATCCAGGCCTGAGCCGCGGCCGCAGGAGAGAGGGGCCACCCGCACGTCGCAGGTGGCCCCTTCGCGTCGTTCAACGGCACGCCACCTACATCGCGCCGAACCCACGCGCGCCGAACGCGCCGCTGCGCAGGGCGTTCATCATCGCCCCGCCAGCGACCGCCATCACGATGATCATGAGGACGATGCCAATGAGCGCGAGGATGCCGTAGATGGTGAAGAACGTCTTGAGTTTCCCCATGCCGATGACGAAGTCACCTTTGTTCCCGCTCTGATGGGCAGCCTCGACGCTCTTGCCCGCGTTCAGAAGAAGGATGCCCATCCAGATGGGAAGCCAGCAGAAGATGATTCCCCAGATGGTGAGCACCATGACCGCGCCGTACACGATCAGGATCACGCCGAGGAACTTCATCCAGCCCTTCGCCTCGTAGAGCGGGCCAGAGATCTCCTTCACGATCGGCGCATCCGCGCCGACGGGCGTGGACTGCCTCTCCGCGAACTCGCCCACTACGCACCTCCTCGAGAGAGGGTTGACAGAGCTTGGATCGTGGACGGGACGATAGCACCGCCCCCTGATCGGGTCAAGCGGAGCACGGGTGCGCCCCGGACCTTCCTTGACACGAGGACGTCCCGGGGCTAACCTCACGCGCGTCGGCTCGAGACACCCGCTTTCAACCTCCTGAGAGGAGGCCTTGATGAGGAACAGCGCTCTGCTTCTCGCGATAGCATTCCTGACCTGCTGGAGCACCCTGGCGTCCGCCCAGACCCGGCACCCGGGGCATGAGCTCATCTGGTCGCAACCGCCCTCAGGCGGGAGCGCCATCGCCAGCCAGTTCGCGCCTGACGTGCCGTTCTACGCGGAGGCGGCAGACGACTTCGTCGCGCCGGTGACCGGCTCCGTCGTCCACCTGCACTGGTGGGGCATGTACAGCACGCTCAAGTCCACCGCCCCGGTCATCGCAGTCAGCCAGACGGACTGGGACGGGTCGGCCGCTCGTGACTCCCTCGATTGCTCCCTCGCGACCGTCGTCGAGTGCGGGGCGGACAGCATCCTCTCGAGCAACGCCTCGGGTCAGACAAACGTGTCGATCTACGGCTGTTCGAGCTGGCTCGAGGACGGTCCCGAGGTCGTGTACGCGCTTCACATCCTCTTCCCGGGGACCGAGATGACCGCGTCCCTGAGCGGCATGACCGCGGACCTAGACCTCTTCCTGCTCACGGCGTGCGACCCCGACTCCTGCGTCGTGTACGGCAACGAGTCCATCGGGTACACGTTCGCAAGGGCCGGCACGTACTACCTCGTCGTGGACGGATACTACGGAGCGGTGAGCAACTACGAGCTGACCATCGACTGCCCGGCGGCTCCGGACAAGTACTTCACGATCCGCGTCTACGCCGACGACCCATCGCCTCCGGCAACACCGCAGCCGGGGCAGCTGCTCTACGAGACCTCGACGTTCGACGTCCACGAGGAGTTGAACGCGGGGGGCAACTCGTACTGGGCCGACATCCCGGGATTCGCGGTCGTCGAGGACGGACACTACTGGGTGAGCGTGCAGCACGTCATGAGCTGGGATACCTACGGTCAGTGGTACTGGAGCCCGACCGCGGGATCCGTGCAGCACCCGGCGGTGCTCGACTTCGACTACGTCGGTGTGCCGCGGTGGACACCGATCGCCGATCTCGGCTACTCGAACGACCTTGCGTTCGAGCTGTCCGTGACCGACTCGCCGGTCGAGCGCGGAAGCTGGGGGACCATCAAGGCGATGTACCGGTAGTCGCCGCCGGGATCCGTCGCGGCGCGTCGACGGCCTACGCCCGCGCCTCGGGGCGCCTGGCCTCCTCGAGCGCCCGCTCGGCCTCCGGGAGGAGTCCCGCGAGTCTGAGCGCCCGAGCCTCCTCGAGCACCGACCGAGCGATCTTGACCGCTTCGTCTGCCCGGCCCGCGGTCGTGTACGCGCGGGCCAGCTCGATCGTCACCTTGAGGAGCGCGATCCGCGCGCCGCACGCCTCGGCCGCCTCCCGCGCCCGCTCGAGCACCTCGACGGCGTCCGCGGCTCTCCCGACCTTCCGGCTGACCCGCCCGCGAGCGAGGAGCGCCTCGGCCACGAGC
>Ga0316622_100001230_pt1 | contig 16391 bp, 12 predicted proteins | sample OWC_Aug_OW2_C1_D_FD_207646 | JGI IMG/M metagenome (GOLD analysis project Ga0316622, IMG submission 207646) | Wetland soil microbial communities from Old Woman Creek delta, Ohio, United States - OWC_Aug_OW2_C1_D5_C | ecosystem: Environmental > Terrestrial > Soil > Wetlands | place: USA: Ohio... | reverse complement strand
CATCGGGCTTCTCCATCAGCCCGAGGAACTGGCGGGCGTACGCCGAGAGCGACTCCACGTAGCGCCGCTGGCCCTCGGCGTAGATGGTGTCGAAAGCCAGCGACGACTTCCCGGACCCCGACAGCCCGGTGATGACCGTGAGCCGGTTCCGCGGGATCGCCACGGTGATGTTCTGGAGATTGTGCTCGCGGGCGCCGCGGACGACCAGGGATTCCTGAGCCATAGCCTTGCAGCATAGCCGCGATCCCGGTTCGACTCAACACCCCCGCGTGGGCCGGGTGGCTAGGTTTGGGGCATGAATCGGCGAGTTGTCGGAAGCACCCTGGTAGGCGCCTGGCTGGCCTGCCTCGGCTGGCTGGCGGCCCGGGAGCTGCGGCCAGCGCCGGAAGGCGGCGCAACCCGCGCCACCGTGCGGCTCGCCCCCAGCGCGGCCTTCTATGCGGTCACGCTCGCCGGACGCCAGATCGGCACTGCCGGGGTGACCCTCGATACCACCACCGTCGGCTATCGCCTGACCGAAGTGATATCCCTCGACCTTCCCGCCGGCCCGGGGCGGCGACGTGACGTGATGCGCGCCGAGGCGAGCCTCACCCGGTCGCTCCATCTGGCATCGGCCCAGGTCAGCCTCAGCGAGGGCGGCAGCGCCCGGATGCTCGAGGCGGAGGCACGGGAGGACAGCAGCCTCGTCCTCCGGATCCGGCGCGATCGGACGGAGATCGACCGGATCGTGCTCAGCCCTCCCGAGGTGCCCCTGACGGTCCCGGGCGCCATTCCGCTGCGGCTCGCCGCCGGCCGGCGGCTTCGGCCAGGGGGGGAGCAGTCGGCGGCCGTCGTGGACATCCTCGCTCGGGTGGTGCGAGGCGGCCCGGCGCGCGTCGGGATCGACTCGGTCTTCCTCGTGGCCGACAGCGCGACGCGCGACCCGGCGGCCGCCCGCTTCGTGGCGGTGGCGGGAGATTCGGTGCGGGCGTGGCGACTGGAGCGTCCCAGCGACGCCGGACTCCCGATGATAGACTGGGTCGATGCCCGCGGCCTGGTGGTGCGCCGGGAGCATGCCTTCGGCGTGGTGATCGAGCGCTCGCCTTTCGAGGTCAACTACACCAACTACCAGGCCGACCTGCGGCAGAGCCCCGCCGACGGAATGGCCATTCCCGCGGGTGCTCGCCGGAGTATTGATGACAGCCTGGGCCGGCCGGTGGGAACGGCTATTCGACGGGTGGTGGTCTCCCGCTGGGATGGCCCGGCCTGGGCCGGCAGCGTAGAGGGGCTCGCCGGGGGACGCCAGCGGGTCATCGGGGACACGGTCGAGATTCGACCCTTCGCTGGCGGAGGGGAGAGTACGACGGCTTCGCCGCATCGGCGCAACACCGTCCCAACCGCCGCAGCCGACGCGGGGATCCTCGCGACGGCCCTTTCCGAGGCCCTGGCGGGGCTTCCCGAAGGGGGTGACACCCTCGCCGCGTTAGCCGGTTGGGTGGCACGTGCCGTGCAATATGTAGACAGCGACGCCGCGCCGGCCGGAAGTCTGACAGTCGCACGCACCCGCCGCGGCGGCGTCGAGGGGAAAGTGGCGCTCCTGGTCGCGCTGGCGGAACTCGCCCGCTACCCGGCCCGGGCTGTCTTCGGGGTGGACGTGAGCCGGGACCAGCTCCCGGCCCACCAGTGGGTAGAGGTCTGGCGGAACGGATGGGAAGCGCTCGATCCGGTGTTCGGGGAGGCACCGGCGTCGACGGCGCTGCTGCGGATCGGCGAGGGCGCTTCGATCCGGCCGCTCGTGATGGTGCCACAGGTTGGGGGACTCCGGGTCAGGACGCTGCCATGATCAGACTGGTCAACCTCGTCAAGCGCTACGGTACGTTCACCGCGGTGGACGGCCTCAACCTGGAGATCCCCCCGGGAACCCTCTACGGCTTCCTGGGGCCCAACGGCGCCGGCAAGACCACGACCATGCGGATGATCGCGGGAATCCTGCGACCGACCGCCGGGACCGTCGAGATCGCCGGCCAGGACATCGCGGCGAATCCGCTGGCGGCCAAGTCGCGGCTGGGCTATATCCCCGACCGTCCCTTCGTCTACGACAAGCTGACCGGGGCGGAGTTCCTCCGCTTCACCGCTTCCCTCTTCGGCCAGGAAGGGCCGGCCATCGAGCGGCGGATCGAGGAGCTGCTCGACCTGTTCGAGTTGGCGCCATGGAAGGACGAGCTGACCGAGTCCTACAGCCATGGGATGCGCCAGAAGCTGATCATCTCGAGCGCCCTGGTGCATCGGCCCGAGGTGATCGTCGTCGACGAGCCGATGGTCGGACTCGACCCGAAGAGCGGCCGCCTCCTCAAGGACCTGTTCCGCGGCTTCGTGAACCACGGGGGCACGGTCCTGATGAGCACCCACACGCTCGAGATCGCCGAGGGCATGTGCGACCGGATCGCGATCATCCGGGGCGGCAAGCTGATCGCCGAGGGCACCATGCCGGAGCTGCGCGAGCAGCACGATGCCGGCGACGCCACCCTCGAGGAGCTGTTCCTGAAGCTGACGGGCGGCCTGCAGGAGCGGGAGCTGAGTGACCTCTTCGCCGCTTGATCTCGCGGGGCGCGCGCCGGCGGTCCCGCCGCCGCTGCCCCAGCCGCACCTCTGGAAGGTGCTGGCGCCCCAGTGGAGGAGCGCCCTCGCCCGGCTCCGCCAGGACCGGAGCGTCGGCCGGACGCTGCTGTTCGCCACGGTCGGGCTGGTCTTCTGGCTCGCGGTCTTCGGCATCGCCCAGCGGGTGCTGGGGTACTTCCGTGGCGTGGAGGAGATCGGCAGCCTCCTGGCGGGAAAGATGCTCGCCATGATGCTGCTGGCCTTCGGGAGCATCCTGCTGCTGTCGAACCTGGTCACCTCCCTGTCGACCTTCTTCCTGGCGAAGGACCTCGACATGATGGTCGCGGCGCCGATCGACTGGCTCCGCTTCTATCTGGCCAAGCTGCTGGAAACGATGGTCCATTCGTCGTGGATGGTGGTGCTGCTGGCCCTGCCGATCCTGACCGCCTACGGGACCGTCTTCGACGGCGGCCCGCTGTTCCCCTTCGTGGCGATGGCGGCGATCGTGCCGTTCCTGATCCTGCCGACGGTGGTAGGCAGCGCCGTGACGCTGCTCCTGGTGAACATCTTCCCGGCCCGGCGGACCCGCGATCTCCTGACCCTGGTCGCCGCCGGCGCGGTGGCCAGCGTGGTGCTCCTTCTCCGGGTGATGCGACCCGAACAGTTGGCCCGGCCCGAGGGCTTCGCCAGCCTGGTGGACTTCATCGCGGTTCTCCAGGCGCCTTCGAGCCCGCTGCTGCCGAGCGAGTGGGCCTCGCAGGTCATCATGAACTGGCTGATCCGGGTGTCGGACCCGCTGCCGATCGCCCTGCTCTGGAGCACGGCGGGGGCGTTCGTCGTCTTCGGCGCGATGCTCCACCACCGGTTCCACGCCGAGGGGTACTCGAAGGCGCAGGAGGGGGCCAACGCCTACGCCCAGGGGCGGGGGTGGCAGCGGGTCATGCGGGTCACCCTGGGGTGGCTGCCGGTTACCCGGCGCGAGTTCATCATCAAGGACCTGCGGGTCTTCTTCCGGGACACGACCCAGTGGAGCCAGCTGATCCTGCTGGCGGTCCTGCTGCTGGTCTACGTCTTCAACATCCGGGCGCTGCCCCTGTTCAGCGGGGAGCGGGTGCCCTTCTCCCTCGTCACCCTGGTCGTATTCCTGAACCAGGGTCTCGCCGGCTTCGTGCTGGCGGCGATTGCCGCCCGGTTCATCTTCCCGGCGATCTCGCTCGAGGGCCGGCAGCTGTGGCTGCTGCGATCGAGCCCGCTCGACGTCCGGGCGCTGCTCTGGAGCAAATACTGGATCGGCACGCTGCCGCTGCTGGTGCTGGCCGTGGGCATCACCTGGGTGACCAACCGGATCCTCCAGGCCTCCCCCTTCATGATGGCGGTGAGCCTCGGCACCATCGTCAGCTTCACGCTTGCCACGGGGGCCCTGGCCCTGGCGATGGGCGTGTTCTATCCGCAGTTCGAGACCGAGAACGCCGCCCAGATCCCCACCAGCTTCGGCGGCCTGCTCTTCATGATGTCGAGCATCTCGCTGCTGGGCGTGCTGATCGCCCTCGAGGCGGGGCCGGTGGCCGGGTATCTCCGCCGGGTCCGCGACGGCGGCAGGTTCGAGCTGACGGGTGAGCTGGTCTTCGCCCTCGGGCTGGTGGTGTTCGTCTGCGCGGCCACCGGCTTCGTCTCCCTCCGCATGGCACTCCGGCGGCTGGAGGCCCTCGAGACCTAGCGCCCGCTTTCCGGCCCCTCCTCGCCTTTTCCGGGTACCGGCTTCCGCCGGCGCCCATCCCACTGTGGGCACTCGCCGCGGGCCATCTCCGGCCCCGCGGCGCTCACCCCCCACAGGAGGGAGCGATGCGACGTTTCATTTCCACCCGGGTTCTCGTGCCGGCCGTCACCGCGCTGGCCGCCACCGCGTGCGACGCCCCGAGGATCCCCACCGACCCGGTCCGCCCCGAGGCCGCCGCCGCCGCGGCGCCCCTGAGCCAGGTGGACCGGCAGGAGCGTCTGGCGCGCCGCCTGGCGGTCGCGCTCGGGCAGGCCGGGCGGCGGCAAGCCCTCAGCACCCGGCTGCGGCAGGCCACCGGCGTCGAGCAGAAGGTCCACTTCCAGGTGCTGCTCGGGTCGGATGGCGGCTCGTGGCAGCGGGCCCTCGCCGAGGGGAGCAGCGGGGGCGAGGCGGCCCTCGCCGCGGAGCTGGCCGACCTCGGGCCGCTGGAGGTCTATCTCCCGGTCGCCGAACATCGCAGCCGCTGGGCGGGCGGCGCCGATCTCCTCGTGGCGACAGCGGTGGAGGACGGGGCACCGCCGGTGGCGTTCGACCTGACCGGGCGACGCCTGGTGCTCGATCCGACCCGGCCGCCCGAGCGCCCAGTGATCGCCCTGGTTCCGGCAGAGCAAGCCTTCTCCGCCAGCGGCGACATCTTCTGCCTGGATTGCAGCGGGGGAGGCACATCGACCCTGACCGCCCCAGGCCTCTACCTGACCTACGCGGCGTTCACCAGCACCTACGAAGGATGGCTCAAGGGCAACCCCGAGTTCGAGACCCACGTGCTCGGTCAGGAGGGGGGGACCGCCTCCCTGACGCCCTACCAGTGCGCCGGGGAGCGGGCCGGCGGGGCCTACGCCTACGACCAGAATGCGAAAACCTGGAGCGGCAGCGTCATGCTCTTCTCGCAGGCCCAGCTCGATGCCTACCGGGCGGCCCACCCGAACCAGGCGCTCCGCATCCTGGTGCTGGAGGATGACGACACCGCGTGCCAGATCCGGACCGAGACGAACGTGCTGTCCAGCCTCTTCAAGACCGTGGATGCGGCCTACAAGCTCTGGACCGGCGGCAAGGACGGGCTGTCACTGGTCAAGGTCTTCGAGAAAGCAACCGCCCTCCAGCAGGCCCTCACCTCGGTGGCCTCGCTCATCAAGACCAACGACGAAGTGGTCGGCACCGCGATCTCCGACGCAGTAGTCGGCCTGACCTGGCCCGGGGCCAACTGGATCGTGAAGGGTGAGGGCAACATCACCGCCGGCGGCCTGCGGCTGGAAATGCGCTGACCTGCGGCGAGCCTGGCAGGCGGGGGATTTCATGCCCGGTTCAGCCCCGCCTGTCAGGTTCTCTGGAACTCCTTCCCGGGGCCCCGATGCGTACCGTTCGCGTGCTACTCTGGTGGTTCGTCTTCTGGCCGGGCAGCCTCTTTGCCCAATGGCGGCTCGGCGTGGAGGTCGCCGTCGAGGCGTTCAGCGGGGTGAGCGGTCCGGCACCAGGGAGGGAGGCCTCGACCCCCGCCTTCCGGCCCTACCGCCCGACCTGGTGGGGCCTCCGGGCGGAGGCGCCCGGCCACCGGATCAGGCCGGTGCTCACCGTCCGGTTCACCCAACCGGACCTGGCGCTGGAAGGGAATGAAGCGACCGTTGTCGAGCACCTCGGCGTGACCGACGTCGTGGGCGTGGTGCCGGAAGTCGTGGTGTCGCTGGCCCGCCTGCAGGCGGGCGTGGGCCTCGACGCGGCGGCGGGGCTGCTGGTCGAGCGGTGGACTTTCGAAGGCCAGAAGGCCAGGACGCGCCTGGGCCCGACCGCCGGGCTTGAGCTGGCCGTAGCGCTCAGGGGCCGCCTGGAGGGTGTGATTGGCGGAGCGCTGGGCCTGTTGCCGGAATCGGTGTTCACCGCGGACGAGCTGCCGGAAACACTCGAGCCCCGGAGCGTCTGGCGGCGATCGCTCCGGGGCTCGATCCGACTTCGCCTGTGAGTTACGCGGCGACCCGGGTCCCGCAGGTGGTGCAGAATCGGCTGCCCGGCTCCACCGGCGCCTGGCAGGACTGGCATACAGCGGCGGTTGCGAGGCCGGCGCCGCAGGCCGTGCAGAACCTGGCACCGGGCTCCGGGTGCGCCCCACAGCGGGCACAGCGAAGCGAGGGAGTCGCACCCGCAGCCGCCGGCGCCGGAGCCTCATCCCGAATCGCCGCCAGGGCCTCGGCGGTGTACTTCGACTTCAGGAACTCGTAGTCGGCATCGGAGAGCTTCCCGGTGGCCCGGTCGAAATCGATCTCCTTGAGGGCGATCAGGGCGATGCCCCGGCGGGTCTCCTCGGGGTCCTCCGGCTCCTCGAAGGCGGGAGCGAGCGAGGCAGGGCGGAACAGCGGCTGGAGCACCAGCAAAAGGACGGTCGCGCCCAGGAGCAGCGCGGCGAGGGCTTCGATCCACATCAGTCGGCCACCTCGGAGAGGGCTTTCCTGAGCCGCTCCATCTCCTCGGGCGAGACCGAGCCGGTGTGATCTGCGGGACCCGATGCCGCCACCACCGCCGGCGCCTGGCGGCGACGCCGGAGCAGGTAGACCGCGAGCGTGGTGGCCGCCGCCAGGGTGGCAAGCCCGGGTACCAGGTACCCGGCGAGGTTGAAGCCCTCAGCCTTCGGCGCCATCAGGGCCTGCTCGCCGTACTTCGCCACGAACGCGGCAATGACTTCTTCCGGCGTCATGCCCTGCTTGAAGAGCTCCACGATCTCGAGGTGGAGCTGCGGCGAATAGGTGCAGGTGAAGTCGGTGGTGCGGCAGGTGAAGACGTCGAGGTTGCAGCCACAGGTGCACTTGAGCTGCAATTCGGTCTGCTTGATGACGGGGTCGTTGTTGTAGTCGGTGATGGGCATCCGGGCCCGGCCGGCCGCCTCGGGAATCCGGAGGGGATCGGCCTGGGGCCCCGCTGAGGGCGGAACCGGCGCCTGCTGCAGCAGTACCAGCCCACCGAAGGTCGCCCCGAGGAATTCGCGACGATCCATCATGGCGCCTCCGTCCCGACCAGCTGGGCCTCGAAGCCCGACTGGACGTCGCGGCGTCCGGTCGGCGCCGCCGTCCGGCCGCCTGGCCACATGGCCAGGAGCCCGCCCGCCGTCAGCACCACGCCACCGAACCAGACCCACCAGACCAGCGGGTTGATCGAGATGGCGAAGTTGGCCTCTTCCGTTCCGGCGATGGAACCGGCGTACACCACGTAGATGTCCTCACGCAGGCCGCTGCGGATCCCGACCTCGGTGGACGGCTCGAAGGTCTTGTTCCCGAAGCTGTCGATGTGCTGGCGCTTCTCGGACTTGATCACTCCGATCGGCTTCCCGTCGCGGGTCACTTCGAGGGTGGCCGCCGTCACGATCCGGTTGAAGGCGTTGTACTGCGAGACGCCGAGACTCTTGAAGTTGTAGACGTGCCCGGAGGCGCCACGAACCTCGGCCACTTCTCCGGGGCTGAGGGTCATCTCCTCGGTGACCTTGAAGGCCATGCCCGCGAAGGCGGCGAAGTAGACCAGGATGCCCACGTGCACCAGGTAGCCACCGTAGCGGCGCCGGTTGCGGTTCACCAGGCGAACCAGCGCAGTCGGGGCCGCCTCGTCGTACATCCGGATCCGGGCCCGGACGCCGCGGTAGAACTCCTGGAGCACCGTGCCGAGCACGAAGGCGGCAAGGGCCCAGGCGGCGAGCGCCCAGCCGTTCCGGACGCCGAGGGCGGCCAGCGAAACCGCCGGGACGACCCCGAAGACGAGCGGCCAGATGAACTGGCGCTGGAGGTTGGCGGTCGAGGCCTTCCGCCACGCGATCAGGGGCCCGATCCCGGTCAGCGCCAGCAGGGCCAGGCCGAGGGGAATGTTGACCCGGTTGAAGAAGGGTGGGCCGACCGTGATCTTCACGCCCCGGACCGCCTCCGAGAGGATCGGGAAGAGGGTGCCCCAGAGCACCGAGAAGGCGATCCCCACCAGCACCAGATTGTTGAACAGGAAGGCCGACTCGCGGCTGGCGAGCGACTCCAGCTTGGCGTCCGGCTCGAGTTCCGGCCACCGCAGGTACAGGAGCGCGAACGCCGCCGCCCCAGTGGTGATCAGGAAGACCAGGAAGAAGTAGCCGACACTCGACTGGGCGAAGCTGTGGACGCTGGCGATGACGCCCGACCGGGTGATGAAGGTGCCGAAGATGCTGAGGAGGAAGGTCCCGATCACCAGGGACAGGTTCCACCGCTTGAGCATCCCCCGCTTCTCCTGGATCATGACCGAGTGGAGGTAGGCGGTCATGGTCAGCCAGGGGAGCAGGCTGGCGTTCTCGACCGGGTCCCAGGCCCAGTAGCCACCCCACCCCAGTTCGACGTAGGCCCACCACATGCCGAGCGTGATGCCGGCCGAGAGGAAGATCCAGGAGAGGATCGTCCATTTCCGCATCGCGTGGATCCAGCCGGCGTCGAGCTTCCGAGCCATCAGGGCCGCGATGGCGAAGGCGAAGGGGATGGTGATGCCGATGTACCCGAGGTACAGCAGCGGCGGGTGCATCACCATGCCGGGGTTCTGCAGCTGCGGGTTGAGCCCGTTGCCGTCGGGCGGGGTGAAGGAGAGCCGCTCGAACGGGTTGCTGCCGCCGAACAGCATGGTGGCGATGAAGAAAGAGGCCACCATGTTCGTGATGCCGGCCACGTACGGCATCAGCTCCTTGTGCCGCTGGCTGGTGACCACCTGGGCGATCGCCCCGAAGATCGACAGCACCAGGGCCCAGAAGAGCAGCGAGCCCGCCTGCCCGGCCCAGAAGGCGGTGACGACGTAGGAGTCGGGGAGGTTCCGGGAGGTATACGCCGCCACGTACTCGATGTTGAAGTCGTGGCTGATCAGGCCCTTCCAGAGGGCCAGCGCCGCCACCACCATCGCCGCGCAGACGCCGTAAGCCGCGCGGATCGCGCTGGCGCCCAGTTCCGGCCGGTGCTGCCAGCGGCTCAGGAAGGCGACGCCGAAGCCCCAGAGCGAGGCGATCAGGCCGATCCAGAGCGCGAACTGTCCGAGCAGAGTCATCGCTCAGGCCGCCTTCTTGGCTTCCTGCAGCTCCGCCTCGTAGCGGGAGCCACACTTCGCCAGCACCTCGGTGGCCCGGAAGACGCCGTCCCGGCCGAACTTCCCCTCCACGATGACCTCGATTTCGTTGGCGTCGGTGAAGGTGTCCGGCACCAGGCCGACGTAGGTCACCGGGAACTGCTTCCCGCCGTCGGTGATCTCGAAGTCGACCTGCTGCTTGGCGTCGTCGCGCCGGATCGAGCCGCGCACCACCTTGGCGCCGACCTTGATGCCGACATCGTAGAAGGTGGGATCCTGTTCGACCCGGCTGAACAGCTCGGTGGGCGTCAGGAAGTAGACGCCGGTCTCTTTGACGCCGCTGGCGATCAGGAAGACGACGCTGGCGACGATGATGGTCGCGCCGGCGATGAACTTGGTGCGTGGGGTCATGGTCGGGATTCCTCCGAGTTACTGGCCGCTCACCCCGGCCCGGGCCGTCTGGGTGAAGTTGTCGAGCATGCTCTGGTGTTCGCCGTACTCCGGGCGCCCGGCCTTCAGCTCCCCGTCGAGCGCCGCCAGGTAGCCGCGATAGGCCTCGCCCGCCGCCGCCTGGTTTCCCTCGAACCGGGCAATCGCCGCCCGGAGCATGTACCCGAAGAGGTGGTCCTTCTGCCCCATGGCCAGCGAGTCGGCCAGCGCCTTGGCACCGGGGATGTCGCCGGTGTGCAGCCGGAGCGTCGCCGCGTGATAACGGACGTCCGGATCAACCTCCGGCAGGTTCTGGTACGCCATCAGCGACATCGGCGCAAACCGGTTGAAGGTCGCGGTGTCCCCCTGCTCCGCTGCCGTCATGACCCGATCATGGAGACGAAGGAACTGCTCCCGCGGCGTCATCGTGCTCAGGTCCGGCATCCCGGCCTGGGCGCCGGCCGCGGCCGGGACATTCGCCCCAGCCGGCGGCGGCGGCGGCTGGGACTGGAACACATAGATCAGAATCGCGGCGATGACCGCGACCCCAGCCAGCGCGATCGGCATGATCGACGTCGAGCCACCACTCCCGGGCGTCGGCGCCGATCCCGCGCGGCCGGCAACGGCAGCACCCAGACCGGCCCCGCAGCCAGCGCAGAACTTGGCACCCGGCGCGTTGGCCTTGCCGCAGGCCGCACAGGATGGGTTGCCAAGCGCCGCGCCGCAATGCGAGCAGAACTTGCCGGAAGCCTGGGTACCGCAGGAAGGACAGCGAACGGACATACGTCTCAACTCATGGTGGAATAAGGCGGGTAGGAATCTGCCCGCGGGGAGGGCGGCATACAAGTAGCCGACAAACCCTATCGGGAATATTTCACACCCAATTAAGGAAATCTTTAGACTAGAACCGGAAGGAAAGGCTCGTGAAGACCTGGTCGCCGGCTGCGCCATCGCCGGTTTCGCGGCTTCCGGACAGGAGGACGTACCAGGACCGTCCCAGCCCGACGTCGAGGTTGGCGCCGAACCAGCGCGTCTGGCGAGCGCCCAGGATGTTGCCCGCCTCGCGCCTGGCGCCGGCATTGAACTCCACTCCGAGGCGGCCGCCCGGCCGAGTCAGCAGGGTGCCCGAGTAGAGCCAGCCATCCCGCGAGGGGGCCGTGTAATGCGTCGCCCGCGCGCGGACGCCGACCTGGAGCGAGGTCAGGCGCTCCAGCGAGCCCGTAGCGGTCCATGAGCGGGTCCGCGAGAGGGAATCCGGTCCCCCCAGCGTGGCCCGAGCGTCCCCTCCGAGCCGGACGTGCCGGCCGATGGCGATGCCGGCCCCGCCCCAGAGTCCCTGACGGAAGGCGTCGTCGAAAACCACCTCCGGGTTCACGTAGTCGCGGTACAGCCGGACGTTTCGGCGGTTGTCGAAGCCGGCCTGCAGACTGAGCCACTCGGCCGGCCGGGCAGCCACCATCGCGAAGGTGCTGGTCGGGACCACGACGGCTTCCCCAGCCTCCGCTTTCCAGCCCCGGTTGAAATCGAACTCCTGGGCCACGAACGAAGTGAACCCCGCCGTGGAGAAGGAGGCCTGGACAAACGCGAACTCGCGGTTCACCACACCGGACACATAAGAGCCCACGGCCCCGCCGCTGAGGGACCATCGGGCGCGGGCGCCTGGCGCGCTCCGCCCCTCCAGGAACAGCCCGTAGCTCCGCACTTCGGAGGAATATCCCATGGTCACGGGGTCGGGCTCGGAGCCGACGAATAGCCCCGCCCCGAACCTGGCCGGCTGCCACTCGACGAGGGCCCCGTCGAAGAGGGAAACGGACGTGACCGTCGGCAGGTACTGCCGGCCCACCGTGAGCCGCGCCGGACTCCGGGGGCTCCGGAGGAAGAGCGCCGCCTGGTAGACGCCGTTGCGACTGGTCCGCTCGACGCTCCCGTCCGTGCCAGTGCTGTAGGTCTGCCGCGCGCGGGCATCGACCAGCACGCCCACCGGGGAACCGCCGAGGGCCGTCCCATCGAGCCGGAGGTCGACCGCCGGCTGGGTGACCGTCCGGCCTTCGGGAGACCTCAGCGCGAGCATCCGCACCCCGACCCGGCCTCGAACCGGCGAGGCCGGGCGGCGCATGGTGCCGGACTGCCCCGCGGTGACCTGGGTAGCGGTGGCTTCCGCGGGCTTCGCCGCCGGAGTGTACTCGACCGTGTCCCCGACCACGATCGTCGCCGCCCCGGCCGAATCGATCTGGCATGCCGCCCGGTGGGAGGCCAGGTAGGTGACGGTCAGGTCTGCCACCGCCACCCCAGCTCGCACGGCGCGCAGGCGCATCCCCTCGGCCAGCCCATCGTCCCGGCCGGCGTCCAGGTAGGCCGTGTTCCCCGAGAGATAGGTGACCCGGGCGCGGGCCGGCTGGGCCTGCGCCGCGGCGCCAGTCCAGGGCGTCAGAGCGGCGAGGGCAACGAGAACGGCGCGCATTGGACTAGGCATTCCGGTGACAGCTGTAACATGTCTGACTGTCGTAGCGATACCCGACCCGTTCCTTGTGCGTGTCGTCCATCTTGGTCTGGTTGTGCTCGTGACAGGTGAGGCAGGTGAAGACCGTGTAGTTGCCGCTGTTGGTGTGGCACGTCGTGCAGGACGTCCATCTGCCGAGGTGCTTGCCGGAGTAGATCCGGAACCACCGGCTGTCGTGATCGAACGTCGCCCCATCCCACGTGGTCGTGGTATGGCAGGTCTCGCAGCTGGCCGGGAACGCCGCCGTCCGGTGATTCGGGTCGGTGGTCCGGTCGTAGTCCGCCTGGTGGCAGGACGAACAACTCATCGCCTTGCCCCGCCAGACCCCATCGCCGTGGCACTGGCCACAGGTGGTCGCCCGGTGCGCCCCGGTCAGCGGGAACCGGGTGGTGGCGTGATCATACGTCCCACCCGGCCAGCCGGACGTCGTGTGGCACTGCCGACAGTCGGTCGGGAAGGTCAGCGCCAGGTGCGGCGGCCGGGCGCTCTGGTCGTAGGCGCTCCGGTGACAGGACACGCACAGCGTGCTCTTGCCGCGGTAGACGCCGTCCCCGTGGCAGTCCGTGCAAGCCGTGGCGCGATGCGCCCCCGTGAGCGGGAAGCTGGTCGCGTCATGATTGAAAGTCGCCCCGCTCCACCCGGTGGTGGCGTGGCACTGGGTACAGTCGGTCGGAAAGCCGCTGGTGCGGTGGTTCGGCGTCGTGGTCCGGTCGTAGTCGGCCTGGTGGCAGGACACGCAGGTCATCGCCTTGCCCCGGTAGACGCCATCTCCGTGGCACTGGCCACAGGTCGTCGCCCGGTGCGCCCCGGTCAGCGGGAACCGGGTCGTGGCGTGATCGTACGTCCCGCCCGGCCACCCCGACGTCGTGTGGCACTGCCGGCAGTCGGTTGGGAAGGTCAGCGCCAGGTGCGGCGGCCGGGCGCTCTGGTCGTAGGCCGTCCGGTGACAAGACACACACAAGGTGCTCTTGCCGCGGTAGACACCATCCCCGTGGCAGGAAACACAGGTGGCGGTCCGATGGTCCCCGGTCAGCGGGAAGGCGGTGGCGTCGTGGTTGAAGTTGGCACCACTCCAGCCGGCCGTTGTGTGGCACTGGGTGCAGTCCGTCGGGAAGCCGCTGGTCCGGTGGTTCGGGGTCGTGGCCCGGTCGTAGTCAGCCTGGTGGCACGACGCGCAAGTCGTCGCCTTGCCGCGGTAGACCCCATCACCGTGGCACTGGCCACAGGTCGTGGCGCGGTGCGCCCCGGTCAGCGGGAACCGCGTCGACGCGTGGTCGTACGTCCCGCCCGGCCACCCCGACGTGGTGTGGCACTGGCGGCAGTCGGTCGGAAAGGTCAGCGCCAGGTGCGGCGGCTGGGCGCTCTGGTCGTAGGCCGTCCGGTGACAAGACACACACAAGGTGCTCTTGCCGCGGTAGACGCCATCGCCGTGGCAGGCCAGGCAGGGCGTGGCGCGGTGACTGCCGTCGAGCGGGAAGGCCGTGGCGCCGTGGTTGAAGTTGGCCCCAGTCCAGCCTCCGGTGCTGTGGCACTGGGTGCAGTCCGTAGGGAAGCCGCTGGCCCGGTGGTTCGGCGTCGTGGCCCGGTCGTAGTCGGCCTGGTGGCAGGACAGGCAGCTGGTGGCCTTGCCACGATAGACCCTGTCCGCATGGCAACCGGTGCAGGTAGCCGGTACATGACGACCCGTCAGGGGGAAGGCGGTCCGCCCGTGATCGAAGGTCGCGCCGAGCCACCGGGTGGTCTGGTGACAGGAAGCACAATCCGCTGAGAATCCGGCCGCCGCATGGGGCGGGGCGGACGTCCGGTCGAACGCCAGCAGGTGGCACGACGCGCACGTGGTTGCCTTCCCCACCCAGTTGCCGTCGCCATGGCAGTCCTTGCAGGCCGCCGGCACGTGCGCTCCGGTGAGGGGGAACCGCGTCCGGCCGTGGTCGAACTCGGCCCCGGTCCAGTGGGTCGGCCCGTCCTTGTGGCAGGTGGTGCAATCCGCGGGAAAGCCGGCCGCTGCGTGGGGCGGGCTGTCAGCCTGGTCAAAGTCCGGTTGGTGGCACGCCAGGCAGGCTCGATCGGTGCCCTGGTACAGCCCCTCCGCATGGCAGGCCGCGCAGGTGGCTTGAGCATGCGCGGAGACCAGGGGAAACTGGGTGGCCGAGTGATCGAACCGCCCGCCCGCCCACGAGCTGCCCGAGTGACAGTCGGTGCAGCGCTGGGTGAACCCCGCCCTGACGTGGTCCGGATCCGTGGCAGCCCGGAACTCCGGCAGGTGGCAACCCTGGCACTCTGTCGGACGATTGACCCAGGTCAGGCCGCCCTGCGGCGCCGGCGTGTGACAGGTCTCGCAGTCTACCGCGGCATGCGGGCCCTCGAGAGGGAACCGGGTCTGCTGATGCGCCCGGAACATCGCGGCCTGGTCGATGAACGCCCGGGTGGTGTGGCATCGCGCGCAGGCCGAGCCCAGTTCCCCGCGGTGGACGTCCCGATGACACGCCGCGCACTCCGCCGGCGTTCCGGCGCCGAAGTCGAGGGATTTGTGGCATGAGGCACACGGGGCCGTCACGTGCGCGCCATCGAGCACCAGGCCGAATGCCTCGTGCCTGAACGTCGCGCTGATCCGGGCAGGCTTCCACCCATCGGGCCCGTGGCAGGTGGCGCACGGCAGGTCGAGCTTGCCGTGCGGGCTGCCGCTGCCGCTCTGCGCCCATGCCGGCGCCACAGCCATAGCGGACAGCGCGAACGCCGCAGCGAGCCTGGTCAGGTGGCGAATCATCGCGGCGCTCCGGGACGAGGCAGACGGATCCCAGCGGCGTGGCAGGCCTCGCACTTGACCGGGGTGCCCCGATACCGGACCGGTTGCCCGGCAGCCGGCGCCTGGTGGCACTGACCGCAGGCGACCTTGGCGTGGGCCCCGTCCAGGACGAACGACGCCCGGGCGTGATCGAACCCTGGCGCCGGCCGGAAAGCACTCTCTCCGTGGCAGGCCGCACATTCCCGCGGCGCGAACTGCGCCCCGTGGGGGTCCGCGTGGCACGCGGCACAGGTGCGGCCCTTGCTCGCCAGGTTCGGGGCGGCCGCCGGGGCCGCAGCGGCGAGTGCGGGACCGCCGGACCCGGCGCGCAGTCCCTCGTGACAATCGGCGCAGGGCACCGCGAGGTGGGCCCCGGTGAGGACGAAGCCCCGGCGATCGTGCTCCGCCGGGGACATGGCCGCCGGGCGCCAGGCGCGCGCGTCATGGCAGGGGGCGCAGGCTGAGCCATAGCGCGCCTGGTGAACATCCTGGTGACACGAGGTGCAGTCGGCCTTCCCGACCATGAAGCGGATGCCGGCCTGGCCATCGGAGGCGGCCCGTGCCAGCGCGGGCAAGTCGCGACGCGCCAGCCCGTGGCAGGCGGCACACGCAACCGTGGCGTGACGCCCGGCGAGCGGGAGCCCGCTCGCCGCATGATCCGCCACCGCATACGCGGACCGTTGCCAATCATCCACGCCGTGGCACTTTACGCAGTCGCCAAGCACGTCGGGGCCCGGCCGCTGGGTGCCGTGCACCTCCGCATGGCACTCGGTGCAGCGCCCGGCCCGATGGCGCTCGGGGCCGAACGGAGAGGGCTTGAAGCCGGTCACGTCGTGACAGGATTCGCAGCGGGTGGCCGCCGGCCTCGTGGCCCACGCGGGCTCGTGCTTCGGACGGTGGCAATCGCGGCACGTCCCGTAGGCCAGGGTGGCCCGCGAGGCGCCGCGCGGGTGACAGGAGGCGCACCGGACCGTGGCGTGACGGCCCCCCAGCGGGTAGCGGGTGCGGGTATGATCGAACCGGCCGGCGGCGGGCCGCTCGAGGAAGCCGGTGGTGACATGGCACTCCGCACACCGGGGCCCCAGCCGTCCCTGATGCGGGTCCTTGTGGCAGGCGGAGCACTCGGCGAAGCGGAGTGCGGGAAGCGCCGGGTCAAGGAGACTCGGCCCGGCCTTCATGCCGGCCGGTCTCGGGGCGTGGCACTGCTCGCACTTCACCGTGGCATGCCGGCCGGTGAGGGGATACTCGGAGCGGTCATGGTCCAACCGCGGCGCCGGCGCCCACGC
>Ga0316622_100001229_pt1 | contig 16391 bp, 17 predicted proteins | sample OWC_Aug_OW2_C1_D_FD_207646 | JGI IMG/M metagenome (GOLD analysis project Ga0316622, IMG submission 207646) | Wetland soil microbial communities from Old Woman Creek delta, Ohio, United States - OWC_Aug_OW2_C1_D5_C | ecosystem: Environmental > Terrestrial > Soil > Wetlands | place: USA: Ohio... | reverse complement strand
CACGCATATGACCACCAAGGTGGGCGAGAACCTCCTTGAGGGCGACGAGTTCCTTGGCCACGGTTACGACAACCCCGGATTCGCCGAAAGCTTGACGGAGGTGCGCGGCCACGTCCTCGTTGACAACGTCGACCCGGCTTGGCCGGCAGCCGGCAAGTTTCCGATCGAGGCCAAATTCCAGGAGCGCCTCAAGGAGCAAGGCGGGATCGTTCGCGCCAGTTTCCGTGTTCATCTTTTGGTTGACAAGGCCGGTCCGGAGGCTGACCCAGAACGCTCCCCAGGGGCGATAGGGCTTTCCCTCCGGTCCCTTCTCGACCCAGGCGGGCATTCGGACGATGCCACCCTGCCAGACCTCGGAAGGATTCCGGGGGAGTCGCGCAAAACGGGTGAGCATGTCGGGGGAGATAGGGCTCATGGCGAGTCCTTACACGCCTAAAGGAGCTGCGGAAATAAGATAATGTGGGCGATCCGTTTCTTCACTGAATGAGAAACCGATTGGGGACGGCACCGTTGGCAACACACGGTCCCCTGACGAGGGAATGGTATAGGCGGGAGGTTGGCGCGCATGAGAGGGCCAGGCTCTGGCTGCTATTTCAATGGAAGATTGGCCTGAGCCGCGTCCGATAAAACTGATATCCCATCGTCGGCTCCAACCATCTCACCAAGGATCTGGTTACGTCGCTCTGCATCCCACGGTTCTTCGAAACGGAACTTGGCGCCTTGAAGGTACTGGGATTCCAAATCGCAACAGATCCAATATCTACCCATGTTCTCCGCGACTTCACCGGTTGTGCACGAACCTGCGAACGGGTCAAAGATCAGTGCGTCGTCACAGCACAAAAGACGCACAAAAAACGCAGGTAGCTGCGGAGGGAATCTGGCCGGATGTGGCTTGACGCCCTCGGACTTGCAGCGCGCCAGATAGTGGCCTGTTGCATCATTGTTGCCCATCGACAGCAGATTGCCTGGAATGCTTCCTCCTCGATCGGTAAACTTGGCAGTAATCACGTGACCGCTGGGCCTCACGGTGGCGCGATACCCTCTCTGAAGCAGTCGCCGCATATCAGCGCTATATGGCTGCAGGACGGCCTGATTATTGGCCCGAGGGTACGGTGTCTTTGATAACCACCAAACGCATTCCACGGAGTCCTTAACGCGAATCTTTCTAACATTTACCCACTCTGCAGGAACCGGAAGCTTTGCAGGGTTGTACCAATAGAATTCTTGGGCGAGAAAGAAGCCTATTTCCTTTACAAGTCGTAAAGCAATTTCGAAGTGACAAAGGGATCTTGTTGGCTGGCCGGGCGTCCAGCTTCCACCTACGTTCAAGACAAACGAACCATCGTCCTTTAGTACCCGGCGGATCTCCGAGGCGAAGCTGAGCAACCAGTCGACGTATTTGTCCTGGTTTACATTGCCGTATTCTTTCTTGAAGTGCAGCGCATAGGGCGGTGACGTGAGCACTAGGTCGATCGTGTCATCTGGGAGCCTGCGTAGCAATTCCTGGGCATCAGCCTGATAAGCCGCGCCCCTCGCCGTTTGAAAGGACACGGACAGGCCGGACAGCAGATTTGAGGGGTGAAACCGCTTCATAGGTCTGTGAAAGCCTCAAAAATCGTCCCTCGCCAATCCCCGTGTGGCTGGCGAGGAACCTCTTGCATAATCTTAAGGAAGCCGGACGCTCCGTCACGGGGTTGTAAGTGCCGGGCCGCGATGTGAACGAAAGACCAATCTCCCGTGCGATTGAACAGGCATGCCGAAAGAATGTCGAACTGGTCTGTTCGATAGGCGCGCGTGTTTGTCCCGTCCTTGGAATTTCGAGTCTTCTGAAGTTCCACTCTGATCGATTCCTTGCTCTTCCGTTTAGAGTCCGGACTGCGAACGTTCTTACACTCGATGACGACCTGGCGGTCATTCCATTTCACGATGAAATCGGGCCTTCCGTCTTCATCCACCCATTCGATGTTCTGGATTTCACCGTGCTTCTTGAGCCTTTCAAGCTCGCGGTAGAGCATCAATTCTGCCAATTTTCCCTTCACGTCAACCTGTGCCCGAAATCCTCTACTGACCGCTTCAACGAGGTCTGTGGCCGCCACCTTCCAGTCTGTAAGGAGTCTTGGCTGATCGACCGCTAGGAGGTCGCCAATCGAAACTGAGAGCGCCGAAGCTACATCGTTTAGGACTTCAACCGTGACATTCTGCTCTCCGCGTTCAATCCTTCCAATATACGTAAAATGCCTTCCGCATCGTTCGGCAAGGTCCTCTTGGGACCATCCGCGGTTGGTGCGTAAGGTACGGACCCTCTGGCCGAGAAGCTGTATGAGAGTCTTTGTCTCCACGAGACAGAGGTTCTCATATATAGCACATTAATCTAGAGACTAAAAGTCGTATTTCTCGGCCGACGCGATCCGAGATTCCCTTCTCGAAAATATGCTTGACGCTCTCCTGATGATGGGTGGTCGCCCCGGGAGGTGAAAAGAATTCGCCTCGGCGGTGGGGCGGCGTCGTTCCTGAAATCGAAAAAGGGGGGGTCGGGTTGAATCGTACCCGCGCCAATCCAAAACCATCACCACGACCCGAAGACACGGATGCTAGCGCATTTCCCCGTGCCTTTGTCTCTTGGCAGTTAGTCTTGGCGCTTGAATGCGAGGCGTTGCGCCAGTGTCCCGATCTCTGCAGGGGTCTTGGCGATGTGGGCGCCGGCCTTCTCCAGGGCGGCCACCTTGCTTGCCACGCTGCCCATGCCGCGCTGGACGATCGCGCCCGCGTGGCCCATGCGCTTGCCCTCGGGGGTGTTGCGGCCGGCGATGTAGGCGATCACGGGCTTCTTGAAATCCCGCGCGATGTACTCGGCCGCCAGTTCCTCCTGGATGCCTCCCACCTCGCCCACGATGGTCACGAAATCCGTCGCCGGATCGGCGGCGAAGAATTTCAGGATGTCGGCGAGATCGGTCAGGACGACGGGGTCCGCCCCCATGCCGACGACGGTGCTGGGCGCCGTCCCGGCCTTGGCGAGGATGCCACCGACCTCGTACGCGAGGGTACCGCTGCGAGAGATCACGCCGGCTCGGCCGCCCACCTTGGGGAAGAGGTTGCCGGGGATGATACCCATCTTGGCCTCGCCCACGGTGAGGATGCCGGGCGTGGTGGGCCCCAAGAGCGTGGCGCCGACCTTCTTCGCCTCGGCCCGCATCTCCATGGTGTCATGGACGGGAATATGCTCGGTCACGACCACGACCAGCCTGATCCCCGCCTCCAGCGTCTCGAAGACGGTATCCTTCACCGCCCGGGCCGGCACGAAGAACACCGACGCCTCCGCGCCCGTGGCCTTCACGGCATCGGCGACGCCGTCGAAGACGGGCACGCCCTCGACGGCGGCCCCGCCGCGGCCAGGGGTCACGCCCGCCACGATGTTCGTGCCGTACGCAAGCATCCACTTCGTCTGGGCTTGGCCGATCTTTCCGGTGATGCCCTGGACGAGGACGCGCGTCTTCTTGTCGAGGAGGATGCTCATGAGTCACTCCGTACGCGGTTCGAGGTTCGGCGGTTCAAGGTCCGAGGTCCGAAGTCCAAGGTCCGAGGTCTGGGGACGCACATCGGACTTCGGACCTAGGATGTTGGACCGGCGCCGAGCGCGGCGCAGAGCGCCTCCACGGCCGCCTCGGTGGTGATATCGGTGACGATGATGACGCCGGCCTCGCGGAGCGTGGCCCACGTCTCCTCCTGACGGTTCCCCAGAGCCTTGGCGACAACGGGGAACTTTACGTTCTGCTCCTTGAGAACCCGCACGATACCCTTGGCCCCCTCGTGGATGGGGTTGATTCCCCCGTACAGGTTGATCAGGAGGCCGCGGAGAGCCGGTTTCCGGAGAACCAGGGCCGTCGTCTTGTACATCAACTCTTCGGTGATCCCACCGCCCGTCTCCAAGAAGTTGGCCGGCCTCAGGCGTTGCCCCACCACATCCATCGTGGCCATGCCCAGACCAGCCCCGCTGCTGATGATGGCGATGTCCCCGTCGAGGTCCACGTACGAGACCCCGATCCCCTTGGCCGCCCGCTCGATCGGGTGCTCGATCCGGGCCAAGGTGTCCTTGGGCATCTCGGGGTGGCGGAAGAGGGCCGAGTCGTCCACCTCCAGGACCGCGTCCACCGCCCAGAGGGTCTCGTCCGGGGTCACGACGAGGGGGTTCACCTCGGCGATGAGGGCGTCGCTCTTCCGGAACACCCGGTAAAGCGCAACCAGCACGTCGGCGATCTTGACCATCAGATCGCCCTGGAAGCCGGCCTCCCGGGCCAGGGCCCGCGCCTCGTGGCCGCGGAGCTCCGCGGGGGGGACTACCGTCTTCCGGAACAGGGCCTCGGGCCGCTCCTTGGCCACGGTCTCCACATCGATTCCGCCGGCAGTACCCAGGATGACCGTGATCGCCCCGGCGACCGCGTCCACGGTCACGCCCACGTACAATTCTCGGGCGATGGAGACCGCCTTCGCGACCATGACGGAATCGACGGCGAAGCCGCGGACCGTTTTGCCGAGGAGAGCCGCCGCCTTCTCGCGGACCTCAGTCTCGCTGTTCGCCAGCACGATTCCGCCGTGCTTGCCCCGCGATCCCACCAATACCTGGGCCTTGATCACAACGGGAAGTTCCACCTTGACGAGCGCCGCCACAGCCTCGTCCGGCGTTCGTGCCACGGCGAATGGGGTGACGGGGACGCCGGCTTGCCGGAACAGGCTCGCCGCCTCGTGCTCATGCAGTCGCATGGTTCACCGGCTCCTCGATGGGGGCCTTGCCGCCGATCTCGAGTCCCTTGCGGAAGGCCTTCAGGTTGAGGTCAATCGTCTTGGGAGGGACGTTCTCGCGGATGGCGGCTTCCATCCCGGCGATGCTCACGATGCCCGTCTTGGCCACCACGACGCCAAGCATCACGAGGTTGGCGACGATGGTTCGCCCCAGCTCCTGCGTCGCCAAGTTCGAGACGGGAAGAGCCACCCTGCGCACATCGGTGCGGTTCACGTCCTTCACGAGGTCGCTATCCGTGAAGAGGAGGGCGCCGGGCCGCACGTCCGGGCCGTACTTCTTCATGGCTTCCTCGGACATAGCCACCATGATATCGGGGTGGGTCACGCGTGGGTAAATGACGGGGTCGTCCGAGATGACCACCTCGGACCGGGCGCCGCCGCCCCGCGCCGCCGCCCCGTACGACTGGGTCTGGACAGCCCGTCGTCCGTCGGTGACGGCCGCTGCCGTGCCGATCAGCACCCCTGCCAGGACCACACCCTGCCCCCCGAACCCCGCGATCCGAATCTCCGTCCGTTTCACGTTGCTCCTCCGACTTCACGCAACCACAGATTTCACAGATGACGCAGACGATCCAGCAGATCCAAACCAAACGGGATCTTTCGGTCCTTGGGAATCGGTGCAATCTGCGTAATCTGCGGATTAATTCCCTCCGCCGCTGGCCATGGCTCGCGTGCGGACGGCGGCCATGGTCTCGATCAGCTCGGGCTTGGTGATGTCCACGAACTCGCCGACCACCATCTTGCCAGTGAGCGCTTCGGGGGCCATCGTCTTGGCTTTGGCCAGGCTCACCGAGTTCTGCTTGTAGTGCTCCATCATCTGCACCGAGTTGCCCATGCCGGTCTTGCGCCCGAACTCCACGGGGCACTGGGAGATGACCTCGACGAAGGCGAAGCCCTTTTTCTGGATCGCCTTTTTCATCGTCTTGACAATCTGGCGCGGATGGTAGGTTGTCCAGCGCGCGATGAAGGACGCGCCGGCCCCCTCCACCAGCTTGCAGATGTCGAAGGGATTCTCGGCGTTGCCGAACGGCGTCGTGACCGTCATGAGGCCGAGCGGCGTGGTGGGTGCGACCTGACCGCCGGTCATGCCGTAGATCCCGTTGTTCACGCAGACGACGGTCATGGCGATGTTCCGGCGCGCAGCGTGGATCAGGTGGTTCCCACCGATCGCAGTCAGGTCCCCGTCGCCGCTCACCACCATGACGTGCTTGTGCGGCAGGGCCGCCTTGATCCCCGTGGCAAAGGCAATGGGGCGTCCGTGCGTCGTATGCAGGACATCGGCGAAAAAGCTCGGGCTGGGAATCCAGGCGGAGCAGCCGATCCCCGAGACGAACACGAAATCGTCCATGGACAAGCCAAGCTCGTCGACCGCCTGGAGGATGGCCTGGGCAAGGATGCCGTTGCCGCAGCCCGGGCAATTGGCCGTGCTCTTCGCCGACGGCCGGATATACTTCGCCAGCGGATGGTCATAGACTGCCATGCTCATGCTCGCACCTCGCGCACTGCCTTCAAGACGTCCGCGATCTCGTGCATCTCGCCGAGGACGCGCGGTGGAAGGAAGCTGACAGGGGCGACGCCGGCCGCCGCGGCCTGGACATAGTGGAAGAGTTGACCGAGGTTGTTCTCCAGCACGATCAGGCGCTTCACCCGCTTCGCCACAGCCTGGATCTCCTTGTCGGCAAACGGCCAGAGCGTTCCGAGCTTCAGCCAGCCCAGCTTCAATCCTCCGGCCCGGCCCGCCTCCACGACGGCCTGGGCGCAGCGGAAGATGGAGCCGTAGCTCACCAAAACGATCTCGGCGCCGTCCGCGTCCTGCGCGACCCGAACGATCTCGTCCCGGTGGGCCTCGATCTTGCCATGCAGCTTCTTGATGAACACATCCAGGGCGGAGGCGTCGACCACGTTGCGCCGGCCGTACGCGTCGTGGCAGGAGGACGTCACGTGGGCCTTGTGCCCCAAGCCGAAGACGGGCATGGGGGCCACGTCCTCGTCCAAGAATCCGGGAAGGCTTTCCGTATCCACCCCCGTGGGGAAGAGCCTCCGATCGGTGACGGGAATCGCCTCCGGCTCGGGGATGAGCAACTCCTCCCGCATGTGGCCCAGGAAGGCGTCGGTCAGGACGAAGACCGGCGTCCGGAATCGTTCCGCGAGATTGAACGCCTCCACGGTGTAGTCGAAGCACTCCTGCACCGACGAAGGCGCGAGGGCGATGATCTGGTAGTCGCCGTGGGAGCCGCGCCGGACCTGGATCACGTCTCCTTGGAGCTCTACGGTGGGGATGCCGGTGGTCGGTCCCCCCCGCATCACGTTGACGATGACGCACGGCGTCTCGGTGCCGACGGCGAACCCGATGTTCTCCAGCATTAGGCTAACACCGGGGCCCGAGGTCGCGGTCAACGTCTTCATCCCGCCCCAGGAGGCCCCGATGATGGCAGCCATGGAACCAATCTCGTCTTCCATCTGCAGGAAGGTGCCGCCGACGGCCGGAAGCCGCTCGGCCAATCGCTCGGCGACCTCGGTCGCCGGGGTGATGGGATACCCTGCCGCGAAGCGGCAGCCGGCTGCCAGCGCCCCTTCGGCGCAGGCAAAGTTCCCCATCATGAAATGCCGTCCGGTCAGAACTGCACGCTCGGTCATGTGACATTCCCTCGCGAATGACCAATGTCCAATGACCAACTTCTCGTAGCGCTACACCAATTGGTCATTGGGATTTGGTCATTGGTCATTTGACTGCGATGCGGCGGCTGCGGCCTCCGGCATCTCATCCAGCCGCACCACGATCGCCATGTCGGGGCAGTAGATCATGCAGTTCCCGCAATTGGTGCATGCGGTCACCTTGTCGACCTGAGGCGGGCGGATGCCCCGGGCCGTCAAGCGTTCGGCGATCTTGAACACGTCCTTCGGGCACAGGGCGAGGCAGATGCCACAGCCATCGGCGCCCTTGCACAGTTTGTCGTTGATCGAAATGATGACCGGCTGTGTCGCCATCGGTTTTCCTTCTCTCCTCATCCCGCAGACTGCGTTCCGCGCACTATCAAAATGGTCGTATGCGGCCAGTGTCGTCAAAGGACAGGGGTTGCGCCCCCCGCACAATCGTCAGACCGAGCCTTCGAGCTTCGGGCAGCAGCGCCGCGGAGATTTCCAGCTCCTCCAGGTGCAGGGTGTCCTTGATGCGGACGAAGCAAATCTCGTCCAGGGGCGTGTCGCCCACGGCGACTTCCACGGCCTCGCGGTCGGATTCCAGGATCACGGGCAGCCGGCCGGCCGACCAGAGGCGAGTTGTGAGCACGTTGGTGTAGGTCGATTTGTAGTCAATAGAGTCCACCAGGCGCCGTGTCGTGAGGTCGGCGAGGCCGATGCCGTTGGCGTTTCCGTGCGTCTCGGGCGTGAGGCCCAGGACGGCGATGGTCGAGACGACAGGCGTCCCCATGGTCATCTTGCCGCCCACGCGACCGCCGATCCCGATGATGTTGGTGTCCATGCCGGTGCCGCTGATGTTCTTGCCCATCTCGTCCACCACGAGGACGTCCAGCGGATCGAACGGAACGCGGGGGAGCACCTGCCAGCACCGCTTCAACAGGGCTACATCGGTCGCCTCGAAGCGCTCTCGCGGGACCACGTGGATCTCCATCGTTTCATCCAGGGAGTTCTCCAGGACCGCCACGCCCGCCAGGATCGGAGCCTTGTCCAGGATCACCCGTGCGGTCTCGACCAGGAATGGCTGGGTGCCGATCTTGTGGATCTGCTGAGCGCCTCGGTGTTTTCCCAGGCCGACTGCCAGGATCTTGCACAGGCCACTCTCGACATCGCCACGGAAGATCGTGTGGAGCTTCACGCGATTGACCGCAATCACGCCGTCCGATTGCAGGGCGTCCTTGGAGAAGTACACGGGATGGCCCGAGGGAGTGCGGCCGATCTCCTCCACCTGCACCGAGGAGATCACCGGGCAACCCATGGTACCCTCGGAGATCCCGAGGTCGGCCAGAAGGTTCTTCTGCCCCTCGTCCGTCGCACCGCCGTGGCTCCCCATGGCCGGCACGATGAACGGCTGAGCGCCCACGGCTTTCATTGTGTCCACCGCCGCCCGCGTCATCCGGCCCAGGTTCTGAATGCCACGGCTGCCTGCAGTGATGGCGATGCGGGCACCGGGCTTGATCTTTCGCTCGAGCCCGAGGTTCTTGAGTCCGGCCGCCACGGCGCCGGAGGCGTCATCCAGGCGCGTACTCTCGAAGGTCTGCTTCACGCGGGTCAGTGTCGGCAGGGGCATTCCTCGGCCCTCCTTCTCTGCGGGAAAATCCAACCGGTGAACCATACGGCAGATCGAGAAAAAACGACAGTTCCAACTGCTCGCTTGGCTATATTATCGGACAACCGCGGGGTTGGCAGCGGAGATGCTGAGGACGATCAAGAACTCAACAGATTCCGCAACTAGGCCGATCTTCAATGGGATCTGTGCTCGCAGGCGTCGGGATCCTCTGCGTAATCCGCAGACCACTGCGGCGTTCGAGTTTGCCAGACGTTCGGTCGAACAGTCAAATCATGATTCGGGCTGGCCTCGTTCCGCACCATGTTGGATAGTGTTTCCGATTCGTAGCGCATTCGCGCTGACTTGTGACGAAGGGGGTTGAGGCATGGATCTGGACGCTCTGAAAGAAGCGGTCATCAACGGCGATGCGAAGGGGTGCACTGTACTGACCGAGGTGGCGATCCAGGCGGGCCACTCGCCACAGAAGGTCCTCACGGAGGCGCTGGTCCCGGCGATGCAGGTCGTGGGCGACAAGTTCCGCTGCAACGAGGTCTACGTGCCTGACGTTCTGGTGGCTGCGCGGGCCATGAAGAAATCGCTGGGGCTCTTGAAGCCCCTCCTCACGCAGACGGGGGCGAAGCCCGTCGGGACGGCGGTGATCGGCACGGTCAAGGGCGACCTCCACGACATCGGCAAGAACCTCGTCGGGATGATGCTGGAGGGTGCAGGTTTCGAGGTGGTCGACCTCGGCGCCGATGTCGCGCCGGAGAAGTTCGTGCAGGTTGCCAAAGACACCAAGGCGCAGATCGTCGGCATTTCGACGCTGCTCACGACGACCATGCTCGGGATGAAGGATGTCCTTCGTGCCCTGGAGAGGGCGGACTTGCGAACGAAGGTCAAGGTCATGGTGGGCGGCGCCCCCGTCACCCAGAGCTTCGCCGACGAAATCGGAGCCGATGGGTACGGCGAAAGCGCGGCAGACGCCGTGGACAAGGCGAAGGAACTCCTGGGGATCAAGTAGGGATTGGTTTGACGGTTCGGCAGTTCGAGGGTTCGCCGGTTCATCTGTGCGGAGAACCGCCGAACCCGTTTCGAGGGGAGGGGGCCATGACCCATCGAGAGCGGGTGCTGACCTCGCTGAAGCGCCAGCAGCCCGACCGGGTGCCCGTGGACCTCGGCGGGACATTGGCCAGCACGCTCAACGTCCACACCTACCGCCGCCTGATGACGCACCTGGGGTTCGGGGACGACCCGCCCGTCGCGTTCCTTTCCCGCCGCTCGAACAGCGTCCTTCCGGACGAGCGGTTGCTGCATCGCCTCGACGTGGACTGCCGCGCCGTTATCCTGGGGAACCCGGATCTCCGCCCGGAGCGGGAACTGCCGGACGGTTCGCTCACCGACGAGTGGCAGATCGTCTGGAAACACGTCGGCGAAGGGCAGCATTTCATCAACGCCGGCGGGCCATTCTCAGGAAAGGAGCCCGATCCGGCCCTCCTGGAAGCCTTCACGTGGCCAAACCCGATTGACCCCGGCCGCTTCCGCACGCTGCGCAGCCAGGCCCAGACGCTCCGGGCCGCCTCGGACGCGGCCATCATCCTCGTCCTGGGCGTGGGGGCAGTCCATCAGATGCAGTTCATGCGGGGGTACGCGGCGGCGCTGGAGGATCTCGTCGCGGCGCCGGATTTCGTGCAGGCGTTTCTGGATCGGTACGCGGATTTCTGGACGTGCATGACCGAACGCGCCCTCGAGGTCGTTGGCGACCTGGCAGATCTCGCCATGTTCGGGGACGACCTGGGCACCCAGCAAGGGCCGGTGATGAGCCCGGCGCTCTACCGTCGGCTGATCAAGCCTTCGCATGCCCGCATGGTACAGGCGGTCAAGAAGTTCAACAAGCCGGTGCTCCTGCATAGCTGCGGTTCGGTGGCCGCCTTCATCCCGGATCTGATCGAGATCGGGGTTGATGCATTGCATCCGGTCCAGGTTTCGGCCAAGAGCATGGACACGGCGCAATTGAAGAAAGAATTCGGACGGGACATCACGTTCTGGGGTGGCATTGACACCCATCGCGTGCTGCCGCGCGGGACGCCGGGGGATGTGCGCGAGGAAGTCCGGAAACGGATCGCGGACCTGGCGCCGGGCGGCGGCTACGTCCTGGGTGCGGTTCACAATATCCAGGCGGAGGTGCCGGTAGAAAACGTGCTGGCGATGCTGGACGCGGCGCGGGAATTTGGACGCTATTGACCATCGGCCATCGACATCCAGTCATTTGGGCTCCCCACTGAATGCTGATCGCTGACTGCTGAGGGCCATGGCACGACATCTAGTCGCCTGCGAAGTCTTCCGGGATGAGTTCGAGGCCGTTTCACCGCCTGACCTCGCTTGCACCTACCTTCCGCAGGGGCTCCATCGCACGCCGGGGAAGATGCCGGCCGCGATTCAGGAGGTCGTGGACGCGTTGCCGACCACGACCGACCTGGTGATCCTCGGGTATGGCCTGTGCAGTAACGGGGTCGTAGGCGTCCGCTCCCGCACCATCCCCATCGTCATGCCCAAGGTCCACGACTGCATCGCGGTTCTGCTCGGGTCGGTCCAGCGGTACGAGGCCGAGATGGACGCCTGCGCGGGTACGTACTACATCACGCCGGGCTGGGTGAAGTACGGAAACACGTCGTTCTCCGCCTACAAGAACGAGTACTTGCCCAAGTATGGCGAGGAGGACGCGCGGTACATCGTGGAAGAGTGCCTCAAGCACTATACGCGAGTTGCCTTCATCGCCCATGGGGTCGGGGACATCGATCTGGGGCGGAACCACGCCAGGGAGTTCGCCGAGACGTTTGGCAAGCGGTACGAGGAGATCCCCGGTGACCTCGCGTATCTCCGGCGGCTCGTCTCCGGCCCGTGGGACAACGGCGACTTTCTCACGATCGCTCCGGGAGCCGTCATCGAACAGGCTCCGTTCCTTGGCCTTCACTCCATCAGCCTACCGTGAGCGTGGGGACGCACATGCCGCAGCACGACCTGCTGCAGGGTCTGCGCCTTCTGGAGTCCGGCGACTGGGACGGCGCTCATGCCATCGCGCAGGCCGACACGAGCGCCGTGGGCTCATGGTTGCATGGCATCGTCCACTTGGTCGAACCTGATGAGGGCAACGCGAGGTACTGGTACCAGCGTGCCGGCCGCCCCTTCCCTGGAATGAACGCTGCTGCGTCGGAAAAAGCGGCCCTCCGTGCTGCGCTGAGCGCCCCCCAGTAGACCGCAACCCCCGCGCTGTGGCCCGCCTTTTCAGCCAGAAGGCCGCATAGGCGGCGCCTCGTCTCGCCAAAAAAACACGCGGCCGGGGCGGGCCCGCCCCGACCGCGCATGGGTTCCAGGACGTCTTCCTGCGCTATTTCACGCGGCCACGAAGACGTAGCTGTTCCCATCCTTGGCGATCTTGCCTGCCGCCGGGAACGGGAAGTGATAGCCCGTCACCATCGCCTTGTCGGCGACGGCCCGGTCGAGCAGTTTGCGGCGCGTCGCCTCGGCCGTGGCCGCATCTTGATCGAAGGCCGCCTGCCAACCCGGATTCCTCACGAACAGGGCAGGAATGTTGGTCACGTCGCCCAGGACGATGAGTTGATCGCTTCCCGAGCTTACATGGAAGGATGTGTGGCCGGGGGTGTGGCCCGGAGAATCAACCGACCGGATGCCCGCCACGATCTCCTTGTCCCCTTCGAATGGCTGGACCTTGTCCTTCATCAATGGGAACATTTCCTGCGCCCGCTTGGCCAGCGGGCGGCGTCCTTCCGGAAGCCTTTCGATCGCCGGGTCCATCCAGAACTTGTACTCGGCGGCCCCCACATGGATGACGGCATTCGGAAAGACCACCTTGTTCTCCGGCGCTTTTGTCATCAGCCCAAAGATGTGGTCCGCATGAAAGTGCGAGATCAAGATGTGGTTCACCGAGCCCGGGTCCACGCCGGCGGCCGCCAGATGCTTCATGAACAATCCAGCCTTCGGGCCGCCTGTCTGCCCTCCGGTGGCGGTGTCGATCAGCACAATCTGCCCACCGACCTTCACCAGGTTCGGCGTGAACGGGATGGGCACGAAGTCCGTCGGCAATCCCGCGGCGGCCAGTGCCGCTTTGGTCTCGTCGACCGAAGCGTTCTTGATGAAGGCCGGATCGTGCGCCTTTTCCCACATCCCGTCATACAGCGCCGTGACCTCGATGCTGCCAACGTTATAGCGGTGGAACCCCCGTTCGGTCGCCGTCTGCGCGTGCGCAGTGCCGAGAAAAGACAGCCGGCCGCCGAGTCCGAATGCGGCTGCCGTTGCCGCAGCTGAAAAGATTACCTCGCGACGGGTCATCTGATTCATTCCGCTACTCCTTCCTGTTTCCGGGGAACCCCCCCTGTTGTGTGCCATGACGCCTGTCCGCAGATGGGAACGGGGTGCGTTGGAGGATGGGGCGCCTCCTGATGCTCTCCATGGGCAGGCGTGGTATCCGGTGTCTTGACGGTCATCAGTTTACATGCTTAACACAGAGAGGACAATAATGGTTGCATTTAAAATAAAATACGCCAGCGCCATCCGTATTCGGTCGCCTGTTGCTCTGTAAGTAATTGTAAAAAAGGGACAAATAGATGTGAATGGTCAACTAGCGTCGCGATGTCAGGGGACGGTTAGGCGAACAAGCGGCGCGCCAACCGCCCTCCTTGAGAACTGCTGGCGATCGAGCGAGAGGCGCCTGTGTACTTCTTCTTGGGGAATCAGAGCTTGAGAAAGCTTGGCAGCCAGAGCGTGGCGGCCGGAACGTAGGTGACGATCAGAAGCGCCGCAATCATGGCCACATAGAAAGGCCAGAGTTCTTTCGACACTTCCTCGATCGTAACTTTTCCGATGGCGCAACCGACGAACAGCGACGGGCCGACCGGTGGGGTGATCAAGCCGATCCCGGCGTTGACCAGCATGATCAGCCCGAAGTGTACCGGATCTACGCCGTATTTCACCACCAGGGGGAGCAGGATCGGCGTGCAGATCAGGATCATCGGGGCCATGTCCATGAAGGTGCCGAGCACGAGGAGCAGGATGTTCAGCATGCAGAGCATGACATACTTGTTCTGCGTGATCCCGAGGACAAAAGCACTCATCTTGGCGGGCACCTGCATCAGTGCCATCATGTACCCGAAGGCGGCCGAAAAGCCGATCAGAATCATCACCATGGCGACGGTCTTCACCATCGCGTGCAGCAGGCGCGGCAGGTCGCGCCATTTGTAGTCCCGGTAGATGAACGTCGTGACGATGAATGCGTACACGCACGCCACCGCGGCCGATTCGGTCGCGGTGAAAATGCCAGACAGAATCCCGCCCAGGATGATGACGACGGTGCCCAAGCCCCAGAACGCGTCCAGGGCGATCTTTGCCGCCTGGCGCAAGGTGACCGGCTCGTCCCGCGGGTAGCCGCGGCGATAAGACATGTAGAGGCACAACGCGATCAGGCAAAAGCCGAATATGAGTCCCGGGATCACGCCCCCGATGAACAAGTGCGCAATCGAGACGCTTCCGCCTGTGGGGAGCGAATAGATCACTATGTTGTGGAACTCACTGGACCGATTCGCCAGGCGTGCGTCGTTCGATCTTTCCCGCACGCACCAGGACGGACCCGGCGATGACTCCGCCGGCGCCGACGGCCTGCAGTAGAGTGGGTACTTCGCCGAGGGTCGGCCAGGCGATCAACAAGGCCACGACCGGCGTGAAGTTCGTGTAGACGGCTGTGCGGGTGCTGCCGATCCGGCGGATGCAGTAGTACCAGAGGAGGTATGCTGTGGCGATGGCGAATGCTCCGCTATACAGTACCGCGAGCCATGCGATGGGCCGGACGCCGGCCCAGTCTTGTCCCCGCAACGCCGGAAGCGATACGATCACGAGCCCCACGGTCCCCACCCACATGGTCGCGGCGGTTACGGGCACGGCGCCGTAGCGGTGCACCAGGGGAACCGAGCCGACGGTGTACGCGGACCATGCCGCCGCGCCCACGAGGACGGCGAGGTCACCCGTCAGCGTGCCGGCGCCGAAGCTAACATTGCGTGCGCCTCCTAGCACCACGAGCACGATCCCCAGCACCGACAGCCCGACCCCGACCCACGCGCTCGGGCCGCCCCGCTCCTGGCGGGAGATCCGCGAGAACAGTGCCGTGAAGATGGGCGCGGTGGCCAACATCAAGCTGGCGTTGCCGGCCAAGGTCCAGCTGATGCCGTAGATGAAGAGCGCCTGGTAGGCTGTCGTGCCGACCAGTCCCAGCCCAATCAGCGCCGGCCAGTGAGACCGGGTGATCCGCACGCGGTCACCGCCGACCTTGAGGAACACCCACAGTACGCCTGAGGCGAGGAGGAAGCGCAGGGTCGTGAAGGCAAGGGGGGACACGTCGCGCAAGGCCAGCTTGACCAGAGAGAAATTTGCGCCCCAGAAGACGACGAGCGCGACGAGCGCCAGGTGGATGAGGTTGCGAGGTGAGTCCGGGTGAGAGTGTGTCACGGGCTCGGTATGCTTCCGCGATGCGCTCGCGAGAATGTCCGCGGTGCGCCGTTCCGGACCGCGCGCGGCCGTCACCCGGCTCCATTCCAACGAGCGTGTCGAGGTGCGTTGTGCGCGACGGGAGAATCGCTTGGCGGGGCGCGCGTGTCAAGCGCAAAGCGTCCGTTGAGGGGTTACAAATAGTCGCGAATGCGGGCTTGGAAGCTTTGGGAGTCTGTGGTAACGTCACACGGCCGTGCGTCCTCTACGATGTCCGGTGCTTGCGCCCGCAGCCGTCTCGGACGATGTCCGGAAAGGAGAGTCTATGCGCATCGAACAGGAGTTGCAAAAGATGGGATTCACGCTGCCCACGCCGAAGCCGATGGCCGCCTACATCCCTGCGGTCAGGGTCGGAAACCTGGTGTGGACGGCGGGGCAAGGCCCGAACGTGGACGGGAAGGCCCTGTTCATCGGAAAGCTCGGCCGTGAAGTGACCGAGGAGCAAGGCTACAAGGCGGCGCAGATCTGCATCGTTAACTGCCTGGCCTGCGTGAAGAGTCTCATCGGCGACCTCGACAAGATCGAGCGCATCGTGAAACTCCTCGGCTTCGTGGCGTCCGTAGACGGCTTCGGGCGGCAGCCCTGGGTCATGAACGGCGCCTCCGAGTTGCTGGAGAAGCTCTTCGGAGAGCGCGGAAAACACGCCCGCTCCGCCATCGGGACGAATCAGCTCCCTCTGGACATCCCGGTGGAAGTCGAGATGATCGTCCAGGTGAAAGACTGAACACGTGCGCAGAGGCGCGGAGGCGAGAGGGCGCAGGGGCGGGGCGGGGATGTCCGGCTCTGCGCCTCTTCT
>Ga0316622_100001228_pt1 | contig 16404 bp, 2 predicted proteins | sample OWC_Aug_OW2_C1_D_FD_207646 | JGI IMG/M metagenome (GOLD analysis project Ga0316622, IMG submission 207646) | Wetland soil microbial communities from Old Woman Creek delta, Ohio, United States - OWC_Aug_OW2_C1_D5_C | ecosystem: Environmental > Terrestrial > Soil > Wetlands | place: USA: Ohio... | reverse complement strand
ACCTTGTGCGTCTGCGGCACGACGCGGACGTCGCCAACGTGGCGGCGAACCAGCACAAAGAGATCGGCCAGGCGCCGCGGACTGACACAAGGACGGCCAACCGCATCGACGATCGGCTGCACAAAGACCGGTGCGGCCGGCGCGCCGGCGGCTACCAGGGACGCGGCTCGTTCCACGTCCTCGTCCGCGCTCGCGTCGTCGACCAGGACCTTCACGTACAGGTCCTTCCCCCGCGCATGTTCGAGAAACAGGGCGTGTTCGTCCCAGAATGGACGTTCGCCGGTGTTCGACGGCAGCTTGATGTCCATGCTGACGATATCGACCCACGGCAGGACGTCCGGCAGTCGCCGCGCCAGCACCCCGGCCGTTTCAAGTAGCACCGGCACCTCGAATTTCCCCCGCTGCAGCAGCTCCCTGAGGAACTCGGACTGGACCAGCGGTTCGCCACCCGTCACGGCGACGGCATCGATGCATCGGTCGGCGGCCAGGATCGCCTGTACCAGCACCGCAGCCTCGGGGGCCGAAACCGGATTGACGTGTCGTTCCGAGGTGTTGGCGTCCCGAACAACGACGAACCCCGGCGTCCGCTCCAGGCTGTCCGGTGTGTCGCAGTATCGGCACCTGAGGTTACACCCGGCGAGGCGCACAAAGAGGTGCCGACGGCCGAGGTGGGCGCCTTCGCCTTGAAACGACACGAAGATTTCGGACAAGTAGCCCCGCTTCACCCCGGTGCTTGTAGCGCGAAGGTGTCAGGGCACCAAGGGACCCGAACCTGGCCGGCCGACCAGTTCGGAGCGCGGCGCGCGCGCTACGGGCCCTGGATGAAGACCGTACCGGGCTGCCCAGTCCCGTAGTAACCAAGGCCTCCGCCCGAGGCGAGGTGATCCAACGGGAAGTCGACCGCGTCGCTGTACAGCACAGCCACCCGACCGCCGCCACCGCCCGTGGTACTACCCTGGCCGCCGCCGTTGGCATGAATGAAGCCGATGCCAGTGAGATCGCCGACCTGCAGGTACACGCCACCGCCGGACCCGGCCCCGGCGGCCGACCCCGCGCTGTCATTGGCGTCGGCTGCGATCGTCCCCTCGACGGTGAGGTTCTCGGCCACGACCGCCACACGACCGCCGCCGTCGCCACCGTGGAAGCCAGCCCAGGCACCACCGCCGCTACCGAGTTCGAGCGGCGCCGCCGCGCTGCCATAAGTCGGGTTGGGACTGTTCAACCCCGAGCCGCCGTAGTGTCCACCAAGTCCGCCGTAGCTTCCGCCGTTGCCAGCTTTGGATCCGGCCACGTTGCCGAGCGTCGCGCCCGACTCGCCGAAGTCGGAGTGGTTGCCGCCCGCGTATCCCCGCCCGCTGACATCGATCGCACTACCTGCCCCGACGAGGACGGCCCCGGCACGGATCTGCAGGCCCGGCTCGTGTCCACGGCTGTGGGTGAGCGTCGTGTCGCCCGCCAGTTGCAGCGTGCCGGTGACCTCGATGCCGTCGTCGGCGAGCGCGCGGACACCGTTCCGCAGGATCACGGAGTCGAAGGTCATGCCGCCCGGAATCGTCGTCGTGTCGGGCGGTGCGACCCCTCCGAACCCGTCGACGATCAGGTCACCGGCAGCCTGAGACGCTGCCTGCAGGAACACGGTGCCGTGCCCGCCGTTGCCGTAGTACCCGGTGCCACCGCGCGCCTCCAGGTTGTCGGCGGCCACGTCCACGGCCGTCTGGTAATGGACGGCAATGCGTCCGCCGCCGCCGGCCGTGCGGCCACCCACACCACCACCATTGGCACGGATGACGCCACCGCCCGTGAGCGTACCAACCTGCAGGTTGATGCTTCCGCCGGAACCGTCGCCAGACGCAGACCCAGAACTAAGGCCACCGTCGGCGGTGATCGTCCCGTCTACGACGAGCGTGCCCGCAACGATGGCGACGCGCCCACCACCGTCACCGCCGGCGCCGGCCCACGCACCACCGCCGCTGCCGAGTTCTGCGGGACTGGTCAGGTCGCCGTATATCGGGTTCGGAGTATTGGTGCCCGAGCCGCCATAATGCCCGCCCAAGCCCCCGTAGCTTCCACCGTTGCCCTTGCCCGATCCTGCCACGTTGCCGAGCGTCGCGCCCGACTCGCCGAAACCGGAGTGGTTGCCGCCCGGATACCCGCGCCCGGTGACGTCGATGGCACTGCCGGTCTCGACCACCACGGCGGGCGCCGTGATCTGTAGGCCGAACTCATTGGCGCGGCTGTGCGTCAACGTCGAGTTGCCCGCGAGCCGCAACGTGTCGGTAACCGTGATACCACTGTCAGCAACTGCATGAACGCCGTTACGCAGTTCGACGCGCTCGAAGGTCAGACCGCCGGGGATCGTGGTCGTGTCGCCGGGCTGCACGTACCCGAAGCCGTCGATGACGAGATCGCCGAATCCCTGTGCGGCACCTTTCACGAAGACAGTACCGTGCCCGCCATTACCGTAATAGCCGCTGCCGCCGTGCGCCTGGAGGTGGTCCACCGGCAGCGTCATCTGCGATGCGTAGCGCACGGCGATGCGCCCACCACCGCCACCGGTATGGCTGCCGTTGCCACCGCCGTTGGCACGCACGACGCCTGTCCCCGTCAGAGAGGCAACCTGCAAATTCACCGACCCGCCAGAGCCATCGCCCGAGGCGGAGCCGCTGCTAACCGCGCCGTCAGCGACGATCACGCCATCGAGTACCACCACGTCGGCCGCGACGCGCACACGCCCGCCGCCGTCACCACCAGCGCCGCTCCACGCGCCGCCACCACTGCCGAGTTCCACCGGATCGGTCAGGCTCCCGTACAGCGGGTTGGGCTGGTCGCTGCCGGAGCCGGGGTAGTGGCCCCCGAGCCCGCCGTAACTTCCACCATTGCCGTGCAGTGACCCGGCCGCGTTGCCGAGCGTTCGAGCGACCTCGCCGAGTCCGGACCGATTGCCGCCGAGGTACCCGCGTCCGGTCACATCGATGCGGCTGGTCGCGTCGATCGCCAGCGTGCTCACCGTCAGATCGAGTTCGGCCTCGTACGCAGTCGTCGTCTCCGGGTGCGTGAGCAGGCCGAACTCGGCGAGTTGCAGGGTGTCACTGACCTCCAGTCGATCACCGACCTCGAGGTGGCCGCCGCCGCGGAACACGAGATTGTCGAAGCGGTAGAGCCCGGCATAGCGCGCGCCTGCCACGGCCACGTCGGCAAACATGGTCCCGTGCTCGTTCGGGGTCACTACCGCGATCGTACCGGTCGTGTTCGCGGCAATCGCGAACGTCTCGGCCTGCGTGACGTCCGGATTCAAGCGGCCGCCGACCAGGGCACCGGCGGTGATGGCGACGCCGCCGTCAACGGTGAGCGTATCCGCAGAGACCGCCTGGGCGAGCCCCGGGCCGACGAGTGGCAGCGGCGTGCCGGTGGGCGAGGTGCCGCCGGACATGCCGTCATCGACGAACAGGTCGCCGTCGCTTTGCCCGGCGAGTTTGATGAATACCGTGCCGGCGCTGCCCGGTTGGTTGTCGTAGTAGCCGCGTCCACGCCACGCCGTGACGTTGCGCAGGGCACCGAGATCGGCGGTGGCATCGACATAGTCGGCGTACACCGCCACACGACCGCCGCCACCACCGGTGTGGCTACCGTTACCGCCGCCGTTGGCTGTGATGAAGCCGGTACCGGCGAGGCGCGATGTCGTGATCCACACCGAGCCGCCCGAGCCGTCACCCGATGCCGAGCCGGCGCTGACGCCACCATCGGCGCGGAGGGTTCCGTTGACGACCACCGCCTCGCTGGCGACGAGGCGCACATAGCCACCGCCGTTGCCGCCATCGCCCGACCACCCGCCGCCGCCACTGCCGAGCTTGTCGGGGTGCCACAAGTCACCGTAGGTCGGGTTGGTCGAATCGGCGCCGGCGCCACTGTAGTGCCCGCCCCAGCCACCGTGGCTGCCACCGTTGCCGTGCGTCGCCCCGGGCTGGTTGCCGACCGTCGCACCGCGTTCGCCGAAGCCGGCGCGGTTGCCGCCGAGGTAGCCGCGGCCACTGACGTCTATGGCACTGCCGGCGTCGACCACCACGCGCGCCGCGGTGATTTGCAGCCCCGCCTCGCTCCCGGTCGGATGCGTGAGCACCGAGTTCCCGGTCACGCGCAGCGTACCACTGAGTTCCACGGCACCGGTCAGCACGACGCGCGCGCCATTCTGCAGCGTGATGGCGTCGAAGTGCTGACCGGGCGGCAGGGTGACGTCCGTGAACGGCGCGCCGGGGCCCGCCCCGTTCAGGATCAACTCGCCGTCCGCCTCGCTCTCTTGCTTGAAGAACACCGTACCGTTGGCACCGTTGCCGAAGTACCCCATTCCGCCGTTGGCCGTCACGCGCTCGCGGCTGAACGTGAACAGGTCAAGGTAGCGGACCGCGACGCGCCCGCCACCACCGCCGGTGTGCGAGCCGTTGCCGCCGCCGTTCGCCGTCAGCGTCCCGTGCCCGGAGAGGGTGCGCGCCACCACGTCCAGGGCCCCCCCGGATCCGTCGCCGGAGGCCGACCCGGCACTGACACCGCCGTCAGCTCGCACCGCGCCGTCGACGACGAGGTTGATCGCCGCGAGTACCACGCGCCCGCCGCCGTCCCCGCCGTTCCCCGCCCACGCGCCGCCGCCGCTGCCGAGTTCGGCCGGGTTGGTCAGGCTGCCGTACACCGGATTCGGCTGATCGGCGCCCGACCCGCTGTAGTGGCCGCCGAGGCCGCCGTAGCTGCCGCCGTTCCCGTGCGGCGATCCCGGTAGGTTGCCGAGTGTCGCCCCCACTTCGCCGAAGCCGGACCGGTTGCCGCCGAGGTAGCCGCGGCCGGTGACGTCCAGTCGGCTGCTCACGTCGACGGTGACCGTCCACGCCTCGAGATCCAGGCCGTACTCGTCGGTCGTGGTGGTCTCCCGGTGCGTCAGGACCGCACCGTTGAGCAACTCCACGTTCCGGAAGCGGTGCGGGCCGACCAGCGTCAGTGTCGCGCCGCGGACGCGCAGGTTCCGGTCGTCCAACGTCGCCCCAACGATTTCGGCGTCCGTAACGATCTCCACGACCTCCGCGCCGGCGGCGAACGTTGCCGTGGCCCCGGGATCGCCGACAATCACGCCGCTGTCCTGCGGCGCCGGTTCGCGGTTGCCCGCCACGTCGACACCGACGGTGAAGAACTCATAGACCCCATCACCACCCATACGAGTCGCATCGAAGACGATCGTGCCGATCGCCCCGATCTGCGGCAGGAACTCGCCATTCGGGTTTCCCGCGGCAGCGTTCGTGTAGCGGTTGAAGGTGCCGATGCCGTTGCGGCGGAAGTACAATTCGACGTGGTCGAGGTCGTCGAACCCGGACAGCACCTCGTACGTCACCACCGTGCTCGCCGCGGTGCCGGGCGCCGCCACCGCCGTCACGACGGTCTCGGGTGGCGTGATGTCGGCGTCGGTCACCTCGATCGGCACCGGCACAGAGGCACCCTCGTTGCCGGCGGCGTCGCGCGCAAAGGCGCGCAATGTCACATCGGGCGACGTGAGGCCGAACGGGATCGGGATCTCGAACGTCGCACTCGCCGCCGTGGTCGGCGGCGCGATCGTCTGGCTCGGGGACGCGCTGAACGCCCCGGACACCTCGAGACGGATGCGGCTCACGCCAACAGCATCGGCAGCCGGCACCTGCACGGTCACCGTGTCGCCGAAGTTGTACGGCGTGTGCGGCGCCGGGGCCTGGATGGTCACGGTGGGCGCCGTCCTGTCGACAACCGTGAGCGTGCGCGTCGCCGCCGCCGAGAACTGCCCCGCGGTGTCCTCGGCACGCACGCTGATCGTAATCGTCCCGCCCACCGGCGCCGTCGCGGACACCGAGAACCCGACCGTCACGGTGGGGGCGTTCGCCGGCGGTGTGATCTGGCGGATTTCGGAGAAGGTGGTTGCACCGGTGACCGCCAGCTCGACACGCGCCACGCCGCCGCCGACGTCGCTCGCCTGGACAACGACACTCACCACGTCGCCACGTTCTACTGGCGTCGCGTCGGCCGGGCTGACGATGGACACCGTCGGGGCTTCGTCCTGACCGGTGTCCACGGTCGCCGGCACGATGACCGGTGCCACGCCAGTAATCGATACCGACACCTGCGTCGACCCATCGGTCACCGCGCGCACCACGCCGGCCGCGTTAACCGTGGCAACGGCCGGGTCGCCGGTGCCGAAGGCGAGGCCGCCGATGACCGGCTGCGCGCTCCCGTCACTGAAGTGCGCCGTGACTGCCAGTGTCGCGGTCTGACCGACGAACGTGAACAGCAGTGCCGACGGCTCGACCGAGATCGAGACGAGCGTCACGATGGACACCGTGACACTCGCCTGCGCCTGCTTGTCGCCGACCTGCACCGCAATCGTCGCGGCTCCACTCGCCAGCGCAACGACCCGGCCCGACGCACTCACCACGGCAGCACTCGGGTTGCTCGAGGAGAAGCTGCCGCCCGACGTGAGGTTCGCGGTAGAGCCGTCTGCGTAGAACCCGGTCACCGTCAGATCCCGATAGGCGTTCGGCGCGGTCAAAGTGAAGGCCGCGGGGGTCACCTCGATGTGGTCGAGCGCCGGCGGCGCCGGGACCGTCACCTGCACCGGCGTGCTCGGCTCCTGCGACTGCGTGAAGTCGTACGCTACCGCGCGGATCGTGTCGCCGGCGGCGGCATCGATCGTCGCCGCGAACGTGCCACCGCCGTTGGCCGACACGCCGACCATCAGGCCGCTGGCCAGGTTGGTGATGTCAATGCGCGCTCCCGCCACGCTCGTCCCCTGCACGCTGACGTGCCCATTGACCGGCGCTGTGAGCGGCGCCAGCACCGGTGGTGGCGGCGGCGGACCGGTCGGCAGCGGCACGACGGCGAAGTCGAGGATCGACGCCGCGTCGGCCGGGTCGTTCGACACCCCCAGCAGATTCGTCGCCACGATGATGACCTGGTGCGGCCCTTCACCGAGGTTGGTTGTGTCGATCGTGAACGGCTGCGTCCCGACGGCGATCGGCGCGCCGCCCGGCGCATCGAGGTAGAAGCGCACCGACTCGAGGCCGACCGGATCCGTCGCGCTGCCCGCCACCGGGAACGTCGAACCAACCACGTACTGCGCCCCGTCGACGGCGCTGCCGAAAGTCACCACCGGCAGGCTGGCGTTCGTGGCAAGCGTGAAGCTCAGCGTGTCCTCGCCGGTCTGCCCGAGGCCATCGATGGCCACGGCCCGCACGCTGTGGTCGCCGAGCGCCAGTGTCAGCGTCGGCAACGACGTCTGGAACGGCGGCAGGGTCAGTGTGCGGAACGGCTCCGCCGCGCCGTCGACGAAGAAATGGACGGTTTTCACGGTGCCGGACACGGCGACCGGCGTGAGGTTCACGGAAATGCCCTGGAGGACCGGCTGCAGCGGGTCATCCGGCAGGACGATCAACGGCGGCGTCACGCTCGGGGCCATGATCACGGCGATCGTCGCATCCTGCGCGTTGCCGGGTCCGTCGTATGCCGTCGCCTTGAACTGGTAAGTGTGCCCGGCCATGAGCATCGCCGAGTCGACCGAGAAGATGACCGGGCCGGCGAGCACGTCGACCTGGCTCTTCTGATCGATCAGTTCGAACGCGGCGTCGAGCACGTCGACGTCCTTGCGGCGCAACTCGATGCGCGCCACGCCCGTGCCCTGATCGGCGGCGTACGCGTTGATGCGCACGACCTGGCCGGGCAGCACCTGCGTCGGATCCACCGGTGGCTCGATTGACAGGGTCAGGGTCGGCGGCATCTGGTCGTCGGTCGGGCTCGTGGTGGTGAACTGGCTCGTCCACGGCGCGAACAGCGCGTTCCCCTGCAGGTCGCGAATGTCCTGCGTCAGGAACACCGAGAAGTGCGTGTTGCCCGCCAGGCGGTTGGTGATGCCGTCGTTCACCTGCCAGATCGCAACCGTTTTCTCGTTGATCGTCTCGAAGCGCAGCTGGCCGGGCACCACCGCGCCGGCACCATCGTGCACCCGGAAGCTGCCGTTCACGCCGGTGGTGATGGTGGTCAGGTTCATCGTCTCGCTGAAGAACGCGGTGACCGGCGAGTCGATGCCGATGCCGAGCGCGTTCGCCGGCGGCAAGACGTTCACCGTCGGGATGCCGTCGGGCGCAGCGGAGGCGGGCGGATAGCGCCCGACAATGCAGCCGATGGCGCCGACGTACACCTGCAGCGCGATGTTCTGGTCGGCAACGCCCATGCACGAGCTGATCACGCCCGTGCGCAGCGGGTTAATGGTGAAAGTCTGGCTCGCGCGCTGGCCGGGGAAGATGTGCCCCAGGTTGCGAACCGCCGAACCGACAATCGGCTCGCAGAGCGGCAGACCCATGTCATCGACGCTGCAATTGACGAGTTCGCCGTCGGCGCCGACGTCGAGCTCGAGGCTGGCGTACAGCGCCGGCGTCTCGCCGGTGTTGAGGATGTCCACCGTCAGCTCGTAAGGCACGTCGGTGACCACCGCCGGCGGATGTTTGACCTGGACCTGGAAGCTGGGTGGCCCCTTCACCTCCACCGTGGTTTGGGCGCTGCCGTTGAACGGAACCGGGGTGTCCTCGGGAATGCCCGGTCCGGTGACGGAGCCGCCGAACTCCACTTTCACGGGGCGCACGCCGATTTCGTCGCCGCGGATGATGAACTCGCGTTCCAGCTGGCCCGGCTGGTCGCCGCTGCCGGGCAGGATGTTACCGAAAGTGACGAGGCCGTCGGCCGGCAGCGTCGACGACAGACCACCCTGCGGAAACGAAATCTGCGCCTGCACGTCGCTGAGCGTGAAGATGCCGGAGGCGTTCATCAGCAAGAGGCGCACGCTGAAGAACTCTTTCAGGGTCTTGATGCGCCCTTCGATGATGAGCACGCCGGGCACGGGCGGAATCGGGACCTCGGGGGGCCCGGCGACGAATTCCTGGAAGACGATGATGTCGATCGGCCGGGGCCGCGGTTTACCACCGCCGCCGTTCCCGTCCTCGCGCGGCAGGCGATAGATCTCGTAGCCCGTCTCCTCCTTTTCCTTCGGCATGGCGATCGGCACGGAGATCGGTACCACCTCCTGGCCGATGGTGAGCACGATGTCGAACTTCGAGACGTTGAAGTTCTCGGGGTTGTCGAGAGCGATCACACCTTCGTTGACGAGCTGCTGCACTTCCTGGACGGACAGCGGCTGCGCGGTGATTTTCGACACCACCACCGATTCGAGGGAGAGTTGCGTGATGGAGACGTCGCGGCTGACCTTCTGGCCGTCGTCGTCGGTGGCGGTGACGGTGAAGACGTTGACGCTGTTGCGGCGCAGCGGGACGTTGGGAAAGGCGAAGCGGCCGGTGGCGTCGGGGCTGATGGGGCCGAGTTGCGCGGGGCCGGAGAGCGTCAGGTGCGTACCGGCGTCAGCGCGGCCCGGCGTGGCGAGACTCGCGCAAACGACCGCGACCAGCAGGCTGACTATGTGCACCCGGCGCGCCATCGTCGCTCACCTACGGCTGGAAGTTCTCCAAGATCGTCACGCCGCGGTCGGCGAGCACGATCGTACGCTCCACCCACTTGTCGCCCATGGTTCCCGGATCGGTCACCTGCATGCGTAACCGCAACTGCCGCAGCGCCAGGTCCTCGAACGTGGGCACGGCGATGAACGAGCGCCCGTCAGCCAGCACCTGTACGTCCTCTTCCTTCAGGAAACGCTTGATCTTCATGTCCTTCACCGGCGTGGCGAGACGGCCCACGACCGGCAGCGGCCGCATGTCGAGGCCGGTATAGGTCGAGATGAACAGCGCCTCGCCCCGGTGTGTCGAGGATCCCTGCTCGACCTCGATGTCCCCCGGCCGGTCCAGCCCGCGCGCGACCACATATGCCTGCTGCTGCAGCGTTTGCATGTCGGTAATCGGCCCACCCCAGATGAGGTTGCGGAGACGATCCCAGGTCATGACCCACACCACGCCCCGGGCGAAATCGGCAAAATAGAACTTGCCGGCAAGGTCGAACGCCAACCCGGACCAACGGGCGAGCGGCAACTCGATCACGCGCCGGAGCTGCGGCTCTCCGTTAAACGGGTCCGTGTAGATCGCGAAGATCACCTCTTCGTCGGAGAGCAGCATGACGCTGTAGCGACTGCGAATCGGGACCCCGGAAGTGACGTCGGGCCCGAGTTCCATGTCAGACGGACCCGTGAAGACGAACTCGTCGCTCTGGAGGTAGGGTTGACCAACGATGCGTTGCCGATTGCCGCTCTCCTCGCTGAACGTGCCCGGCCGTGAGTCGGTCAGCGACACGGGCACCTGCAGGATGCGCCGGAAGCCGTCCATCACGTCGATGTCGGCCACGAACAGGTCTTGCGCTTGCACCGTGCCACCCTGCTCGCCGGGGGCCTCGAACGGTGGCCCGGCGAGCATGGCGACCGGGAAGGCCGGACGCCCCATCTGGAGCATCAGGCTGTAGTAGTTGATGGTGCCCACGAACTCCCGGCTGAACGATAACGGCTTGAGTTCGCTGCCGGGCTCTCGGGTGCCCCCTCGGATTGGCGTGAAGCGGAACAGCCGGCCACTGTACGGGCCATTGCTGTTGCGGTTGTCGGCGTAGACACGACCCTTGAGATCGGTGGTGAGAAACGCGGGTGGGAAGCCCGCCTCCGTGCGCGTGATTTCCTCTTCATTCACCGGGTACTGGCGCTCGAGGTAGCCGCCCTTGCGGTTCTCCGGATCGGTGGTGCCCCGCAGGACGCCGCTCGCCTCCGCCTGATCGGGGTGCGGCACGATACTGGCCGGGAACTCCTCGCTCGGGAGGGGCACGCCGCTGTGCTCGAACTTGACGCAGTCGCTGGGCTCGCTGCCCATCGTCTGGATGCTGGAGAGGAACTCGCCGACGATGCCGACAGGCACCACCACCGCGCCCATCACGTCGAGTGCCGCTCCCGCCCCGACATACGGTGGGGCCTCGAGGTCCGGCGTCGGTCCCACGCCGAGCTCCCGCCGCAGCATCCGCTCCCGCCGCCGCAGCCTGACGTATTCTTCCTGGAGCCCAACCTTTTCCTGCTGGATCGCTTGATTCCGTATCGCCGTGTCGCTCTCCAGCTGATTCAGGGCGTCCTTCCGCTGGAGGAAGTCCTGCGAAAAGAACTCTTTGGCGCGGGTCCGCACCTCGGTATCGGCCGTACCATACTCGATCAGGAACCTCTTGTATTTGCCCTCCTCGACCGAGAGCTGCGCATCGATGTCGGCCAGCGCCGCGGTCTTCCCATCCGGCCCCCCATGGACCACCACGCTCACTAACTTCGTCTCGGTTGTTCCGCCGCGCTCGCTCGTATAGCTGTCGGTGATCGTGCTGTATTTCTTGAACAGGATCTTGCTCTGCCCGGGCGGGACGTCGGTCGCTTCGACCTCGTTCCGGAACGCGGTCAGGTCCTTCACCCCATTGTTCGTGTAGGCGAAGCTCGCGTGGATGACTTTCGTGTTGGCGCGTTGGTAGTTCTTAAGCTGGACGATTTCTTCCGGGGTGGGGTCGCTGCCGACCTGGCTGCGAAACCAATCCTTGCCCGCCTGAGTATCCCAGAATTCGGGCTCTACGGAGGACGTGGCGTTGATCCCCAGTCGCACCTTTTTCTCGACCCGCAGCTCCTCGGCGGCCTTCAGCTCCCTGAAGTCGTACCGTTCCTTGAGCTGCAAATTGAAGATGCGGTCTTCTTCGTCCACCAGGTCCTTGACCGGGCCTTTGAGCAACCGGTCCACATCGCGCTTGGCATATTGCCACCGCTCCTGGGTCTGCGCGTGGATGCCCTGGCGTTCCTGGTCAACCGTGTACGCGTACACACCGGCCTTCAGGCCAACCGGTGGGCGGACGAAGGGGCGCAGCGCCTCCTCGTCATTGTCGCGCCCGAGCGCTTCCGCCACCGGATTGGTTTGTACGGGCGTGCGCGTAAACTCGTCATCGTCGAGGTAGCCGTCGTGGTTGGTGTCGAGCTGATCGAACGCCACACCGAGCGCGATCGCGTCACCCACGAACAGCCCCTGCTTGCGGAACTCCTCGCGCGTGAGGCGGTGGTCATCGTCTGTGTCGTAGTGGCTGGCGCCCTCGATCAGGCTCTTGTTGGCGTTGTGGATGTATTGAAAGGCGACGACGCGGAAGTGATTGGCACCCGGCAGGAGCTTGGCGCGCGGAATGATGAATTGCAGTTTGCCGAGCGGCGGGTCCTGTTGGTTCGTCGGGTCGCTCATCACCAGCTGGGCGGGGACGTCCATCCACTGCGCCTCACTCATCGTGGTGTCGACGCAGTTCGGGAACCGATAGAGCTGATAGGTGTAGCCAATCTCCTCCGTCTTGATGCCGGATGGCCCGCTGCCACTCCGGGTCTGTCGCTCGGACTCGCTGCGCTCGATCGTGATCACCAGATTGCCTGCCGTGTCGAGCTGCGCCTGGTCGACCAGCGACTGTTGGGGCTCGTAACTCGAAACCGCCAGGGCCAGGAACCACGTCAGCACGATCTTGTAGAACGCGATGTCCAAGAAACCCGCGAACGACATCGCCGCGGCGATTCCCAGGCCGGCGACCGCGCCGGCAATGCCGCCGCTGGAGCCGACGAGCCAGCCGATCAGCATGTTCACGGCGAACGTGACATGGAAGATGGCATTCGCCCCCGTCAGCGCTTCCTTCAACACTCCGCCTTTTGAGGCGCGCCAGAGGTTCGTGAAGCTCTTGCGCGCCATGAGATCACCGATCTCCTGCGGCGCGGTCTTGTCGGACGGAACCACCACCTGGGCGTACGCCGGCGCGGCGACGCCGAGGTCGCCGGGACGCAGGGCCGAGTTGGCGCCTTCCCCCGGACGGCGAGCCGCCACGGTGGGCAGAGAGCGTGCGGCAGTGCCGCCAGTCGGCGCCGGGCGGGTCGATCGCCAATCCACTCCGTACGCGTCGAGAATCTGCTGTGCCGAACGATCCAGCCCCACCAGGTTATCGAGCAGGAAGCTCGCCACCAGCAGGAACCCCTGGAAGCGATTGATGCGCGTGTCCGGCGTGAGAATCGGTGGGCTGGCGGACAGCGTGGTCCCCTCGTTGAACAGCACGATCGCCATGCTCCAGCGCGGGTCTGCAGGATTGGCCCACGCCTGATTGACGGCGTCCTGGAGCGTGGTGAGAACGCTTTGCACACTGATCGGCGTCGGGAAGTTGAACCCCTCCTGCAGGGCCCAGACGAAGTCCTTGAGTGTGTGCACGTCGCCGCCCGCGAGTGCCTGCGCGTGCCGCTGCACACCCAACGGTGTGAGGCTGAAGTCGCCCACGCCGGCGATCTTCGGATTGAGTTGATTGCCGGCCTCGTCGAGGACGCCAACCTCGTCTCCACCCACCGCGACGAGCGTGTCGGCGATCAGCATCTTCGCCTGCTCGACCGTCAGCCCGCCGCCCTTACTGGTGACCCCACGGTCGATCACGCTGGCCACCGTCGCCGCCCGCGGCAGACTGCCGCCGGGACTCGCCGGGCGCGCCAGGGCATTCACACCGATCGGCTCGCCGAACGTGATCGTGTCATTGGCCCCGACCGCCAGGTCGATCTTCTTCACTTCGTAGTTCGGCAGGGTAATGAGCACGGTGGCGGACCCCGGGGCCACCCCGTCGAGCGTGAAGTGTCCCTGGGCGTCGGTCTGCACGGACCGCGTCGTGCCGTTGTTTCCCACCCGTGCATTGGCGAGCGGCTGTTGCGTGAACGGGTCCAGCACCGTCCCGGCAATCACCGCCGTGCCAGGCTCGACAGTGAAGGCGACGATCGCGTACGCCTCGCTGCCGCCCTGGAGCACCCGCACGGTGCGCGGGCCCACCGCAGCCAACCGGTCCGCACGGATCGAGGCCCGCGCCAAGGTCGGCGACAGCACCTCGAAACTGTCCACCGTGATGCCGTCCCCGAACGTCACCGTGCTGCTACCGGTGGCGAACTGGGTGTTGAGGCCGGTGATGTCCACCACCACCGACCGCCCCTGGCGCACCGACGCCGGGCTCAACCCGGTGATCAGCACCGGCGCCGGCGGTGCCGGCGGCGGGCCGACCTGACCGCTCACCGACCCCGCAATCGTCTGCGTCGTGCGGAACGTCGGGTTGCTCAGCGGGTCCACCACCAGATCAATCGCTACGGCCGGCGGGAGCACGTCCACCACGTCGATCGTTGCAGTCGCGGTTGCTGTGGCCTCGCCGTCCGAGACCGCGAACGCCACGCTGTAGCTGCCCGCCTGTTCGAACGACGGCGTGAACGTGAGCTGGTGCGTGACCTGGTTGAAGTACGCATTCGGCAGGGTCAGCCCGGGCGCCGAATAGACGAGCGCATCGCCGTCCGCGTCCGTCGCCTCGACCGCGAGGGCGAGTTGCTCGCCCTCGTTCACCGTCGTCGTGCCCGGGGGAACGATCTCCGGGGCGTGGTTGTGCCGCGCGACGTTGATGACCACGACGTTCCCCGCATGCATCCCGGCGTAGTGTGCCTGGAACGCCATCGTGTGCACGCCTTGTTGGCCGGCGGCCGGCGTGAACGTGAACGTGGCGCCAGCGAGGGTCGCGTTGTCTGGCAGCGGATCTACGGAGAAACCGGCCTGATCATAGTTCGCCGCGAGGGACAGGGTCAGTGTGTCGCCGACGAACGCCTGGAAGGCCCCCGCCGGCGAGAACAGCTCGAGCGGGAGGTCGACCACCTTCACCACGTAGCTCTGCACGTCGGCGCCCGTGCCCGGATCGCGTGCACGGACGGCAACCGGATACTCGCCGGCCGATCCGGCGGTCCATACGACCAGGCCGCTCTGCGGATTGATCGCCATCCCCGCCGGTGGATCCGCCGCGAACTCGTACACAACCGGCTCACCCTCCGGCTCGAAGGCGTCCACGTCGTAGCGGTATTCTTCGCCGGCCCGCGCCGAGCGGACCGGATCCGTGGAGATGATCGGACTCAGGTTGAGCGCTTCGACGCTCAGCACGTAGGCCTGTGTGGTCTCGGCCCCCTGCGCGTCGCTGGCGCGCACCACCACTTCCTGGTTGCCCAGGTGTCCGAGGAGCGGGGTCCACGAAACTTCGCCGGTTTGTGGATCAATCGCCATCCCCGCCGGGGCCTGACCCAGGGCAAACGAGACCAGCCCACCCTCGGGATCGGAGGCGGTGACGCGGTACACGTACCCGAAATTCACGGTCGCCTGCGTGATCGGTTGCGAGGTGATCTCCGGCGCGCGATTCGTGCTGGCGATCGGCACCACACTTACCGTTGAAAACACCCGCCTGATAACCTTGTAGAGCGGCACAGAGACCCGCAGCCGCAACTGCCCGACGGCGGCTTCGGTCACCGTAAGGCGCAACGTGAAGACCTTATCCCCGGCGACTGTGTCACCGAGCGTGCCGTCGTCCCGCATGGTTCCCAGCGTCGCGACGAACGCCCCCGTCGCATCGAGGCGCTGGAGATAGACGCCGCTCGGGATCACGGCGGGGTCGGTGGGGCCGCTGACAATCTGGCTGGTCACCGTGATCTGCGTGGCTTGGCCCATCGGGACCACGGCGGGGGCGGTCACCGGCGCGCCCACCGTCACCGCAGCCAAAGCGGCCGCCGGACAGGCCACGCAGATCGCGAAAACGAGGTGAAGGGCGAAACCGGACCTGCGGGACCCCGGGTGCCGGCCGCTTGCCGTCGCGGGCCTCCTGCAAAACGATCGAGACGCTCGATCCATGGCGTCTGCTGTGCTCCCCAGCACCCACGCGGTGCAAGTGCCGAGCCAGGGAGACGGAGCCTCGGCTGCCTGGTTTGAGGAGCCGACACGAGCGGCTCGCTTCTCACGAATGAAAAGGAGTTTCCGAGACCGGGAAAGGGATTGCCAGGGGGATCTCTACAGCTGTGGTACCGCGCTACGCGGACGGCGGCGTGCGGTTTCGATTGTGGCTTGCCTTCCGCGGCTGGGAGGCGGACAAGTCCTTCACCGTCGTGCGGCTCTGCTGCCGTTGCTCATGTCCACCTCAGCCGATGTTGACGGCGGGGACACCGAAACCAGGTCAGGACCGCAGGCTGTTCTGATCCGCAAGTGCTGGGCCGCGCCGCCCGCCCGCACGGCCGTGAGCCGATCGCCGACAAGCCGTAGGAATTGTGGACTTCCAAAATCTGAGAGGATCCGGACCGCTGCCATTACAGCGGTGAGACCGCCGCCGACGCGACGAGCGGTCGACGCACCAGCCCTGCGCTGGACTCAGCGGCAGGGCGCCGGCACGAGGGCGAGTTTGATGTCCATCACGTTGGTGCCGGTCGGCCCGCAGCGCAGCAGGTCGCCGAGTTCCGCAAAGAACGCATACGAATCGTTGTTCGCCAGGCAGGCGCGCACGTCGAGACCGCGCTGGCGGGCCCGCTCGATTGTCGTCCCGTCGACGAAGGCCCCGGCGGCATCCGTC
>Ga0316622_100001227_pt1 | contig 16410 bp, 9 predicted proteins | sample OWC_Aug_OW2_C1_D_FD_207646 | JGI IMG/M metagenome (GOLD analysis project Ga0316622, IMG submission 207646) | Wetland soil microbial communities from Old Woman Creek delta, Ohio, United States - OWC_Aug_OW2_C1_D5_C | ecosystem: Environmental > Terrestrial > Soil > Wetlands | place: USA: Ohio... | reverse complement strand
GACCTCGGCGAGGGCATCGCCACCGCGCACTGGCCTGGACACCTCTGAACCGACCGACCAACCCGCCGCAACCGGAGCAGCGGACTCTGCTCGGCCTCCGGGTTGCCAAGCGCACCACCCCCGACTAGAGTCCCCCTCTCTCGCCACCGCAGGTGGGGGAGTTTGACCCGGCCACAGGTGGGGAAGTTTGGGGTGGCCATCGGGGAGTATTCAGTCATCCGTGCCCGGTGGCGGCTTCGCGTTCTTCAACGGCACCTCCATGGCCGCCCCCCATGTGGCCGACGCGATCGCCGTCATCCGCTCCGCCGCGGCCGCGGCGGCCGTCGACCAGATCCAGAGCGCCCTCGCCCTCACTGGCGCTCAGGTGCTCGACGGGCGCAACGGCATCACCAAGCGCCGCATCCGGGTCGACCAGGCCCTCGGCGCGATCAACGCACCCGGCGGAACCCTGACGGTCAGCCCGAGGGACGGGCTCGACGCCTCCGGACCCCAGGGCGGGCCCTTCACCCCTGCGAGCAGGGCCTACACGCTGACCAACACGGGCTCAGCGCCCATCAGCTTCGCGGTCAACGAGAACGTCCCCTGGCTGGAGGCCTCACCCACGGGCGGCACCCTCACCCCCGGCCAGGCCCGTCAGGTGATTGTGTCTGTGTCGGTGGGGGCAAACGGTCTGGCGCCGGACAATTACTTTGCCGCCGTGGAGATGGCCAACACCACCAACGGGGCCGGCGGAGTCACGGTGTCGGCGACCCTCACCGTGACCAACCCGGCCATCGCGAACGACAAGCTCGAGGACGCCATTGCCCTACCCCAGTCCGCCGGCTCCACCGCCGGCATCAACGTGGGTGCCACCAAGGAGCCGGACGAGCCCAACCACGCCGGCATCTCTGGAGGGAAATCGGTGTGGTGGCGCTGGACGGCGCCGACTGCGGGGCGGGTGCGCTTCAGCACCACGGGGAGCAGCTTCGACACCCTTCTGGCGGCTTACACGGGTTCCCGGGTGGATGCCCTAACGCCGGTCGCGTCCAACGATGACCAGGTCCCGGACTTTGTTCTCCAGAGCGCCATCGCCTTCGCCGTCCAGGGCGGCGTGACCTACCAGGTCGCCGTGGACGGCTACCGCGGGGCGTCGGGCAGCATCGCGCTCGATTGGGAGTTCGCGGCGGGCGAAGTCCCGGCGCCCGACCTGGCGGTGAGCCCAACCGGCGGTCTGGTCGCCAGCGGCCCGCAAGGGGGACCTTTCGTGCCGGGCAACAAGACCTACACACTCACCAACGTGAGCAGCGCCAGCACGAGCTACCAGGTGCGGGGCCTGCCCGGCTGGGTCACCGCCACCCCGGGCTCCGGGAGCCTGCCCCCGGCTCAGAGCGTCAATGTCGTCCTCAGCGTCAACCCCGCTGCCAACGGCCTCGCCGCCGGCCAGTACAACGCAGAGGCGCTGTTCAACGGCATCGCCCGCGCCCTCCAGCTCACGGTCACGGGCGGCGGGGTGCCCAATGACGCGTTCGCCAGCGCCACCGTGCTGAGCGCCCCCTCGGCATCGGTCATCGGCTCGAACGTCAACGCCACCAGGGAACCGGGGGAGCCGACCCACGCCGGCAACATCGGAGGGCGGTCGGTGTGGTGGCGCTGGACCGCTGGCGTGGACGGGACCGTAGACATCGACACCTTCGGCAGCGCCTTCGACACCACCCTGGGGGTGTACACCGGCACGAACGTCGCGGCGCTGGGAACGGTGGCCAGCAACGACGACGCGGGGGGAACGCTGCAGAGCGCGGTGCGCTTCCAGGCCGTAGCGGGCACCGCCTACCGTATCGCAGTCGACGGGTACGAAGGTCGCGATGGCTTCATTCGCCTGACGATACGCGGTGCCGCCGGGCTCGTCCGGACCCTGACGGTCGGTGTCACCGGCAGCGGCGCCGTGGCCAGCGCCCCCACGGGTATCAACTGTCCGGGCGACTGCTCGCAGTCCTATGCGGCCGGAACGCCCGTCACACTTTCAGTGACGGCCGCCACCGACTGGGAGTTCAGTCAGTGGAGCGGCGCCTGCGTCGGCGCCGCTCCCTGCGTGCTCGACATGGAGGTGGACCGCAGCGTCACGGCGCAGTTCGCGCCGGCTGACACCGATGGCGATGGGGTCGCCAACCTCCTCGACAACTGCCCGTTGGCGCCCAACCCCACCCAGGGAGACCTGGACCGTGATGGTCAGGGCGACGCCTGTGACTCCGACCGGGACGGGGACGGCATGCCCAACACCTACGAGGTAGCGAACGGATTGAACCCGGACAGTGCCGATGACGCTAACCGCGATGCAGACACCGACGGCCTGAGCAATCGACGGGAGTACGACACCGGCACCGACCCGCACAACCCCGACACGGACGGGGACCGCGCGCGCGACGGCTCCGACCCCGCCCCGCTCGATCGGCGAATCGGGCCCGCGGCGCTTCCGAACTGGGGTGCCTGGCGCTCCATATCTTCCCCGGTAGCGAGCCCCCCGGGGTCGGCGCAGGCGGCACCTCACGACGGCTGACAACCCAGAGAGCCGGGATGGGTGGACGAAGGGACGTGCTGTGGTGATCGGGGGTGTGGTGGCCGCCCTCCTCTACGCCGTGGCATTCGAGCGGTCGGACCCGGGCGGCACCAGGCAAGAGGTGTCCTTTGGAGCCCACACGCCCCGCCCGGGGGTCCCGATCGGCCCCCCCGCTATGCACCCGCCCGACCTTGCGGGCTGGCCGACGGGCGACGAAAAGCCCGCGCCAGAGGCCGGAGGCCGTTGGGAAGGGGAGGCGACCGATCCCGAATCGACGGCGGCCAACCCTCCCGAAGCGGCGGACCCCATTCAGGCGGGCACCCCGGTGGACGGAGGGCGCCAAGTCTACCTCAGGCGGTACCTGGACCCCGAGGATCCGGCACCCACCCCCGACGCGGCTGGACCCGTTGACCTCGCCTCCCATATTGACCCGGACCTGCCGCCTGAAGACGCTGGGGAGACCCCTGAATCTAGGCACGTCGGTCCGCCCTGGAGCCGCCCCTCCCGGGCGCGATCGAGGGCGATCCGTAGTCATCCATCACAACCCGGGCCTTCGCTTACCTGGCGTCTGGCCAGGATAACCGAGGCCCCGGACCCAAGCGCTCGCTGTGCTGCCGCCCTACCTCTTGGGCGGAATCCAGATTCGCTGCATTGGCATACTGGGTGAGTATCTCGGAGCAATATACAAAGAGATCGAGGCGCGGCCCCGCTATATCATTGAACGCAAGATCAACGCCTAGGCGTTCCAGACCTCCGGACGGATGGGCCAGCGCAGCCTCTCTCGCCTGCCTGCCAAGGCTCCGGGCACATCCTGCACGGTGACCGTTGAGATGTGCGTACCCTGTCTATCCTGTACTCGAGCCAATACTCAACCACAGTTCCCATTCGTCCCCAGTGCGCGTGGTGGACGCAACGAATGATCGCGTATGCTCTAGCTACTTTCGCGAGTATTCCCCTCGTGGTGCTGTTCTATGACGGTCTTGGCGGGCTTTCTGTCCTCCCGCGTGTCCTTGTCACTGCCTGCTGCGTAGGCATTCTTCTCTCAGCCATCGTCGTGACACTTGCGCACGTGAAGCAGTTGCGGAAACCAGGTCGCTATTCCGTGGTTGCGGCTGCCGGGGCCGCAATCGGCGCCACATACATAAGCGGTGACTTCGCTCTTTCTGTTGGCGGTGTTAGCCTCATCTATTCCGACGGGTCACGCTGGGACAATGCAAGTCCAGCATGGATTCAGTGCTACGGACGAACTGTGCAAGGTCACGTGCTCCATCCGCCGTTCGACTCTACGCGGGTTGCCGAATCGCTTCTCGCAAAGTTTCCAGCCATGCCCTCAACAGTCAAAGTATGGATTGCAAAGCCAGAGCATGCTTTGCTGTCACCTGATGGGACGCCTACGCCAAGTGACGGGATCACTCTGGAAATCCGCGCATTGGATGAGAGCGGACGGATCGAAGCGGTCAAGGTCGCGAACGTGTCGCAAGCGGAGTTTATGGGCCGTCGATGGATTGCGAAACGCATCACTGCTCCCACGGGAATCGCGGAGCTTTCGGTCACGGTTACCAAGGGCCCAGAGGGAAGTACGACATTCTACGATTCAACCATCGTCGCGCTGCAGGCCCGAGGACCGCGAGCCGACCTGTTCGCAATTGGAAACGCATTGTTGGCGGGCCTGGCCGTCGCCATGACCGCGGTTGCCGGGATTGGGTGGCTTCAATCGCACCGGAGCGGCGTCGCCTTCGGTGGAAGCTACAAGCTCAAAGAGATTGGGCACTACACCCTGGGCTTGGCTATGTTCGCGGCAGTTGTCCTTGCCGTTGTCTATTGGTCGGAAAGCCAGACATCGTTCGTATACTACTGGGACTTCCGCAATTACTGGTCACGAACGGAGTACCTCTATGAGCGGATGGCATCGGGTAGCTGGAGTGAGGCCGCTCATGACATTGTGAGAAGCGTATGGACCGATTATTCCATGCTGCCCGCGGTCGCCCCTGCACTGCTGAGCCTGATCGTCGGTTATCCAGGCCGCCTCGTATATTCTTTGGCCGTGGCACTCTTGTATGTTGTGCCGGCGTTCCTGATGGTGGGTTACCTTGCCCAGCGGTTACTCGGAGACGAGCCGGTGCGCGGGTCTCGTCGGGGGTACTGGCTGGCCGTCTCCGCGTTGGCACCGTTGTTCGGGCTTCCTGTTTATCTTGGCGTCGCGCTGAGCCAGATGCCAGACATTGGCGGTGTGGTGGTGTTCGTCGGGGGGATTCTTCTGGTCTGGAGGCTGGCAGAAGTGGTCGCCATGTCTGGAGCGGGTGTGCGGGTCTGGCCTCCCGACGGGGCGGTTGTCAGGACCAGTCTCGCGGTGGGGCTCGTGCTCTGTGCGATGTTTCTCTTTCGGCGCTGGTATGTCTTTGCTGCTGCTGGTGCTGGCGTCGGGGGAGCGCTTCTCATTGGATACGACATCTGGCGACGAAGGGATGAGCGGCAGCTGATCCTGGGGAGGGCCGTCATCGCAGCCGTGGTTGTCGGGGCTACTGTGCTTTCGCTTCTGGCATGGGTGATGTTCGAGTGGGCGCGGGACCTCGAGGGGCACCGCTACAGTAGCCTGTACTCGTCGTATGCTCGGCCCCTTGACGCAGTAGCCAAGTCGTTTGTATCGACCTTCGGCGTCGGGGTGCTGAGTGTGGCGCTTAGCTTTTATGTCATGGGCAGGTCCTTGAGGCTCGATGGGCGTCTGCTGTTTGTTGTCGTGACCGCATCGATTGTGAGCGCCGCCTTGTTTCTGCAGGTCCAGGGTCCGAGCGTGCAGCACTACTACTTGCTCATGCCTCTTCTCGGTGCGGGGCTCGCAGGTATTGCGCGGGCGCTGACGGCGAGAGGTGGGGCGATTGGGGGTCTTGCCTTTGGTTCCGGTCTGGCGCTGCTCGGGGTGATGGTGACGGAGAGCGCTGGCGCAGGGGGGTGGTTTAGGGTCATTGTCCCAGGCTTCGAGTCGTGGTTGCCAAAGCAACAGGCAGGGGCGGCCGAGCTCAAGCGTATGGGGGAATGGCTGTTGTCGCCAGACAACCGGGCCCGGAGGTTCTGTGTGCTCGCGTCGAGCGTCAGGGTCAATCAGTCGCTGGTGTCGGAGTTGTGGCAGATCGATCCTGCTGTTCACAAGAGGGCGCTTGCGGACCGGATGGTGGTGCTCGGTGACGTGGATAGCCGGGATGGAGCGCCGTGGGTGTCACTGAGGCAGTGCGAGCTTGTGCTGGTCGGCTGGCCACCCCAGACGCACCTACCGCCAGGGGAGCAATACTCGGTTGTGCTGCCGGCGGTGGATCTTGTTGGGAGGGCCGGTATCGGCGTCGCTTTCGAGAAGTTGCCCGAAACGTTTGTCATGGAGGAGGTGCGTATTCTTGTCTTTCGGCGCATTCGCGAGCTCACGGAGGAAGAATATCAAGGTCTCGTGGAACGCTTTCACCGGCTGCGGTCTGGGTCGGCGGGCCGGCAGGAGTAGGCTGAAAGAGGGGATTGCACGGCTCTTTGACGCACATGATGGCTCTGCGTGTTGACGATGGATCGAAGTGGTTGTGCCGTTCGGGATGCCGGGGCTCGTCCGGGCGGCGCTGACCTACACAAGCGACCAGTTGGCCGCCTCGCGCATCCCGCGACAGATGAAGCCTCAGTCGTAGCGCTTGTGGTCTCGGCGGCGCGTGCCCGCGCGCTGGACGACGACGCCGCGCACGTCGCGCAGCCCATTGGCCAGTGGCAGGTCCGGATAGGCCTGGTTGAGGGCCGCGAGGTAGTAGACCCCGCGTGCCTCGGCCAGCTGCCGGAAGATGAGCTCCTCGCCTTGCTGCGCCACCACGAAGGAGCCGGCGCGGGCGGCCCCGCTCGGGTCAATGATGATGATGCAGCCGTCCTTGAACTCCGGTTCCATGCTGTCGCCAATGACCCGCAGCGCGAACGGCTCGGCCTCCGCGCAGCTGCTGTAGTGTGCGTCCACCCCTTGCGACCCCCCTTCAAGTTCCGGCAACTGCCACCGGCGCCATCGCCGGTCCGCTGAGCCCCTGGGATCGGGCCTCCTGGAGCGCCTCGGCCTGTTGCAGGGCCCACATGCGGGCGTAGATCCCGCCACCCGCGAGCAGTCCCTGATGGGTCCCCTGCTCGACGACCCGCCCGTGCTCGAGGACCAGGATGCGGTCGGCATCGACGATGGTCGAGAGACGGTGGGCGATCACCAGGGTCGTGCGCTCCGAGGCGACCTCGTCGAGGGCGTTCTGGATCGCTCGCTCCGCGGCCGAGTCGAGGGCCGAGGTCGCCTCATCGAAGATCAGGACCGCTGGGGACTTCAGGATCACCCGGGCGATCGCCACGCGCTGCTTCTCCCCGCCCGAGAGCTTCAGCCCGCGCTCGCCCACCACGGTCTCATAGCCCTGCGGCAGCGAGACGATGAAGTCGTGGATGTGGGCGAGGCGCGCCGCCCGCTCGACCTCCTCGCGGGTCGCCCCCGTCCTCGCGTAGGCGATGTTGTAGTAGATGCTGTCATTGAAGAGCACGGTGTCCTGGGGGACGATGCCGATCGCCTGACGCAGGCTCGCCTGGGTGACCTCGCGCAGGTCCTGGCCGTTGATCGTGATGCGCCCGCCGGTGACGTCGAAGAACCGGTAGAGCAGCCGCGCCAGCGTCGACTTGCCGGCACCGCTCGGTCCCACCACAGCGACCTTCTGGCCGGGCACGACCTCGAAGTCCACGCCGCGGAGGATTGACCGATCCGGTTGGTAGGCGAAGTCAACCTGCTCAAAGCGCACCCCGCCCCGGCCGACCTCGAGGGCCGGCGCCCCGGGGCGGTCCCGGATCTCCCCCTCCTGGTTGAGCAACCCCGCCAGCAACTCCATGTCAGCGAGCGAGTACTTGATCTGGCGGTATACGATGCCGAGGAAGTTGAGCGGCATGAACAGCTGGAGCAGAAAGGCATTGACCAGGACCAGGTCGCCCAGGCTCATCTCCCCGGCCGCGACCCCCCGGGCGGCCATCACCATGATCCCAGTGACGCCGAGGGCGATGATCGCCCCCTGGCCGAAGTTGAGTGCCGACATCGAGGTCTGGCTCTTGACCGCGGCGTCCTCCCAGCGGGTCAGGGTATCGTCGTAGCGGGCGATCTCCTGGCGCTCGTTGCCGAAGTACTTCACCGTCTCGTAGTTGATCAGGCTGTCCACGGCCTGCGTGTTGGCCTCGGAGTCGAGCCGGTTCATCTCGTGGCGAAAGTGCATACGCCAGTCGGTGATGGCGAAGGTGAACCAGGCGTAGACAGCGACGGTGCCGAAGCTGACGAGGGTGAAGGCGACGTCGTAGTTGAGGAGCAGGACGGCCGCGACCAGGGCGAGCTCCACCAGCGTCGGCATCACGTTGAAGACCATGTAGTTCAGGATCGTGCTGACGCTGCGGGTCCCGCGCTCGAGGTCGCGGGAGATCGCGCCGGTCTTGCGCTCGAGGTGGTAGCGCAAGGAGAGCTCGTGCAGGTGCGCGAGGACGCGGATGGACAGGCGGCGCATGGCGCGGTAGCGGACCTTGGCGAACACCGCGTCGCGCAACTCGTTGAAGAGCGAGCTGGCGAGCTTGAGCGCCCCGTAGCCGAGAAGCAGGACGACGGGCAGGGCGACGGCCTCGTGCTTGGAGGCGTCCAGGGCGTCGACGATCTGCTTGAGGACGAGCGGCACGCCGACGTTGGCGACCTTGGCGAGGAGCAGCGAGGCGAGCGCCACCAGCACCCGCCCGCGGTACTCCCAGACGAACGGCACCATCAGCCGCACGTTGCGCAGGGTGGTGCGCTCGCGTCGCGGGGCCTCGGTGTGTGGCAGGTCGAGCATGGGGCCACGGGGGGTGGACGGAGGCCCGATTATAGTCGGGGGCCACGGGCGCTTTCCGACCCCCGAATGTTGTGGCTTCTCACGCGTGGGCCAGGTGCCGTAGGCTGTCGGCTCGTCGCGGCGGCGGAGCGGAGGGCCGCGGCGCGGGCGGTCCGTGGGACACCGGTCCTCGTAAGGGTGGAGGTGGCACGATGTCGGCCTTGGGTGAGCTCGAGCGCTTTCCGATCAGTGTCTTCTCGGTGGTCATGGGCCTGGGCGGGTTCGCCCTCGCCCTGCGTGCGGCCGACGACCACCTGGGCCTGCCGAGCGCGGGGATGGGGCTCGCCGTCACGGTCGTTACCAGCGTCCTGTTCCTCGCCTTGCTGGGCCTCTACGGCCTCAAGGGGGCGCGCTACCCGTCGGCGGTGGCCGCAGAGTGGGCTCACCCGGCCAAGATCAGCTTCTTCCCGACCCTGTCGATCAGCCTGATCCTGCTGAGCGCAGCCTGGCTTCCGCACGCCCCCGGCCTCGCCCGTGCCTTGATCGTCGCGGGGTCTTCGCTGCAGCTCGTCCTCACCGTCGCGGTCCTCTCCGCCTGGCTCTACCAGACCACCTTCGAGGTCCAGCACAGCAACCCGGCGTGGTTCATCCCGCTGGTAGGCAACGTCCTCGTGCCTATCGCCGGCGTCAGCCAGCTTTCCGCCGAGACCTCCTGGTTCTTCTTCAGCGTGGGCATGGTCTTCTGGCTGCTGCTCTTCGCCATCCTCCTCAACCGGCTGATCTTCCACAGCCCGCTCCCTGAGAAGCTGGTGCCGACCTTCTTCATCTTCATCGCCCCGCCCGCGGTCGGCTTCATCGCCTACCTGGGTCTCACCGGCGGCCTCGACCCCTTCGCCCGGGTGCTCTACTACACGGCGCTCTTCCTCACCCTGCTGCTGCTCGTGCAGCTCCCGCGCTTCTCACGGGTCGTGTTCGGCCTGTCCTGGTGGGCCTATTCGTTCCCGCTCGCGGCCGTCACGGTGGCGAGCGCCCTGATGCACGCGCACACCGGCCTGCCCCTGTTTCGGCTGGTCGCCCTGGGGCTCTTGGCGCTCCTAACCGTGCTCGTGGCCGTCTTGGTGGTCCGTACCGCCGCGGCGACCCGCCGGCACGGACTCGCCCTCGAGCAACCTTGACTGCGCGCACATGCGGCCAGCGGCGTGTCGTCCGAGCCACGGCGGCCGCCCTGCTCTGCGCGGCGCTCGCCGGGTGCTCGCCGTCAGCCCCCCCCGAGGACACCGCGGCGACGCGCCAGCCGCGGGATCACCTGGTCGAGGTGGCCAGTGCCCAGGTGCGAGCGGTCCAGCGCTCGAGCGTGCACACGGGGACCCTCAGGGCGCGGCGCACCCTCCGCGTGTTCGTCCAGGAGGAGGGCCGGATCAAGGAGCTGCCCTTCCTCGAGGGCGACGCGGTGCGCAATGGGGACCTGGTGCTGCGCCTCGACGACACGCTCCTGCGGGCCGAGCTCGACAAGGCCGTGGCGAGCCGCCAGCAGGCCGAGCTCGACCTCAAGCGTCTGAACGGACTCAGCGGACGCCAGCTGGTGTCCGAGGACGAGCTCGCCCGGGCGCGGACCGCGCTCGAGGTGGCCCGGGCCGAGGAGGCGGTGCTGCGCACCCGCCTGGGCTACGCCGTCGAGCGCGCCCCCTTCGACGCGGTGGTAAGCGCGAGGCTGGCCGAGCCCGGCGACGTGGTGGCACGGTACACCCATGTGCTGACCCTGACCGATCCAGCCTCACTCGTCGTCGAGGTGTCGGTCTCGGAGCTGACCCTGCCGGACCTGCGGGTCGGTGACCCCGTCGAGATCCGCATCGACGCCCTCGGCCCGGGGGCGTTCCCCGGCCGCATATTGCGCCTGCATCCCAGTCTGGACCCGCGCAGCCGCCAGGGGGTGATCGAGGTCGGCCTCGACCCGGTGCCCGCCGCGGCCCAGCCGGGCCAGTTCGCCCGGGTGACGCTGCGCGGCGTCGCCCGCGAGCGGGTCCTGGTGCCGTTCACGGCCCTGCAGCGCGACCGTGAGCGCGAGATCGTCTTCCGGGTCAACGCCGCGGGCCACGCCGAGCGCGTGCCGGTCGAGAGCGGCGAGCGCTTCGGCAACGAGGCCGAGGTGCTGCAGGGGGTTGCGGCGGGCGATCGGGTCGTCGTGCGCGGCTTCCTCGGCCTTCGCGACGGTCGCCAGGTCAGCGTGGTCGCAGCCGGCGCGGCACCGGGGGCCCGCCCGGGGGACGGCTAGTGCCCGAGCCGCCGCTGCACCTGCGCGATCGCCTGGCCGAGCGTACCGGCGGGGTCGCCGCCTGGTCGGTCCGCCACCCGATCGGGGTGGTGATGATCGCCCTCGCCGTGGTCGTGCTCGGCGCGTTCTCCGCCGCCCGGCTGGGGGTCGACCTCCTGCCCCACATTATTTACCCGGAGGTAGGGGTACGGGTGACCGACCCGGGGGTGCCGGCCCTGCTCATGGAGTACGACGTCACCCGCCACCTGGAGGAGCAGCTGGCGGCCACCGAGGACGCCATCGCGGTCCAGTCCCAGACCACCGAGGGCCGCAGCGCCGTGGACCTCTCCTTCCCCTACGGCACGGACATCGATCAGGCCCTGCGCGACGCGAGCAGCCGCCTCGACCGGGCCAAGCGTCTGCTGCCGACGACGGTCGAGCCGGCGTCGATCTTCAAGCGCGACCCGTCCCAGAACCCGGTCGTGGAGCTGGTCGTCGCCTCGCCCCTGCGCGACCCCGTCGCCCTGCGCACCTGGGTCGATGACGTCTTCGCCAAGTGGTTCCTGAACCTCCCCGGGGTCGCGGCGGTCGAGGTAGGCGGCGGCCTGGTACGCGAAGTCCAGGTCCTCCCCGACCAGCAGCGCCTGGCGGGTTTGGGGCTCACCGTCGAGGACGTGGCCCGGGCAGTGGAGGCTGCCAACCGCGACACCCCGGGCGGGCGCCTGCGCACCCGGAGCGGCGAGCTCAGCGGGCGCACCAGCGGGCGCTTCGCGAGCGTCGAGGAGCTGGCCGAGCTGCCGCTGGCCGCGGCGAGGGCCGGCGGGTCAGGGCTGGTCCGCCTTGGCGAGGTGGCTGAGGTCCGCGACACCCACGAGGACGAGCGCCTGCGCGTGCGGGTCGACGGCCTGCCGGGGGTGAAGGTCTCGGTCCAAAAACAGCCCCAGGCGAATACCGTCGCGACGGTCGACGCCGTGATCGGGCGGCTCGACTGGCTGCGCGCGCAGGGTTTGGTGCCGGCCGACGTCAGCGTCGCGACGGTGGACGAACAGGCCCAGTACGTGCGCACCGCCCTCGACAACGCGACCGGCGCCGCCCTGAGCGGGGCCCTGCTGGCGATGGCGGTCGTCTATCTCTTCCTCGGCAGCGTGCGCCGCACGCTCGTCATCGGCAGCGTCATCCCGATCGCGGTGCTCGTGACCTTCGTGCTGATGGACGCCGCCGGACTCACCCTGAACATCATGACCCTGGGCGGCCTCGCCCTCGGCATCGGCATGCTCGTGGACAACACCATCGTGATGCTCGAGAACATCGTGCGCCACCAGGTGGCCGGCGAGCCGGGGCGGGAGGCCGCGGTCGCCGGCGCGCGCGAGGTGACCTCGGCGGTAGTCGCCTCGACCACGACCAACCTCGCGGCGGTGCTCCCGTTCCTGTTCGTCGGCGGACTCACGGGCCTGCTCTTTCGCGAGCTGATCTTCACGATCTCGGCGGCGATCGCCGCCTCCCTCGTGGTCGCGGTCACCCTGGTGCCGGCGCTGGCCGGCCGCGGGACCTCGGGAGACGTTGGGCGCCTGCGCGGGATGGTCGACCAGGTGGTCGACGCACTGGGGCGCGGCTACAGCGCCGGGATCGCCCGACTCCTGCGGGTCGCCTGGCTGGTACCGCTGGTCTTCCTCGGCGCCCTGGTGTGGGCCTGGCCCGTGTTTCAGGCGGGCAAGCAGGTGTTCTTCCCGGATATGGACGAGGGCCGCGTTTCGGTCAGCGTGGTCGGCGACCCCGGCATCACCCTGGAGGAGATGGACGAGCGAGTAGCCGCGATCGAGGAGGTTCTGCTCGCCCAACCCGAGGTGCAGACGGTCTACGCCCAGGTCGGCGGATTCGTCTTCGGGCGCTCGGCGTTCGAGTCCTCGAACCGGGCGAGCCTGGGCGTCTACCTGGTCCCCGCCCAGCGGCGCGCGGTGAGCAGCAAGGCGTGGATCGCCCGGGTGCAGGCCCTCGTCGACGCGCGCCGACTCGCCGGTGTCACGGTGCGCATGACCAGCCAGGGGATCCGCGGTATCCGTTACAGCCGCGGCGACGAGGACCTGAGCATCCGAGTCCGTGGCCAGGACCTCGACACCCTGGCCCGGATCGGCGACCAGGTCACCGAGCGCCTCCAGGGGACACCGGGGCTGCGCAACGTCCAGCACTCCCTCGAGGAGGCGCGCCAGGAGCTCGCGGTCGAGGTGGACCGGGAGCGTGCCGCGGCGCTCGGGGTCTCGGTCGAGGAGGTCGGGCGGGCGGTCCAGGTGGCCCTCCAGGGGCGGGCCATCTCGGACTTCGTCGACGGCAGCCACCGCTTCGACGTCCGCCTGCGCCTGCCACCGCTCGAGGTGCGCAACGCCCGCGCCCTCGAGCAGGTGCTGCTCTACCCGGCCACCGACGGCCGGGCCCCCGTCGACCTCGCCGACCTCGCCCGGGTCCGACTGGTCCCGGCCCCGGTGACCATCCGCCGCGACCAGCAGCAGCGCATCGTGGAGGTGAGCGCGAACGTCGAGGTGGGCTACACCCTGGGCGAGGTCAGCGAGCGGGCCTGGGGGCGTCTCGAGGGCCTCGAGCTGCCCGAGGGCTACGACCTCTACGACGGCGGCACCCTGCGCGCGCTGCAGGAAGGCCAGCGCACCGGCCAGGCGCTCGTCGCGCTCGCGGTCTTCCTCGTGCTGGTGGTCATGGCGGTCCAGTACGAGTCGCTGCGCAACCCGCTCGTGATCCTGGCGAGCGTCCCCTTCGCCGGTGTCGGCGTGGCGCTCGCTATCTACTTCCTTGACCTGCCGCTCTCCATGCCCCTCTGGCTCGGGCTCATCATGCTCGCCGGGATCGTGGTGAACAACGCGATCCTGCTGGTCGAGTACATCGAGATCGCGCGCGCCGCGGGGCGGCCCCGGGACACCGCGATCATCGAGGCCGCGCGCCTGCGCCTGCGCCCGATCCTGATGACCACGCTCACCACCGTGGTCGGCATGGCGCCCCTCGCCCTCGGGCTCGGTCAGGGATCCGAGATGCTCCAGCCCCTCGCCATCACCATGGTCTGGGGCCTCGGCCTCGCGACCCTGGTGACGCTCGCCCTGATCCCCTGCCTGTACCGGCTCACACATTGAGATCCTGTGCCCGCTTCACCCGGCCCTCGCAAAGGTGCTCGCGGGATCCTGGGGTCAGGTCTTGCAATGCCACATCTGGCAAGCCAGATGTGGCATTGCAAGACCTGACCCCACACGAGGGGTGGCTTGCTGGATACACAAGTGATAGCCAGAATGTGCACAGAGCACGTATCCTGCCCTGCGCGCAACCATGACCATCGCTCGTGCCGCCCATCCCGATCGCGCCGCCGTGCTCGGCAACGCGCTGCTCGGCGCGGGCAAAGCGTTGGGCATGACCCAGGCGGACCTGGGGCAGGTGATAGGGAAGGACCGCTCCGCGATCAGCCGGGGCCGGATCGCCCCCGACACGAAGGCCGGCGAGCTCGCCCTCCTGCTCATCCGCTGTTACCGCGCCCTCTACGCCCTGGTCGGAGGTGACCCCAGACAGATGCGGCACTGGATGCACACACCGAACCTGCACACCGGTGGCATCCCGGCCGAGCAGGTCAAAACCGTCTCGGGGCTTGCCGCAGTGCTGGAGTACCTCGACGGGATGCGGGGCAAGCTCTAGGTGGACCTCTGGCAGGCCTGCGGCGCCGAGGCGCTCCTCCAGCCGGTCCGCGGCACACTCCGCCGCTTGGTCGAGAGCCAGGAGCAGATCGCCACCAGCCGGCTGGTCAGCTCCCTCGAGCGCCAGGCCATGCTCGAGGAAATGCTGGAGGCGACCAAGCCGCCAGTGCGCGCCGGCACGGGCCGTCTCCACTACCTCCTGGCGACACCCTTTCGCTACCCGCCGCTGCGCCACGGCTCGCGTTTCGGGACCCGCGCCGACTCGAGTCTACTCTACGGCTCGCTCTCGGTGCCCACAGTCCTCGCCGAGGCGGCCTACTGCCGCTTCGTCTTCTGGCACGGCATGCAGTCCTCCCCACCCGCCCCGCTCGTCACCCAGCACACCCTGTTCGCCGCCCGCTACCGCACGGCTCTCGGGGTGCGCCTGCACGCGCCGCCCTGCGATGCCCATTGCGCCGCCCTCGCCGCCCGCACCTCCTACGGCTCCACCCAGACCCTGGGCGCAGCGATGCGCAACGCGGGCGTCGAGGCCTTCGAATACGCGTCCGCCCGCGACCCCGGCGGGCGGATCAACGTGGCACTGTTCGTGCCGGCGGCCCTGGCTTCGAGCCGACCCACCGCCATGGAGCCCTGGCTGTGCGAGACCTCGGGTGAGCGCGTGCGCTTCCTCGCCCGCGGCGGCAGTGGCCTGCACGAGTTCCCGATCACCACATTCCTGGTTGACGGGCGCCTGCCCCAACCCGCCGTCTGAGTGTGTATGGGGTCAGGTCTTGCAATAACGCATCTGGTATCGCCAGATGCGTTATTGCAAGACCTGACCCCTGGCGGGCCGTGGCCCGGGTGCAACCTCGTCGTTAGAATGGCCGAGAAGATCGTCGCTCGGTGAGCTTACGAGCATGCAGAGGCCTGATCCGCCACCGCCCGACAAGTACCATGCGCCGCAGTGGCTCGGGGACCAGGCGGTGCGCCGCTTCCACGTCATGGTCAAGCCCGCCGGCTCGGCCTGTAACCTCGACTGCACGTACTGCTTCTACCTGAGCAAGGAGACCCTGCCCGGCGGACCCGGCGGCGGGCACATGGACGACGGGGTGCTCGAGCGCTTCGTGCGGGACTACATCCAGAGCGTGACCGGCGACGAGGTCGTGTTCTCCTGGCAGGGGGGCGAGCCCACCCTGCTCGGCCTCGAATTCTTCCGCAAGGTCGTGGCGTTGCAGAAGAAGCACGCGAGGCCCGGGCAGCGGATCGAGAACGACCTGCAGACCAACGGCACGCTCCTGGACGAGGATTGGGCCCGGTTTCTCAAGGATCACCGCTTCCTCGTCGGCCTCTCCATCGACGGCCCGCGGGAAACTCACGACCACTACCGGATCACGAAGCGCGGGGCACCGACCTTCGACGCCGTCTACGGCGCGGCGAAGCTGCTGCAGCGGTTCGGTGTCCAGTTCAACACGCTGACCTGCGTGCACCGCTTCAACGCATCGCGGCCCCTTGATGTGTACCGCTTCCTGCGCCGGGAGCTCGGGTCCACCTACCTGCAATTCATTCCGATCGTCGAGCCCAAGGGCTTCGAGACCACCGCGCCGCAGACCTGGGACCCGCAGCGTCTGCCCATCCTCGGCAGCCCGCAGGCCAGGCCGGACCACCCGGAATCGGTCGTCACCCCGTGGTCCGTCGACCCGGAGGAGTACGGCTACTTCCTCTCCAGGGTATGGGACGAGTGGCTCGCCCGCGACGTGGGCAAGGTGCTGGTCAACTTCTGCGAGACCCTGGTGGCGCAGCCCATGGGCATGCCGTCGCAGATCTGCATCCACAGCGAGGTCTGCGGCAAGGGCGTGGCCGTCGAGCACGACGGCAGCGTCTACGCCTGCGACCACTATGTCTATCCCGAGTACCGACTGGGCAACATCCGCGAGCGCTCGCTCGGCGACATGGTGTTCTCGCCCGAACAGGTCCGGTTCGGGTACGCAAAGTCCGAAACCCTGCCCGCCTACTGCAGGCGCTGCGAGTTTCTGTCGGACTGCTGGGGGGAGTGTCCGAAGAACCGCCTGCTGCGCACGCCCGATGGTGAGCCGGGTCTCAACTATCTATGCTCGGGGCTCAAGCGCTTCTTCGCCCATGCGGTGC
>Ga0316622_100001226_pt1 | contig 16428 bp, 19 predicted proteins | sample OWC_Aug_OW2_C1_D_FD_207646 | JGI IMG/M metagenome (GOLD analysis project Ga0316622, IMG submission 207646) | Wetland soil microbial communities from Old Woman Creek delta, Ohio, United States - OWC_Aug_OW2_C1_D5_C | ecosystem: Environmental > Terrestrial > Soil > Wetlands | place: USA: Ohio... | reverse complement strand
GAGAACAAGCGCAATGACCTTAGGCACGCCCTTGCGTTGTAGCCAGAACAATGGCGGAGCGCAAATGACCGCAACGAACACCGCCAGAAAGAAAGGAACCAGGAGGGAACTGGCTGCCTTCATCCCCGCCACCACGACGATAAAACCGGCCAGAATAAGGATTACGGGCGCTTTGGCCCTGGCTCTGCGTCTCACAATGGTATCCATCCAAACCTCCTTGATCCTCGCTGGAGCCTATCCATCCTGCGAGAACATGACCGCGGTGTATGGCCCAATGCTGATTTCGCCTGAGCAGAGTAGCCCGTCGGTTCCTTCCTCATGAGTTTCGACGTCAGGTGTAGGATGATTGTAAAAGTTCGGACCGTAGTTGTAGGAGTCACTGTTAAAGCGCGTTTTCCACAACCCGGCCCGCGGAAACCCGATACGATACCCATCTCGGTTTTGATTCATCATATTCACCACCACAACGACGCTATCGGTTGGTCCTTGTTTGTCCCATCGATGGAAGGCGAGTAGCTTGGCCTCATCGTTAAAATGATAGATGTGGACATTCTGACCGCACAACCCCCGCGTCACGCCCGACAGATTGCGCCGTAGGGAGATCAGATCCCGGTACATGCCTAGAATGCCGCGTTCGTCCTCAGCCCGGGACCAGTCGATCGGGTCCTTATCCTGGAACCAGCGATCTTCCAGCAGCTCTTGCCCTTGAAAAAGCATCGGCATACCGGGCGAAGTAAGAACAAGTGCAGCGCCCAAGGTGGAGCGCTTCTTGGAAAACCAGCTGTCCACGTTGCCGGGCCAAATCTCCTCCGGCACGCGGGAGCGACCATTGGCGACCTCGTCGTGCGACTCGGTATAAATGACCCGTTCAAAGGCGTCTAACTCGTAGCGATGCTCGATCGCTTTACCGACCGCCCCCAGATCGCGGAGGTTATCATCGCGGGCGATGACGGCCCGGCGAACAGGGTGAACGAATTCGCTATCCCACTGCGCGCTGAATCCTGCCCCGCCCGCCCCCGCATCTTTGTTGACCCATACGTTATTCTTCAGATCTTCAGCGATGCTGATTGTGTACGGAAAACGTTTTTTGATTTCCTCATTGATCCACTGCATCAAGCTCCAGCCTTCGGGAATGTCATTAGCCGGATTCCCCTCATTGCCCTCAATGTTCTTGATGTAGGTTATGGCGTCCCAGCGCAGGCCGTCGGCGTGGTACTCCTCGAACCACATCAGCGCGTTATCGCGCAGATATTGGCGCACTTCGCCCCGACCATAATCGGGGCGCGTCTCGCCCCAGGGTGTTTGCGAGCGACGATCGTTGTAAAAGTAGATTCCTCCTTTCTCGTTTTCGCTCCAACCGTCAAACTGCCACAAATTAAGATCGGAGGGACCAAGGTGGTTGTAAACGACATCTACGATAACAGCAAGACCATGCTCATGGGCCGCCTTCACAAATCGCTTGAGTGCGTCCGGCCCACCGTAAATACTCTCAACCGCAAAGGGATGCGTTGGATTGTAGCCCCACGAGAAGTCACCTGAAAACTCCGCGATCGGCATCACTTCCACGGCATTGATGCCCAGCTTTTGAAGGTAGGGCAGTTTTTCAATGGCGCTATCCAGTGTACCCGGTTGCCCCTTTTCTTTGACGTGAAACGTGCCGACGTGCATCTCGTAAATGACGAGCTCATTTCCCGTTGCCATGTGAAAGGTATCATCACCCCAGTCGAAGGCTTTAGGATCATAGATAACCCCATTGCCGATTGAGCTGGTCACCTTTCTGGCATAAGGGTCAATGCGAGAGAGGGGAGGGAGATTCCAATCAGCAGGGGTGTGAAGCAAATATCGGTACTCATCCCCCACTCTTGCCTCTGACACGTCGGTCGACCAGTAACCATTCTCCTCTCCGGCCAGAGGTGTTGCGGTCGTGCTCCAGTCATTGAAGGTCCCCGTCACGTAAACCTTTTCGGCATGGGGCGCCCATACACGAAAGGTTACACCCCCTAAAGTGGGAATGGCCCCCATGCCGGAATGCCTTGTCTTCGTTTGGGCTTCTTCTGGCATGGTCTCCTCCTTGTCTTAATCATTGCCATTATAGGACCGCAGAGGTTGTTTCCATTGTCTTCTTCCTCAGTGACAGTTTGCTGCATAGCCGTCTTTTCCACGCAGACCAGGATTAGAATTGCCAACTATAATGTATCCCGTCTTGTCCGCTCTTTGCCGACGACGCACCTTCGACCGGGTCATCTTTCAGGTAAGCGTTAATGCTCTCTTCCATTTGAGCCGGAAACTCCGGCGCAGGCCCTACTATCTTTTCACGGTAAACCCTGAGCATGATTTCTCTGAATACCGGAAGTGCCACCCTGCCGCCGCTTTCTCTTGGTCCGAGGGAACGGTCGTCGTCAAAGCCTATCCGGACGGCGACAGTGATTCCCTCGGGCCCGTACGTGGAGCCTATGAACAGCGCATCTCTGGACTCATTTGTCGTCCCTGTCTTTCCCATAACGGCGATCGGAAACCCGTTGGAGTCGAGCGCATGAGCCGTGCCGCCAGGAATGCGCACTGCGCCACGCAGGCCTTCCTGAATGAGCGAGAGCGCGCCGTCGTCGACATAGACCGGAGATCCCCGGTGTTCCTTATCGGCCTCCACGTGGCCCGAATCGCGAACGATCCTCCGGATCACATACGGCTGGGCGAGGATTCCCGATGCTATAGTGCGGTAAGCATTGGCCAGTTCCAGCAACTTCACTTCAGACGCGCCCAACGCTGTCGTGGCGTATGGCTGCAACGGCGTCTGGATCCCCAGTCTTCGCGACATCTGCAGGACACTGTCAATCCCAATTTGCTCTGTGATCCAAATCGCGACGGCGTTTCTGGATTCCGCCAGCGCCTTCCGGAGGGGGATCATGCCCTTGAATTGGCCATCGGAGTTTGAGATCCATTTCGCAGTCTGCTCCCCTCCATCGGGAACGCTGATGGGCTGGTCCGGAACCATGGTGTCAAGATCAAATGTTCCCTGCTGAAAAGCAGCAAGATAAACAATGGGTTTCATTGTGGACCCAGGCTGCCGCAGGGATTTCGTGACGCGGTTAAAGTCGCTGTACGAGGCAAAGCGGCCTTCATAGAACTGACGACCACCTGCCTCTGCGAGGATACCCGCATCCCGGTTCCGCAGCACGACGACAGAGCCCTGGATTAGACCTTTGGCGCTCGGGCGGCGCTTCTCATAAAGCTCGAGGCCGTGCTCCAGCGCCTCGTTCACAATCTGCTGCACCCGGGCGTCCACCGTGGAGTAAACCTGAATACGTCCATCACGGAGGTCTTCAGGGCTGAGGCCGGCACGGCGGCTGTTCAGTTCCTCAAACACATTTTCAACGACCGCAGCCGCCGGGAGCACCTTGTCCTTGCGTCGCGAGACCAACGGGATCGGGCGCTGCTCGGCTTCCCTCAACGTGTCCCGAGAAATAAAACCGTTCCTCGCCATAAGCCCCAGCGTTTGGTCTCTGCGGCGCAAGACCCTCCCGGTTTCCTTCGCACTGGGTGCATAGGTACGAGGCGACTTTGCGATGCCTGCGAGCAGCGCTGCCTTATCCGCATCATCGACGGTGAACGTGGCGAGAGGCCGATTAAAATAGTATTCTGCTGCTACCGCAAACCCGTGCTGGCTGTTTCCCATGTGAATGAAGCTTACGTATCGGGCCATAATTTCTTCCTTAGCGCGGCGTTTCGAACCGAAACGCGCCTGCATCTCTTTTTCGACCCACAACGATAACCGAATCTCCTCGAGCTTCCGAACCAGCATGTTGACGCTTCGGGGGCCGATCGCGTAAGACAGCGCGCGGGGCAAGAGTACGCCCTGCCGGAGATGGTTGCTGTTTTCTTGAGCCGTCAGATTTTGAAAACCCGTGAGGTTCTTGAGAAAATGACCACGCACGAGCTGTTGGGTGATCGTCGATCCTCCTTGTGGGAAAATCGCCGGACCATTGACCTCTTCCTGTCCTCCCGGTCTTGCAAGGCGTGCCAGCAGAGCTCCAATCCTGACTTTGCCCAGCACGCGAGGAATTGTAGAATAGTCAACTCCGCTATGTGAGAAGAAGTTCTTGTCCTCGGCGGCGATGATCGCATCACGAACAATGGGCGGGATGTCCTCGTACTTGGTGATGCGCCGGTACTGCCTTGCCACCTCAACGAGCGGCCGATCGTGGGCGTCGTAGACGTGGCCTATCGCAGGAAACTCAAAGCGGGTGAATGGTCCTATGTCAGGCAGGTTGGTTCGGTCAAAATAGATGTGATGGAATCCGACTGCAACAAGAGCAGCCGCGATGACTGTTGCGCAAACAAGCAGGTAAACGATACCCCTCTTCCAACGCAGTCTGGCTAAGCGGATACTACGAATTTTCCGGGTAGCCCATGGGGCGCCCACCTGCGCAGACCTGAACCCATCTTGTAACAAGTTACCCGACACCATTTAGCTCCCAGGTGCTTCATTTTGGGGCCAGAGATATACAAACATCCTCTGGCCGATCCCCATGCAGGGGTGGGATAGCATGGCGCCGCAGCGATTATGCCCATAAGCGCGGAACTTAGACGGTTACTTCCCCACGCGGATACTGGAGAGCGAACCGAGAACTCCGAAAACGCTCAGGAGCCACAGGACAACAGCAATAACCACGACGGCATTCAAGATCGTCTTGATGGAGCCCGCCATCGGGATGAATCGGTTGATGAGCCAGAGAATAACACCAACCACGATCAGGACCACCACCACTTGAATTAAAGGCATGATCTAATCCTCCCTGCTTTGTCGACGAAAGCAGGCCACAGCGGGCCCGCTCCCGCTCATGCGCTGCTGAGTGCAGCTAGATTCGAGGTTCAAGCTCGCTTCCCCATACTTTCAAAAGCGCTTGGTGCCATTTTCTGCGCGTGACGCCAAAAGTACTCGGCCGCCTAAAGCCGACCCACTAGCAGGAGGATGATCAGAATAACCAGGACAATCCCCAGCCCACCGCTCGGGTAGTAACCCCACCCTCGGCTGTGAGGCCATCTGGGCATTGCACCTACCAGCATCAGAATCACGACGATAATCAAAATAGTTGCCAGCATATCGCCCCTCCTTTCGGTTTATCCGTGGACGTTCCGTTGGGCGGATACGTTCAGCGTCCCTGCCTTATTTGAACCTTGAGGTTGCGCTTTGGAAGGCAGTCTTGACTTCAGCCCAGACGTTTTCTGCACCTGTCTTGAGGTCCTCCCATGCATCATCGCCGGCGGCCCTTAAGTCCTGTAACTTCGTGCTGGCCGCATCTTGTTTGCCCTGCAAGGTTTCGATCGTTTTATAGTACTCAATCTTCGCCTCGGCCCTGGCTTTGTCCGCTTTGGCCTTAAGCAGAGCGATCTCGGCGCTCCATTCCTTCAACTGCGCATCAAATTTTTCTTCGTAAGCTTTTCGTTTGTCCATCATGGCAACCTCCTCGTGGTTGAAACGTCTTGCCTCTCATCCGCCTCTCTTGCTTCCCATAACCAGCAGCACGATGCCGCCCACGATCGCAATAGCCCCCACAATCGGAGGCAGCGGAAGCGTTTTAGTTTTCTCAGCCGTCACCTGGATGGGGCCAAGATCGACGACTTTCTCTCTGGTCGTGTAGGTGATGCCCTGGTAAGCGAACGCTGCGATTCCCAGAGCGATCAGTATTATCGCAAGTATGATCTTTGGTTTCATCTAACCTCCCGTCTCCGTGGCTTTAATGGGACAAGCGGATATGCCGCTAATGCTGCCGCACTTTACATTTCTTAGCCTCCTCTTCCAAAGATAGAGCGCCCATCCACCCTGGGTTCACCCTATTCTCTCAGCGCTCACTGACGGAATGGCCTAACGGTTCCTCTATGTCCTGGTGCTCGCGGTATAGATTCCATCACCCGTGGAAAATCTCGACGGGTACCCGGCTTGCCCGTGGGAATCTATTCTTGAGTCCGCTTATCTCAGGTTCTTCTTCAGTCGCTAACTACCCTTCCCTACTAAGTACTAAGTCTAAGTTATGAGTGTCTTCTCTGCCTGAAGGCAAGATACAGACCAGGAATTACCAATACCGCCAGAGCAGAAAGTGTGGGCGCCTCATGCAGGCCGAGCGCATTCGCAACTGCTGAGAGTACCTGGTCAGCAATATCAAGGGCAAACTGCGTACTCATCAGCACACAGAAGACAGCGGAAAGAGTGGCTGCGATAACAAAGACTAGTTTCATTTTATTCGTCATCGTATGCCTCCAGTCGCGGGACAACCAGCAAGGCGCCCTGACTCACTTCAAAGACTGGAACTAAAGAGTGATGCACAAGAGGCTCGTAAACGAAGGAGATCAATCGTAAACTCAATTCCATCTCCTCCGTATTGATGATACAGCAGGCACGCTCTCATGTCTGTCCCAGAACCAACAATTATTTTGTAGCGCTTTCGCGTACGAGCGTGTCGTCTTTTTTGTTACGGGGGTGGGGGACCAAAAGACCTCTTTCTTCTCGGTCAACTATTGATTCTTGTGCTCAAGGTCTGCGATAATCAGCCTTTCGCTATCGGAGTTTGCCGCGTCACCAATATCGTTAATCGCCTTCTCACTGCCTCCCAATTAGACTTGTGACGTACTTGGGACCGAGCAGGCTCCTCTTCCCCACGTTTTTTACCACAAAATGCGGTTCCTCTATGGTCACCCAACAGACTATTGTTGGACTCAGTATGAAGGTATGGACAAGGACTTCCATCCGGTAACAGGAAAATTCGCCTGCAGGCACCGTAATACGCTCAATGCCGGCCTGGCGGGCAGTGGCGGTAACAGACTTTCCCGAGAAATCGATCATAAAGAGATCCCGGCGCGTGGCGCTGTCGTAAGGGATAAATCTGAGGAGCATAATGAGGGAGCCCTCAACAGCCAGAGTTCTGCCCTCGGGAATATCCAGTTGTATGGTCTTTTTATCCGTTCCGGAGGTTTGCTCCAGGTATGCCTTATTCCCGTCCCTCCATATCTTCGCCTCTGTGAGACTCCCCGAGCTGCTGAGAAGACTTCTGGCCCCGGAAATTAAATCCCCTTTTCTGGTCATTTTGATCGTTATCCGCTCACCCGACCTTGCAGAGACCATGGTTGAGGCGTATTCAGTGCCCTTCTCCTCAAAAGAAAAAGTCAGCTCGATCTCTTCCTTGTCGTTCTGCCGGCCTTCTGGTATAGCCTCGTAGCGATATTTCTCAACACGGTTATTACCTCTCGGCCCACTCTCGATCGTGTCAGGGAGGGCCAAGCCTTGGGCCGGCACGAGGAGAAGGAGAAAGAGGGTGCTGAGATAACGTGCTCTTATCATTACGTAGAAAAGTAGTTCCTCAAATAGACAAGTCAAGGTGCTTTCCCATGATCACCATCGACCGTTAGTGCTCCCCTGTGGCAGTTTACTATCCCGTGCACCACGGCAAGCGGTTCAGTCAATCGCATACCTCCGGATGAACCAGGTCTTAATCAACTATAAGACGTGTTACACCCCAGAGGCGTCCGGGAAGCTCACGAAATCAGCTTATTCTTTCAGCTTCAATACGGCTTCACTCGTGCCACCGGGAACCAAATGAGTTGTAAACCCTAACCGCCTGAAGACGCCGAGCATGCTCTCATTCTCGGTAAGAACATCCGCCCGGACTTCCTCAAGACCCCTTTCGCGGGCTATCCCGATGAGCATCTCTACGAATTTGGACCCAAGGCGTTTCCCCTGGAACCTATCCTGCACGAGCACGGCCAGTTCGCCTGAGGTCAGGTCCGGGTTCATAATAAGTCTTGCAACGCCTATCATGCTTTTCTTTCCATTTTCCTCCATCTCCGCAACTATCGCCATGTGCCGGTCGTAGTCGATATTACAGAAAAGGATAAGCCACTCATGGGATATATCTTTGATAACGGAAAAGAATCTCGTCCTCAATGTTTCTTCAGACAAGGAAGAGAGCATCTCATGCTCCGCGGGCTCGTCTTCAGGGCGTATGGCCCTCAGAACCACTTCGGTCCCATCCGACAGTTGCCAGGGGATGGTGTACTTCGTCGGATAAGGAGTAATAATCAGGTGAGGGTAAGGCGATCGGCCAGTAGCATCATAATCCTTGTCAACAATGATTCGTGCGTCAAGAGCTGAGGCTTTGCCATTCGATATGGCAAGAGGATTTATATCGATTTCAGCTATTTCGGGGAAGTCGACGATAAGATTGGAAAAATTGACAAGGACTTCCTCGAGCCCTTCAAAATCAGCCGGCGGTTTGCCCCGAAAGCCCTGGAGCATCTTGTATACCTTGGTGTCCTGCATCAACATCTTTGCCAATGTCCGGTTTAGTGGCGGGAGCCCGATCGAAAAATCTTAGATGAACTCCGCCATAGTTCCCCCCATCCCAAAGAGGATGACCGAACCGAAGTCCTTATCCTTCTTCACCCCAAGGATGAGCTCGTAATCAACATCTGTGACCATCCTTTCTACAGCTACACCCATTATGGCCGCCGCCGGGGCACGTTCCTTCACTCTTTGCGCCAACTTCTCATACTCTTCCTTCAGGGCTGCGCTTGAATCGATTCCCATGACGACGCCGCCCACATCGCTTTTGTGGGAGATGTCACGCGATACGACCTTGATGACGACCGGGTAGCCCATCTTTTCTGCGATGCGCACCGCCGCCTCTGGATCTTGAGCGAGCTGCGCCGGCGTCACCGGGATACCGTAGGTCATGAGAAAGTCCTTGGACTCCTCCTCGTTGAGAAGCGTTCGTCCTTCCTTGAGGGCCATCTTGAGAAGCTCTTTCAGGTGATCTTTCGAGGGCGCTTTCTGCGCCGGCAGTTCGTCAGGGGTCTCATAGAGTTCGTCGAGATGCCTCTTGTACCTGCACATATTCACATACGTTCTGACAGCCTCCTCAGGGGTGTCATAGTTCGGGATGCTGTTCTCAACAAAAATGTGTCTTCCTTCCTCGACGTCATCTGCCCCCATCCACGCCGCGATGACAGGCTTCGAGGCGTCTTTCGCACTATCGGCCACCGCTTGCGCAACCTGGGTTGAAGGGGCAGAGTCCATGGGCACGTAAATGACGAGCACTCCGTCTACCTTGGGGTCACCGAGGCATATGGTGAGGGCTTTCCGGAACTTGTCGACGGTTGCGTCTCCAAGCAGGTCGACAGGATTGGCCTTGCTCCAGTAAGGTGGCAACAATGCGTTGAGTTGCTTCATGCTCTCGTCAGAAAGTCCTGCCAGCTCCCCGCCCAGGTTAATAAGGGCGTCGGTGGCCATCACGCCAGGTCCGCCGGCAGACGTTACTATGGCAAGCCTCGGACCGGCCGGCAACCTCTTCGAATCAAGAACCTCGGCAGCCGCGAAAAGTTCCGCTATTTCCCCGACCCTTACGGCACCGGCCCGCCTGAAGGCTGCTTCATATACCGCGTCGTCCCCTGCCATGGCGCCGGTGTGGGAATGGGCCGCCCGTGCACTCTCTGCAAATCGCCCCGGCTTCAAAATAATGATCGGTTTGCGGCGGGCGAACGCCCGGGCCGCACTCATGAATTTTCTCGCGTTGCCTACACCCTCCATATAGATCAGGATGCTCCTGGTGGCCTCGTCATCTCCTAGAAAATCGATCATGTCGCCAAAGTCGACATCAATCATGGAGCCGAGTGATGCAAACATGCTGAAGCCTATCCCGGCGCTGACCGCCCAATCGAGTATCGCACTGCCGAGCGCGCCGCTCTGAGAGATAAAGGCGATATTTCCAGCTGGAGGCTTACCCCGGAGAAAGGTCGCATTTAAGCCCAGGACGGGTCGCACAAAACCGAGGCAGTTTGGTCCCATAATGCGCATCCCATATTTTTTCCTGATCCGGTCGATTTCGCTCTCTAACTGTGTGCCTTCTTCGCCAATCTCCTTGAACCCGGCGGATATTATTACTACCCCTTTTACGCCTGCTTTACCGCATTCCTCAACCACAACAGGCACTGACCGGGCAGGAGTTGCCACAACGGCCAGGTCCACATGCTCGGGAATGCCTGCGATGGTGGGATAGCTCTCCACATCGAATACCTTGCTCGTATGGGGATTTACCGGGAATACTTTTCTCTCCTTGGACCGGAGCAGGTTCTCAAGGATTGTCCGTCCGACGGCGCCTTCCTTCTCAGTTGCACCGACCAGGGCTATTGTTTTGGGATCAAACATCACGTGCATCCGGCTCATCCCTTACCCACCTTCTTGCGCAGGGTCTCGAGCAGCTTCTCGGGCGGGTTGTTCCCGAGAATCTCCCGGAACTGGGTGCGATAGTTGCTGATCAGGCTCACCCCTTCGATCACCACGTCATACACCTTCCACTCGTTATCCTTCTTCATGACCCTGTAATAAATGGGCACCTGGCCGCTCTTTGTCAGGATAACGCTCTGGACCTCCACCGTAGTTTCCGAAAGGGGCACTTCTTTGTCGAAGTTTACCTGTTCATTGGTGTAGGCAGTGATCCTTTGGACGTACGCATCCTTGAGGATAGTCTTGAAAAGCTCAACGAATTCCTTGCGCTGGTCCGGGGTAAACTTGTTCCAATCGAGCCCCAGCGTCCTCTTCGAAAGCTCCACGAAGTCAAAGAGCTTCTCGGCTGCAGCCGCAATTCTCTGCTCTTTCACCTTTTTCCCCGCCTCCCCTTGCAGTTTGGGGTCGCGCAGCACGTCGAGCACGCCGCTGACATTGCTCTTGACGGTATCGAGCGGGACACCTGCAAAAGCAGGGAGGGGAGCCGTCAACAGAATCAAAAGCATCTGTCCGGCCAGCCATTTTCTCACGATATCCTCCTGGATCACCTGGCAGGTTTTTCCGGGGCCTTGTCAGGTTCCTTCTTCACGTCCCCGAATGCATACTTGCCTATAAGATCTTCTATATCCGCCGGCACAGAGGTCTGTGTGATCATGCCGTCCGGTTTCAGGATTTCGCCCGCTCCACCGGGATCGATTTTCACATACTTATCCCCGATGAGTCCGGCGCTCTTGATGGTTGCCGCCGCATCGTCGTAAACCTTGACCCCTCTGTTGATCTTTATATCGACGACCCCCATCTGTCTCTCAGCGTCTATGCCGAGGTGCATCACACTGCCTACCTCGACGCCGTAGACTTCGACTGAGCTGCCGACCCTTAGTCCGGAGACCGACGCGAACCGGGCTTTAAGCGGGTAGGTGTCATCTCCAAACAGCGAGACCTTGCCGAGCTTCACGGTCATATAGCCGACACATACAAGACCGACCACCACGAAAACGCCAACAACCGTTTCTAGTGAATATTTTTTTATCATGCTCTTCCTCCGGAATCGCCTTGGTGTGTTGCGACAATCTCTTGTTTTGCTTGTGCCTTCTCAATTATCTGATCGATCTCGTCAGTGGAAGAGACCTGTGTGACCCCTGCACGGATGTATATCTCCGGACGCGCTTGTGCACCCATCTTTGCCTGTGCAATACTCTGAATGCGTGCAAGGGCCTCCTGGTTCAATTCCCGGGCAAAGTCGGCCACCATTTGCCGTACCTTATCAGGGCTCGTGTGAGGAAATATGGTCAGGATCTGATCCCTGCTGTGACGGGCGGAGAAACCGCCCACGGGTTTGAAGCGGCGATTCGCGTATTCGCCCAGTGCTCTGAGGACTTCCACCGCTGCCTGCGGTCCCAGGCTCTCCTGCAGCAGATCGAATTCGACGCTGAAAAGCGCGGCTGAAGCGGTTGGTATCCCGGCGCTGCCCCCCAGCATCGCGGCATAGGACACTTTGAACGCCTCCCGGGAAAGCAGACCCGTCAGTTCGTCCTGGAAACCCTCAAGGCCGCGCAGAAACTCGTCGATCATGGGAAGTTTGAGCCTGGCTGCTTCTTCGTAGGTCCCCTCAAAACCGACTGACCCTTCCCAGAGAATGACAATCCGATCCGAAATAAAGAAGACATCGGGAATGTCGTGGCTGATCATAATTGCGGTAAAACCGAACTTTCTCCTGTAATGGACAATCATACTCAGAATCATGTTCTTCCGGATGGGGTCCTGGCCTGTGGTCGGCTCGTCGAAAAGCACAATCTTTGGATCCGACACCAGGGCGCGCGCTAGCGCCACGCGTTTCTGCATGCCGCCCGAGAGTTCTGAAGGATACTTGTCGACCGCCTCTGTGAGTTCCAGGTCCTGGATCCTTTTCAATACCCTTCCGTCGATCTCTTTCTTGCTCAGATTCGTTGTCCTCCTGAGCGGAAAGGCCACATTATTGAAGACCGTCATCGAATCGAACAGCGCATTGTTCTGAAACAGGTAGGCGACCCGGCTCCTGTACTCCTCCCATTCACTCTTCTTCATGGCAGCAACGGGCTTTCCCCGGAAAAAGATAGCACCTTCATCCGGTGTGAGCAGTCCGATGATATGTTTGAGAAGCACGCTTTTGCCCGTGCCGCTTTTCCCGATAATCGTCGTAATCTGGTTTTCATAAATTTTGAGGTTGACCTTCTCGAGTACGGTCTTGTCACCAAAGCGCTTGGTGATGTTTCTGAATTCTATTAAAGGGATCTCCATGGCCGGGTCTACATGAAAAACGACGTTAAGACGTAATCTGCAATGAGGATCATTACACACGAGAGCACGACTGCTGAGGTAGTCGCAAGGCTTACGGACTTGGCTCCATAACCGCCGGTCCGCATATGGCAGAAATAGCCCTGGAAGCAGCAGACGCAGGAGACGATTGCGGCAAAGACCAGGGCTTTGATAAAGCCTCCTCTGACGTCCACCATATTCAAGGAAGAGTGCACACGGTAAAAGTACGTGCCTCCGTTTGTCCCCAGGAGGAGGACCCCCGTGAGATACCCCCCGATAATCCCGATCAGGTCAAAAAAGGCAGTTAGCAATGGAAAACTGATGATTGAGGCAGCAATGCGCGGGCTGATAAGATACTGTACGGGATCGACCCTCATCGCGTAGAGGGCATCGACCTGCTCCGAGATGCGAAGGATCCCGATCTCCGCAGCCATGCCGGAGCCGGCACGGGCAGTGATCATAATGGCCGTGAGGACCGGCCCCAGTTCCCTCACGAGGGAGAGGGATACGGCAGACCCGAGAGCCCCTACAGAGCCGAACTTTACCAGGGTGTAGAAAAGCTGCAATCCGAGCACCATACCGGTGAAAAGGCCCACCAGCATGACGATCAAGGACGACGTGGCGCCGATATAGAATACCTGGTTTACGATCTCCTGGAGTTGCTTTCTTCGGAAGATGTTGATAAAGGCAATGGAAAAGAAAATGGCCATTGCACCGAAATTGCCCAGCAGGCGGAGGGTCCCCCGGCCGATGAGCGTAAGCACGGTTACGAGAGGGTTCGGGCCGCGTATACGGTCGAGTAAAGCCATGTAGAGTACGATACGACAAGCACGCGCTTGTGTCTGCCGCAGAACCGACAATTATCTTGTAGTACTTCCCTGCACGAGCCTGTCATCGTTTTTACTACAGGGATTGATAAAAGTAGGGGCCGGGGAAGATGCATTTCTGGGATTCAAGGGGGCCGGGCTACCCGGAACAGCCAAGGAAGGTTAGCAACTCCTCCAGTTGAGAGCGACCCCTACCGTCGTCTAGACCAATAGTAACCGCCGCCTCCAAACACGAGGAACAACAAGACAATGAGAATGATGAGCGTCATGCTAATTCCCTCCACTTACTTTGCTGGACATCTGTGCCAGCTTCTGATTTTTCTGTTGACCGCGCGCTTCGCATCCTTCACTGCTCTTACTACTTCCCCAGGACCTTCTTGACCTGACCGACCTTTTCCTGCACTTTGCCTGCTATCTTTTCGGCTTTACCTTCTGCCTCCAACTTGGGATTATCGGTTATCTTCCCGGCCATTTCCTTGGCCTTACCCTTTACTTCGTGAAAGGTGCCTTCCGCTTTGTCCCTGGTACTCGATTTCATGGTGTCCCTCCTTAGATTGATGTAGAAGAGGCTCGTGAATGAACGCGTTCAATCGCAAACGCGCCATTATTCCCTCTGTGCTTATGATACGGCAGAGACTCACTCCTGTCTGTCCCAGAACCAACAATTATCTTGTAGCGCTTCCGTATACGAGCGTGTCATCTTTTTTGCTACGGGGATTGGACCGGTAGGATTCATAACCCTCATGTTGCCCTTACTCTTCATTCGTGCAATAGCAGGGGTGGCGATCAGCTCACTCGTGAGAAAGGGGGGAGTCTAATGAACCTCACAAGAAAACAAATCGCAAAATTGCTTAAATTGGCCGAGAAATACATCGTCATCGATGAAGCAATATACGACCCAGACTACCCAAACGATCTTAAAGTCTCAAAATATCTGGCCAAAGACGATACTGATTTTACAAGCCACATAACGGATTATCTCGTGTATCCGGATTACGCCATCGGAAAAACGGTGAACCAAGGGATACGACTTCTGGTCTGTCTTTTATACCCTAATCTCAAAGGCATTCCAGTTGGCATGATAGAACATATCAAATTGAGGGGCCTGCTCTATCCAAACGATGAGATGAAGATAGTGATCAAAAAGTGGCAAGACAGAAACAAGATAGCAAAGCTTGAAATTGGCATTGAGAACCAAAAGGGGATACTGGTATACGAATCGACAGTCTATGGAACCCTGATCAACAGGTAGGGACATCCTGATCGTTCCGCATCCCTTGGCCCAGCGCGCTTAAGCATCCAATCACTACCTTCTGCTGCCGTTTCTATCGTTCTTTAAGCGTCTCTTTCCATCCCGTAATCCTTCACCCCTCCATTCACGCTTAGGGCCGGGATCGTTGGTGTGGACCAAAGCATCAACCACTTCCCAAAGTCCTCACTTTGCCGGTCTGCTTTGCCATTGAATGTTTCAAGCGGTAATGAGTGCTGAGGAGGAGCATTGTTCGATGGCTCTTTGTTATTACCTGTTTAATGCGCAAGCTGCTGATTGTGTGGCGGCCGAAGGTTTGAAACTCCGAGCCGAGCATTATCCACGAAATTGCGCATCGTAGGTGTTGTCGGGAGATGGGTTCCAGAGCCTCAGATACGAGTAGTACGGTTTGTCGAGCAGCAAGCGTATCCTTCGACTTTCTTGTCGGATAGTTGTCTCAAATACGACCAAAATGTTGGTGGTTCTTGGTTTAACGGATGGTTTACCCAATGATTTCAACCTACGTGAAACAAGCGTTCCGGGCATCAATATTGCTGAATAGGTTTACAGCCAGGCAGGTTCTCGCGGAATATACAGATGCACGTATCCGGAAAGAATGTTGCGAATGGCATGACGTTGGGCCCACGATTGGAAAGGAGGTATCCAATGAAAAAAACAGTGATCATACTTGCAATAACCTTGTTGACAGGATGTGCAATTGTTCCTATTGCTCCCTATGGTGCCTATGATCCGCCTTACGCACCTCCGTACTATGCTCCACCGGCGCACGGATACTATGGATCCGGCTACTATAGACCCTCGTATAATGGCTATTACGGGGGAAGAGGATATGGTTACTACCGGGGTTATGGACATCACTGATAAGGAAAGCCCTCTTGTGGGTAGACACTACACCGGCTGAATTATCTTGTGCAAGCACGCCCTCTTTTCTTAAACGCTCGCGCAGCTTGTATGAATCCCCAATACAACGTTACAGTTGAAAGTTGAGTCGTAGCCATTCCGCAAGCGGTTCTTGTAGATTAAAGGAAGGGACGTTGAAAACGTCAGGTAAGCAAGAGAAGTCAAGCTCGGGAAGCATTACATCGATGAAGCAGGCCGACAAAGTGACTCAGAGGGAACACGAGATCGCGGAAAAACTATTTCATTCGAAATACGAGGATCTGGGCGAACGAGAAAGGAAAGTGTCTTGTCAATGCTGGCTGCCATTCAGGCGCCGGTAATCCTGATGTCCCAGAACAGGCAAGCCCATAAGGATCGCGTCGACGCCGAATATGACTATGAAGTGAACTAAAGGCAGAACTCGAAATAATGGCGCTCCACGAAAAGCTTGACGGGCTGAGAGAGAAACAATGGAGCGGGCTTATCGCGCTTCAACAGGATCAGCTCAGACTCCTGGGACAACGTATTGATGGTTTGCGGAGCCGTCAATAAGCCCCTTCTATCAGGTTCATTGGGGGAAATCCCATTCTCCCGGGAGAGATCGGGGCGGCCAAGGGGCTTCGGTTCAACGCGAACTTTCAAGGCCTGCCACATCCCAGTAGTGTAATACTTGGGCCTCCGTTTCGCTTCTCCTTCCGATATGCGCGGCCGCGTCGCTTGATCACTCACGCCTTGCAGAATGCGAGCAGGTCCGCGTTGACCTGGTCCTTGCGGGTCGAGCACAGGCCGTGTGGTGCGCCCGGATATATTTTCAGCGTGGAGCCTTTGATCATCTTGGACGAGAGCAGGGCCGAGGCAGCGATCGGCACGATCTGGTCATCGTC
>Ga0316622_100001225_pt1 | contig 16434 bp, 16 predicted proteins | sample OWC_Aug_OW2_C1_D_FD_207646 | JGI IMG/M metagenome (GOLD analysis project Ga0316622, IMG submission 207646) | Wetland soil microbial communities from Old Woman Creek delta, Ohio, United States - OWC_Aug_OW2_C1_D5_C | ecosystem: Environmental > Terrestrial > Soil > Wetlands | place: USA: Ohio... | reverse complement strand
GACAACACCTCGCGGCTGAGCGGCGAGCTGGCGAGCACCCTGGCGCGCACCGCCGGCAGCGTCGCCGCGCTCGAGGAGACGGCGCGCAGCGTGACGCGGACCAGCCGGGCCCTGGAGGCGGCGGTGGGCGAGGGCCGCGAGGGCGTCGCCAAGGCCTTCGGCCAGCTCGGGCCGGAGTTCACGGCCCTGCTCGGCGAGCTGCGCCAGCTCGCGGAGACCCTTCGGCGCGTCGCCCGCGACGTCGAGACGAACCCGCGCGTGTTCCTGTTCGGCCGGCAGCGCGGCGAGCCGGGTCCGGGCGAATGACCCTCGGAGCCCCGGTTGTCACCACGGTGGCGCAGAGGCACGGAGAGAGAACAATGTGCCGGCTTCTGGAGCGAGCGCACCTACGGTGTGAGCCTCTGTTCGATGTCCCTTCGCTAATGCGACCTTCTCTGTGCCTCCGTGCCTCTGTGGTTGGGAAACCAGGATGAACGCCGTTCTCCGCATGTTCGTTGCGGCCGTCGCCGTCGTGCTCGCCGGCTGCGCCCAGCCCCTGCTGACGCAGCCGGCGGCGCCCACCGCGCTGCTGCTCGAGGCCGCACCCAATGTCCGACCCGTATCACGCAACACCGGCCTGACGCTCATCGTTTCGCCGCCCCAGGCCCAGGCCGGCTTCGACACGCGGCGCATCGCCTACACGCGCACCCCGCTCACGCTCGAGTTCTACACGCGCAGCGAGTGGGCGGACACGCCGGCACGCATGCTCGGGCCGCTGGTGGTGAGGGCGCTGGATTCCAGTGGCGCGTTCCGGGCGGTCATTGCCGGTCCCGCGCCGGTCCCGGTGGACCTGCGCCTCGACCTGGAGCTGATCCGGCTGCAGCAGGAGTTCCTGGCGGGCGGGAGCCAGGTGCAGCTGGAGCTGAGGGCCAAGCTGTTCGACGTGCGCGCGGGGCGGGTGCTGGCGACCCGTCTGATCGCGGAGGTGGCACCGGCGCCGTCGGCCGATGCCCTGGGCGGTGCGCAGGCGGCCGGCAGCGCCGCCACCGCGGCGCTCGAGGCCCTCACGGCTTTCGTGGTCGAGGCGACGGCGCACCGCTGATGCCGGTCCCGCCACACCTGCGGGGTGCCGATCCTGTTATCTTTCACTGTTTACCCGGCCAGGCTTCACCCGGCATGAAAGCCCAGATCCAGACCCTCGTCCAGCAGGCCCTCGTCCGCCTCGTCGCGGACGGCGTCCTCCCGGCCGACACCCCGGACGCCCCCGCCGTCGAGCGGGCGCGCGACCCGACGCACGGCGATTTCGCGAGCAACGCGGCCATGGTGCTCGCCAAGGCGGCGGGGATGCCGCCGCGGGCGCTGGCGCAACGCGTCGTGGCCGCCCTGCCGGCCAGCGACTGGCTCGAGCGGGTGGAGGTCGCCGGCCCGGGCTTCATCAACTTCCGGCTGGCGCCGGCTGCCTACCACGACGTCGTCGCGTCGGCCCTCGAGCTCGGCCCGGCGTTCGGGCGCGGCCAGCGCGGGCGCGGTCGGCGGGTGCAGGTGGAGTTCGTCTCCGCCAACCCCACCGGCCCGCTGCACGTCGGCCACGGCCGCGGCGCGGCCTACGGCGCCGCCGTCGCCGACTTGCTCGAGGCGGTCGGCTTCCAGGTCCACCGCGAGTACTACGTCAACGACGCGGGACGCCAGATGGACATCCTGGCCGCGAGCGTGTGGTTGCGCTACCTCGAGCTCTGCGGCGAGACGCTGCGTTTCCCCGCCAACGGCTATCGCGGCGACTATGTCTGGGACATCGCCGCGACCCTGCACCGCGAGCACGGCGACGCCTACCGGCATGCCGCGGACGAGGTTTGGGCCGGCCTGCCGGCCGATGCCGCGACGGCCGAGGAGCGCGACGCCGGGCAGGACCCCGGCGGCGACAAGGAGGCGCACATCGACGCGCTGATCGGCAGGGCGCGGCACCTGCTGGGCGACAACCGCTACCGCTACGTCTTCGAGCTGGGGCTCAACACCATCCTCGACGACATCCGCGACGACCTCGAGCAGTTCGGGGTGCGCTACGAGGAGTGGTACTCGGAGCGGTCGCTGACCGACAGCGGCGCGGTGAACCGGGCGATCGAGCGCCTGCGCCATTCCGGCCACGTCTACGAGCAGGACGGGGCCCTGTGGTTCCGCTCGACCGAGTTCGGCGACGAGAAGGACCGGGTCGTGGTCCGTGACAACGGTCAGAGCACGTATTTCGCCTCCGACATCGCCTACCACATGGACAAGCTGGAGCGCGGCTTCGAGCGGGTGATCGACGTCTGGGGTGCCGACCATCACGGCTATGTGCCGCGCGTGAAGGCGGCGCTGGCGGCCATAGGCGACGACCCGGCCCGCCTCGACGTGCTGCTGGTGCAGTTCGCCGTGCTGTACCGGGGCGGCGAGAAGGTGCAGATGTCGACCCGTTCCGGCGAGTTCGTGACCCTTCGCCAGCTCCGCAAGGAGGTGGGCCGCGATGCGGCGCGCTTCTTCTACGTCACCCGCTCGTCGGAGCAGCACCTCGATTTCGACCTCGACCTCGCGAAGTCGCAGTCGGCGGACAATCCGGTCTACTACGTCCAGTACGCCCACGCCCGCATCTGCTCGGTGCTTCGGCAGGCCGCCGAGAAGGCGTTGGCCGTGGAGCCGACAGCCGGCACGCGCAACCTCGACCGACTGGTCGAGGACCACGAGCTCGCGCTCCTGAAGACCCTGGCCCGCTACCCGGACGTCGTGGAGACGGCGGCGCTGGCGCACGCGCCGCACCAGGTCACGCACTACCTGCGCGAGCTGGCGAACGACTTCCACACCTACTACAACGCCCACCCGTTCCTGGTGCCCGATCCGGAGCTGCGCGACGCCCGCATCAAGCTGGTGCTGGCCACGCGCGAGGCCCTGCGCAACGGTCTCAACCTGCTCGGCGTCTCGGCGCCAGAGAGCATGTGAGGGCGCATGTCCAGGGACTACCGACGCCGCGCCGAGCCCCGCTCCCGCCGGTCGACGCCCGGCTGGATGCTGTTCGCGGTGGGCTTCGTCGCCGGCGCGTTCAGCGTCAGTCTGGCGTGGGTCAAGTACGGGCCGGCTGAGCTGAAGGCCCTGACCGCGAGCCTCCAGACGGCCGCACAGCCGCCAGCGGCAGCGAAGGCCGAGCCGCCGGCCAAGAATGCCGGGGTGCCTCGGCCGCAGTTCCAGTTCTACAGCCTCCTCCCGGAACGCGAGATGATGGTGAGCGAGGACGAGGTCGACCGCCGCGCACGCGCGACGGCATCCGCGCCGGCCGGCACCCGGCCGGCAACGGCCGCTCCCGCCGGCGCGCCGGTCACGACCAGCGAGCCGGGCACCCCTCCGGCGGCGGCCGCGGACGAGGTGCTGATGCTGCAGGTGGCAGCGTTCAAGGCGAAGGCCGACGCGGAGAGCCTGAAGGCCCAGCTCGCCCTCAAGGGCATGCAGGCCGGGATCGAGAGCGCCAGCATCAAGGGGGAGAGCTACCACCGCGTCCGGCTGGGGCCCTACCGCAGCATCGAGCAGCTGCAGGCCGCGCGCGCCCGCCTCAAGGGCAATGGCTATGACAGCGTCGTGGTGCGCCTGAAGTAGCCGCGCAAAAAAATGCCGCCCGAGCGGGCGGCCAATAAGGAGGAGATGCGATGTGGAAGCGGAAGCGACGCTTCCAGCTCAGGCTCGTGCGGAACCTGATCGTCGGACCGTGCCGCGAGGCGCGGTGACAGGTGGCTTGCTTCCCCTGGGCCACCTGTGCTTGACCCTGGCCCTGCCGGAGGGCTGTCCGGCAGGCTTGCCCTTAGTCGATACACGAAGCGTGCCAGTTGATGTCGGTTCACAGCACTTGGGTCCAAGCCCCTGCCAGCACATTAGAAAATCCTGATGTGCGCGATATGCCGCAGCCCAGCATTCGCCGCGACAGTCTTTTTGGCTGGCCTGCCTGCCATATCTGGCGTAATATTTATTTGTGGGTGCCGAAAATGACAGTCTGGCCGTCGTAGCCGGCGCCGTTCTCGACGGTCTCGACGGTCCCGCCATCGCGCTCGACACGGATTACCGGATCCTGGCGGCCAACCGGTCGTACCGGAACGTGTTCGGCAACGGGGCCGACGTGGTCGGGCACACCTGCTTCAGCGTGTCGCACGGCTCGGTCGTCCCCTGCGACCAGGCCGGCGAGGCCTGCCCCATGCAGCTCGCCGAGGCCGCCAGTGCCGCGCAGCGCGTCCTGCACATCCACCACACGCCCCGCGGCGACGTCCACGTGTCCGTGGAGGCCCGGCCCGTGTACCGGCCGGACGGCTCGCTGTGGTTCTACGTCGAGTTCCTCCAGGAGCATCCCGGCGGCACCGCCACCGCGAGCGCCGAGACGGGCCTCGTCGGCCGGTCCCCCGCCTTCATGCGCGTGCTGGACCTGGTCCACCGGGTGGCCCCCAGCATGACGACCGCCCTGCTGCTCGGCGAGTCCGGCACCGGCAAGGAGCTCGTCGCCCGGGCGATCCATGACGCGAGCGACCGGCGCGAGCGGCCCTTCGTTCCCGTCGAATGCTCGGGGCTGACCGAGTCGCTGTTCGAGAGCGAGCTGTTCGGGCACGAGCGGGGGGCGTTCACCGGCGCGCACGCTGCCAAGCCCGGGCTGGTCGAGGCGGCGAAGGGCGGCACCCTGTTCCTCGACGAGGTCGGCGACATCCCGCCGATGCTGCAGGTGAAGCTGCTGCGGCTCCTGGAGACCCGCACCTTCCGTCGCGTGGGCAGCGTCGAGCCGCAGGAGGCGAACTTCCGGCTGATCTGCGCCACCCATCGCGACCTGGGCCAGCTGGTCGCGGCCGGCGAGTTCCGGCAGGACCTCTACTACCGGATCTGCGCCTTTCCCATTCCCTTGCCGCCACTGCGCGAGCGGCGGGACGACATCCCGCTCCTCGTCGAGACGCTGCTGCGGCGCATTCCGGGGGCCCAGCATCTGCGGCTGGCCGAGGAGGCCATGGAATGTCTGCGGGGCTACGCCTTCCCCGGCAACATCCGCGAGCTGCGCAACATCCTGGAGCGGGCCGCCCTGCTGGCGGACGGCCCGGTCATCCGGCCCGAGCACCTTCCGGATGCCTGCCGCCAGACGGCTGCCGCGCGGCCAGCGCCCGCTGCGGCGGACGACGGGCCGCACGGTGGCATGCGGACGCTGGAGGAGGCCGAGCGGGACTATCTGCGCCGGGTCGTCGCCAGCTTCCCGGGCGACCGCAAGGCGCTCGCCCGGGCACTCGGAGTCAGCGAGCGGACGCTGTTCCGGAAGCTGCAAGGGCTGGATTCCGCCCAACGGTAGGCGCGGTCGGCCGCTCGTCCGGAGCGGACCTTGCACCAGGGGGCGGCTCGCGGCCACTCGCATCGACCCCGATGGCGGCGGGCCCGAAGGACATGGGAGGACCGTAGGCGCGGCATGGATGCCGCCTCCGAGCCTACAGGGATGTATTGACGGCGTGTCCGACCAGGTCCTGCGGGTCCGCCGCTGAACGAACGCGATGCGCGAGTGGCAGCGGGCGATGGGTTGCCCCCGGGCCAAGGCCGGATCGGTGATGTCGTTTCCTCGTTCCAACCGAGAGCTCACCCGCCCTAGACCGCCATCTCGGCCGCTATCGCGGGGTGGTGCTGGTAGCCCTCGAGCACGAAGTCGCCCGGCTCGACCCGCTCCAGCCACTCCGGCTCGTACCGGCCGGTGTCGGCGAGCGCAGGGATGCGCTCGGACAGCTGCAGGGTCGGCAGGGCCAATGGTTCGCGTGTCAGCTGCACCGCGACGGCGTCGAGGTGGGTTTCGTACAGGTGGACGTCGGCGCCGAACCAGGTGAACCAGCGCGGCCGGTAACCGGTCAGGCGGGCGAACAGCGCCACCAGGGCGGCCCCCTCGGCGAGGTTCCAGGGCAGCCCGAGGAAGGTGTCGACCGAGCGCTGGTAGAGGCAGAGGCTCAGCTCGCGGTCGGCGACGTTGACGTTGAACTGGTAGAGCAGGTGGCAGGGCGGCAGGGCCATCTGCTCGAGCTGCGCCGGGTTCCAGGCGTGGAACAGGATGCGGCGGTCGCCCGGCTGGTAGTGGATCTTGTCGAGGCAGTCGCGCACCTGGTCGAAGGCACGGTACAGCACCAGGCAGCGCGCCGCCGAGCCCGGCTCCGGGTCGAGGCCGGTTGCGAGGTGCCGGTAGCCGTCCTGCTCGGCCCGCGCGATCGCCGCGGCCCGGTCTTCCCGCAACAGCTTGATGGCCGGCCAATGGCGCCACTGTGCACCGTAGACCGGGCCGAGGTCGTCCTCTCCATCCCGGTACGGGCTCGTCAGCCACTGCGCATTGGCATTGGCGTTGGCGTCCCAGACCTTGCAGCCGAGGTCCCGGAAGGCGGCGGCGCTGGTGGCGCCGCGCAGGAAGGCGCAGAGCTCGCCCATCGCCGACCTGAAGGCGAGCCGCTTGGTGGTGACGGCCGGGAAACCTGCCGCGAGGTCGAAGCGCAGCATTGCCCCGGAGATGGCCCGGGTGCGGACGCCGGTCCGGTTCTCCTGCCAGGCGCCCTGGTCCAGGACGGTCCGGAGCAGGTCCAGGTACTGCCTCACGCGCCGCCGCTCCCGGCCGGCGCGGCGCCCCGCGCGCGGTACGCCAGCCACGTCAGGATCAGGCCGGCCGCGAGCATCGGCAGCGTGAGGAGCTGGCCCATGGTCAGCCAGCCGAAGGCGAGGTACCCGAGGTGGGCGTCAGGCAGCCGCACGAGCTCGACCGCGAACCGGAACAGGCCGTAGCAGATCAGGAACAGGCCGGACACCGCCATGGTCGGTCGCGGCCGGCGCGAGTACAGCCAGAGGATCACGAACAGGAGCAGCCCCTCCAGGGCGGCCTCGTAGAGCTGGCTGGGGTGGCGGGCCGCGCTGAGCATCGCGTTGGCGGGGAGCCCGGCACAGTGCTCCGGGAAACGCAGGCAGGGGAGCTGCATGCCCCAGGGGAGGGTCGTCGGCGCGCCCCACAGCTCGCCGTTGAGGAAGTTGCCGATCCGCCCGGCGCCGAGGCCGAGGGGGACCAGCGGGGCGAGGAAGTCGGCCACGGCGAAGAAGGGGCGCCGGCTGCGGCGGGCGAACAGCGCCACTGCGACGAGCACGCCGAGCAGGCCGCCGTGGAACGACATGCCGCCCTCCCAGATGCGGAAGATCCGCAGCGGGTCGGCCATCCAGTCCTGGAACGAATAGAAGAGGATGTAGCCGAGCCGGCCGCCCGCGACGGCGCCGAGGGCGCCGAAGAAGATCAGATCGTCCACCTCCTGCTCGCGCCAGCCCGACCCGGCGCGCCGCGCGCGCCACCGGCCGAGCCACCAGGCGGCCGCGAACCCCACGAGGTACATGAGGCCGTACCAGCGGATCTTGAGCGGCCCGAGGGCGAGTGCGACCGGGTCGATGTCGGGGTAGAGCATGGGAGGTCCGTGCCGACGTCTGTCGGCGCTGGCGTGATCGGTCGAGTCACCATCGTACCGGGGAGACCCAGGATACCGGCGCCCCGTCGCACTGTGAACGGCGGGCGACCTTCAAGAATCGCGCGCGCATGCCGTTAGCCTCGTCGCCTGGCCCGTATAGGCCTTGTTCCTGAGCGAGAGTCCGCATGAGGCTGGAGAGCATGACTGGAAGCAGAGCCCTCTCGGTGCGTATGCGCACTTTGGGGGAACGGCTGCGCTATAGCCGCCGTCAGATGGGCTGGACGCAGGAGCAGCTCGCCGCCCAGGCCGGCACGAATCAGGCAGTCATACAGAAGATCGAGAACGGCAAGAGCCTGCGTCCGCGCAAGATCAACGAGATCGCCGCGGTGCTGCAGGTCAACCCCGCCTGGCTGATGTTCGGCGAGGACCACAACGAGGCGCTGACCCCGGAGGAGCGGCTCTTCGTCGAGAGCTGGCGCTCGCTCCCCGCCCCACAGCGCGAGCGCATCCGCAGCGAGGTCGTGCGCCTCGCCACGCGCCGGAGCTAACCCTTTCGGGGCGAGGGCGCGCCTGCCGCGCTCAACCTGAGCTGTGCAGCACGTTGCCCGCCGGGTCGCAGACTTCGACGGCGACCGGTATGCCGTCGCGGATAGAGGCCGTGACCACGCAGAAGTCCTCGAACAGGTCGAGGCAGCGCTTGAAGCGCGCCGCCTCCGCGAGCTCGTCGCCGACCTCGATCCGGACGGCGAGTCCGCCGACCCGCAGGCGCTGCTTGTCGTTGCGCACCAGCCGGCAGGTCACGGAGGCCTTCACGGCGCCGACGGGGGGCTCGTTCTTGGTGATGCAGAAGAGCAGGCTGGCGCTGAGGCAGTTGGCGGCCGCCACCGCGAGGAGCCGGGACGGGTTGGGCCCCGCCAGGCCACCCAGCGGCGGCGGCTCGTCGACGACGAGGTCCGGGAGCTGCTCCCGGTCGAAGCGGACCTTGAACTCGTAGCCCTCGAGCTGCTCGAGGTGCAGGGTGAAACGCCCTTCTTCGGACATGGTGGACGCGCCTCCGCGCGGCAGTGGGGGCCCGATGGCGGCGGTCAGTCGGTCGTGAGCTCGATCTCGCCGCTGACGCCGACGGTGATCGTCTGGGTGCCGGCCTCGATGGCCGGCGGGGCGGCGGCCACCTCGGCCATGGCCGCCGGCATCGCGCGCTGCCGGAACACCGGCACTGGTCCTCCGCCCGTGCTCACGTCCATCTGCACCAGCCGGTAGCTGCGTCGCTCGAGGCCGGCAGCAAGCCGCTTCGCCCGAGCCTGGAACGCGGCGATGGCCTCGCCGATCAGCCGGTCCTCGACCTCCCTGCGCCGCTCCCGCGAAACCTCGTAGGCGACCTGCTGCAGATTGAGCCGCTCCTGCAGCGCACCGACCAAGTCGCTGACCGCAGCGGTGTCCCGCCCCTCCAGCCGCAGCGACTGGCTGACCCGCCAACCGGTCACGGCGTTCTTCTGGTAGATCGGGCTGGTCTGGTAGTCGAGCGTCTGGACCTTGATCCCCGCCGCCTCCTTGGATCTGGCGAGCGCCCAGGCCATGACCTGGTTCACCTCAACGGCGAGCTGGCGCGCGCTGCCACCGTCGCGCTGCGCCGCCAGCGTGGCGACGAGGGTGTCGTTGGCGACGTCCTCGGTGGCGCTCACCGAGAAGCTCGCGCGGTTGTAACGCGGCTCGGGCTCGTGCGCGACGGCCGGCAGGGCGGCCAGCACGAGCGCGGCGCCGAGCACGGGCATCCAGGTCTTCACGGTCATCGACGGGCCTCCCGGGTGGACGCGTGACACTTTCCCCGCTTTGCCGCCGGCCGGCAAGCCGGCGCCGCGACCCAACGGCTGAAAAGCGGCCTACAATCCGGGCGGACCGGATCCCGTGCCCGACCCTGCACCGAGGCCCTCATGAATCCCGAGAAGGTCGTCTTCGGCTTCTTCATCCTGCTCGCCGCCACGCTGAACTTCGGCTTCTGTCTCGGCGATTTCGACAACCCCGCCCATCACCACCCCTACGAGCTGTTCGCCGCCATCGTGGTGAACCTCATCGCGACCGTGCTCAAGCTCGGCGACCGCACCCAGCTCGGGGCGGTGATGCTCTCGACCTCGCTGGTGGCCGACGTGGGCCTGATCGCCGCCGCCATCGCCTGGGCGATCGGGGTCTATGGCACCGGCGAGGGCATGACGCCCACCGTCCTGGGCTCGGTGCTCTCCTGGGCCAGCGGCGCCCTGTTCGCCAACGTCGTGTCGGTGGTCCTGCTGATCGTCGAGACCGTGCTGATGCGCCGCTGAGCGGGGCGCGGCGCACTGCGACGGCCACCCCATGAGCCCGGCCACCTTCCTGATCCTGCGGCGCATGCGCGCGCCGCTGCTGTTCCTGATCGGGACCTATGCGGTTGCGGTCGGGGGGCTGGTCCTGATGCCGGGGCCGGACGTCGAGGGCGTCCCCCGGCACATGAGCTTCTTCCACGCCTTCTACGTCATCAGCTACACGGCGACCACGATCGGCTTCGGCGAGCTCCCGCACGCGTTCTCCGACGCCCAGCGGATGTGGACCACCCTGTCGATCTACCTGACGGTCGTCGCGTGGCTCTACGGCATCGGCACCATCATCGCCCTGCTGCAGGACCCGGCGTACCGCCAGGCGAGGACCAGCCAGCGCTTCGCCCGCGACGTCCGCCGCCTGCGCGAGCGCTTCCACCTGGTCTGCGGCTTCGGCGACACCGGCAGCCTGCTGGTCCGGGCCCTGACCGACCGCGGCAAGCGCGCGGTGGCGATCGACATCGACCCGCAGCGCATCAACGTGCTCGCGGTCCAGGACTACCAGTCCTACGTCCCCGGGCTGTGCGGCGACGCGGCGGTGCCAGACAACCTGCTCGCGGGCGGGCTGCGATCGCCGCGCTGCCGCGGCGTGATCGCGCTGACCAACGACGACCAGGTCAACCTGACCATCGCCATCGCGGGCAAGCTGCTGCACCCGCAGATTCAGGCGATAAGCCGCGCGAGCACGCTGGACGCCGCCGTCAACATGACGTCCTTCGACACCGACTACGTCGTCAACCCCTTCCACTCGTTCGCCGACCACCTCGCGCTGGCGCTGCGCTCGCCCGGTGTCTGGCTGCTCCACGAGTGGCTGACCGGCGTCCCCAACGCGACGCTGATCGAGCCGCGCTATCCCCCGCACGGCACCTGGATCGTGTGCGGCTACGGCCGCTTCGGCAAGGCCATCGTGCAGCAGCTGCGGCGCGAGGGCGTGGGCGTCGTCATCGTCGAGGCGGACCCGGCGCGCACGGGTTGCGAGACCTGCGTGCAGGGCCGCGGCACCGAGGAGGAGACGCTGGCGGAGGCAGGTGTATTCCAGGCGGCGGGCATCGTCGCCGGCACCGACAACGATGCCAACAACCTCTCGATCATCATGACGGCCAAGGCGATGAACCCGGAGCTGTTCGTCGTCATCCGCCAGAACCGGCACGCGAACGACGCGCTGTTCCAGGCGGCCGGGGCCGACCTCGTGATGCACGTGAGCGAGATCCTGGTGCACGAGATCATCGCCCTCATCACCGCGCCGTCGCTGGCGCGATTCCTCGCACGCACGCGCAGGCAGAGCAGGGACTGGGCGAACGAGCTGGTGTCGCGGATCTCGGCCGTCACCGAGGACCTCGTGCCGGAGATCTGGGAGGTCCGCATCGGCGAGCGCCAGGCGCTGGCCGTGACGAAGGCGCTCGCTGGCGGCCGGCCGATCACGGTCGGCGATCTGGTGAAGGACATCCACGACCGGGCCGAGGCGCTGCCGTGCATCCCGCTGATGCTGGCGCGCGGCGACCATGCACAGCTGTTGCCCGCGGAGGATGCGGCGGTGCAGGCCGGAGACCACCTGCTGCTGTGCGGCCGCGCCGCCGCCGCGTCGGCGATGGAGTGGACCCTGCAGAACGACAAGGTGCTGCACTACGTCCTGACCGGCCGGGAGATGCCGGAGACCTGGGTGTGGCGGTGGATCGACCGGAAGCTCGCGCGCCGCGTCGGCGGGAACTGATCATCACGGCCACGGTCAATCGTGTGAAGGCTTCCGGCCAATCGGGATGAAACGGCTCCTGACACTGCTGCTCGTCGTCGCCGCGGCCTACGCGGCATGGTGGTACTGGAGCCCCGAGGAATCGCCCGGCACGGCCAAGTACCGCACGCAGGTCGTCGACCGCGGCAGGATCGCGCAGACCATCACGGCGAACGGCACGCTCAGCCCGCTGACGGTCGTGCAGGTCGGAACGCAGGTGTCCGGCACCGTCTTCAGGGTCCACGTCGACTTCAACGACCTGGTCAAGGAAGGCCAGGTGCTCGCGGAGCTCGACCCGGCGCTGCTGCAAGCCACCCTGAAGCAGAGCGAGGCCGGCCTCGAGAACGCGCGCGCGACGCTGGAGCTCGCACGCAGCAACGTCAGTCGCACCGAGTCGCTGTTCAAGAAGAACCTGGCGCCGGACTCGGACCTCGACCAGGCACGCGAGCGCGTGAAGGTCGCGGCGGCGCAGGTGAAGACGGCGGAGGCGCAGGTGGAGCGCGACCGCACCAACCTGCGCTACGCGGTGATCCGCTCGCCGATCGCCGGCGTGGTGATCAACCGCGCAGTCAACGTCGGCCAGACGGTCGCCGCGAGCTTCCAGACACCGACCCTGTTCCAGATCGCCCAGGACCTGCGCAGGATGCAGATCGATACCAGCGTCGCCGAGGCCGACGTCGGCAGCCTGTCGACGAGCTTTCCCGTGAGCTTCACGGTCGATGCGTTTGCCGGGCAGACCTTCCAGGGCCGCATCCTGCAGATCCGCCTCAATCCCACGATCCAGGCCAACGTCGTGACCTACAACGTCGTCGTCGAGGCCGACAACCCGGACGGCAAGCTGCTGCCCGGCATGACGGCGCACGTCAGCATACGCGTGGCCGAGCGCAGCGATGCGCTGCGCGTGCCGAACGCCGCCCTGAGCTATCGGCCGACGGAAAGCGAGGACGAGCCGGCCGCGAAGGCACCGCGCGGCACGCGTGTCCACGTGCTGGACGGTGACACGCCGCGCGCGGTCCCGGTGCGCACCGGCATCGCCGACGGCAGCTACACCGAGATCCTCGAGGGCGAGCTCGAGCCCGGTGCCGCCGTCATCGTGCGCGAGACGGCGCCGAAGAAGGAGGCTCCCGAGAAGACCTTCCGCTTCCGGATGATGTGATGGGCGCGGCGCCGCTGATCCGCGTCGAGCGGCTCTGCAAGCAGTACGAGGTGCCCGGCGGCCGGCCCGTGCCGGTCCTGCACGACGTCGATCTCGCGATCGGGGCGGGGGAGCTGGTCGCCATCATGGGGCCTTCGGGCTCCGGCAAGTCGACGTTCATGAACATCCTGGGCTGCCTGGACGTGCCGACGTCGGGCCGGTATCTGCTGGAGGGGCGCGACGTCGCGGGGCTGTCGCCGGACCAGCTCGCGGTGCTGCGCAACCGCCTCATCGGCTTCGTGTTCCAGGGGTTCAACCTGCTCAAGCGGGTGACCGCCGAGGACAACGTCGCCCTGCCCCTGCTGTATGCGGGGGTGGCGCGCGCGGCGCGCGGCCGGCAGGCCCGCGCGCTGCTGGAACGGGTCGGCCTCGGGGCCTATGCGGAGGCGCTGCCGAACCAGATGTCGGGCGGCCAGCAGCAGCGCGTCGCCATCGCCCGCGCGCTGGCCTGCGAGCCTTCCCTCATCCTGGCGGACGAGCCGACCGGCAACCTCGACACCCAGACCAGCGCGGAGATCATGTCCCTGTTCACGCAGCTCAACGAGGCGCAGGGATTGACCGTCGTGATCGTCACGCACGAGGCGGGCGTCGCCCGCTACGCGCGCCGGCTGGTGCGCTTCGTCGACGGCCGCATCGTGTACGACGGCGAGGTGGCGGGATGCGGCTGAGCGCCCTGCCCGGCGAGGCCTGGCGTGCCATGACCCTCAACGGTCTGCGCACCGCCCTGACCATGCTCGGCATGGTCATCGGCGTGGGGGCCGTCGTGCTCATGCTCGCCGTCGGTGACGGGGCGCGCCACACGGTCAACGAGCAGATCCGGGCCATGGGCAGCAACCTCTTCATCATCCTGTCGGGGGCGAGCACCTCGTCCGGCGTGCGGATGGGGTCGGGCACGAAGCCCTCGATCACCATCGGCGATGCCGAGGCGCTGGCCAGGCTCGAGACCCTCGACGGCGTGGCACCCGTGCAGAACCAGACGGTCCAGCTCGCCTACGGGGCGAGCAACTGGAGCACGCAGGTCTATGGCGTGACCCCGGAATTCCTGCGGGTGCGGGACTGGGCCATCGAGGCCGGCGAAGGGATCACGGACACCGACGTGCGGTCGGCGGCGCGCACCGTGGTCCTCGGCCAGCTGGTGAAGAAGGAGCTGTTCGGCGTCGACGACCCGGTCGGCAAGACCGTGCGGATCAAGAACCTGCCTTTCACCGTCGTCGGCGTCGCTGCTGCGAAGGGACAGAGCCTCAGCGGCCGCGACCAGGACGACGTCGCCTTCGTGCCCCTGACGACCGCGCAGAGCAAGCTCTTCGGGGTGCCTTTCCCGGGCACCATCAGCTTCATGATGGTGCGTGCAAAAACCGGCGAGGTGATGGAGGAGGCGGAGGCGGAGATCCGGCAGACCCTGCGCCAGCGTCACCGCCTCCTCGACCGCGAGGACGACGACTTCACGGTGCGCAACCTGTCGTCGACGGCGGAGACCGCCGCCACGACCGCGCGCATCCTCACCGTCATGCTCGGGACCATCGCCTCCATCTCGCTGATCGTGGGTGGCATCGGCATCATGAACATCATGCTGGTGTCCGTGACCGAGCGGACCCGCGAGATCGGCATCCGCATGGCGGTGGGCGCGCGCCGCCGCGACATCCTGCTGCAGTTCCTGCTCGAGGCGGTCCTGATCTGCGCGATCGGCGGCACGGCCGGCGTGCTGCTCGGCGTCGGCGCCGCCTGGCTGGTGTCCGACCTCGCCGGCATGACCGTCGTGGTCAGCGGGACGGCGATCCTGCTCGCCTTCGCCTTCTCGGCTGCGACCGGGATCTTCTTCGGCTGGTACCCGGCGCACAAGGCGGCGCGGCTGCAGCCCGTCGAGGCGCTGCGGTACGAGTGACGGCGGCTTGTTGGCCGCGATTGCGGGCTCAACCGATGCGGCGATCCCGCCGCAGCAGCGACATCAGCACCACGTCCTCGTAGACACCCCATTTCTTCACCCGCTCCCGCAGCAGGCCTTCCTGGCGGAATCCGAGCCTCGCCAGCACGTGCCCGGAGGAGGGGTTGCGGACCATGTGGTGCGCCACGAGGCGGTTCAGGCCCAGGACGTCGAACGCGTGATCGACGACGGCGCACGCTGCCTCGGTGGCATAGCCGCGGCGCCAGAACGGGCGGCCGATCCAGAAGCTCAGTTCGGCCTCCTCGTGCTCGCGGTCGATGCCGCGCAGCGAGACCATGCCGATCAGCTCGGAGTGTGCGAGCTCCCGCACGGCGAAGTACCGCGCACGGTCCAGCGCCATCGACCGTCCAAGCCGCGCGAGCCATTGCCGCGCCACCACGGCATCGAGCGGATGGGGCACGCTGATCGTCGTGTCGGCGATCGCCCGGTCGCCGGCGAGAGTCACCAGCGACGGGACATCCTCCTCCGCGAGCGCATCGAGGAGCAGGCGCGCGGTGCGCCGCGCGACGCCGCCGGCGCTCACCTGCGCGCGACCATCAGCAGCGGATCGCCCGACGGATCGAGGGCGTGGCCCTGTCGGGCCGGCCGCGGTCATCCGGCTCAAAGTCCCTGCAGCTTCTTGTAGTCGATCGCTCCCGCATAGGCGAGGAGGTCCTGCTGCTCGGCGCCATTGCCCTCCACCGTGACCATGAAGCGGTTCGCCACGATGACGGTAACCTCGCCGTCCTTCGTCGCGGGGTCGTACTTGACCATCGCCTTCTGGTCCGCGATGCGCTGCATCTTCATCCCGGAACCGGCCGCCATCGCGGGATTGCTGAAGAAGCCCATCAGCCCCTGCAGCATTGGCGAGTCCGTGATGACGCGGACGGTGACGCTGGCGTCGCCCTTCGTGTAGACGCGCTCCGCGCTCGTCATGCCGCCGAACAGGCTGGCCGCCGCCGTCTCGGCCTTCGCCTCCTCGGCGGACCAGCCGGTGAGCGGTGCCGGCAGGGCGGCCTGCAGCGCGGTCCCGCGCTTCTGCCGGACGAGCTGCGCCGCATATTCCAGCGAGCCGGCGGCACCCTGATAGTCGCCGGCCTGGTAGGCCTGCATGGCCTCCTTGACCGAGTCCTCCACGTCATCGGCACGGGCGGTGACCGGGCCGAGGGCGGTGGTCATGGCGATGGCGAGCGTAATGGCTATGCGGGTCGACATGGCGCGGTGCCTCAGGAGGATCGGAAGTGCGGACATCCTACCGGAATTGCGCCAGGACGCTCGTCGTCACTGAACCTCGGCGGTTCGCGGCATGGCACGCCCCGCGGGCGCCGCTACAGCAGCACCTGCTCGATGCCCCGCTCCTTCACGCGCTGGATGAAGCGCTGCTGCCAGCCCTCGCCGAAACGCGCCTTGGCGAGCTCCACGACGATGTAGTCGGTCTTCAGTCCCGTGTCGTCCGCGTAGCGCGACAGGCCCTGCTGGCAGGCGGGGCAGGCCGTCACGAGGCGGACGTCGCCATCCGCGCGCTCCTGGCCCGTGAGCGCGCGGATGCCTTTCACCAGCTCCTCCTGCTTGCGGAAGCGCAGCTGGTTGGCAATGTCGGGACGAGACGTGCCGAGCGTGCCGGCCTCGCCGCAGCAGCGGTCGGAGAGGCGCACCTCGGCACCGAGCAGGGTCTTCGCCACCTGCAGCGGGGAGTGGGTCTTCATCGGCGTGTGGCAGGGGTCGTGGTAGAGATACTTCACGCCCGTCGCCTGCTCCAGCCGCACCCCCTTCTCCATGAGGTACTCGTGCACGTCGAGCAGGCGGCAGCCGGGGAAGAT
>Ga0316622_100001224_pt1 | contig 16436 bp, 28 predicted proteins | sample OWC_Aug_OW2_C1_D_FD_207646 | JGI IMG/M metagenome (GOLD analysis project Ga0316622, IMG submission 207646) | Wetland soil microbial communities from Old Woman Creek delta, Ohio, United States - OWC_Aug_OW2_C1_D5_C | ecosystem: Environmental > Terrestrial > Soil > Wetlands | place: USA: Ohio... | reverse complement strand
GGCGAACATCTACGCCGCCGTCAGGAACCAGGAGCCGCCGTACACCATCGACTACGACAGCGTGCTCTCCTCAGTTGGCCTGAAAGAAGTGAGTGCAGCGACCCGGAACTTCTGCCGGAGGAAGCGGTCATGACCGTCTTCGGTGGGTACACCAAGGTCAGGCCCTACGCGGTGATCTCGCTGGACTGCTCCGCCGCCGCGACGGACTCAGCGCAGGGCGCGGTCACCATTCTCGGGACATCGACCACCAACTGGATTGCCAACACCATCACGTTCATCTCGCTCGCCGGGAACACCGTGACGTTCAAGCTGGACGACTCGGATGCCGGCTCCATCACGGCGTCGGACGGCCTGACCGTGAGCGGTATCCCCTTCAGCGAGATTTACTGGACCATCACGGCAGGCGCCGGGAACGCAGAGGTCATACTCGCATGGATTGATTGACTATGGGAACCGTCAACAGGAGACTTGAATCGGTCTTCGCCCAGGTGAAGACCGGAGTGGCGGTGCCGGTGATCGTCGAGGTTCGACAGGCCACGCCGGCACTCGCGCAGGAGCTGGGTGCGGCGGGCCTCCAGGCCCCCCGCGTCAGCGCCATGGCACCGTTCATTTACGGCAGGGCTACAGAGCAGGTTGCACGTGCAGTTGCACGTAACCCGATGGTCATAACAGTATCGTACGACGAGCCGGTGTACCAGAGGGTGCCGGGCCCTTTTGAGGTGGTGCACCTGGAGCGGAAAGTCATCGTGCCCCTGTACGATGCCGTTTCCGCCACGGGTGCACCGGCCCTGTGGGAACGGGGTCTCACCGGTAAAGGCGTCCGGATCGCGGTGGTGGACACGGGGGTCAACCAGTCCCACCGCATGATCGTTCCGGGCCTGAAGGGGGTGTACAGTGCGGTCCCGGGGGAGGACGTGGAGGATGTCCACAGCCACGGCACCTGGTGTGCCGGCGCCGCTGCCGGCCGCAAGATGACCCTCCCTGACGGGAGGGTGCTGGTGGGGGCAGCCCCCGCAGCGGACCTTTATGCCCTGAAAGCCCTCTCAAAGGACGGCACCGGCCAGATGTCGTGGGTCATGGACTGCATGGAAAAGGCAGTCACGAACTTCAATGCTGATGTTATCTCCATGTCACTCGGCTCCCTCTTTGACAACGGGGGCACGGACCCCATCTCAAAGATGGTGAACCACATCACCTTTGAGCACAAGGTGATCTGCTGCATCGCAGCAGGGAACTCGTTCGGTCCGCTCACCATCGGCAGCCCGGGCGGGGCCGTTGGTGCCCTGACCGTGGGAGCAATCTCGCTGAAGGTGCCCACGAAGTTCTCCCCGTCCACCTTCTCATCCAAGGGACCGACAACCACAATGGGTATCAAGCCCGACATCTCGGCGCCGGGTGGTAACCTCCTCGCGCCTACCATCGGTGAGCTGATCCTCGGGCCGGCTGCACATGAAGAGTACGCATACATGGCCGGCACCAGCATGGCGACCCCGCAGGTGGCTGGCTGCATGGCCCTCTTGAGGCAGGCCAACAACAATCTGACCCGCGCCGACGTGGAACGGATGATGCTGATCGCGTACGCACCGAAGTTCAAGGACACGGTGGTCGGGTTCGGCCCGATGGACGTGAAGGTGCTGCTGGACGCCATGGACAAGCCGGCGCCGGCCGCGCTGGAGATGCAGGCGACACTGGCCTCGCTCCAGGCGATACCGTACTATCCGTTCACCCTCCTGCCGAAGCCGGAAGGAGCTGACATCCAGGAGATACGGTTACCCTCATTCACGGGAGACTGACACCTGATGAGCCTGATGTGCACCGCCTGGACAGACCTCGGGAACCTGCTCCCCTTCGTCGCAGCGGCGCAGAGACCGCTGTTCATAGGCGACAACACGTTCCTTGCCTGGGATGCTTACATGGTTGGGGGTGGTGACGGCCGGATGGGTATATCCACCGATAAAGGGCTCACCTGGGGTTTCACAACAGGCAATGCCACCCTCCCGCTGGGCATTTACTTCCCGGTGTATCAGGGTAATGGCAAGGTGTACGGTGCGGGCCTCACTAACCTTGGGCAGTACGCATGGTGGTACTCGGATGACCACTGCGCTACGATAACATACTCAGGGACGACAACCGCCGACGCCATCTCTGCATTTTTCGGGATCGATTTAGGGAGCGGCATCGGGTTCCACCCCATTTACAATGGCACGACCGGCCAGTTGGAGGACTGGATCTCGCAGGATTATGGTGTTGACCCGGTCGCATTTCAGTTGGTCACACCCAGGCCGGCACAGGCAGCTCCATTAGCAACAGATCCTGAAATGTACGGGATCGGTCTTGGGTCAGGCCGTGCCCTCCTCAGTTGGTGGGGTGGCGGCGCCGGTCTTCACCGCGTGTACTACACCGAGGACTCTGCAGCCACCTGGAATGTTGCCTCCGACATCAACGAGTATATGCTTTCGTTCACTGACCTTGGGGCAGGTAAGGTTCTTGCGGTCTCAGTTGCAGGGAACATCTGGGTCTCCCCACCCGGGTCGTACGGCACTGAGTGGGATTACCTGGGCACCCTGACAGGGGGTTCGACCGTGTGGACTCCAGGGGTCATCACTGACGGGGTGAATGTTGGCAACGGCAAGATCTATGCACACGGGTACCTCCTTGATGCTACGGTCACAGCCCACTACGGCGTCCTGTACTCAGACCGCAGCGGTGCGCCCGGCTCCTGGAAACTGATAGAAATACCTGCGTGGACAGCAGGACTGGCACCGAGTTTCCCCCTGGCGAGTGACGGGAAGAACACGTTCCTTGCGGCATGGGGGGGTGGTGGTGGTACGAAGATAACCCGGAGCAACACCGGGGGCCAGGTCTCCACAGCAGCGCCGGCCGGGGCACGTGGCGGGATCACCCTTGCCAACAATCCTATTGCATGTGCAGGGCTTGGTGCCCGGATCCAGTACGGTACTCAGGTAGGAGGGAGATAAATGCCGACAGAACCACCGCTCATGACGTTTTTCTACCGGATAACCGAGAAGATGGCGCAGAAGGCGGTGGAAGACCCGCTGGCCTTCATCACGAACCTGGACACCCTCACGCAGGTCGGCCTCAAGATCCTGCCTGTCCTGCCCAGTGAATACCCATACCCCATCCCTCGGGGCATCTATGAGCTCCTGGTGAGAAAATGACCGACGACACCAAGCACAAGTTCCCAGTCCCGGATCCCTTTGGGATCCTGGAAGACATGACAGATGGCACCTTCTTTGACCCCATTGCCCACTCACTTGCACGTGCATCCGGCCCGCCAAGGCCGTCACCCACGCCGGTCGATACCACGCTGGTCCCCCCGGATCTCATTCCCGAGGACATGAAGGTGACCCGGTACATCGATCTCCTGAAGGAGGCTCATCGGATCGCGCCCTGCAAGGGGTGCAAGGGGCTGGTGGAGTCCGCCCTGACAGGGGCCATGGTGTACCGGAAGATGCAGGAGTCCGGGCTCTCGGCAGACGACATCAAGAAGGAGCCCGGCACCCTTGAGATGATCAAGAAGCAGGTCCAGGATCTGGTCAGACAAGGGTGAACGGGTTGCCAGAAAACAGCAACAACTACGCCAGCCGATGGGAGCGCGAGGTAGAGGCCCGCATCGCAAAGACTGAAGCAGATCTGCTGGTGACCAAGAGGGACTACGAGCTGACCGCAAAACACATCCAGACCTGTCTCAAGCAGATCATGGACGAGATGAAAGGTGTACGTGAATCTCTCACTGATGGGGGGCAGAAGTTCACCGTGCTCTCAGGCAAGATCCAGGGCCTGACCGAGTGCACCATGACCTGCGACGATTTCAATGGGAAGATGGAAGAGTTCATGAAGGGCAGGTCCGACTGCCAGGTGGCGGTCGCCAAGGAGCTGAAGACTACCAACGACAGGATCGATGCCCTGAGCTCAAAAGTGGATAACCATACCTCCTACTTCAAGATCATAGGGACCGCCACCGCTATCCTTGCCACCGGGCTCTTCGGGCTTTTCGGCAAGCTCATGATCTAGTGCGGGCCGACAAGACTGGCCCATCAGGTTTAAATACTGCAGGGGCAAGTAGAGAGTATATGCCCGAAGAGAATCCCCAGGACGATGAGGTGTGCAAGGTCGCGTTCCAGTGTGCCATGGACGTGCTCCGGGACAAGTGCGGCGGGAAGTGTGCCCGCAAGGTGGCCTTCGTGGACCGGTTCCCGATCACGGTCGAGTATCCGGAGGCCGAGATCCAGGCCATCAAGGACAGTTCGGTGTTTTCCCCCGAGGAGAAGCTGGCGTACGTGAAGGGGCTGGACTTCGTGCAGGCTCAGGCAAAGCAGTGGGCGTGCGGCTTCACCAAGCTCTTCATGTACGGGAAAGGGTTCAAAGAGGACGAGGTGAAAAAAGCAGAGGAGCGTGGGATCTCCGAGGCTACGGAGGCGATTGCCCGGGTTCTTCTTGAGTAGGTTCCTTTCTCAGCATCTCAATATCCTTTTTCACCGTCGTCAGTAACTCGATCTTCGCCTGCAGGTCTGCGATCTGGGTATCCACCTGCTGCTGCCAGTGGTCCGCTTCCTTCACCTGGAACGGCGTCTTGCTCTCCATATCCTTCGTGATCAGGTACCTGACATACTCGCTGACTTCACCACCAAAAAAGAGTTTGGCACGTTCGACGACGAATCTACCCATGTTGTTGTTGACCCTGAGGGAAATGCGCTCCATTGTCAGTCAGTTGGTGTACCAATCTTTATAAGCTCTTCTATCAGAACTTCATCTCGGTGAAGAAAAATGGTCGTTGACGCAAACACGGCAGCTCGCCGGTATGCAGAGGGTGTTGACGGTGTCGGCGGTGCCGGCGCGTACTACACCTGTGGACAGCGGAAGAATCAGGGGTTCCTCGCAGTCGCGGAGTGCCTGGAGGGTCTGAAGAGGGCCGCCGGCACCACCCAGGACTGGGCAGCCCGGTACGCGGCTCGCGCCCGGGCCTAATCCCACCATCACCTCCCTTTTTCACCTCCTTATCGCAAGGGCACTTTTAAATAGTTAATACCCAAAATGAATCACATGGCATCCAATTCTCCTTCTACGGAGGAATGGGTCCGTGCTTATCGCACTGCTGCAGAGCTGCTGCCGGTGAAGGCAAATCTCCGCCCGGACAGCGACCGTGGGGAGGTGACTGCCTGGGTCGAGAACTACCGGCGCATGGCAGCCATCCCTGAAAACCGGGCGTTCATCATCCAGAGGATCACGGAACGGATGTACTCCGATCCGCTCTTCTTCCTGGCGGTCTCTGAGTATGCCCTTGCTGCACGTGCAGATCTCCTCGGAGTGATTCCGCATGGCTAACCCCTACACATCTGGTAAAAAAGTCCCGAAGGCCACCTCTGACCTTGAGGGATTCGTGATACACGTCGTGGGCCTGGGCAAGGAAGAGGACCGGCTGGCAACGGCGATGAAGGACAAGGACACCATCGCCATTCTCCTGAGTAACCCCGGGGCCTTTGAGCGGATCCGGGCCAAGCTGACCGGGTTCAACCGCCAGTTCTACGAGCTGCTGCTGCTGGACATGCAGGACAGGGTGAAGTGGCTGACCACCGCCCTCTGCCAGCTCAAGGATGTTCACATGGCCCTGTTGAGCGTGGTGCTGCCGGTCCAGGAGATGGTCCCGATCCTGTACCTGAAGGCGAAGCCCGAGGCCATGGGCGGCTGCGGTGACAAGATTGCCCAGGAGATGTTCCAGCAGGTGCTCTTTGGTGACAAGGAGATGGTCATGCCCGAGGAGGGGAAAGGCCCCTCGCCGAGGATGATGGGTCTCTGGGGCCTCTGGCAGAACGAGTATAATCCTATCGCTGGTGAGATCATCATGCGGCTGGGGGACAACGTCTTCGTGGACCCCCCACGGCCATTCCTGACCGAGGCAGACTACACCGCCCGGGGCCTTGAGTACCAGAAGAAGAAGCTGGCAGAGGCCCCCATCATGGCGGCGTGCCCGGTGTGCCGGAAGTTCGCGCCCCAGTTCATGCGGACCATTGAAGGGGGCCAGGTGCCCACCGGGGAGTTTGTCCGGGTGATGGAGAAGGAGACCGGCCGGGAAGCCCTCCGGTGCGTCAACTGTGCGCTTGCCCAGCAGAAGGAGGGGAAGATCGACATCCTTGAACCCATCAAGAAGTCAATGGAAGAGGCAGCCGCCGTGGTCGCCCAGGCGCCTGAGGTGCCGGGGACTCCGCCCCCTGCTGCAGCACTGAAACCCGTTGCCAGTTTTATCACCGACAAGAAGACGGGGGTGGCACCGCTCCCGGTCCGGTTCACGGACACCAGCACGAACCTGCCCACGCACTGGGAGTGGGATTTCGGGGACGGCACGCCCAAGTCAGAGGAGAAGAACCCCATCCACCTGTATCAGAAGGCCGGCACGTACTCGGTCACGGTGGTGGTCTCCAACACGGCCGGCGTCTCGTTTGCCATGCAGCCGAACCTGATCACGGTATCGGCGCCGGCGCCGGTCAAGGAGGGAGCGAAACCCATGGTCCAGGCCCCGACCAAGGTGGTGCTGCCTAAGGAGACACCCCTCGCCGAGAAACCCCCTGTTGAGAAGCCACTGCAGCCGTTCATGTTCAAGAAGGCCGTGGTGGCCGGCCAGGACAAGTGGGGGACCGTGGACGTGCTCGGGTTCACCGGGGAGTACAACTACGTCAAGGTGAAGCTGAAGGACGGCAGCGAGAAGATCGTGCCGGACGTGCTCCTGTCGGAACCGTACGAGGAGGGTCCGCCCATCGAGGAGTCCCTGGCGGCGATCAAGGCCATGGCGCCGGAGTTCAAGAAGGAAGCCGCACAGATTGCCAAGGAGCTAGGCATACCTGCACGTGAAGCGCCCGTCATGCACGGCACCCCGGGCACCTACAAGGCCAGGTTCTGGTACAGCCCGTCACCTGTGGGGGCGTACCGTGGTTCTGACCCCGGCATCTCGCTCATCGACTTCGGCGAGGACTCGGATGTCACCCCGGACGAGATCCTATGGGAGTTCGGGGACGGCACCACGGACCGGACCCTCAACCGGTACCCGGTCCACATCTACGAGAAGCCCGGGAAGTACCAGGTGAAGATGACCGTCTGGAAGGACGGCAAGTACGCCACGTACTCCCAGGAGGTCGATGTGCCGCCCCGGCCGGCCGAGACGGTCAGGCCCCAGGCCCCAGCCCCTGAGAGGATCACTGAAGTGCCTGCACGTGCAAAGGTGCCCCTATCGGCAGAACAGAAGCGCAGGCTGCTGGAGCGGGCGGTCAAGGAGATGAAGCTCCCCCAGGACCGGCTCCTGCGGCTCATCGAGGAGCAGGACATTCCGGAGGAGATATACCGCCAGTTCGGTATCGTCGTGGAGGTGAGTCCGGGTACCCCGGAGAACCCTCGCACGTAGGTGACAACGTGACCGAGATCCCCCTGCACTCCATGGACGGGGAGGAGATCGAGGCGTACGTGGGCGACGCGGACCTGGAGGAGAAGCCAGAGCTCCTGGACGCGGTGAAGACCCACCCCAGCCTCTCGCGGTCCGAGAAAGAGTACCTGACCAGCCTGATCAATGACCTGCTGCAGTAACCTTCACGTGCAAATAAGTGTGGCAAACCTCCAATCGGTAACTTATAAATAGGATCACCCCCCTTTTCTCCTCATGGCAGTACCTCTCCCCACGCTCTGGGAGGACTCCATCAAAGAATGGGAACGGGCCTCGGGCAAGAAGATGGTCACGGTCCCGGATCTCGATGAAGTCTCCAAGATCGCCGTCAGCAAGATGGCTGACGCGGGGATCATAGACCCCCGCCTGGCGAAAGTCACCACTGAATTCCTCACGCTCCCCAAGAAGAAATGGGCGGCGAAACCCTCTGTCCTGCTCCCCCGGTACAAATCCATCACTGGGTTCATCCAGTGGCTGTACACGAACCGGGACGGGGACCGTCCGGCCAGGGGACCGGTCTCTCCGGAACAACTCGGCCGGCCTCCCACGGAAGCCCGGCCCGGGAGCGAAGGGTACGTGGACTGCGACACCATCTCCAGGTTCTACTCCGACATCCGTGGGGAAGGCCAGCAGGTGGCCCCGAAGTCCCTGATCGCCACGATGAAGAAATACATCGTTTTCATCGACGGCAAGGGGGCGATGCGGGCACCCACCACAGAGGGCGTGCGGGACTGCCGCACCACGTCCGAACCTGCACGTAAAGATAAGGGTTACCCGCTGAACTACGAGGAACTGGGCCTGTTTTTCAACAACCTGCTGTTCGGCGTGAAGGATTACCAGAAACTCTTCTGCATGTACCTCCTGGAGACGGGGCTGCGCCCGGATCACGCCTACAAGTCCCTGCGGGTCTCGACCCTGGAGGCCGCCGGGAAGCAGATGGCCGAGGACTGCACCCGGGAGAAATACCACGTGGTGGACATCACCGAGTCCATCGACGAGGGGTTCAAGCGCGAGGGGAAGACCGAGCCCGAGGAGCGGAAGATCAAGGCGTATCCCAGGACCGTGTACATCTCCCCTGCGCTCTTCAAGGATCTCATGGCCTACGTCCAGGGTGACGACCTTGTGGTCCAGCCCTACGACGAGAAGGCCGAGCGCCCGGGGAAGACCTACCTGAAACGGTATGCCGGGATGAACGCCGAGGAGAAGGCCGACACGTGGGTCTTCGGCCGGATGGAGGATCCGGACCGGCTGGGGGCGCTCATCACCCGCCGGATGGAACACCCGGAGAAGTACGGTATCCCTCCGGAGATGCAGGGCAAGTTCATCATGTACTCGCTCCGGAAGACGTGGGCTACCACGGTCGCCCGCCTCGCCGGTGTCGAAACGGTCATCCTGATGCAGAACTGGTCCCGGATGCAGATCCCCATCCAGGACTATATCCGCCGCACCAGTTACGGCGACGCATGGATGATCAAGACCAAGTACGGGATCTTCATCTCCTCCGATGATGTGACCCAGGATCAGGTGCGGAACTACCGCGCCGAGGCCGCCCGGACAATGATCGAGCGGTCGCTGGAGAACGTGATCACAGCGGGCCTTCCTGAAGAGGCCGTGTACGAAGTGCTGGGCACCGCAGGGGTCGCGCCGAAAGACGCCATCCCCATCCTGAAGCGGGCCAGCGACTACGCGGGCACGGTCGGCAGGAAGGTCTTCGAGATCCCCACTGAGGAGGAGGTTGCCCGCAAGCTGGAGGCCGGAACAAAGGCCCTGACCATCACCGAGCGGATCGACCAGTTACAGCGGTCCGTGGACGAGGTGACAGGGAAGTGCGCCACTGCCGCGAGCGAAGCGGTGGAGACTGCACATGAAGAGACGGTTGCCAGGCTTGAGAAGCGGAAACCCAAAGGGGGGGAGGAAGCGAAAAAGGCCCTCCTGACCGGTGCGGAGGAATCGTACAAGTCCATCCGCAGGGCACTGGAATCAGAGATTGAAAAACGACTGAAGGAAGGTGGAACGAGTGAATCTTAAGCTTCTGTACCTGCTGGGGAGGTTCGGGCCGCTGACAGCATGGAGCGGGGCGGGTGTCCTGCTGGCTGTCGGGGTCAGTATCGCCGCAGTGGGCGTGAGAGCAGTGGCCTGGCCCCTGTTCATAGCGGGGGCGCTGGTGGCCCTGCTGCTCCAATATGTAGCGCATCCGATCAACGACATCGTGGACTACGAGGTGGACGTGAAGGCCAACATCCAGGGGACCGGGCGGGACAAGACCCTGATCTCCGGTCTCGCCACAGCGCGAGACCTGAAAGCCGTGGCTATCGGCGTGGTGGCGCTCTGCGTGGTGCTGTCGGCAGCCGTGATCTACTACCGGCCGCTGGCCTTCTGGTTCGGCATCGTGGGCTTCGCGGCGGTCGCGGCATACAACCTGCCCCCGCTCCGGCTCAGCTACCATCCGTTCTCCGAGCCCCTGATGGGGTTCCCCACGTGCCTTGCCATCGTGGTCGGTCTCAGCTATGTGGCTACAAATCAGCTACTGGTATTTGCGGTCCCCGTGGCGATACTGGCCGGCTTCATGATCGTGTCGGTCCACGTGACGTACTTTGCCATGGACGTGCAATCTGACCTCTGGGGAGGCAAGAACAGCACGGTGGCGAAGTTCCCCCGGATCTACTGGTCCACGTTCTGGCCGGCGCTGGGGTTCGTGTACTCGGTGATCGTTGCGATCCTCTCCACGCCAGTCTTCTTTGCCAGCACGGTCCTCTTCGTGGCTATGGTGTTCATGGGGATCAACGTGGACGAGATCCGGGCCCGGTACATGACGCACGTATCGAGCCTTACACGTGCAGAACAGTTCGAGACCGCCAGGGGGAACCCTCCACGGTTCACCATGGATACGTGGAACCGGGCCAGTGCCGCCATGCGGCTGACCCTGGTACAGCAGGTGAAAGTTGCCATCCTTCACGGCGTCGTGCTATCAATCCTGATCGCAGTGCTCCTGTGAGGATTACAATATCATCACTATGTAATTACAATGAGGTGACCAGTGACAAAAGTTGCCATCTGTGGGGACGGGGTGGCGGGGAGCTACCTGTACCGTCTCCTGACGAGACATTCCGTGGGGTTCGAGGTGACCCTATTCGGGAAGAAAGAGCAGCGGAAATGCGAGATCAACCCCTGTGCCTGGGGGGTGACGAAAGCCTTCTTCCCCCTGGTGCGGGAGGTGGGGCTGGATCCGGACGACTACATCCTCTCCCGGTTCAAGGACATGGTGGTGAACGGGCACATGATGGGTGCCCTCTTCTACACCATCGACAAGCCGAAGCTCCTGGCGGACCTGAAAGCCGATACCGAGGTGAGCTACACCAACCTGGACCACCGCAACCCGAACTTCGACTGCATCGTGGACGCGACCGGCGTGGAGCGCGTGTACCTCCCACCGGTAGCGAACGGGGACGACGTGATCTGCCCCTGTTACCAGATGCACTTCTTCACCCGGGATCCCATTACCTACCCGGTGATGATCCAGACCGGGCACGTGGGATACGCCTGGTTCTTCCCACTGGGTCCGCATGAGTGCCATTTCGGGTGCGGCAGCCTGGTACGCAACCCAAAGGAAATCCTCAACGAGACGACGCTGGGGCTGGTCCGCGCCGGGGAGGCCCACAAGTCCAACGGTCTCGAACTGAGGTGTGCATGTGCATCCAGGGTCCGCCTCAACGGGCCACAGGCTAGCGAGCCGTTCGTCCACGGCAACATCTGGGGGGTGGGGGAATCCATCGGGTGCGTCTCACCCATCATCGGTGAGGGGATCGTGCCTGCCATGGAGTGCGCCCAGATATTCGCCAACACCTACCCCGACGCGGCGAAATACACGGAAGGGGTCAAGCAACAGTTCGGGTGGATGAAGAACGAGCGCAGGGCGCTGAACAAGATGCGGGCCGGGAAACGGTTCTCGGTCTTTGATCTGGTGACCATCAAGACAAACGCTGCACGTGCAGGCATGAATATGTCCATCCAGGATATATACAGGATGCTGAAAGGGGTGAAGTGAATGACGAACCTGAAGGCGTACCTCTGGTTTGCCCGCCTGTACTTCGTGCTGGCTGCAGGTGCCGTGGTCATGGGTGCATGGTACGGGCAGTGGTTCTACGTGGTGGCGGGGGTCTTCACGATATTCATTGCCATCGTCACCGGGAACCTCGTTGTTGAGGTGGAGCAGCAGGAGATCCGGAACCGGGCACTGTCTGCCAACCTGGAAAAATGCTGGGAGAGGATATACTTTGATAAAATCCGTGGACTTTCCGACACTGATAAAAGCAGTTAAGGTGTGCGTGGACGAGGAGATCGAGGCCATCTGCGACGAGTTTGACGTGGACGAGCGGGTCCGCCCGCTGCTGGTGAGGGGGAAACGGCTCCGGTCCGCCGTGCTCTGCCTGCCCCTGGCGCACGGGCAGATGACCGGCACGGACTTCGATGAGTACCACCTGACCCCTCAGGCGTACACCCTGGCAGCCGCCATCGAGATTGCACATGCAGCCAGCCTCATCATGGACGACGTGATCGATGAGGATCCCACGCGGCGGGGGCAGCCGACCCTGCACACCAAGATCGGCAGGGACAAGGCCCTGATGAACTCTGTGGGGCTGCTGGCGATCCCGTACGAGATTGCGTCCATGAACGGCCCGTACTTCGTGAAGTCACTGGGGGAGACCCAGCGGTCCATGGTGAAGGGGATCGTGACTGAGATGTTCAAGCACCCCGACCTCCCGGCCATGGCGCTGTACGATGCCATCGTGACCCGGAAGACCGGCACCCTGTTCAGCCTGGCAGCCACGTGGGGGTACCATGCTTACTGCCTGGCCGGTGGCAAGGCCGTGAACGTGATCACGCGGGAACGCTGGAGAGAGTACGGCCGGCTGCTGGGGATCGTGATGCAGGTGGCGGACGACATCGCGGACCTGCGTGATGCGGACGCGGGGAAGAAACCCCTCGGCACCGGATCCGAATCAGTCCTGCTCCGGGCGCTGTCGCTGGATACCCTGGCGAAGGAGCTGGTGCGCGACCTGAAGACGAGAGACTTTCACCTGGAGAAGATCCACCTCACCTACTCAGATGAAGGGATCCTGCACGGGCTGATCACCCGGCTGCAGCGGGACATTTCACGTGCAGAGGAGGAGGCTGCTTACATTTATCCCGTGGACTGTCTCCTTGTTGACACCCCCACTGAGATCGCCGCGATGATGCTGGAGGAGGAGTGACCATGACGGGCCTGCAGTCAGCGTACAGCATCACCGAGGCACAGGTAAAGGAGATCAGGAACTTGGCCTTCAGAATAACGGATGGGGCAGCGTGCGATCCCGCCGGAACCCCCATGATGAAGGAGATTGAAAATGAGCGGGACCGCATATACGAGATCCTGGACGGCCTGCCGATTCATGGGCTGGTAGAGGTGGACGGATGAGGCAGAAGGCCGAGGTGCCGCTGGACCGGGCCGTCAAGGTGCCCCAGGCGCTGGTGGACCAGATCCGGAAGGACTACGGCGACAAGGCGGTCCCCGGGGTCATCCTTTCACGTGCATACGAGAGCTACCGCCAGCTCCGGGTGCTGAAGGAGATCATGAAGGAGTCCAGCCCGGTCGAAGGGGAGGATGTCTTCCAGGTGATCAAGAACTGGGTCGCCCTCTCCGAGGAGGAGAACCAGAGGCTGCGTGATCAGAATCTCAGCTACGAGCTGATGTTCGCCGGCCTCCGGGAACTGGTAGAGAAGGATCCCCAGCTCAGGCTGGCGCTGGTCACGCTGGTGAATGAGGGGACAAAGAGGGGGGGACCAAAGTGATGAAGGAGATCAAGCTATGCCCGGAGTGTCAGGCGGACCCGGCCATTGCCTGTCCGCGAGACGTGGACGGTCAGTGCCTGGAGTGCGGCGCGAAGCTCTGTGCCCACCACCTGATGCTCCACTTCACGTACGTCCACTGCATCAGTATCGAGTGGACCGGTTTCCAGAAAGTTTAAATCCTTCCGGGTAGATGGACGATCAATCCCCCCATGCTTTTCAGCACCCAACCCCGGGGGGATTCATGTTTACAGAGAGTGAGAAAGATGCCCGAACCGACGACGTATGATTTCCAACAGCAACTCGCAAAGGTACGCCGTGAGGGGCAGGCCAAGGCGGACAAACTCGCCGGTAGGGTGCAATTCGCCACTGATGGTCTGCAGCACGCCGCCAAAGAGTTTAACGATGCTGCACGTGCAGTCAATTCGTACTTCGACACGAAGATTGCCGAGGCCGAGCGGCAGGTCGCGGCCCTGAAGAGTGAGAAGGTGACGGTCATGAGGGAGATCACTCGGGCTCAGGAGAACCTGGCATCTGACATCGTGAGACTCAAAAGGGACTCACCACCCCCATAAGTAAGCCCAATTCAACACTGCTCTTTTACCTTATAACAGCAAGATACTGCACGTGCAAAACTACAAGCCGCATGGTCCCTACATAAACCCGATGGGTGCCAAACCTTTAAGTATTACCAAAACTACAACTTGCTCTTATGGCGGAGCCGTTCTACCTGTCAACGCCAACCGGAAAGAAGATCCGGATCCTGGGACCGTTCGATTACGATCAACTGGTCCAGAAGATTTCACGTGCAAACCTACGGACCCTGTTCAATGTCTGCTTCTGGTCCGGGATGAGGTACGTTGAGGTCCAGCGGCTCCACCTGCATCCTGAGTGGTGGCTCAGGGAGCGGCAGGCGCTTCATCTTCCCCGCGAGGCCAGCCTGAAGAAGAAGCGCACCATCCCCGAGCGATACGTCCCGGTCCCGCCCCAGCTTGCGTCCGAACTGCCCTACTTCTTCCAGAACCCGGCGCCGATGTCGCTGCAGGGCTGGAGAGACAACCTGATGAGGTGGGCATGGCGGTGCGACTGGGACGAGGCCGGGATCACCCCAAAGATGACCCGTGCGACCATCGAGTCCTGGATGTATGCTGCGGGCCTGGAGCCCGGGTGGATCTGCCTCCGGCAGGGCCACGACAGCATCACGTCGATGAACCACTACCGGGGCATCCCCTTCACCGACGCGGAGAAGTCAGAGATCAGGAAGCGGCTGGCCGGATGGAGTTGAACCATGTTGGGGAGACGATTCTGTGAGGACCGGGAGTGCCCTGACTACTTCCGTAGCACGGCAAAGACCCAGAGGGGTTACCGGTCCAGGAAGTACCTGTGCAGGCGCACCGGGTACATGCCCGGGCACATGAAACGGTGCCCGAGAGAGAGCGACCCCGAACAGAAGGATGTGAAACATGCCTGACAAGACGAAGACCAAGAAACCGAGGATACTCACCACTGAACTGAAGCTGCTGAAGCACCACATCAGGCTGGGGAGTACCAAGAAAGACTTTATCCGTGACTACAAGCACTACTTCGGAAGGTTTAGAACCGCCGGCGCCATCGAGGATATGTGGTTCCATCGGACCAAGCTTGTCCAGCGGCTGGTGAAGAAGCCCGGCGCTCCGAAGCCCAAGGCCCCGAAGGGCCAGAAGGCGAAGGCTGCCCCCGCGAAGGCGAAGCCGGCGAAGCCCCTGAAGCAGGTGGGGTCCAAGGATCTCGCCCAGGTGCTGCACCGGTTCACGAACGCACTGGATCGCAACACTGAAATGCTGGGAGACCTTTACAAAGCTCATCGAGAGACCCAGAGACTCCTGAAGAGAGTCCTGGGGGTGACCAGTGATGAGCGGGGAGGAGGAAAAGAGTAAGAGGGGACCACGGCCCGGCGGGACGTGGGTGTGGATCGACGACAAGCGGAAACAGGCCATCCCAGTCAAGGAGGGTGACGAGATCCGATGGAAACTGCTGACCGGCGAGGACGTGACACCGCTGGTGGAGAGCGGGCAGCCGAGACCGGCACGCCCGCAGAAGGCCACCGGTCCGGATGGTCGCCTGCACATGCAGGTGGACCAGCCGCTGAAGGTGGTCATCGTCACCGAGGCGGAGGGCCTGAACTGCCTGGAGAACCTGTTCTACCTCACCGACGCCATGAAGGAGATCGCCGACGAGCTGAAGAAGATCAGGGAGATCCTGGAGGCTGACCCCTCGGCGAGGGAGAACCTGCGGGTGGCACGGGAGCTGCAGAAGTCACAGGCAATGGGCGGGAGGAAAACCTGATGGTCGTGTACTGCCAGTGCAAGGAGTGCCATGCCATCGGGATCCGGAAGGCCCTGCCCATCTCGGACTGCGCCAACTGCGGCGGGCCGATGGTGAAGATCCCTGCCGGCCTGTACGACGTGCTGCTGCACGCCAGTCCCGAGATCCCCCTGGAGGATGAGAAGCAGTTCAACACAGAGTTCGTGGAACGGAGAAAAGGACGTGTCTGAGATGCTGAAACCAAGGCGGTCAAAGAAGTACGTCGCGCCGAAGGGTGAACAGATCTACTGCGTGAAGTGCGGTAACGACGTGTTCATTGCCAGGGACAAAGAAGGAGACCTGACAAAGGTGGAGCTGCAGTGCAAGAATTGCGGTCACCCTCTGGCAGTGATCCCTGAAGGGAGACAATGACCTGGGAGTGCCTGCCCAACTGCGGCCTGTGCTGCCACGAACCCTGGCTCTTCCCGTCAGAGGTGGAGCCGCTGGTTGCACGTGAACCTGTCCGGCCGTACGTGCTGGTGCACGTCAGCGTGGACCCGGACCACTACGTCATGAAAACGATGGACCACCGCTGTGCCTACCTCGGTCACGACGGCCGGTGCACGGTGTACGACATCCGGCCGTGGGTATGCAAGCAATATGGGCCGAAGCCCCATGACTACTGCCCCTTCATCGACGGTGAGGGCAACGTCAGGCTCACGGTGGACTATCAGAAGGACCAGATCCACCCCGAACGGTGGAAAGAATACGTCGAAAAAGGAGTGCGACACTGACATGGAGACGATACCCCCGATACAGTGGTTCTGCCCACCGGAGTGCGGCTTCTGCTGCAGCCTTGTGGGGCTGGACAAGGAAG
>Ga0316622_100001223_pt1 | contig 16436 bp, 11 predicted proteins | sample OWC_Aug_OW2_C1_D_FD_207646 | JGI IMG/M metagenome (GOLD analysis project Ga0316622, IMG submission 207646) | Wetland soil microbial communities from Old Woman Creek delta, Ohio, United States - OWC_Aug_OW2_C1_D5_C | ecosystem: Environmental > Terrestrial > Soil > Wetlands | place: USA: Ohio... | reverse complement strand
CCGCCGCCGTTCCAGTGCCTTCAGTCGCTGCTCGTTGTCCATCGCCACCTCGAATGTAACCACTCGAAGTCATTGGACCGCAAGCAACGACAAAAGTGTCACTCACTTACCGAAGTCTCAATAGTACCCTCCTTCCCGCTGGGGATGAGTGGCTATGTTGCCAATATGCGGGTGCAGATCAACTGACTCCGCAGACCGTCGGGCGCGACTGCCGCCAGCAGCCGGACTCACCGGAACCGCACCTGAGAATGGTCCCCGATCTGCTCGGGCGCAGGCAGGGGGGCGCGCACCTTCCGCAAGAAAGATACGCGACTCTCGACTCACACAGCGCGTCGCCGCCGCACACTGCGCGCCTTGGAAGCCGAGATTGCGGACAGCTTTCGACTGTAGAGGGCCGGCATCGCCGGCGAGGTCCAACGACCGATCTGCATGATCGAAGCCAGGCTCTCGCCTTCGGCCACCAGGTCGTGCGCACCGCCGACGCGGGCTGACCGCCCGTGAAATCGTCGGGTGAAACACTGATCCGACGGCGAACAGGAACGTTCGGTGGATCAACCACTTGCCGGCCCGAAGCGCTGCCGCTGCAGAAATCTGGGGTCTCGCAACCGGGAACAATGACACCGAAATCAAGGGAACCCCGGGAAGGGGTTTGGCGCTGGAAGCCCGCGGACCTCCGGGCCCAAGTACCTGGAACCGTCATCGGAGGCCTTCGGTGAGGTCTGCGCGCCGGTCAATTCTGTGGCGACGGCGGGGTGCCGGCTGCGCCCGCGGCGTCCGGTTGCCTGGGCGGCGTCAGACGGACGTAGGTGATCCATCCAGAGTGGCCTTCCTCATGCAATTGGTCGCAGGCTTTGGGCACCTCCGGGAGCCGGGTCTCAAAGTACTCGAGGATGGCGTTCCGTGAGGAGGTGATGAACAGATCCGTGACGGTGTCGCCGCCATAGGGCATCCATACGGCCCGATCCCGACCCGCGAATTCGAGGCCGTGAGCCGTGGAAGCCTTTGGATGATCCACGGACCACTTCCGGAGATCTGTCCAGATCTCCGCGCAAAAGGACATCGACTGCTGGTCGTACTTGAACAGAGCCTGTTGGTAGAGCTGCACCTCCCCCGTGGTGCGCAGCTGAGCGACCAGATGACCTGCGACGGGGACGAAGCAGATCTGATCGCCGATCGGTGTGTCCTCCTCGCTCTCGCTGGTGTACGCGGACAGCACACGGATGTCGGCATTCCGACAGTGACCGATGTCGTAGTCCTCCGCAGTAATGCGCAGCACCAAGCCGGCGAGGTGAGGATCGTTTGGCACCCACAGTCCAGAGATGTCGGGAACGGTCGACGGTCCGTCACCCAGCGCAGCGATGCTGTGAATCGTGTAGACGTCATCGCAGCCGGCGAGTGCAAAGACCACGAACAGACCAAGCGCGGCACGGGAGCGGCGCAGAGACGTACGCGTGTCCATGGCGGCCTCCTAACGGACATTCTCCCGCCGGGCGCGGTTGGTCCCTATCCGGGGAAATGCGCTGCAGGTGCGAGTACGGAAGTCCCGGTGGAGCAGCGCGTTTGGCAAGCCGAAGATCCGTCTGGGTCGTGGCGACCGAGTAGGAGACGTGGACGGCGGCGTTACCGCCTCGCGCGATCGCAGATCGCGCCTCTGCAGGCCGCCTGTCGGCGGCCGGTTTACTCGGCCCCGCGACGCTACGCCGTCGTGGCTCCACTGCGGTCCGGCCACACCCGTTACGCTACGCTCGTAACGCCTCGACCTGGTCGTTGTAGGCCGCGATTCGCTGACGGTTGTCGGCCAGCCAGCGGGCTGGCCGATCCTTGCGCAGTGCATCTGTCAGTGCACGTTCGTGCGTGACTGACAGATTGATGCCGCGATTACGCGCTTCTCGCGACAGGGTGGCATCCACGCTCAGGTTGACGGCTTTCTTGCCGGCGGAGATTCAAGGCGCTCCACGCGACCCGACATCTTGCGATTTGCACATAGTAGATGCGCATCAGGCGCTTCGTGAAGGACGCGGAATCGGGGTCAGGCTGCCGCGTGAACTGACGGCGATGGCGGGCAATTCAGCACGCTGCACGGCTCCGAGTCGTTGCAGTCGGATCGAGAGCAGGGCGTGGTCGGAGAGCGCGTTGCCGTGACCGTTGCCGTGAGCATTGGCAGGGCCGGCTAGCAGGTCGCGGCCGGCCTTGTAGAGGTAGCGGGCGTCGGTGATGTGGAGCGCGGGGCTCGCGAGTGCGTGATCGGCGCGGGTACCGCCCCGGGCGTTCTTGCCGGCGTGATAGCTCCAGTCGCCCTTCGGTTGCGCGAGGGTGTAACCGTCAGCGGTGAGTCGCGGGAACAGCGCTTGGCCTAAGCGCAGCTGGGTGTGCGGATCGCACGCGCGTGCCACGCCAACCGCGCCTCGAAGTTCCGCCGAGCTGGCCCGGTGTAGACGTAGGTCACCGAAGGAAAGTCGACCACCCCAAGCCGCCCCACCGAGCAACGGACCGGGGCACGGGCCTCAATCACCCGCTCACAGCTGACCGGCACACGCGTCGACGAAACCATGGGCCTCGGCCTGCCAAACCAAAGTCCGAGGCGTGGCGGATGACGCCACGCGAGCGGCAGTCAGCCGCGTCCTCCCACTCCCCTCTCCCAGTCCAACCCGCTGCCAAACCACCGCACGCGACGTGGACACGAGCCACGCCTCGCTGCCGTGATTCCCCTGATTCGGACCAGCACCGTGCGGCCCGATAATGTTTTGGGCAGGTCCCGCATGGGAACGCGCTTCCCCTCGCCCATCCGCCGGCTCGTACCGTGCGTGCTCGCAGCCGCACTGGCGTTCGCGACGCCCGTCATCGCCTTCGAGACCGTCCCCGACAAGCCGTACGGCGAGAAATGGACCGACGTCTCCCCTGGGATTGCCGACACCGTCCCGGCGCTCGATTTCTGGAAGACACTCGATCCGAAGATCCCGCAGAAATATTTCTACTACCGGCCCAGTCTCTACCTCTTCGTCCTGCGCTATCCCATCACCAAAGTGGCGGATGGAAACTCACGGGAGTTCCGCGACGCCGTGAAAGCGTTCCAGCGCGACCTCGGCAGCAAACCGACGGGCGTTCTGACCGTGGCCCAGTACATCACGCTCGAGGATCGTGCCGCCTGGCTGCGCACCGCATGGATCGATCCCTGGTTCGGAACGCCGACGATCGAACCGGGGACTTCTTTGTCGTCGATAACCAGCCTGAGCCAGGACGAGAAATCGGGGAACGTCCGCGTCGACGGGCTGGTGGCGTCCCGTGCCGTATCGCCGAATCGCGCGCTGACGATGGTCCACGTCGAATGCCAGAAGCATTCGATGCGTTGCAGCGCCGCCGTCGTCGAGAGCAATTTCTGGCTCGGCATCTTCGGCTACGATGGACCGCTGCTGCGGGCGAGCATTCCGGTAGCGTATGCGGCCACGCTGAACGTCGTCGAATGGACCGACGCTCGCATCGTCGCCTCCCCTCAATCGAGCGACGACGCAACACTCTGCCTCGTCCTGCTGCCGCAGTCCGGCAAGGCCTACGCCGGCAGCATCGCGGTGGTCGACCCACTCGCTCCGACGGCCCCGAACCCTTCTTGGGTGCCCGCCGGCCCCGGACTGCTCTGCGCTCAGGACGAAGAACTGCTGCCGGGCATGCCGGCCGAGGTCCAGCGACGCACAGAACAGATCTACGGCCAGGCCACGCGCACCTTCGTCGCCGACTGGAAAGCGAAGGACCAGGAATACCAAGACGCCATCAATGCGGCGGCTGAGAAACGCAAGGCATCGAACGACGCCGCGAAGGCCCCGAGCCAGTAATAGACGGTGCTGTGGTCGCGACGGCCTCCGGGACGCCCCACCGGGGCGTCGAGCCACCGCAGTCAGCCTCCCCCGCCTCCGAAAAGAAGAGGGCCCTCACGACGAGGGCCCAATCAGGGGGGGAGGGGGGAGAAATCTGCCGAGGAACTGTGCCAAGCCCGCTCGCCCGCCGGCACACGGGACTTGCGCCGACTCGCAACGTATCGCCGAAATCGCCAGCGACAAACCATGACCAGCCAGCGGTGTGCGAAGGCGAGCAGCCGGCCGCGATCGGCCGTCCGCGCCAGTCCGTCACGCAGCGCCCGGACCAGCGCACGGCGCTGCGCCTCTCGGTGGGGCCGCGAAAGTCCAGCACCTCGCAGGCGAGCTGCTGGTGCTCGTAGAAGGTGGACAGTCGCCGATACATCACGCGCAGGGACGCGAGATCCGGAGCGGTGACGGCCAACTGCGCGCCCAGGTGCCGCCACAGCGCCGGAGGTACGGCACCAACAGCCGCGAGCGGGCGACCGGTCATGCGCAGGAAGCCCGTCTGCAGCGCGAGCCCGAGGTTGAGCGCTGGCTGGCGGCGCTCGACGATCGCCTGCCGCTCGGCAACGGCGAAAGTGAAGAACGCCTCGAGCTCGAACCCCGCGAGCTCGCGCGGCAGCCGCCGCCGGCCCAGGAACGTCGCATGCCAGACCTGCATGTCGTGCCCTCCCGCTCAAGGGCACCATAGCCGACCCGACAACGCGAACAGCAACTTCCTGATTCAGTCTACGAAAACGGCAGCCGACACCTCGAAGGTACCGGGAAATCCTACCGGGAAAACTGGCAGCGCGAACGAGGGAACCCCGTCGCGTGCCACGCGGGGCCGGCGCCGACCTGCCCGGCGATGTCCCGACGTCCGCCGCGAGCGGTGACGTCCGTCAGGGGCGCCGCTGCGGCGAGCATCGCGCCCCCGGGATCAGTCGACCCGCTCGAGCACGACCACGCCGCAGTCGGGCAGCCTCAGCGACCCCGCGCGCGTGACCCGCGCATCGCGGCCGCCGTTGCTGCGTTCGATCTCACCCTCGACCAGGACCGCGAACGCCGGCCAGGTCGAGTTCCACAGCTCCCGGTAGGTGGCTGCGGGCAGGTTGAGCGCGTCGAGCCCGATAGTCACGCTGCGTCGGGAGAAGTTCAGCACGACGAAATACTCCTCGCGCTGCCCGCGGCTGAAGGCGAGAATCCCGTCGCCCGCGAAGGCGACCCGCAGCGGTGAGGGTCCCTGGATGCACTCGTTGCGGTGGAGCAGGGCCATCTCGCGCCACCACGCCCGCAGCCGGGACCGGTCGGGGTCGTCGAGGTAGGCGTCGAGGTCGAGCGAGTCGGGAACGCCGAAGGTGAACTGCCGGTCCTCCCCCGACTCCGCGCCCATGAAGTACATCGGGATCCCGCGGGACAGCAGGCAGCACGCCGCCGCCACCTTGGACATGCGCAGCCCGCGACCCCATCCGGCCACGTAGCTCACGCGGTCGCGGACGTTACCCACCTCGTCGTGGCTCTCCGGGTAGTTCGTGACCTTGTACCAGTCGTCGCACGCCGTGTGGCCGAGCTGCAGCGCGGCTGCGAGCCTGGCGAGGTCGGCGTCGCCGCGACAGGCATCCACCAGGCGGTCGTGGAAATCGTCGCACCACTGCGAATCGAGCGGCCCGCCGAAGTTTGTGACCGACCACTCGTTCGGCAGGTGCTCGGCGATCAGGATGCAGCCTGGACCGACCTCGCTCACGAGGGCGTGGCGCAGCGCATGCAGGAAGTCCCAGCCGCCGCCCGACCCGAGCTCGCGGACGAAATCGCTCCACGGCGCGTGCCGCGCGCCCGAATGCACGATGGTCGCCGTATGGTCGAGACGGAAGCCGTCGACGTGGTACTCGCGCGCGAGATAGACCAGGTTCTGCGCGAAGAAGTGGCGGGCCTGCGGGTGGTCGAAATTGACCATCGCACCCCAGCGCGTGTCGCCGTCGAAGAAGCTGTCCCGCGCAACCTCCCACAATATGTTGTCGACCGTGCCGGCGTGGTTGAACACCACGTCGAGAAGCACCGCGATGCCGTGCCGGTGGCAGGTGTCGACCAGTTCCTTGAGCGCGTCCGGCCCGCCGAGGTCGTTCTCCACCGCATAGAAGAAGGCCGGGTCGTAACCCCAGGAATGGCTGCTGCCGACCTCGTTGATGGGCAGGAGCTGGATCGCCGTCACGCCGAGCTGCCGCAGGTATCCCTGCGGGTCGCTGATCTCGCGGGCGATCCGCCGCAGCGGCGCTTCGTCGGTATGGCGGTTCGTGAACCGTGCCGCGTGCAGCTGATAGATGATCAGCGACTCCCAGCCGGGCCGCATCCACGCCTGGTCGCTCCACGCGAACCGGTCGGGGCGCACGAGGCGCGACGCAGCGTCGCCCGCGGAACTCTCGAGCCACGCGGCGGCCGGATCCTGGTAGCGCTGCCGGTCGTTGAACAGCAACTGGTAGCGCTCGCCGTGGAAGTCGGTCACTCCCTGGCCCAGTCCCTCCAGCAGGTCGCGCACCGGGACGCGCGCCCACCAGTAGGTACCGTCGCGCGTCGAGTGCATGGGCAGCGGGGCCGCGAGCCAACCGGTCCAGGAGCCGATCAGCCGGGCGCGGGCGTGGTGCGGGGCGTGCACCACGAAGTGCAGCGCGTCTCCCTCCTGATATGCGCCGGGTCGGCGGATCGTGAAAGGTGGGTCTAGGAACTGGTCCGCAGGCGGGGGCTCCTCCAGCAGTGGCGCGCGCTCGAGGACGACGTAGCGCTGCGTCGCTGCATCGTCGGCCGGTACCGGGATCGGATGCCGGCTGATCCCCTCCCAGCGACCCGCGGCGTCGCGGAACTTGACCGAGGTCACGACCTCCGGGTAGGTCTCGAGGCTCACGCGGCCGTCGGCCCCGACCGGGGCGTCGGGCCCGAGCGGTGCCCTGGCGCGGTTGATCCAGGCGTGCGCGTACAGCGGGCCGTCGAGCGCCGAGAACGGCGGCTTGAGCGCCACGCGCAGTTCGAGGGCCCGGTCACGCCGCGGCTCGGCGCCGAACATCCGGTGGTCACCCTCGAGTGTCCAGTACTCGGCATCCGCGCCGATACGCACGCCGGTCCGCGTCGCTTCGGGATGCTCCCAGCGCGAGTGCTCCGGCCGATCCGGGTTCCAGAAGCGCAGGCCGTAGCCGAGATTCGTGAACAGCTCGGTGGTGAACAGCGCCCAGCCGTCGCCCTGCGGCACCCCGTCCACGTCGGCGAGGTAGTCGGAGTTCTCCTGCCAGATCCGCATCCGCGGCGGTTCGGCCAGCTGCTGGCGGAACCGCACGCGCAGCCGACGTCGCTGCGGTGGCAGGGTGGCAAGCTCGGCAGCCTCGCTGTGCGTCCAGACCTGCGCGCCGTCGGCTGCGCACCACAGGCGGTTCGCGAATTCGGGCTCGAAGACAGTGAGGCGGCCATCGTCGGACGGGCGGACGAACTTGAACAGAGCGAAGTGGCGGTGCATGCCGCTGAGCGGGACTTCGAACCGCGGGCCGTCCGCCTCGAGCGCGTCGGGCTCGAGACGCCGGCTCGTGCCGCTCGCGGGCTCCCACAGGAAGAGCTCGCTCGAGCGGTACCGGCGCTGCGAGATTAGACGGACCGTCAGGTGATCGACGGCCGCCAGCCGCGGGTCCGCGAGCAGCACCCGTCCCGCGCCCTCCGCGAACCACACCGTGTCCGGATAGGAGCCGTCCGCGAGCCGCGGCAATACGCGCTGGTGCGCGTCGTTCTCGAAGCGCCCCGGCGCACCGTCCGCCGTGAACTCGAACAGCATGCAACGCGTGTCCTGGCCGACACGCGGCTCGAGGTCGCACTCGAACGTCACCCAGCCCGGCGCCAAGGGCGTCGCGACGGGCTGCAGATGCAGCTTGAGGCGGGTGCCCTCGCGCCAGACGTGCAATCCGGGGCGGGGGATCTGTGTCCAGACGGTGAATCGTGTCATCGGTGTGCTCACGTTCGTTCTACCTTGCGGGACCAGCGTGCGCGCGCTGCGCCACAAAGGCTAGAGCGGCACCGACCGGGCGGGAATCACCCGTTCGGGTGACCGTCCTGCGTCGCGAGCCCCGGCCGTGGAGCCACTTCTTCGGTCCGAAGGCGTGCCCGAGCAGCTCGGGCCCGAACCACCGCAGGGGGTCCCTTTGTTTTCGCTGCCAAGAGACAATGGGACCCCACTCAGGACGACAGTTTCTGCAAGAGCGGTACGCGACCCCCTGCACGTGAGACCGCGTGCAGGCCGAGGGGGTTGGTAGCACCGCCGGGACTCGAACCCGGAACCTGCCGATTATCTGTCGGAACCCTTGCGGGACGGCTTATAAGGCCGCTGCTCTACCAGTTGAGCTACGGTGCCAGCTGAGCACCGTCTGAACCCGACGTGACGATGCCGATGCCTAGCAGCAGGCAGCGGACGATATTCGACGAAGTCGGGTCACGAGGGACATGCGCTGCACGCTACACCCGGTCTCTACGACGGTCAATGCAGGCGGCGGGCGTGGCGATCGGAGGAAGTGACTCGGGGCTGAGGGGCCGCGTGTGCAGCGTGTCGGCTCACCAGTGGAGCTCGCCCTCGACGACGGTCTGCGTTTGACCGCCGATCCAGACGTCGCCGTTGCTGTCCACGGCGCATTCGACGATGCCGTCACGGCCCACCTCTCGCCCCTGCGACGACAGGAAGCGCCGATCGGGCAGCGCGTCGTTGGCATACAGCCAGGCACAGATCGCGGCATTCGCACTGCCAGTCACGGGATCCTCGGGGATGCCGTCGGCAGGAACGAAGGCGCGGACCACCAGTGCATAGGGCTGGCCGGCGCAACGTGCGAATACGGCGACACCGACCGCTTCGGTCGCCCTGGTCCCTATCGCCATCGCGTCGAGGTCCGGGGAGAGCGTGCGTACCGCGTCCTCGTCGGCGAGCTCGATGCACCACCAGCGTGGACCATTGTCGATGACGACCGGACGCAATACACCCAGGCGCGCGGTGCGCAGGCACGGAAGGATGTTGATTGGGTCGGCAGTGCGCTCGGCTCCACGTGGCGCGCGGACGTGCAGACGGCGTTGTCTGCCCTCCCCGTCCACACGGATCGGCAGCAGGCCGGCCCCGCACTCCTGTACCAGCCGTCCGTCGCGGGGCGTGACGCGTCCGCGTTCGATCATGGCGTGCGCGGTGCCGACGCTCGGATGACCGGCGAACGGCAGTTCCTGGCGCGGAGTGAAGATCCGCAGACGGTAATCGGCACCCGCTTGGGTCGGTAGCAGCACGAAGGTGGTTTCGGAGAGATTGAGCCAGGCGGCGATGGTCTGCATGACGGCACTGTCGAGGTCCGCGGCGTCCAGGACCACTGCAAGCGGATTGCCGCGGCCGGGAGCGCTGGCGAACACGTCAAGCTGGAGGAAGTTGCGTTTCGTCATGCAGCGAGTGTGCTGCGGGCCCGCCGTCCGAGACAAGGCGGGCGCCAGTTCGGACAGGGTCACCGGTGACGCGGGATGCCCGGCTCGGGCCGGAATCGGCGGTTAGCAGGCTGTTGCAAGACTGCTTTCAACAGCCTGATTCCGAACCATCAACGGCCCGGCGAAATCATGCACATTCCTATGTGCTTGATTTCGGGAACGCAGCGAAAGTCGCGCCTTTCGCAAGCGACATTGAGAAATGCAGGGACTGCATTTTTCAACACCCTGTTATGACACGGTCGAGACCGCGACCTCCCGCGGACCCGCGGTTTCCGCGCATCGGTGGGGTTTACTCGGCGCCTTCGTGGGCCTCGCGGAAGGCGCAGGACGTCCATAAAATGCGACAGCGGTAGTCCGCGGCCGAACGGTGACATCCTGGGCCCCCCTGCGGCGGTTCAGAACTCGTTCCCAAGTTTTCGGTGGCGCGGAATGCCGCCAGGTCGGCGATCTGATCCAGGGCGTACTGAGTGTCGGGGATGGACGCGCCGGTGGGGCTGCGGGCCAAGGCGCTGAACAACCGGGGTTGAGCGCACTACGCCAGCGGGCAAGCGGCAGCCTTTCTGACCGATGTTCGGGCTGCGCTCGACCTCGACGCCGCGAACGACTCGGCCCGGTTCAATCTCGGGCTCGACCTGCTCGCCCTGCTCGCCAATGGCCGGGGATTCTGAAGCGCTCGACGCGTACGGACAGGCGGCGCCCGAATGTCCCGAACTGATCGACGCGAGCCTGGAGGACCTGGAGAGCGCCTTTCGCAGGTGGCTGGCGGCTTAGCGGGCGAAGCCGATGATCGACGTGTTGAAGAAGATCCGGGGCTGGGTACCGGCGCGACGGCCGGCGAAGCACCGGGCAGTTGAAAGCGATTGAACGTGGCGTGAGCGCCTGGACCGGACGGTCAGCGCCGAAGCAGCATCGTGATCAGCGAACGGGCACAGGCGGGCTGGACGGCCACCGGCACCAGCAGGCGCCTGTCCTCACCGGCAGCCGATGGGCGACCTCGCAGAACGGTCGCGAGAGTCGGGTGCCGGTCGTCGGGTCAGCGCGCCAGCCGGATCTCGACCGTGACGTCGTTCGCAGCAACCGTCGTCTCCGTCTCACCGTGACCGCGGGCGTCGCTGTCTGCCGCGATCCGATACGTTCCGGGTCGCGGGGCGCTGAGTACAAAGCGGCCGTCAGCGCTGGTCATCGCCGCGATGTCGGGGATCGGTCCCGGTGCCGATGTGAAGTACACCCGTGCCTGAGCCACCGGTTTCCCGGTGGCATCCAGCACGGTTCCCGCGATGATGCGGGCGGAGCCCGGCACGGGGTTGCTAGGCCTTCCAGGCGACCATGTTGTTGTACACCGCCGTGATTATGCGGGTACCCGAGTTGGTGGTGGCGCCGCCGTAGGCGTGGATCGCGAATGCATAGCGGTGACCACCGATCAGGCGGTAAACAGCGCTGCCGCTCTGACCGCCGGCCGTGTCGATGTCGTAGAACACCTTGCGACTGTTGACGGAATCGATGCGCCGCGCGTCGTACCACTGCGTCCCGGCCGGCTTGTCGCCGGGGTATCCGGAAATGTTGCCGACGGCGCCGCGCAGATCGGTGTCGGAGTAGACACCGAACCCGAACCAGCCGGTCGTGCTGCCCAGGTTGTTCGGCAGGAGGATCGCGCCGTAGTCGTAGTTCTCATTGCCGCTGGCGCTTGAGGTCCAGCCGGTCACGGACCGGAAACTGGTGCTGGTGACCGACCCGTACGGCAATGTCGAGCCATTGCGTCCCGGCATGACCTGGATGCGCCGGACCCAGCCGTCACGACCGGGGACGCCGCTGCCCCGGATATTGACGACGTGCCCGGCCGTCATCAGCGTGTGCGGTCCGATGAACCACCCGGTACCAATCCACTGACTGTTGTCGGCGGCCGTGATCAGCAGCGACGCGTGCACGCGCCACGGGTAGGCGCCGGTGTTAGTGATCCGCACGCGATCGTCAGGCCCGTGCACGGTCTCCTTGCGTGAGGGCGGCGGCCCATAGGTCGCCTCGGCGATGTCGCGGAGATCGGTTTTCTGCGGTGCGGTGTACACCGCCGCCATCGCCCGTCCGACGGCGGCCTCCGGGAGCTTGAAGTCGCCCACCGATTCTGATCCGTCAGGCCGCGGCTTGACGACTTTCGGATCGGTGCCTTCGGAAGGCGGCTTCGATGCGGCCTTCTTGACCGTGACCTCGCTGATCTCCGGCTCATTGGAAACAGAGGTGTGCAGGTTCGGCCTGCTTACCCGCTTCCGCTTCGCTGCATTTGCGGTCGCCATGTGACTTCCTCGCCAAACACCCAAATTGAGCATACGCGGCATGTTCTGGAATGCCTATCACCCGAACGGATGATTAGAGACGGCGAGACGACGTCCGACTGCGGCCCGCGCCGGTCCCGACGCGATGCTGTTCTAACCAGGCCGAAATCCACGACTTGTAGACCACGTCTGTAAACCCGCATCGGAACTTGACCAGATATCCGGTCGAACCGGCGTCGAAGTCGGACCAAGCATGACTCGCGAGATTCCAAGAGAATCTGGCGGTAACATCATTCCGGAGTGGTCATGGTGGGCGCTTGTTGCTGGTCAAGGCTGGATGCCGGTTGACATCCTGAGGGTTGTGGCCGACGACGTAGCGATGACGGCGCTCACCGTCGCCAACGGTAAGCTCCTTGACCTCGAGGCTGCTGGCGACCTTCTGGTAGCGACCGGGGTAAACAGGTTGATGGTGCGTTTGGTGAGGCCGAACGCCCGGCATCAGCGGCGGCCAGAGGCCGTCCGTTGCCTGCCGTTGTTGGGCAGCGCGTGCGCTCGCAGTGGCGGCTCTCCCATGTGGTGGTCCTTGGTGTTCAGACCGACTTCGCGTCTGCGCGGTCCTTCTTCGCGGCCCCGGGCATGTCCCTTCGAATGTCCGGGGACGCGCGATTATCAATCGCGAACGGAAGTTCAGGTCCTATCCAAGTCTCCGATGGGTTCTCCACTGGTGCTGATCGTCCCGATCCCATTGGAGGCAACCAGCGAAACGTAAAGTGGTTTGTCCAACGCCAGGACAAGCAGAATGTTATGAAACTCATCAATCGAGTAGTGCAGGACCGGTTTTCCGCCCTGCATTACGTTGGCGGGCAATGGCTGCCCCCGCTTCATGAACAGCGCTCGTCCCACGAAACTGGCACCCTTATAAAGGTCGAGCGTAACCTGCCAGTTATACTGAGGCGCTGTGTAGTAATAGATGCGGTATGTGTCGAACTCAGCCATCTCTGACCTCCTATCGATTGACCTACACTGCCCGACTTTGAATAGGACGACATGCAGGTCGGTTCAATCGCCCGATATCGGTAGATACGACTACCTGGACATGCAGACTCAACCATTGAGCCGGAGGTGGGCGGGTACTTCCACCGGATGCGCCACACCTCCGCTAAAAAAAGCCTACCCCCACCGGGAGGGTTCGCGAATCCGTGCTCTTACAGCATTGGCGGCGGCCGGGCCGCCCTCGGCTCCGCCACCCCGACTGGTGTCCAGCTTGCGCGCTGTACGCAGCGTCGCCGAACCGCTCGGAGGCATGGCTTAGCCACGCGAGGCGCTGCATCAGGCAGCGCCATCCCCGTCCGTCGTCTGCCGTCCCCCGACCGCCGTCCAACCCGATCACGTCTCCGAAATGCGGGAGGAGTCAGAATCAAGCGTTAGGCCTCCCTACGCCCAGGTTCACTCGCATGCAGAAACTTGGTGCAGAGCACAAGAATGGCCGCACCTCCGTGCGTAAGTCACCGCACTCGCGGGCCACTGCGACTCAACCACCGCCCCAATGCTCGTTCCGCCCGTTCCCGGCGGTTTCGCTCGGCTGCTCGGTATTGCGGTGATCTCGTGACTACACAAAGCCCGGATTGTACGGGTGCGCGAAGAGCGTAGCGTGTTGTCGAGGTCCACGACGTTGGTCAGGACGACCTCAGCGCGAGGGAGCACGTGACTCGTCGGCAAGCGACGCTGCCGCACCCGCTCACGGGCTCGCGCCCGATTCGGCGCCGCATCGTGCTGGTGTGCGTTGCCACCGTCGGGCGGTGTCCACCCGATTTAGCGCTCGAGAAGGAAGGACTGCCATGAAGACTCTTGCGCAATGGCTCAGCGAGCCCCTCCCCGCGGAGGTTCCGCGCACTCTGCCGGTCTATCAGCAACAGCGTCAGTCAAGGAGCCCGCTGCAGGCGACAAAGCTGGCCGCCGCGTTCGGCCTCACTGCCAAGCCGCAGAGCGCGGGCGGTGTGCACCTCTGCACGAAGGGGAGGCAGGTTCTGGTCGCGCACGAGTCCGGCCCCGCGTTCTTCTTTGCCGACTACGCCAAGCTCGATCAACCCGACTACCAGCCGGCGCCCCTCGATGAACCGAGGGCTCGGGAACTCGCGCTCGCCTACCTCAAGGCGCAGGGCTGGCTGCCGGCCAATGCGGTGATCGACGCCGTCGTGGATGGCAAGCTGGAGCAGGTGGAAGGCCGTCGGCGGGCCCGCAAGGCCTTCCCGAACCATACCTGTGTGGACTTTCGACTCGCGCTCGGTCCGCTGAAGACCTACGGCCCGGGCGCCAAGATCAAGGTCTTCCTCGGCGCGAACAACGAAGTCATCGGCCTGTTCCACGCCGTGCCAAAGCTGAGGAAAGTCGGTGACGTCCTGCTGACGCCGCCGCGCGGGCTCGCGAAGATGCTATCGCGCAAGCTCGGGGCGCCCCCCGAGCAGATCGAACTCCGCGACGCCCGGCTCGCCTATTGCGTCGACTCGACTCTGTCGGGCAATCGCCTCGTGCACCCGACCTGGATCCTCACGCTCGCCACCGCGACGACGCCGAAGCGCTCCGACACACCCGTCATGGTGGAGTTCCTGACACATCCGATTCCCGCGTCGCGCTTCGCGCCCAGCATCGTGATCGATGCGCCGCGCATGCCGCTCGAGGTGTCACCGGGATCGTTGCTGCGACTGTCGTGCTCGGTACAGGGCGGCAAGGCGCCCTACAAGGTCGTCTGGCATTCGAGCATCGACGGGCTGCTGGGTGAAGGCACCAAGCTCGTGGCCAAGCGTCTTTCGACTGCGCACCGCGAGCGGAAGGTCGTGTGTCACACCGTCCGCGCCTCGGTCACGGACGCCAATGGGCTGGGGGATTCACACTCGGTGCTCGTGCGCGTGCTCCCCGCCCAGGGCGAGCGCCCATCTGGCGACCGGCCGCCCGTCGGGGCCGTGCCCGGCGACCCGTTCGTCGGTGTCGAGTGGTGCAACCTTTATCATGGCGCGCCCGGATTGGCGGACATCAGTGGTACCGACGCGAGTGCGCAGGGCTTCAGATCCGCGGTCGCGGCACTGCCCGGGTGGTCGAGCCGCTTTGATTGGGGAAACGACGCCGCCTGGGAAGAGGACTTCAAGTTCCTGACCGCCCCCGGCGGCGGGACTGATTCCTATTGGGCCGACAACGTGCACTTCGCCTTCTTCGCGGGCCACGGCAGCTCCGGCGCGTTCTATTTCGGCTCCCAGGTGGACGATCATCAGATGCTCGCCCAGGACGCCCGCTTGGGCGACGGCTTGCTCAACTGGCTTGTGCTGCACGCCTGTCAAACCATGCAGGCCAACTTTGCGTGGGATGTCTGGTGCGATTCGTTCTGCGGTCTGCACGAGATGTTCGGATTCCACACCAATACGGAGGGCTCGACGCCGCCCTTGGGATCGCGCTTCGCGTTCTGGGCCAGCTTCCCATGGCCGCTCAGCAGTGCCTTTGATCTTCGCACCGCGTGGCGCCTGGCCTGCTCCGAGTGCTTCGACGCCAGCGTCCAGAGCGCCGTGATTTACGCCAACCAGGCCGGTACGGATACCCAGAATGATCACCTGCCGGGGCTTGGCCACGTGAGTCCCGACCCAGTCTCGCCAAACGTCTGGGTCTATTCCAGGCAGTCTTGCTAGGGACACGGCGGCTCAGGTCTGTGCGGGGACGCGCGCCAATGCAGTGATCTCGTATGTTTCTATCGGTTTGGGGGGGGGTGGGCTTAGCCCGCCGCCCTCCCACAACACCGGACGTACGGGTCACGTATCCGGCGTTTCCTGGAACCGCAGCCAAGGGCGCTGCGGTGAGTTTCGTTTCGTTCATCGTGTCGCCTGCGAGCCGGTAGACCCCGTCGAGCGCGCCAGTGGGAGTGCCGCTCCCTCCAGCACGGTCGTCGACCCTCGGGATACCCGGTGGTTGCGGTCAAGCTCGACAGAGATCACGCGTGACTGTCTGCTCCTCCAGGTTCAGCCCTTCGCGACACCGGTGTCGTATCGCTACTACGGCGTCTGACTGCTGCACGTCCATCCCGGCACCCTGCGATGCCTGTACCACGATGGCAGACGTACAGTTCTCCCAGGTCAATGCACCCGACCTTCATGCTGTGTCCGTCGGATATACGTGGCGGCGTTCCGTACAAGTACCGGGCATCACATCTAGGAGCCTGCTGGCCCACACCCCCTCGCCTCTATCCGCTTCCTGTATGTACGTCGAACCAGCACTTTGCCTGCAGCTTGCTTCGGATCCCGGATCGCTCCGGACACCCTTGCCGTTCGGCTAGCGCTTCCCCTTGCCCGCCGTGCACGAGGACTTGCACCTCGCCAGTCGCGGCCCCACAACCACGTGTGGGCCGATAGCGCCAGTCACGGCGCTGCGCGCCATGCCTGGCGCACAAACAAGAAGCCCAGCACTGGGCCGGGCTCCGTGTCGCGTTGGGCGGGTCGACTACGCCTTACGTCGCCGGCTCAGGCCGAAACCGGCGAGGCCGAGACTGAGCAGCCCAAGGATGCCGGGTTCGGGTATATCGGCGGGCAGGTTGTTCTGCACAACAATTTCACGCGGCGTCGTTGCGTACGCCACACCGTTCAAGCTCACACCAATCGACTGGGACTGGGTTGCGGAGCGCTTGAAGAGCCCGAGCCCACGCTCGCACAACCCGAACGCCACGCCGAGCATATCGGCAATCACCCCCACGTCTGTCATCCGGCACCGGTCGCCCGGAATCGCCGATTCTGCCGGATCGACATCCCCTCGCGAGCGGTGCTCAGCGCGACGCGTTCCACGGATTCACGACGTCGAGTCCCGGGATCTCGAAGTCGGCAACATT
>Ga0316622_100001222_pt1 | contig 16456 bp, 17 predicted proteins | sample OWC_Aug_OW2_C1_D_FD_207646 | JGI IMG/M metagenome (GOLD analysis project Ga0316622, IMG submission 207646) | Wetland soil microbial communities from Old Woman Creek delta, Ohio, United States - OWC_Aug_OW2_C1_D5_C | ecosystem: Environmental > Terrestrial > Soil > Wetlands | place: USA: Ohio... | reverse complement strand
ATCTGTAAAATCAAATGGGGAGTGGAATCGAGTAGCGGATGCTCCACGACTCGGTATCGACTCTCAGGAGCTTGCCGAGAAGCCGCTGGTTGCCCGGCAGGGCTGACAGGTTCTGGGCATAATTGTTCGGGTCTCCGCCGCTCCCGCCATCCCCCATGCCATCGTACAAAAAGCCGTCGGGGCCGAAGGCGAGCTGGCCGCCGTTGTGATCGGCAAAGGGTTGGTTGACTCTGAGAATGACATCCTCCGAGCCAGGGCTGCCCTGTCCGGTCTTGCCGAGAGGCGACAGCGGGCCACGACAGTGTTCTCCCGACGATCAGTTTAATACACGTAGAGATACCCTTTCGCCCCAGACCCGGGGGGGAATCGCCACGATCAGAAGGCCCCTCTCGCCGCAACAGCTCACCCGGTCCGAGATGTCGAGAAAGGGGAGAGGGGAAAGGGTACCCTGTGCCGCCACCCTGATACGATCTGCCTGTTCAACGATGAAGAGTCTGCCGCTGCTGTCGCCTGAATTGGTCACGTGAAACGGGACCGACAGGCCGCCCGCCTCAGGAGACAATGAAACCGGGGGCCAGATGACGGGTTGCTGTGCCTCTGTTACGGGGCTGCCGACAAAAGTGAGGCAAAGGGCGCGGAGGAGAGCTGCGGAGAGAGTACGTTCCGCCGTGACCGTCCTCGATGAGTGTTTCCTCTATTCTAAAGAAGGTCAGGAAGGATTCTCAAAGGGCCGTGACAACGTCTGACGATGCCTTGACCTCTCCTTCCCCTCCCGGGAGGGCTATGGTGAAGCGGGTGCCCTGCCCCACCCTGCTTGTCACGTGAACTGCGCCTTTGTGCTCAACGATAATCCGCTTGACAAGGGGGAGGCTTATTCCGCTCTCGAGCCTCCTGGGGAAGTAGAAGGGATCGAAGATCTTCTTCAGCGTGGCCCCGGGAAAGCCACGTCCCGTATCTTCAACAGACAGATGGACCCTGGCCCCTTCCACCCAGGTTCTGACGGCAACAGTTCCCCCCTCACAGGTGAACTTGATCGCGTTTCTCACCAGGTGGTCCAGAGAGGCTTTCAGGAGATTCCTTGTCATCCTGACCATGAGCGGGCTGTCGGAGAGTTCCACGGAGAGGTCGATTTCCTTCTGCGCCGCCTCGGCCGCAACGACGGAAAGCACCTCCCCGACCACACTGTTCAGATCTTCCGGTGCATGGCCCCGGCCCTGGACCGGAGCGAAGACCCTGCATTCCCGCTCGATCCTCCTCATCTGCTCCGCCTTCTCCGCGATAAGGGACACTTCTTTCTTCATATCCTCGGGGAGGTCCGTCCTCCGCAGCAGGCCCCGACAGGCGCCCAGCAGATCTCTGACAGGGCCCCTGAGGCCCTGCAGCGTGCTCAGGCCCATCATGGCCTTCGTTCTGTCTGCCACGAGGTCTTCGACTTCCCGGTTGAAGTCCTCAAGGACCCGGGTGTAGCCCTTCTCGATCTCGATGAGCCGCCTGAACTTGAGTGCCCGTTCAACGGTGTGAATAATCTGGTCGGGCCTGGAGGGCTTCAGGATGAAATCAAAGGCCTTTCTCTTGATCGCGAGGACTGCCTTTTCGAGGTCGGCATTGCCCGTAATCAGGACTACCGGCAGGTCAGGGTCGATGGCGTGTATCTTCTCGATGAGATCGATGCCTGAAAGAACCGGCATGACGATATCCGTCAGCACGAGGCCGACTTCATCCTTTCCGAGTTTCTCCAAAGCGTCGAGGGGGCCCGGGCAGGGGATGGGCCTGTATCCCTGCTGTTCGAGCAGGACGGTCATGAACTCCAGAACAATAGGGTCGTCATCGACGACGAGGATCGAATCCGTCGACCTTCTGCCGTATGTCATCTCTCGCCCACCTCTTTCAGGACCCCGGCAGCGAGAGGTCTGAAAAGGACCCCTCTCGCCAGGCCTCTTCTAAGACCTTCCAGTATCTCGCCGGCTGAATCTCCGCCTGCTGACCGCTTTCTTGTCGAAGTTTTGCAGATTTTGTCAAAATCGGGAAGCCCTTTCGCAGAATTGCGGGAGGGCAGAGCTGATAGGCATTGTTTATGAACGAAAGCTGCAGTGGCATGATCGATGCTTATTGATTGACAGGAGGTGACAAAACCATGAGACGCCGGGACATACAGGAAATGGTGTCGATCCTGATGGAGAGCTCGCTTTACTTCGACATCCCCCTTCGGGAGCGCTTTGTCTTTATCAACGAGCTTGCCCTCAGAACGAACTGGTGCTGAGCAGGGTGTCCCCTCCATCAGAGGCTCCTGTCTCGGGCCGGAGCGCTGCCGCGGATGCCGAAGCCGAGCCCCGGGTGGACCCATTCCTCTCCCCGAAGCACAAGGGGCACTGGGACGTGGAAGGCTATGTTATTGGTTCTCATGGCTAGTTTATCGTGTTCCTCCCGGGACGACTTCTCTCTTCAGGCGAAGACTTTACGCCCCTCAGTATAGTAGTCGGCACCTGCCGGAGGCTGCTTTAGCTCTGCCCTTTCGTCTCGGCCCCGGATGTGCGCTTCCTGGGGAGCGGCAGCGACGTTGACATCCCCTGGGCAAGCAGCTTTCCCGTGGCCTCGCTGACAGCCTTCAGTTCAACTACCATCATGGTCCTGCCCCTGTGGACCATCCGCGCCTCCGCCCTGATACGCTCGCCTGGTCCGGCGGACCGAAACATGTTGAGGCTCCACTGCACGCCCACGGCGTCAGTGACGGAGTTGACGGCGACTGCAAACGCCACGTCAAGAAGGGCAAAGATCAGCCCTCCGTGAGCGATCTGATGGGCGTTTAGGAACTCCTCCTTCACCTCGGCCCGCAGCTCGGCATGCCCCTCCGAGGCTTCCAGAAGCTCCATGCCGAAGAGGTGAAAGAGGCGGTCACCTCTGATGATTTCCTGGATCCTGTCCATATGGTGCCTCCCTGCGCTGACCCTCTGAAGCAACGAACTTCGGAGAGAAAGACTGCATCTGTTAACTCTCTATTCGGGTTAACAGCAGTTAACCCCGCTGCCTTAGCAAGAGGACACTGACAGCAGCCTCTAGCATTGCATAAGATACCTGTTTTTGTGTATAGTGAGGCACGATCTATTCTCTTTAGGGCGAATATCCTTATCGAGGCACAGTTGTTGCTTACCGGTCCAGTCGGCTCACAACGCCTGATATACCATCCCCTTGGGGTGGAACCATTTCATGCACAGTGAAGACCTCGCAACCGGGCCTTCGCTGGGATAAGGAGGTGTAAGAATGAGAAAACTTTTGGTTGTCTTCCTTGCGCTTTCCCTGCTCCTGCCGCTCCCTGCCCTCGCAGTCGACCAGGCGGACCTGATGAAGAAGATCGACGATCTCTCCAAAGAGCTCGACCGCCTGAAACAACAGATGCAGGAGATGCAGAAACAGGAGAAGGTCAAGGAGGAGCGTATCACCAAAGTGGAAGAGAAGGCCGAGAAGCCCGGCGGCTGGCCTTCGTGGTTCGAGATCGGGGGCGACTACCGTTTCCGCTTCGATTCTCTGAGCGGCAAAATCAATGATTACGTGCAGTACAACCCCTTCTCGATGTATGCGCCCTTCGGACCGCAGGGCCCCATCTTCCTCGCCTCACCTGTCTCGGGGTACACCGCCAAGAATGACACGCTGCTTCTCAACCGCTTTGGCCTGAACCTGAGGGTGAACCCCACTGAGGACATCACGGTCAAAGCACGACTGCTGATGTACAAGGTGTGGGGCCACGAGACCGAAGCACCTGTGCAGGGCAACTATTTTGCCGACCGGGCCTTCGGACCCTTTGACGGTGTCATCACCCATGTGCCGAGCGACAATGCCTTGCGGGTTGACTCTGCCTATGCCACCTGGAGCAACATTGGCGGGGCGCCGGTGTGGTTCTCCATCGGTAGGAGGCCCTCCACCGGAGGAATTCCGGGGAACGTACGCCAGAATGCCGAGCGGATCGGAACCGCGGGCATCCCCAACATCATGGTGGATTATGCCTTTGACGGTCTGTCGGCCGGGTATGCGCCCGACATCGATGCACTCCCGGGAGCTTATATAAAGGTATGCTACGGAAGAGGCTTCGACAGCGGGTACGAGACACCGACCAATTCGCTCAAAGACACGGACTTCCTCGGCATCAACGTAGTGCCTGTCGACACCGACAATCTCCACATCGAACTTCAGTGGCAGGGGGGGTTTAACATCTTCAGCGGACCCTCCGACGGCTTCCCTCAGTACGTCGATACGGGCCTGATGAACGGGAGACCGCCGAGCGGGAGCTTCATCACGGTCACCACGCCGGTGAAGACCAATCTCGGGGATATCTACTGGCTCGGAGGTGTGGTCACTGGGAAAGTGAACAAAGTTGGACCGGGTGACCTGAACCTCTTCTTCTCCGGCGCCGGGAGCTTCACGCGTCCCAACAGCAATCTCTTCTCCCTGCCCTACTTCTCCATGGACGGAGGACAGACATTCCAGAACGCAGGATACGGTATGCTGTACAACGGCGCAGAGAACAAAGCCAACCACTCCGGCTGGGCGGCCTATCTCGGAGCGAGGTACGATATCCTCTCAACGGGAACGAAGATCGGCCTTGAGTACAACTATGGCTCCCAGTATTGGATCGGTATGGTCCCGGCGGCAGATGACCTCTGGACGAGCAAGCTCGGAACCAGAGGCAGTGTCTATGAGGTGTACATCATTCAGCAGCTGAACAGGAAACCGATCGCGAAGCGCGGGAATGCCTTTGTCCGGTTGGGGTACCAGTATTATGACTTCAACTACACGGGAAGCAACAACTGGGTAGGAGCGCCTCTCAAGATAAGCGAGTTGAACAGCTCAGACCCCTCAAAGGCCCAGATGCTCGCGCCCGTCAAGAACGCACACGACATCTACTTCACTTTTGACGTTCTGTTCTAATCACCAGGGGAGGGGCTCCGGCCCCTCCTGCTCTCTTCTCACCACATAAATGCTCCCCCACCGGGGGGCGCGATTCTACCCTCAGCACGGTACGAAGTTGATGGTATAACCGTGGCGCCGGAAGGCGCTCTTGAGTTCCTCCTTTTCTTCGGGCGAGAGGAAGAGATACAGTGAGACGACCTTCTCTTTCGAGTGTTCTTGCGTGCAGTTGTAACGGTAGAACTCTTGTCTCAGGTCCTCAGGAATGGAAGTCTCGTCGAGAACGCGTTTCAGGTCTCCGCTCCTGCAAATCATGTCGTGGAGCCCCTGGCTCTTCCTTCCCAGGTAATAGGCCCTCCCGTCCTTGCTTATGATGAACGTGGTGGGCCCGCAGCCTGCAAGGAGTACGGCTGCGACAAGACCTGCGACGAACGGCCCTAACCCCTTCATCTCACCCTCCCTTTGTCCAGAAGGTCCTGTATCTTTCTTGCAAAGGCCGCGGTGCTGAAGTCGGTCTTCCCCACAAGCCTCTCGGCGATGGCGCCGTCCCTGTCGACGACCACCGTGGTCGGCAGGCCGATCACCGTGTACTGCCTGATGAAGACCTTGCCCGTCGTCTCGATCAGGATAGGGTAGCTCACCGGCACCCGCCTCAGTGCCTGCTCGACGGGCGCTTGCTTCCTGTCCGAGGTGATGCCGAGCACCACCAGGCCCTTGCCCCTGAGTTTCTCATAGAGCGCGTTCAGCGAGGGCATTTCGTCGATGCATTCCGGACACCAGCTCGCCCAGAAGTTTATCACCACCACCTTTCCGGCGTAGTCGGCAAGCCGGTGGGTCTTGCCCTGCAGGTCGCTCAGCTCGAACAGAGGCGCCTTCTCCGGCCCCTGGGCGCCATAGGCGCCATCCGGTGAAGAGAGCTGAAGCACACAGAACAGCATGACGCAGAGGATGAGGGCAAAGAGCATCCCCGTGTGCACACTCTTGGATGCAGCTGAGGCGGACGTCCCTCGTTTCCGGTGGTCCGGGGCGCTCATGGGTCTCGAGCTCATCGGCTCACATCCTCCTCGATGCTGGCGCTCCATGAATTTCCCTGCCGGCTGTGCTCCACGCGGTAACGCCGGCCCGCCTTCGCGTCGAACTTCACTTTGATCTCTCCAAAGGAGTACGCATATCCGGTCATGGAACCGGCGGTTCCCGTGCCGAAGTAGTTCAAATAGCCGACGGAAACCGTGTGGGGCCCCGGAAGAAGCTCGATGGTGCCGAAGTTGAGCGAGACCGCCTGCCCGTCCACCTCATACACCCGGATCGGATCGTAGACGACAAGGTGTGCAACCTTCTCCGGCGGCAGAGGAGAGCCCGAGTACGTCCTCACAACAGATGGTCCGCACCCCCACAGGAGCGCAAGGGCAAAGAGAACCAAAGCCATTCCATACAAGACACGAGACAGCATGCTTATCCTCCGCACAATCGTTCGGATCATGCCATGCACTGAGAGCGCAAGGCTTCAGGATACCCTGTGGAAAACGGTCCGGCTGAAGTCCCCTCGCACACGAATCTAATGGACGAAGAGCCCCTTTTCGTAGTCGCTCTTGAGCCGTTCATAGCGACCTCTGTCCCTCATCTTCGGGAGGGAAAAATCTCCCGGGAGGGTCCATTTATCCATGAAGGGGAGAAGCCCCTCCGCAGTGGGCCCGCTGTCGGGTCCGGCGAAGGCCGTGACGCGGAGCCCTCTCTGATCGACCAGGATGGTGTAGGAGCCGTCTTCGACATCCTTGTAGGTCTCGCCTGAGGCTTCAAACTTCACCGTGATCTTTTGAGAGGGCGAGGCATGACAGCTCCCGCAGTTCCGGGACTTCCCGATGCCATGGGCCACCCGGTCCACGTTGAGCCACGCAAGCGTATCACGGTCATTATCGTCGACGTTCTTCGCAAGGCCCGTGACTGCAAAGGAGTCGTTCGAGAAATATCGTCGCTCGATGACAACGTCGGGTCTGTTCCTGAAAAGGAGCTTCTTCGACAACTTCACGTCTCCTGACCGCACATTGCCCGAAGTGTGGGGTACAACGTGGACCGGTATCCACAGGCCTTTAGGGTTTTTCAGGATCACCGGCGGCATGGGACTGACGAGGTACCCCTGGAGGCGCGTAATCGGGTTCGTGTCGCCAGCCACGGTTGTGGCCGTCCAGAAATTGAATGCATAACCGCCGATGAGCGCCGTGTGACATGACGAGCAGTCCACAGTCCTATGGGGGCCCTTCTTATGGGCTGCGACAACCGAGGCGTGACACTTGGAGCACTGTACCTGTCGGCGAAGGTCCCCGTGATGTGCGGATTTCCGATTCGGCTCATGACAGTCCACACAGGCAAGGCCCCGAAGCATATGGACATCGGAAGCTGTTTTCAAAAGGCCCTCACCGTCTGAAGCCGTCTGCGTGAACTCGGAACGGAAATAGCCGTCGCCGCGCCTTCTTTCGAGAGGTGAGGCGTGGCACCCGAGGGATCTCCCTCCGCCGTAGCATGCGAGCGCCGGGGGTTTTCTGACGAAGGCATGGGTGCCAGAGGCCGAATCAGGTCCGCCCTTCTTCCCGGGGCTGTAATGGCAATCGAGGCAGCCCACATGGCATTGGTTGCAGGTCCTCTGAACGTTTCCCGCCGCTTTCTCCCCTATGGGAAGTGAAGAGCGGTTGTTGAAATAGGTTCTGTTCTCATCGGTGAACCTGTCCTGATCCGGGGCTGCGAGCGCCCCGATCCATACACCACAGCTCTGCGGCCCCGTTGGGCCCGTCCAGGCCCGATACTGGCTCTGTGTGTGAGCGCCCTTCCCCCCTCCCATAGGGCTCTTGAGGAAGCTCTGCACGATGTGCCTGTGACAGACCCCGCAGGTCTTTTCCGCGACGGCGGGGTTAAAGGCGAGTGTCTCAGAATTCTTGTCGTGGTATATGATGAGCTTGTACTTGGGGTTTTCCTTCAGGACATTGCCGACTCTCACCTTGGGTCCCAGCTGCGTTGATCGGGAGGCGCCCCTTGGTTCGAGGCTCGGCCACTCGGCCAGATCGCCGCGGTCCAGACTGCGCCGCGCAAAGATCTCCCATTTCGCCCCCACCACCTTCAGGGCGAGCAGACCTTTGTGGGCCTCCTCCTTTCCCTCAGCCCCGGGATTTCCCAGGTGACAGCTCTCGCATGAGGTTCCAGGCATCTTCGTCTGTGACTCGAGGTCGTTCCGCGTGACCGTGAACTGGGGGTGGCCAAGCTGCTGCATCCGCTCCCCATCGCCGTGGCAGACAACGCAGCTGTCCGACGAATAGACTCGAGACGCGCACAGGAGGATTGCCGCAAGCACTGCCCACAGGCGCGCCATGCCCCGACGACTCACTGCAGCGCGGCCCCGCCGTCGTGAAGGCCACACCACCCGCGACTCCGGGCAACAATGGTGACTCCCCTGCCGGAACCTCATGCGGTCCCGGAGACGAACGCTCAGCACCCTGCGGCCTTCCTGAAGTAGGTGGCAACGTTTTTGGCGTCTCTCACCACGTATTTTATGCTCACCTGATCGCCGGGCGAGATGCGCCCGTCTTTCAATTTTGCCAGGGTGACATCGTCCTCCACAGTTACAAGCAAGTCCTGGTTATCCAGGGTAGTGACCAGTACGGTCCTCTTGGCGAGGTTCACGACTGCCACCACACCCTTGACGGAAACCTTTTCCTCAGCCGTGGCACTGCCTGAGTGAATCATCACACAGAAGGCGACGAAGAACATGCATGCGACCACACTGACGCGTGTCAAGCTTCCACCTCCGGCGAGCAGATTTTTACCTCCTGATCATCTCTGTATAGTTCCATTATAGCACCTCAACAGTACCCTGAATCGTTGACGCCTGTTCCTGAGGCTTACCCCTTCTAAAAAGGGTCGGTGATCGATTGCGCACCAGACCGAAGCGAATGAGAATCTCCCCGGGCAGGCCGGGCACCACTCACCCCGAGAGGGGCTTCTCAGAGAAGTGCTTTCGACAGGCATCTCCCGCCGCCCCTCTTTTGCTTTAGCGATGATATATAATAGTGAGACTTCATCGATCCGCAAGGAGAGGAAAGTGCCCGTGAAGATCGCTCACCGGTCCGCTGACATCTCGTCCCTTAAGGAGAAAGCCCGGAAGGTCCGGGTTGAGATACTCAAAATGCTCGCCGAGGCCGGGTCAGGCCACACCGGCGGCTCTCTTTCAGCAGCAGACGTCGTGACGGCTCTCTATTTCTACAAGATGCGCCACGACCCAAAGGACCCTGCCTGGCCGCGCAGAGACCGCTTCATCCTCTCCAAAGGCCACGCCGCCCCCCTCCTCTACACCGTTCTCGGCCTGACCGGGTACTACGACATGGCCATAATGAAGCAGCTGAGGAAGGTGGGTTGTGCGCTCCAGGGGCATCCTTCGTCGAAGCTCCTCGGGGGCGTCGAGGTCTCGACTGGGTCCCTCGGTCAGGGCTTGTCCATCGCGAACGGGATCGCCCTCGGACTGAGGCTCGACAAGAGTCCGGCCCGCGTGTACTGCCTCCTCGGCGACGGAGAGACCCAGGAGGGCCAGGTCTGGGAGGCGGCCATGTCAGCGAGCCATTACCTCCTGGATAATCTCTGCGCCATCATTGACGCCAACGAGCTTCAGATAGACGGCCATTGCAACGATGTCATGAAGATCGAGCCGATCTTCGATAAATGGAAGGCCTTCGGCTGGCACGTGTTCGACATAGACGGCCACGACATGGAAGCGATCGTCGGTGCCCTCGACGAGGCCGAGAGGATCAAGGGCAAGCCCTCGGTCATCCTCGCAAGGACCGTGAAGGGCAAAGGCGTTTCGCTCTTCGAGGGCAAAGCAGAGTATCACGGCATCGCTCCCACCGCCGAGGAGCTCGCCGTGGCGCTGAGAGAGCTGGGGGAGTGACATGGGCGGCAGTGACAGGAAAGAAAGCACACCGCCCGCGACCACTGATTTCTGCGGCCAGGCAGTCGCCACACGCGACGCCTACGGGGCTGCCCTGGTCGAACTTGGCAGAAGGAACCCGCAGGTAGTCGTGCTTGACGCCGATCTCTCGGGTTCCACGAAGACGGTCAAGTTCGCCAAGGCCTTCCCCAAGCGCTTCTTCAACATGGGGATCAGCGAGCAGGATCTCATCGGCACCGCAGGCGGCCTCGCCCTGGCCGGAAAGATACCCTTTGCTTCGACCTTTGCCGTCTTTGAGACGGGCAGGGCCTGGGATCAGATCAGGCAGACCGTCTGTTACTCGGACCTGAACGTGAAACTGGTCGCCAGCCACAGCGGTATAACTGTCGGCGAGGACGGCGCCTCCCATCAGGCCCTCGAAGACATTGCCCTCATGCGGGTCCTGCCCCACATGACCGTCATTGTTCCGTCTGACGGCTTCGAGACCTATCAGGTCATCAACGCCGTCGCTGAACACCGGGGCCCGGTCTATGTGCGGCTTGGCAGGGCAAAGGTGCCGGCCGTCATGCCGCCGGACTACCGTTTTCAGATGGGCAAAGCACATGTCTTTGCCCGTGGACGGGACGTGGCCATTGTCGCCGTGGGTATCATGGTCTCGGAAGCACTCCAGGCACGGGAAATGCTCAAGAAAGAGGGAATCGATGCAGGCGTCATGAACATGTCGACCATCAAACCCCTGGATACGGCGGCCCTCGACGAGGCGGCAAAGAACTCACGGCTCATTGTCACTGCCGAGGAACATTCGATCATCGGAGGTCTGGGCGGAGCTGTTGCCGAGCACCTCTCCGAGACGACGCCAGTTCTGCTCAGGAGGGTGGGAATCAGGGACGCCTTCGGGTGTTCAGGACCGCCTCAGGAGCTCCTCAGGCTCTACGGGCTCACGGCGTCCGATATTGTGCAGACCGTGAAGGACTCCCTCGCTCCGCGGTGACCGACGCGGAGGATTGCCATTGAGACCGGGTACTCATGATTAGCTTTCAGAACGTTTCGAAATACTACGAATCAGTTGCGGTGCTGAAGAATATCACTTTTGACATCTCCAAGGGAGAGATGGCCTTCGTGACGGGCCCGACAGGTGCGGGCAAGTCAACCCTCCTGCGACTGATCTATTTCGGCGAGAAGCCCGATGAAGGAAGCATAAGAGTCAGCGGCCTCGATCTCGCGTCCCTCAAGTCATCCTCGGTTCCTCTCCTGAGGCGGACCATCGGCGTGGTCTTTCAGGATTTCAAGCTGCTGAACACCATGACGGTCTTTGACAACGTCGCTTTGGCACTGAGGATCCGTGGCATGGCTGAGAAGGAGATACGGGCCGTCGTCACTGATGCCCTGAAGAGCGTGCACCTGAGGCACAAGTCCGACAGTCTCCCCGTGGCGCTTTCGGGCGGGGAACAGCAGCGGGTAGTCATCGCCCGGGCCATCGTGGCCGAACCTCCCGTGGTGCTTGCCGACGAACCCACGGGGAACCTTGATCCCGACACCGCCGGACATATCATCAGGCTCTTCCTGGACATGAACCTCAGAGGGACAACGGTCCTTATCGCCACGCACAACAGGGAGCTCTACCGGCACACCGGGAAGCGGGTGCTGAAGATAGACCAGGGGGCCCTTGCCGGGGAGGCTGTCGGATGAAGGCCCTGTCATATTCTGCCAAGTACGCCCTCAAGAGCTTCTTCACATCCCTGTGGATTAACGTGCTATCGATCTTTACGATCGCCTCAGGGCTCGCGATCATTTCCCTGGCGGCGCTCTTCTTCCTCAATGTGGAGCTTTTCACCAGCCGCCTCCCCGAGCGATTCTCCATGGTCGTCTACCTGAAGGCCGACCTCTCTCAGCAGGATGCTCAGTCGGTTTCAGAGACGCTCCAGGGACGGCAGGAAGTCATGAATGTCAGGTATGTGTCGAAGGAGGAGGCCCTGAAGGAGCTGAAACAAGCGCTCAGGGACTCCCGCTCGGTCCTCGATGGGCTCCAGGATAACCCTCTCTCGCCTTCGGTGGAAGTGAAGCTCAAGAAGGATTTCGTGACGGCGGCCGGAGTGAGAAACCTTTCGGAAGAGATCAAGAAGATCCCCGGCGTCGACGATGTGTACTACGGGGAGAAGATCGCCGAGACGGCCCATCTCCTGAAGACCTCCGTCCGGAACTCGGCTCTCATACTCTTTGCCTCACTGCTCGCCGGCATCGTCTTCGTCTCCTACAGCACCGTGAAGATCCTCTTCTACCGGAAGCGCGATGAAATAGAAATCCTCAAGCTTCTCGGCGCCACCAAGGGCTTCATCCGAGGGCCTTTTGTTATCGAGGGCGGGCTCATAGGGTTCTTCGGCGCGCTCCTGGGAGCCGCAGGCGCCCTTGTCTTCTATGTCGCCATCACCTACCGGCTGAGCCTCGTCATCCCGCTGTTCAAGACCTTCGCCTTCCCGCTCTCTCTCCTGCTCGCCCTGCCTCTGCTCGGCGTCACACTTGGCGTCCTGGGGTCCCTCATCGCCGTCGGGAGGCTGAAGGTCTAGGGAATGGGCTCCTCGGGGGCAGTATGGGCCCGCTTCGTCATCCTGCTTTTTGCAGCGTCCCTCCTTGCGGCATCCTCAACCGGCACCTTCGCCGAAGCCCCTCACGAGGAATACAAACAGGTTCAGAAGGACCTCCGGGACCACCGCAAGAAGCTCGAATCCGTGAAGAAGGTCGAGAAATCAGTTCTCGAAGAACTCAACAAGACCGCCGTTGAACTCAAACAGGCCAACGACCATCTCTCCGATCAGCGTGCCCGCATAAAGGCACTGAAAGTCGCAATCGCAGCGCTCCAGCAGGAGACAAGCAACGTCGAGGGCGAGGCGAAACGCCAGCGCAGGAATCTCGAGACAAGGCTCCGTGTCCTCGACCGGATGAGCAGAGAGGGCGATGCCCTGCTGGTGCTGATGAGCGGGGAGGATACGGGACAGATCCTGCGAATGACCCGGTACCTCAAAGACATCGCAGCCCAGGACCACCGCATCATCATGCGCTTCAAAGACACCATGGACATCCTCGCGGTGAAGCAGAGCAACCAGAAGAAGCTCCTTGCACGCCTGGAGATCGAGGAAAGGAAGCTCGCAGAGCTCGAAGGGTCGTTGCGGGAGAAGAAGAAGGAGCGCGAGGTGCTCCTCGCGAGCGTCCGGAAAGAGAAGAGCGCCTACGAGCGCATGATCGCCGAGCTCAGGGAGGCGTCGAAAAGGCTCTCCAGGATCATTGAAGAGTCCGAGAAGAAGGAACGGGACCTCAAGAAGCGGCGCGACGGCCGGACCGTGCCGCCTGCCGAGGAGCCCCAGGAGGACAGCGGCTTCGCCCGCCTCAGGGGAGGCTTGAACTGGCCCGTCCACGGTACCGTTGCCATACAGTATGGCACTCAGGTCGACCCGCTCTTCAATCTGCCGGTCTTCAGGAGCGGCATCCATATCAAGGCGGCTGACGGCGCCTCTGTCAGGGCCGTGCACGAAGGGAAGATAGTCTTTGCCGACTCCTTCAAGGGCTATGGCCAGCTCATCATCGTCAACCACGGCGGCGGCTATCACACCCTTTATGGCCACCTTTCAAGGATTTTTCCCAAGAACGGCGCTATAATAAAGGTAAACCAGCCCCTTGGCGAGGTCGGCGAGTCCGCGGTGCTGGGCACTGCCGGCCTGTACTTCGAGATACGTTACAAGGGCAAGCCACTCGATCCCCAGCAGTGGCTCAAGCGATAGAGGAGGACATGCGATGTTTCCCAGAAGCAGGTGGTTCCTGACGGCTCTGGTCTTTTGCATCGCCGTGACAGCGGTGATGGTCGGCAGGTGGAGCATACAGAGCGTTGACGCCACGAGCAACTACGAGGACCTGAAGAAGTTCTCTGAGGTCCTCACCCTGATCAAGAAGAACTACGTTGAAGATGTCAAGACAAAGGACCTTGTCAACGGCGCGATAAAGGGGATGGTGTCATCTCTCGATCCTCATTCAGGCTACATGTCTCCGGATTCCTTCAAAGACTTCCAGACCGAAACCAAGGGAGAGTTCGGCGGACTTGGCATCCAGATAGGAGTGAAGGACGCCCACCTCACCGTCATAGCACCGATTGAGGATACACCGGCATTCAGGGCCGGTGTCAAAGCAGGAGACAAGATCGTCAAGATCATGGGCGAGCCCACCAGAGACATGGGAGTCCACGAGGCAGTCTCGAAGATGCGGGGACCAAAGGGAACAAGCGTGACCCTCACAATCTTCAGGGAAGGCTGGAAGGAACCCAAAGACTTCACCATGGTCCGCGACATCATCAAGATCAAGAGCGTCAAGGCGAGGATGCTGAAAGACGGCATTGGGTATATCAAGCTCACGAACTTCCAGGAGTCGACGGCCCTTGACCTTTCAAAGGTCCTCGACGGCCTTAGGAAGGAGGGCATGTCCTCTCTGATCCTGGACCTCAGGAATGACCCCGGCGGCCTCCTGAACAGCGCCGTCGACGTGGCGGGGCAGTTCCTGCCCCCGAAGAAGCTGGTGGTCTACATCAAGACGAGAAACGGCGACAAGACCGAATACGCCACCGATGGTGAGCTGCCTTATTATACTGATATCCCCATGGTGGTTCTTGTGAATCAGGGGAGTGCCAGCGCCTCTGAGATCGTCGCCGGAGCTCTGAAGGACTGGAACAGAGCAGTGCTGATCGGGGTGCAGACCTTCGGCAAGGGTTCAGTCCAGAGCCTGGTCCCTCTCAGTGACGGCTCGGGCCTCCGGATCACGACAGCCAAATACTATACTCCGAAGGGCACAAGCATTCAGGGCGTCGGCATCACGCCCGACATCGTCGTCAAGATTGAGGCGAAGAACGGGGAAGAGCGGACAGTCATCCGCGAGAAGGATCTTCAGCGCCATCTGAGGGGCGAGCGCCCGGGCGAGGGGGAAGAGCCCGGCGCCGAGGAAAAGGCCGCCTACGAGGTGGATGAGAAGGACGACACGCAGCTCCAGAGGGCCATTGACACGCTGAAGACCTGGAAAGTCTTCGAGAACATGAAGAAGGCCGCCTGACGGCCGTAAGGCGTGACCCGTGACAAGTTCAGACTCTTGAAGCCGCGCTTTTTTCTTTTTTCGCCCGTCACTCGTCACGTGTTACTCGTCACTGACTTTCGATGAGCCGTGTCATCTTCGACATAGAGACTTTCGGCGCCGACTTTGACTCTCTTGACCCCGCTACACAGGACTACCTCCTGAAATGGGCCTCTTCGGAGGAAGAGGCCCTCAAGGTCAGGGAAAGCCTCTCCTTCTATCCCGTCACGGCCGAGATTGTCGCCATCGGCATGCTGAACCCCGACACGAACCGGGGCGCTGTATACTTCCAGACCAGGGGCAATCTCCTGCTCCCCGAAGAGGAAGACGGCATGCGGTACGAGTGCGGCAGCGAGGCGGACCTGCTCAGGCAGTTCTGGAGCGCCATCAGGTCCTGCAGCCAGTTCATCACCTTCAACGGTAGGGCTTTTGACTGCCCCTTCATAATGATCAGGTCCGCCGTTAACAGGATCAAGCCTTCCAGGGACCTCATGCCTAACCGCTACCACGCGACGCACATCGATCTGCTCGACCAGCTCACGTTCTTCGGGGCCCTCAGGAGGCGCTTCACCCTCGACATGTGGTGTAAGACCTTCGGCATCAGGAGCCCCAAGTCCGAGGGCATCACCGGCTACGAGGTGAAAGACTATTTCAAGGCGGGCAGGTACTACGAGATCGCCCGATACTGTGCCGGTGACCTCAGGGCCACCCGGGAACTCCTGCTCATCTGGGAACAGTACATCAAGGCTCCCTGATGCAGTCGTGACGTGACATGATTCTTCTGGCCTTTCCAGGCCGGTCCTCACACCCTTCCTGATCCCCCGGCTTCACTGATCATTCCCGGGGGACCGCCGCATCATTCTCAGGAGCCGCACCGGCACGACCAAGACGAGAGCCTCTCCCGAGGCGAAGAGTCCCCAGTTGAACCGTTCAGGCACGTATGCTGCCGCCGCACTCTGGAGCGACTCGAAGCCGGAAGCCCGCCCGGCTGAGAGCACAATACCCGCAAAGTCCCCCACAAAGGCGGTAACAATGAGCAGGGAACCCGCCGACAGGAGCGCCCAGTCGCCAGCGCCCAGCCTGAAAGACGAAGACCTGTACACGGCGTTGAGCACGACGACGGCCAGCATGATCATGCCCAGGGAACAGATGAGGGGTGCAATCACAGGGCCGACCCAGACTACCGGGATCAGGAAAAGGATGTCCCAGCTCAGCAACGAGGAGGGCCAGTCCAGAAGGACCTTGAGCCACAGGTAGTAGGAGATGTCCCACACCCCGAAGCTGAACAGAAAGCAGGAGAACCGCTCCGCGAGGCTCCGTCCCGCCGTAACGCCCACTGCTCCGAGCATGACAAGCGTTGCCATCTCCCTCAGGCACTCGATAAGGTACATATCCGTCGACAGGGGGCGGAGCGGAAAGGTGAAGCCCTCGGGATAATAGAGGGCCCTGAGGTAGACGACGACCGCCGACTCGAGATAGCCCATGGCACCACCAAACACTGTAAGCGCTGTGATCAGTTTCGACATC
>Ga0316622_100001221_pt1 | contig 16462 bp, 16 predicted proteins | sample OWC_Aug_OW2_C1_D_FD_207646 | JGI IMG/M metagenome (GOLD analysis project Ga0316622, IMG submission 207646) | Wetland soil microbial communities from Old Woman Creek delta, Ohio, United States - OWC_Aug_OW2_C1_D5_C | ecosystem: Environmental > Terrestrial > Soil > Wetlands | place: USA: Ohio... | reverse complement strand
TTCTCAGGCACTTCGGGAGCCTGGACGCGGTCGAGCGGGCGACCGCGGAGGAGCTGGCCAAGGCGCCGGGCATGGGGGAGGGGACGGCGAGGCGGCTGTGGGCGGCGCTGCACAAGGATTGAGGAGGGCAGCGCGCGCGGCCTCGGACCCGGAGGGTGCCAAGCCAGAAAAACGTGATGGACCATCCTGCGACCATGGAGGTCCATTTATATAGCCAGCATGCCGGCACGAAAGGCTTAGATACTACCCCGCGTAATGCCCGCCCAATGGCCGAGCATCCGGGCCATGGCTCAGCAGTGGTCCTCCTCTCCGGTGGGCTGGACAGCACCGTCGTGCTAGCCACGGCGCTGGACCAGGGGTACGTGCCCCACGCGCTCACCGTCGAGTACGGGCAGCGGCACCACCGCGAGGTCGAGGCCGCGCGCGCGGTCGCGCGGCACTACGGCGTCGAGCACCGCGTGGTGCGCGTGGACCTGTCCGCGTTCGGGGGGTCCGCGCTCACCGACCCGTCCAGGGCCGTGCCCACCGACAGGCCCATCGGGTCCATACCGTCCGCGGGGATACCCTCGACCTACGTGCCCGCCCGCAACACGGTGCTCATCTCGGTCGCGCTCGCCTGGGCAGAGACCCTCGGCTCGGAGGCCGTGCTCATCGGCGCCAACTGCGTGGACTACTCAGGCTACCCGGACTGCCGGCCCGAGTTCATCGAGGCCATGCGCGAGGTCGCCCGCCTGGGCACCCGCCGCGGGGCCGAGGGCAGCCCCATCGACGTGGTGGCGCCCATCCTGCAGCTGGGGAAGGCCGACATCGTGCGCCGCGGGGCCGAGCTGGGCGTGCCGTTCGAGCTCACCTGGTCGTGCTACCGCGGGACGCCGCGCGCGTGCGGCCGGTGCGACAGCTGCCAGCTGCGGCTGCAGGGCTTCGCCGAGGCGGGCGTCGTGGACCCCCTGCCCTACGAGGCGGGCGCGGGGCGCCCCGACCTGGGCGGCCGCGTGGTGGCGGCGCGGGCGAAGGGGGGTGGCGCCTGATGGAGGTCTGCGAGACGTTCGTCTCCCTCCAGGGCGAGGGAGCGGACATCGGGCTGCCCACCGTCTTCATCAGGTTGGCGCGGTGCAACCTCGAGTGCACGTGGTGCGACACCAAGTACTCCTGGGAGCCCGGGCAGGAGCGGTCGGTCGAGGAGCTCGTGGAGGAGGCCGCGTCCTACAACGTGCCCCGCGTGGCCATCACGGGCGGGGAGCCCATGATGCAATCCGAGGAGGTCTCCAAGCTGTGCAAGGCGCTGGAGGCTCGCCACCTCAGGGTCCTCGTGGAGACGAACGGCTCCATCGACCTGGACCGCCTCCATCGCGGCCCCGGCACGCGCGTGAGCATGGACGTCAAGTGCCCATCCTCCGGCATGGAGGGCCGCAACCTCTTCACAAACATCGCCAAGCTCCGCCCCACCGACGACCTCAAGTTCGTCATCGCGCACCAGGAGGACTACGCGTTCGCACGGAAGGTGCTGGAGCGCAACAGGCCCCCCTGCCCGGTCGTGTTCCAGCCCGTCGGGGGCTTGGACGTGCAGGACCTGGCCGAGAAGGTGCTCGAGGACGGGCTCGACGTGCGGGTGCTGCTGCAGCTGCACCGCTACATCTGGGGCGACAGGAGGGGGACGTGATGGCGGGCGCTGGCAACGGCAACGGGCCCACCATGGCCGTGGTCGAGGCCGTCTACGACGAGGTCCTCGCGCTCACGGACGACTCCGAGGAGGGCCGTTCGCTCCAGCACAGGTTCTACGGGGAGCTCACGCGCGTCGAGGTCGCGATGCTGCGGGAGCGCTCGTCCAGGGCGCTGCCCACCTTCAGGCACCCGCTGCCCGCGATGAGGGCCTACAGGGCGTTCATGTGCGACGCGCGCGTCTACGACGAGATCGGCAACGCCAAGATACGCGTGCGGGACCGCGACCTCCTCGAGGTGCGGTACTGGCACTGCCGGTACGGGCGGGTGTGCGCGGCCCGCGAGCGCAGGATATGCATGCGCACGCACTCGCTGACGGAGGCGGCCGAGCTGATGAGCCCCGCGACGTTCAAGCGCATCGAGGAGCTCGACTTCAGCGAGGAGGGCAACTGCCTCCTGCTCGTCCGCATGGGCTTCGAGGGCGACCTGCGCGACATCGAGCCCGACGAGAAGGTCGTCGGTGAGCACCTGTGCGACCACCTCACCAGGGAGGAGGCGGACGAGTTCTTCCTCAGGTCGTTCATGGTGGGCGCCGAGTACGCCGTGAACCACGTGGGCGACCTCAACTCCGAGAAGGTGCTGCCCGACCTCGCGAGGCGGCTGCGCAACGCGGGCGTCGCGAGGGGCCCCCTGGCCAAGAGCAAGGTCATGAGGGCCGCGCTGGCCTCGTGGCAGAAGGGGCAGAACGCCTTCGTCAGGCCCGACGAGGGCATCTAGGCGAGCGCGACGGACGCGAGGAGCACGGCCTCCATCAGGCCGACCACGACGAAGAAGATGACCCAGGGCGCGCTCCGCGCCCACTCGACGGTCGTTCGCATGGAGGCTTCCCCCGCGGGGATGGCCGTTATGCCAGGATGTGGTATATAAAGGCGGCCGCATCCGTTCACTTGAAGGCGTACAATCGTCCAGGGTACTGGATTGTTCACCTTTTTGTATACAATCGGAGAAAGGTATAAATCGGGCCCCCCCCTTACTAATGGTCGTGTACCAGAGGAAGATAGTCCTAGACCAGGAGTCTTTCAAGGCCCTCGCCTCGGACACGAGGATCGAGATACTCAAGCGCCTCGACGCCTCGCAGCGGACCGTGACGGACCTCGCCAACGAGCTCAAGGTCAACAAGTCCGCAGTGTACAAGCACCTGTCCAGGCTTCTCGACGCGGGTCTGGTCAAGAAGGTCGAGGACAACAGGAAGTGGGTCTACTACCGCCTGTCCATGAAGGGGGCCAACCTCCTGCACCCCGAGCGCGTCCAGATCGCGCTCATGCTCTCGGCGAGCGTGCTTGCGCTGTCGCTGGCGGCCTACAACCTCTACGTCTACGCCGCTGGCGCGCTCGAGAGGAGCGGGAGCGGCATGCCCCAGGGCCCCATCTTCGTGACGGCGCACGACCCCGTCCTGCTCGGCATCGGCGCCGCGCTGCTGGCCCTGGCCTGCGGCCTGGGCTACGTGGCCTTCCGCATCAAGCGCGCGGCGGTCGACAACGAGCCGGTGCTCTGAGCCGACGCGCGCCCTCCACATCGGGCACGTCAGGGCCGGGGCGCCATAGCGCGGAGTCCATACCTGCGAGCCATGGCCCCGCCGCCCCGGGGCATCGGCCCCCCGTTGCCGGGGATGGCTCGCGCTGGAAGCACGTTGCTCTGCCGGCTCGGGCCCCGTCTCACTTCTCGTCGAGGCCCAGCCTCTCGGCGTTGCGGTCGGCGATGGCCTGGATCTGCTTGATGACCTCGGCCCCGCCGGGCTTCGAGAAGAGGTGCTTGAACCGGTTCTGGGTCTTGAGGTACTCCTCGACCTTGGGCCGGGCCTTGGACTTCTTCACGCCCGTGACAACGCCGAACTCTATCTCGTAGAGCGGGAAGAGCCCCGTATCGACCGCGAGCTTGCCTATCTGGATGGTGTTGGTCGAGTCGGCGTACCATCCGGTCGGGCACGGGACGTGGATGTGCAGGTACTTGGGGCCCTTGATGGACAGGGCCTTGCGGACCTTCTTCTGCAGGTCCCGGGGATAGGCCACGGACGCGGAGGCCGCGTAGGGGATGCCGTGCGCGGCCGCGATCTCGACCATGGGCTTCTTGGGGCGCGCGTTGCCGAAGCTCTGCTCGCCCGACGGCGAGGTCGTCGTGGACGCGCAGTAGGGGGTGGCGCCCGACCTCTGCACGCCCGTGTTCATGTAAGCCTCGTTGTCGTAGCAGACGTAGAGCACGTCGTTGCCCCTCTCCAGCATGCCGGAGATGAGGCCCAGGCCGATGTCGACGGTCGAGCCGTCGCCGCCCTGCGCGATGATGTTGACGCCCTCCTTCCTGCCCATCGACTTGAGCGCGGCCTCGATGCCGGAGGCCACGGCCGCGGAGTTCTCGAAGAGCGAGTGGACCCACGGCACGCCCCACGAGGACTCGGGGTAGGGCGTTGTGGTGACCTCGAGGCAGCCAGTGCTGTTGGCGATGATGGTGTTCGGGCCCGCCGCCTCGATGACGAGGCGGGCGGCCAGCAGCTCGCCGCAGCCCGCGCAGCCGCGATGGCCGGGGGAGAAGAGGCGCTCGCCGGGCGGGATGTAGCCCTCCTTGAGGGTCTTGGGCTTGGTGGCCGGTGCGTTGGTTGCCATCTCTCACACCTCCGGGATGATGTCGCGCTTCAGGCCGACCCAGAAGGGCTCGTCGGGCGATTCTTTGCCCTTCCACGTCGCGGCCTCCTTCATTATGGCCTTGAGGTGGGGGACCGTCACGTCGCGGCCTCCGAGGCCCGCGATGTAGCTCAGCACGTTCGGGCCGTCGTGGCCCGCGAAGGTCGCCCTCACGTCGGTGGCGATGATGCCCTCGAGGCCGAGCGAGATGTCCTTCTCGACGACCGCCACGACCGAGGCGCGGTCCATGGCCTTTCGGATCGCGGCCTTGGGCAGCGGGCGGTGCATGCGGAGCTTGACCAGCCCCACCTTCAGGCCCTCCTTGCGCAGCTCGTCGACGGCGTCCTTGATGGTCCCGCAAAGCGACCCCATGGACATCATGATGACGTCCGCGTCCTCGCTGCGGTACTCCTCGAGGAACGGCGTGTAGTCGCGGCCGAAGGTCTCGTTGAACTCCTTGACCGCCTTGGCGTAGATGGGGGCCGAGCCCATGAGGGCGCGGTTGAGCATGTAGCGAATCTCGTGGTAGACGTCGGGCATGGCGAGCGCGCCGAACGTCATCGGGTGCGCGGGGTCGAGCCTGACCACGGGCTTGTAGGTGGGCAAATACTGGTCGACGAGCGCAGGGTCCATGAGCTCGAGCTGCTCGTAGGTGTGCGTGTTCACGAACCCGTCGAGCATCGTCATGAACGGCAGCCGGACCTTGGGGTCCTCCGCGACCTTGAAGGCGATGGGCTGGAAGTCGTGTATCTCCTGCGCGTCCTCGCAGAAGACCTGTATCCAGCCCGCGTCGCGCACGGCGAGCGAGTCCTGCTGGTCGTTCCAGATGCTGATGGGCGCGGAGACCGCGCGGTTCGCGCAGGTGAGCACTATGGGCAGCCGCGAGCCCGCGATGTTGTAGAGCACCTCGAACATCAGGAACAGGCCCTGGGACGTGGTCGCGGTGTAGGTGCGCGCGCCCGCGGTGGACGCGCCGAACACCACCGATGCGGCCGCGAACTCGGACTCGGTGTTGACGAACTCGGCCTTGAGCTCGCCGTCGGCCACCATCTGGGCCAGGTCCTCGACGATGTGCGTCTGGGGCGTGATGGGGTACGCCGAGATGACGTTGGGGCGGCAGTACTTCACCGCCTCCGCCACGGCCAGCGACCCCTCGATGACGACCTTCTTGCCTGTAACCTTGGACATGTGTCATCCCTCCTCGGGCCTCACTTCTCCTCCGGGACCATCGTGTAGGCCTTCTGCGGGCACTCCGACGAGCAGATGCCGCAGCCCTTGCAGTAGTCGTAGTCGACCTGGACGCCCCTCTTCTCGGGCAGCGCCGAGATGGCGCCCTCGGGGCAAAGGTCGATGCAGATGTAGCACTTCACGCACTTCTCGAGGTCGACGACGGGCCTCATGGACCGCCACGCGCCCGTCTTGTTGACGTGGGTGCTGGCGGGCTTGACGACCGCGCCATCGGTCAGCTTCTCGGCCATGTCACTTCCCTCCCCCGATGAGCCTGAACGCCTCGCGCACCGCCTTCTCGTTGTTCTCCGCGAGCTTGCCGGAGAACCTCTCGCGCACCACGGCGACGATGCTGTCGATGCTCACGACCCCGGTCGCGCCGGAGACGGCGCCGAGCATGGTCGTGTTGGTGATGGGCCGCCCGAGCGTGTCGAGGGCGACCTTGGTCGCGTCGACGGTGCGGACCTTGGCCGGGTGCTTGATGCCCAGCTCGGCCGGCGTCTTGCCCGTGTTGATGATGGCCGTGCCGGTGGGCTTCAGGCCAGCGAACACGTTCACGACGGTCAGGAGGGTCGAGTCCTGAACGATGATGATGTCGGGCTCGTATATCTGCGCACGGGTCCTGATCTTCTCGTCCGCGATACGGGTGAAGGCCTGGACCGGGGCCCCCCTGCGCTCCACGCCGAAGGCGGGGAACGCTTGGGAGTACTTGCCGTCCTTGAAGGCGGCCTGTGCCAAGATCTCCGCCGCGGTCACGGAGCCCTGGCCTCCCCGGCCATGGATCCTGATTTCCATCATAGCTAGACCCAGGCGGGGGAACGCGCTTCCCCTATAATAACCTTCCATGGATTGGCCCCGCGCGGAATGCATGCCAGCATTCCGCGTACCTTTCGATACTCGTATTAGAACGTTTATATACGGGGCGGGCCCTTTCCACGCCCCGAGAGGTCATCCCATGGCCAGCAAAAGGTTAAACGGCGCGCGCGTCGCGGCCCTCGCAGCGCTTGGGCTCCTGGCGACCGTCGCGATAGCGGCCGCGCTCGCCTCGGCGGAGCACCCGGTGGACCAGGACGTCAACAAGGGCGGCACCGGCATCACGGAGTGGACGGGGAACTGGACCGTCGGCGCGGGCGACGACCTGACCTACGCGAACCAGACCATCAAGCTCGACGGGAACCTCTCCATCGGGGGCGGGGGCCGGCTCACGCTGCGAAACGCCAGGCTCATCCTCCACGGCCGGACGAACTTCCTGCAGGAGGTCAAGCTGCTCTCGGGCGGCGAGCTCGTCGTCACCGACCTCGACGGCAACCCGGCGACACCGGCGGACAAGTCCACCCTGACCACGAACAGCACCGATTTACACTTCTACCTCAAGGCCTACGCGGGCTCCACGCTCACCATCCTGAACTCCGACGTGCGCAACTGTGGCGAGCTGTTCAACGACATGGGCTACCTGGCGGGCATCTACATTGGCACGCCCGAGGTCACGCTCGAGAACGTCGACATCGCCAGCGGCTTCGGGGGCATCTTCATCGACGGCGTCGCCCCCACGATAAGGGGCTGCACCGTCCACGACAACGAATGGGTGGGCATCTACGTGGACAACGGCGCCGACCCGGTCATCGAGGACTGCCGTATCGAGGACAACGGCCGCGAGGGCGTCGTGGTGAAGGGCGAGTCCGACCCGGTCCTCGCGAGGTGCGTGGTCACGGGCAACGAGCGCGGCGTGCTGGTCGACGGGTCCTACCTCACCGCCGATGGCTGCCAGCTCAAGGACAACAGCGGCAACCCGGACCTCAACCTCCCCCACAACAGCCAGGTCGACCTCTTCAACTGCTCGGTGAGCACCAGCGCCATGTACAAGCCCGTCGTGATGGAGAACTCCACGATGACCTCCACCAACGGCAACTTCGAAATCGGGCGCGTGCAGATGGAGTTCTCCGTCTTCTACTACCAGCAGTTCCTGAACGTCAACGTCCAGTGGTCCGACTCCGCCCACACGCCCATCGCGGGCGCGTCCGTCACGGTCTCGGACATCGAGGCGCGCGTCAGCGAGTACGAGACCGATGCCGATGGCAAGGTCGCATGGGTGGCGCTCCAGGTCGTCGAGTACGACAAGCTGTCGGGCACACAGAAGTCGTACACCTACAACCCGTTCACCCTCACCGTCACCTACAGGGGCAACATCCTCACAAGGACCGTGGACATGCGATACGCTGGCGCGACCGAGCTTTTCACCTACAACGATGTCGAGGACCCCGTCGCGGTCCCGCCAGGCTCCATCACAACGGACGTCGGCGTGAACTACACGCTCGACGGCTCGGGGTCCACGGACAACGTCGCCATCGAGAGCTGGGAGTGGACATTCGAGGAGTACGGCACGCCGTCCACGCTGCAGGGCGAGGTCATCGACTACGCGTTCAAGGAGGCCAAGATATACTCCGTCACGCTCAAGGTCACGGACACCTCCGGGCGGTCGGGCACGAGGAGCTCGGCCACGTTCACCGTGACCGCGGTCGACCGCACGCCCCCCGTCGCGAACGCTGGCATCGACCTTGAGGTCAGCCAGGGCGCCCTGGTCCAGTTCGACGGCCGCAACTCCACGGACAACGTCGCGGTCGTGGAATACACCTGGAGCTTCACCTACGACGACGCGGTGAGGTCGCTCACCGGCGCCCAGGCGCAGTGGACGTTCTACATCCCGGGCGTCTACACCGTGGTCCTCCTGGTCGAGGACGCCAAGGGCCTGAGCGACTCCGTCTCCATCTCCGTCACGGTCATGGACACGACGACCCCGACCACCGCCGCGGCGCTGGACTCGACCGTGGCGCCGGTGGGCCAGCGGTACTCCGAGATCGTCCAGGTGCTGTTCACGGTCACGGGCGAGGTCGCGGGCGACTACACCATCCACTACCGCATCAACGGCGGCGAGTGGAAGCTCTTCGCGGGCTCCCTGGCGTTCGGCGACGGCCTAGAGCACGGCGACGGGACCTACACGATCGACTACTACTCGTCCGACGGGGCGGGCAACATCGAGGCGACCCGGTCCCTCGAGGCGTTCTCGGTGGACGCGACGGCGCCGACGTTCTCGGAGATGGACCCCGCGGTCTCGCCCTACTCGACGACCGAGCCCAACTACACCATCAGGGGCAAGACGGAGCCCGGGGTGACGCTCACGCTCAACGGGCAGCCCCTGACCGTGGCGGCAGACGGCAGGTTCTCGTCCGAGGTGACCCTCGCGGCGGGCGCCAACACCTTCGCGCTCATCGCCGTGGACGCCGCGGGCCACCAGGCCGACAAGTCCTTCGTCATCAACTACCAGAAGCAGACCACCGACCGCGAGGACGAGGGGCCCAGCTGGCTCATCATCGGCGGCATCGTCGTCGTGGGCATCGTGCTGGTCGTCATCGTGCTGCTGGTGATGCGGCGCAAGAGGTGAGCCCCGGCCCCGCGTGCCACGGGGGGCGAAGGCCCGCCGGAGGGAGGCGCTCATGGTAGAGGGCCAGCCCCGCCCCGGGCGGAGGGCGCGTCAGACGTTCTCGAACTCGGGCAGGTCGGACAGGCCACCGACGGACTCGACCTCGTACTTCCGCATCAGCACGTAGGTCACCACCGTCCACACGATGTTCGCGATGGCGATGACGAGCAGGAACCACGTGAGCGCGAGCTCGAGGTCGGGGTTGATGTGGCGCTCGATCTGATAGACCACGTCCGACTCCGTCATGTTGCCGGACTCCTCGATGAACAGCTCGACTTTGTACTCCCCGCGCGGGTAGTCCTTGATGGGGATAGAGCCGACGGTGCCGCTCGGGACGATCGAGACGTTCTTCTCCTCGAAGGTGCCCGTCGCGCCCTCCTTGTAGTAGAGCGCGTAGTGGACGTCGGGACCGCTCTTGACGTCGATGAGGACGCGCTCGGCGTACTCCGCGTCGAAATCGTCGATGTTGTCGAACGTGTCCACCTTGATGGTGGTCAGGTCGATGGGCTCGTGCTCGTTGGTCGAGATGGCGGTCTCGACGTACGGGATGAGGAGGAGGAACACGATGAACAGGATGAGCACGATGATGCCCGTGGCCCTCGCCACCCGCATGCCGTGCTGCGCGACCATGAACCTCCTGCCGGCCGTGTCCACGACGCCGATCTCGGCCGCGTTGAAGATGATGGACACGATGTTCATCATGAACCCGCACATCACCACCACCAGGATGATGGCGGGGAACGGGAGGAACACGGGGCTGACGGAGCCGCCCTTGTGCTGGTAGACGAGGACTATGAGCAGTATCATGAGCAGCGCGATGAGCACCTGGACGACGGTCCCCACGCGCTTGACGCGGCGCTGCCTCATGGTCTGGTCGAGCAACCCTGTCCCTTCCAAGGGCCGGCCTCCTGGTCAGCCTGTGAGAGGGGGAGGGCCCCTTAAATAGGCTTCTGTACCAGTATCAAGGAGGATATGGAGGATGCGGAGGCGCGGCGATCGCGGCCGCGAGGGTCACCAGCGCGGCTCACTTGCGCCCGAAGATGCGCCCCTTGCCCTTGCCGCCCCCTCCCCTGTCCCCCTTCCCGGCAGCATCGCTGTCGCCTCCGGAGGAGCGGGCCGCGCCGTCGGGAGCGCCGTGCTCCAGCTCCCACAGCTGCCTCAGCAGCTCCTTCTGCCGCGCGCTTGGGCTGCGCGGGACCTCGACGACGACGCGCACGTACTCGTCCCCCTTTCCGGGCCCGCCCAGGTGGGGCAGCCCGAGGCCGCGCAGGCGGAAGACCTTCCCCGACTGCGTCCCCGCGGGGACGGTGAGCTCGGCCTTCCCGGTGAGCGTGGGCACCTCGATGCGGTCGCCGAGCGCGGCCTGCGGGAAGCTCACGCGCACCTCGGTCAGGAGGTCCGAGTCCTCGCGCTCGAACATCTGGTGGGGCCGCACGCCCACGATGGCGTAGAGGTCCCCCGGGGGCGCGCCCGGGTCGCCCGCCTCGCCCTGCCCGGCGTAGCGGAGGCTCGTGCCGGACTCGGCGCCTGGGGGGATGCGGATGAGCAGCCGCCGCGTGACGCGGCTGCGGCCCGCGCCGGCGCAGTCCGGGCAGGGCCTCTCGAGGATGGTCCCCTTGCCCTGGCACTGGGGGCAGGCCGTGATGGTGACCAGCCGGCGGTTGCCGAACGACTGCGCGCGCTGGACCTGGCCCTGGCCGCCGCACCCCGTGCACTGCCGCACGCCGGTGCCCTCGGCCGCGCCCGAGCCCCCGCACGCCTTGCACGCCTCGTGCCGGGGTATCTCCACCTCGAGCTCCTTGCCCGTGACCACGTCCTCGAGGTCCACGTTGACCTGCAGCCTGATGTCGGAGCCCTGGCGCGGGCCGCGCGCCCGACCGCCACCGCCGAAGAACATGTCGAAGACGCTGCCGCGGCCGCCCGTCCCGCCATGGCCGAAGAAGCTGTCCATGAAGTCGAAGCCGAAGATGTCCGAGATGTCGTCGACGTGGCTGAAGTCCTGCCACTGGAAGCCTCCCGCGCCGAAGTCGGCCTTGACGCCCTCGTGGCCGAACCGGTCGTAGCGGGCGCGCTTGTCGTCGTCCATCAGGACCTCGTAGGCCTCCGAGAGCTCCTTGAACCTCTCCTCGGCGCCCTTGGGGTCGTCTTTGTTGGTGTCGGGGTGGTACTTCTTGGCCAGCTTCCTGTAGGCCTTGCGGACGTCCTCCTTGGGGGCGTCGCGCCCGACGCCTAGGACCTCGTAGTAGTCCCGCGCGGCCATCTGTCACCACCCGAGGTAGGGAACGGGGGCGGGGCTATTTGGCCCTGTCGCCCCAGGCACCGCGGCCGCCCCCCCGCTCACGCCTTGCCCTCGTCGTCGAGGATGGTGTAGTCCGCGTCGACGGCGTCCCCGCCCGCGCCAGGCTTGCGGCGGCGCCCCGCGCCACCGTCCGCCCCGGTCGCGCCCCCCTCGTGGCCCGGGGGCGCGCCCGCTCCCGGACCCGGGCCCGCCTGGCCGCCCATGCCGCCCTGCTGGCGGGCCTGCTCCTGGGCGACGTGGGCGTACATCTCCTGGGAGACCTCCGAGAAGGCGCGGTTGGCCTCGTCCATGCGCGCCTTCATGGCCTCGTAGTCGTTCTTGGACACGGCCTCCTCGAGCGAGTCGAGCGTCTGGCGCACGCGGTCCTGCTTGTCCTGGGGTATCTTGCCGGTGAGGTCGGCCAGTATCTTGCGATACTGGTAGACGGTCTGCTCGGCTTTGTTATGCAGCTCGGCCCGCTCGCGCTTGCGGCGGTCCTCCTCGGCGTACTTCTCGGCGTCCTTGACCTTGAGCTCGACCTCGTCCTTGCTCAGGTTGGAGGTGGCCGTGATGGTGATCTTCTGCTCCTTGCCCGTGCCCAGGTCCTTGGCCGAGACGTTGACGATGCCGTTGGCGTCGATGTCGAAGGTCACCTCGACCTGGGGCACGCCGCGCGGCGCGGGGGGGATGCCCACGAGGTGGAACCGGCCGAGCGATATGTCGTCCCCCGCCATCTCGCGCTCGCCCTGCACCACGTGTATCTCCACGGACGTCTGCCAGTCCGCGGCCGTCGAGAAGACCTGGCTGCGGCGCGTGGGGATGGTGGTGTTGCGGTCGATGATCTTGGTGGCGATGCCGCCCAGGGTCTCGACGCCGAGCGACAGGGGGGTCACGTCGAGCAGCACTATGGAGCCCTCCGCGATGTCCCCGGACAGGACGCCGCCCTGGATGCCCGCGCCGATGGCGACGCACTCGTCGGGGTTGATGTTCTGGTAGGGGTCCTTGCCGAAGTACTTGCGCACGCTCTCGATGACCTGGGGCATGCGCGTCGCGCCACCCACGAGGATGACTTTGTCGAGCTCCTTGGGCTCGAGCTTCGCGAGCTTCATCGCGCCCTTGATGGGGCCCTTCGTCCGCTCGAGCAGGTCGTGCGTGAGCTCCTCGAACTTCGCCCTCGTCAGGTTCATGTCGAGGTGCTTGGGACCGCTCTGGTCCGCGGTGATGTAGGGCAGATTGACGTTGGTCTGCGGCAGGCCCGAGAGCTCTATCTTGGCCTTCTCGGCCGCCTCCTTGAGCCGCTGCATCGCGGTCAGGTCCCGGGAGAGGTCGACCCCGTGCTCGCGCTTGAACTCGGAGGCCATCCAGTCGATGACGCGCTGGTCCCAGTCGTCGCCGCCCAGGTGCGTGTCCCCGTCGGTGCCGAGCACCTCGAACACGCCGTCGCCGACCTCGAGGACGGACACGTCGAACGTGCCGCCGCCCAGGTCGTAGACGAGTATCTTCTCGCCCGCCTCCTTCTCGAGGCCGTAGGCGAGCGCGGACGCGGTCGGCTCGTTGATGATGCGCACGACCTCGAGGCCCGCGATGGTGCCGGCGTCCTTGGTCGCCTGCCGCTGGTTGTCGTTGAAGTAGGCGGGGACGGTGATGACGGCCTTCTTGAGGGGGTGGCCCAGGAACCGCTCCGCGTCGGATTTCATCTTCTGCAGCACCATGGCGGATATCTCGGGCGCGGTGAAGTCCTTGCCGTCGATGCGCTTGCGCCAGTCGGTGCCCATCTGCCTCTTGACCGACGCCACGGTGCGCTCCGGGTTGGACACTGCCTGGTGCTTTGCCACCTGGCCCACGATGCGCGTGCCGTCCTTGGCGAACCCCACGACGGACGGCGTCGTCCTGCCGCCCTCGGCGTTGGGTATGACCATGGGCTTCCCGCCCTCCATGACGGCCATGCACGAGTTCGTCGTTCCCAGGTCGATTCCGATTATCTTCTCCTTCATTGACCTCACTCCTTTTTTTGAGATTGAGCCTTCTTCGTCGACTCGTCGTCCGTGGCGCAATCGGCCTCCCCGGGCGGCCCCGTCGAGACGATGACCTTGCTCGGGCGCAGCACGCGCCCCACGCCCTTGTAGCCGCACTGGAGCTCCTTGAGCACGAGCCCCGCGCCCACCTCGGTCGAGGGCGTCCGCATCACGGCCTCCATGTCGAAGGGGTCGAACTGCCGGCCCTCGGCGGGGAAGGGCCTCACGCCCTCCCGCTCGAGCAGCGCCGCGAGCTGCGCGCGGATGGCCTCGACGCCTTTGCGGAGGGCCCTGGCGTCAGCGGTCGTGGCAGGCGCGCAGAGCGCGCGGTCCAGGTTGTCCACCACCTCGAGCACGGACAGGAGGACCGAATCCGCCGCGCGCCGCCGCTGCTCGGCGGCGTCGCGCTCCGTCCGCTTGCGGAAGTTGTCGAACTCGGCGGCGAGCCGGAGGTAGCGCTCCTGCAGTGCCTTGAGCTCGTCCTGCTCGGTGGGCTTGGGCGCCTCGGCTGGCGATGCCTCCGTGACGGGGCGTATCTCCTCCTGGTCCACCGTGTCCGACCTCCTCATACACTATACAACCGTTAGTTGTATACTTGAGCATCCTCAGTTATGGTTGGGGTGGTATATAAAAATGACGGTGGAACGGTGCGGATGCCGGGTCCAAGGGCTCTCTCTCCTACATCCCGTCCGGTGGGGCATGGGCGGTGGGCGTCCCTCTCCAATTCGCGGGGCAACGTTGATATCGCGCACCGCGCCATTGGGGGGCCGCAATGGCCACGACGTTCCAGAAGGCGGTCGCTGTAATCTTGGGCGCGGTCTTCTTCATGATGATCATCGGCCCCATCGCGTCCCTAAGCTCATGGCTCGTCGGCCTCATCGTCGCCTTCATCATTGTGCCTGTCATCGTCTGGGTCGCGGTGCTCTCGTCGGAATCCCATGCCAAGGAGGACGGCAAGGGGCTGCTCGGGAACAAGGGGCTCACCCCGGAGGAGTGGTCCGAGCAGTCCGACCCGGACGACTTCGAGGGCGAGGACGACTAGGGCGGCCTGGACGGCCGTCGACCCCTCAATGTCGAAAAGGTTTTATCGCCACCGCGCCCTACAACGGCACGATGACCTCGCAGGCCCGCTGGACAGTGCGCGTCATCGTCATCCTGGCCCTTCTAGGCCTCCTGCTCACCTTCGCCGCCCCCCTCGTGCCGTCCCAGCCCCCGATCCCCATCCCCTACGTCGAGGTGGAGCTCACGGCCCCTGACCCCGTCGCCATCGGCCCGATCGACTATGAGCAGGTGGCCGTCACCGCCAAGGTCAGCTACGGCAACCTCCGCCAGGGCACGACGATAGATGTCAACGCCTCCACCGACAACTACTGGGCGGTGGAGTTCGCGCCCAAGTCCGCGACCGTCCCCGCGAACTTCGAGGCGGGCAGCTTCGATATCTCCATCCAGGTGCGCGTCCCGCCCAAGGCGGCAGCGAACAGGCCCGCGAAGCTCACGCTCGAGGCCGTTGCCACCACCCCCCCGCCGCTGCCCCTGAACTACACCGACTACATGACCGTCGACGTGCGCGTGAAGCAGTACTACGGCGTGAGGCTCGACACCAACCACACGCAGTCCGTCGAGCAATCCAAGAGCGTGAACAACCGGTGGCGCGTGTGGAACACGGGCAACGGCCCCGACAACTACACAATCGAGCTCACGAACCTGGCCGAGCTGAGCGCCAAGGGCATCGCCCTCGGCTTCAGCGCGCGCATCGCCGGCCTGGGCCAGGAGCGCGCCGAGTCCATCTCCACAGCAATCAACGCCTCGAAGGACGCGACGGTGGGGACGGTGGTGGCGCAGTTCAGGGTGAGCTCGCAGGGCGACCCCACGCAGGTCGAGAGCTACTCCCTCACCATCATCGTCACGGAGGCCAAGCCCACCGACGGCAACGGCGACGGCGGCGACGGGAACGGCGACGACGACTCCCCCGGGCCATCCGCGGTCGCGGCCGTGATGGTCATCGCCGCCCTTGCCGCGCTCGCCGCACGGCACCGCCGTCGCGCGGCGTGAGGTCAGACGCCCATGGCGATTCGCAGCATGTCCCTCACGCCAGGCGCCAGCCCCAGCACCAGGACCGCGAGCCTCACAAGCCAGGTGAGCGTGGGCGTGCGCTCCATGTCCTCGCGGTAGGCCACGTCGAGGAGGTACACCACCGCGCTCACCACCGCGAGCTTGAGCACGAGCATCACGGCCGCGGTCCCCGTGAGGTCGACGAGCAGGGACGGCAGCACGTGCTTCTCGCCGTAGCCCCAGGCGTCCAGCCCCCTGTAGGTGGCGGCGCCGTCGATGTAATGGGCGAGGAACAGCAACATGGCCACGGGCGCGACGAGGGGCCATGCGCGCGGCCACCTGCGCGACAACGCCGTGTAGAGCGCCCAGGTCGCGGCCGTGCATGCGGCCGCGATGCCGAGGATGACGGCGACCTCCCAGGGGTGCGTCGCGCGCGTGGACTCGGCCCAGGGGTCGACCGCCCACACCCCGACGAACGTGGCCGCCGACGCGAGCAGCACGCAGCCCGCGACGAGCAGCTGCTCGACCATGGCCACCCTCCCGGTCGCGCGCGCGCGCCACCAGAGCACGGACGCGCCGGCCGCGGTGGCCACGGCCATCGCGCCCCAGCCCACGTGGACGGCGAGCTGCCCCGGGCCGAAGGCCAGGACTGCCGCTGGCGCGAGGTCCAGCGCGACCAGGAGCCCCGCCGCGGACAGGAGGCCGACGCGCCGGCCGTGCTGCGCCCCGAGCCGCTCGGCGCGCCACGCGAGCATCACGTAGGTGAATACCAGCACGCCCTCGAAGATGTAGATGACGGGGGAGATGAACAGGTACACGACCGGGCCCTCGGGGGCGAAGAGGTGCGCGTCCTCGAGAGCGCGCGCGACCGCGCCCACCACGACCCACGGGACCAGCGCGAGCAGGAACCGGCCGTCCAGGGCGATGCCGGACCGCTGGAAGGCGCGCCATATCCCGAAGACGGCCAGCGACAGGAACGCCGCGTAGGTGACGGTGCTCACGACGGTGTAGCCCTCGCCAACACCGTCCACGGTCCGGTCCTCGGCATCCGCCACCAGGGGCGCCCAGATATGCCTCC
>Ga0316622_100001219_pt1 | contig 16466 bp, 15 predicted proteins | sample OWC_Aug_OW2_C1_D_FD_207646 | JGI IMG/M metagenome (GOLD analysis project Ga0316622, IMG submission 207646) | Wetland soil microbial communities from Old Woman Creek delta, Ohio, United States - OWC_Aug_OW2_C1_D5_C | ecosystem: Environmental > Terrestrial > Soil > Wetlands | place: USA: Ohio... | reverse complement strand
CGGCCTTGGTGTAGACCTTGCCGCTGATGGGTGTGACGACGTCGAAATACTGGCCTTTGACCGGGGCCACCCATTTGCCGCCGATGAAATTGTCGTAGTGCGCCTGGTAGGTCAGCTTGGCGCCTGTGGCGCCGGGTGCTGCGTAGAGCATGTCGTGTCCCCCTGATTGAACGGGGTCATCCTACACCCGAAATCTGCGACGAAGTCTCGAGTTGGTCCTATCTAGAGCCAGTCCCGACGGACTGCTTCTTCGATCAGGCGGAACACCCGCCCGTTGTCGTCCGCCGTGGTCCTGCCGAGCAAGCCATGCTGCCAGGAAACGGGCAATGCATCCTTGCCGTGCAACGCGCCGACGGCTGCGCCGACGAGAGCGGCGATCGTATCGTTGTCATCCGTGTCGTTGACGGCGCGCACGATCGCTTCCTCCGGGTCGTGCGCGTGGCGGGCAAGGATCCACAGCACGCTCGGCACTGTTTCGAGCAGGTATGCGCCGGACGACCATGCATCGCAGGCTTGACGGGTGCTCCAGTCGTGGCGCGCGGCTTCGCCCAGCACGAACTCGAGGTAGTCTGGAAACGAACTCTCGCGGTCGACGAAGCGTCCGCTGCGGGCTCGGTACGGCTGGTCCGTGCAGACCTGACGCACGGCGGCGACGAACGTGGCGATGATCCAGTCGGCTGTTGGTGGTGCCGGCAGTCGTAGCAGGCGCGCGAGCAGGTCGACGAACGCCACGCACGATGCAACCGAACTCGCGTCGCGATGCGTGACGATCGAGGCCAGCGCCACGTCCAGCCAGAGGGCCGCACTCGTGCCCTGCGGATGCAGCAGCACCAGAGGCGCGATGCGCATCAGCGCGCCATTGCCCGCGCTCTCCGCGCCGTAGCGGTACCAGGACGCCACGCCCTGTTCGCGATTGCGCAGGAACTGCTGCATGGACTTGCCGATTCCGAAGATTTCCCGCGAGGCGAAGCGGTCAGACAGGTCGTCCGGATCCAGTCCCCGGCATTCGAGCAGGCTTTCGAGCGTCCAGAACGCGAGCTGACTGTCGTCCGAGGGCAGTCCTACCCGATGACCGGCGGATCGGCTGTTCGGCAGATAGTCACGAATTTCGCCATAGCGCGCCTCGCGCTCCAGGACCGGGATACTTTCGCTGGTGTTGCCCAACGCGTCGCCGATCGCCAGGCCGAGCAACATGCCGCGGATCCGGGTCGGGGAGACTGGACCGCTGACGGGTTCACGTGGACCCTGCAGCAAGGCGGATCGGGCGGGGAGGAATCCTTCGGAAATGACACGGGCGGCGAGTGGCAGGTTTGAAGTCATGCTAGAGGCCGGCTGCCGGGTCGTCCGGCGGCCATTGATCCGGCGCCGCGCCGCTGCAGACGCGTCGTTGGATGAATTCGTCGCTGGGCGTGAGTCCAAGCTCGCAACTGCGCACGCACAAAGCACGGAAAGCGGCGGCGTCGAGGCCCGTGGACTCGTGGTACAGGCGCGTGAGGCGCTCCCATCGGGAAGAGGGGATCGACCGGGCGCTGCTCTTGAATGAGCTGCAGTCGCGGCTTGTCGCGCACGACTCAGCAGCCTTGATCACGGTTGCACAGTCTGCCTGGTTGAGTGGTCTGCGTGGCTCGCGCTTGCGTGCGACGGCAACGTCGCCGGCTGCCGTCAACGTCGCACTGCGACGTTCGCCGTTCCAGACGCCCAGGTCGACCTGCACGCCGTTGGCCGTCGCGACCACGCTCCCGGCGCCGGTGCCGGGGCCAAGCCACAGTCCCGTTGCCCGCTGGACAGTCGGTGGCTTACCTGGTCGCAACTCGAGCCAGAACGGCTGTTGCAGGCCGCAAGGCGCGATCCTGCCATTGCAACGCGTGAATCCGACCACTATTTCGCGGTCCGAGTACACGGTACGATGCGTCAACGAGATCGCGTCGTTGCGCAGGCCTGGGACAGCCACGCCGTCGAGCAGAACGACGGGCCTGGCCGCGGATTCGTCTGCATGCCCGATGGCCAGGGTGCCGGCGGCAGTCGCGATTGGCAGCCGCGCCTTGCTCAGGACTTCCTGCGACTCGAGCCGGCTGGCGTCGGCAGGTGCGGCAGGCTGCATGGTCGTCGTCGCGGCGGGCACGGGCAGGCGCTCGTCGTGGGAGTCAACCACCGGCGGGGCGGGTGTCGCGGCGTCGTACCTGTCGATGACCGCATAGACTGCGGCACCGACCAACAACGTTGCGGTCACCCAGGACCATGCGTGCCAGCGGCGTCCGCCTGCAGCAGTCGTACGGCCTTTCGCCGACGCCGGCGGCAAGGGCATCGATCGCAATGCAGGCGAGGGTACCGATGGCAATACGGGCGAGGGTACCGATGGAAATACGGGCGAGTGCACCGACGGCACCTCAGGCGAGGGTATCGATGGCAATTCAGGCGCAGGCACGACCAAGGGCTGCGGTGCCGCGTCGGTGACGACACGGTCGGTCTTGACGCCGGCCGTCGTGTCCAGCACGGGACGAGTTCGACTGCGCTGCCCGCGCAGACAGCGCCGTGCCTCCGCCGCAGTGAGCCGGTGCAACTGCGACGAGTCCGTGATCGAAATGGCGACGTCCTTATGGTGCCCGGCGCCACTCCCTGCGCTGTGGACCGGTTCGACCAGGCCGATGGCGCGGACCCATTGCCCCGCCCAGGTGGCGTCGGGAACGTCCTGTCCGTTGGCGAGGGCCTCCGGCCAGATCTTCAGGCAGGCCATGTCATGTGCTTGATTTGCGAACTCGACGCGCAGGCAGGGCGTGTCAGTTGGTGCGGAAGTGTCCATCCAAATCCGCACGATCTTGCCGATCATCTCCACGCGATCGCCAACGCGGCTGCAGCACTGCGCGAAGTTCGTTGCGTCGACGACGTCGCACGCCGGGACGTACTCGCGGCGCAACGGCAGGGCCGCGCTTCCGGTAAAGACGACCGGGCGGTTCGGGATGTTGCGGCCCTCGAGGAAGTCTTCGAACGTCGGGACCTGGTCGAACGGAGCGGCGCAAATGGCGGCGAAGTTCCGCACTCTTTGCTCGAGCTCGGGCACCGAGGCCAGCAGGCTGAACGCTGGTGAATCAGCTGGATCAGCGATGTCCGCGGCCCGCAGGATGAACGCATCCGCATCGCTGTCGGATTGTTCCCAGAGTTCCGGTCGACGGCTGAGCGCGTGCAGCGTGAGATCGAGGAGCGAGAACGCAAATGAATCGAGGCTGGCGTCGAAATGCCGGCCTCGACGACCGGAGTGCTGGAAATTGCGCTGGCCAAGCTCCGTGCTCTGCAGGCCAGCGAGTTGTGGCACGAACATGCCATCGTAATCGATCAGCCGCAGTTGAGTCGCGCTCTGGACGATCACATTGGTCGGCTGGATGTCGCCGTGCGCGATACCGTGCCTGTGCAGTTCGCGCGAAATTCCACGCAGCGACATGCGCAATTGCTGGAGCGCGTCGGCGTCGGCCCGGTGCGCGGCAACGTATGCCGCAAGCGTCTGGCCGTGCGCCCAGTCCATCCGCACAATGGGGTAGGTGCCGCTTTCGGTGGTGATTCCGGACGGCTGAAATTCGAAGGCGACGAAGCAGGTGCAGCGGATGCGACGCAGGTAACTCCCGATGGCGGTGTACCGTGCCTGCAGCGAATCGGAGGGCTTGTGAAAGCAGCGGACGGCGTAACTCCGGCCGTCCGCCACGACCTCGAACGTCAGCGCGAAATTGCCGCTGCGAACGACCGGCTGGCCCGGTCCACGCGAGCGGAGGGTGCCGCGGCCCAGCAGCGGGTCCGACAAGGCGATGCCCAGGCTCAGCTGCAGGGCGTCGGAGTACTCCGCGAGTGAGGGGTAATGCATGTTCCTGCGCCGGGGACCGGCAGATTTCGCGGTCGTCGCGTGTGGACTGTTCGGCGCAATTTTCACACGACCGTGCGGCGTGGCAAAGCTCATTCGCAAAATCTACGCTCCGACCTGCAGTCAATCACTCGGCCATGGACCGTGAAATCGGGCTAAGTACACAGTCAAGTCAATGGAGTCAGCCCTGCCGCTCACTGCTGGATTTCAGGCGCACGCAAGGCGAGAATTTCGCGCCTTCGATCGGAAATTGATCCCAGTATCGAGTGACTGGGTTGCAGAGGCGTGGTCACGATGAAAGTACTGTTCGTCTGCATGGGCAACATCTGCCGATCGCCCACCGCCGAAGGCGTTTTCCGCGCGCACGCGCGCCGTCACGCCCCGGCTCTCGACATCGAGATCGACTCCGCCGGCACCCATGCTTATCACGTAGGTGAGCCGCCCGATCCACGCACTATCGAAGCAGCCACGCGCCGGGGTATCGACCTCACGGACCTGCGAGCACGACAGGTGCATGATGACGATTTCGAGCGCTTCGACCTGATCGTTGCGATGGATCGCCTGAATCATGCGACTTTGCTCGACCGCAGCCCACCTGAGCATCGCCAGCGTATTCGCACGCTGCTCGAGTTTGCCGGCACGACGGCGCCGGCCGATGTACCCGATCCTTATTATGGCGGTGCAAAAGGTTTCGACGACGTGCTCGACCTGGTCGAATCTGCGGTCGAGGGTCTGCTGGCCGAGGTTCGCCAAAGGTCGAGAGGCGGTTGACGCGACGGCAGGTTGCGATACGGCTAAACTCCACGGGCTTATGTGTCAGGGGGAAACGCGCCGCCAGGACGGCTCGGCGTCGCTCGACAAGGCCTCGGGCCGCGAGGTGGTCGATCGCATGCAGTCACTGGCCCGGGAGCGCGGCACCACCATCCGGCTGGTCACGCACGACAACCGCATACTCGACGTTGCTGATCGCATCCTGTACCTCGAGGACGGCAAGCTCGCCACCTTCACTGATGCCGTCATCGCCAATACGCAGCAGATGATGCACCTGCTGGCCCAGAACACCGACCGGCAGCACATGGAGCGGCTGGTCGATGCGATGGACGAGACGGCGTTCCGCGGCACGCTGCAGGAGCTTACGCAGCAGTCGCAGAAGTTCCTCGAAGCGACCGCACTGGCGAGCGACGAGGCCTACCAGAGCATGCTCGAGCAGTCGCTGCGCGTCTTTACGCGCCGGGTCGGCGAGTTGCTCGAGGCAGAACTCGCGTCGCTGTTCCTGGTCGACCGCGAGCGACAGCAGCTCGTCCTGCGGGTCGCGCAGGACATGCCGGAAGGCGAATACGTGCGCATTCCGCTGGCGAGCGGCATCGCTGGCGCTGCGGCAATGTCGGGCGAGGTCGTGCGAGTCGACGATGCCTACGCCGACCCACGTTTCAACCAGGCGATCGATGCCGAGACCGGTTTTCGCACGCGTTCCATGCTGTGCCTGCCCCTGCAGGACCGCAGCGGCGCGGTGTTCGCCGTGACACAACTGCTCAATCGGCGTGACGGCCGCCCGTTCGACGAACAGGACACGCGCCGATACGCAGAGTTTGCGTCGTCGCTGTCGGTCCTGCTCGAGTCGCTGGTCAAGTTTGGCGGGACTGCCGCGCGGCGTGCGCCATGATCGGATCACCCGGCAACTCCGTGCGGCTGCTGCAGGTCACCGATCCTCACCTCTTCGGGGACGAGGCGAGGAAGATCTACGGTGTCACGACGGCGGTCTCCTTGCGCAAGGTACTGGCCGAGGCGTTCGCGCCCGGGTCGCCTCGGCCCGATGCGATTCTCGTGACGGGCGACATCGCCGACGATCACAGCGCCGCCGCATATGACAATTTTCGCCGCGCGCTGCGTCCTTACGGTGTGCCCGTGTTCTGCCTGCCCGGTAATCACGACGAGCCGGGCCTGATGGTCGACCTGGTGGGCGGCGATGGGTTCCAGTACGGCGGCACGGCTGAATTCGGGGCGTGGGGTGCGGTTTTCATCGACACGCACGTGCCTAGCCGCCCCGAAGGCAGAGTCGAATCGAAGGAACTGTCGCGCCTCGAGTCGGCGCTGCAGGCCTTCGGCGACCGGCCGATTCTCGTGTGCCTGCATCATCCGCCATTGCCCGTCGGCAGCACCTGGCTCGATGGCGTGGGCCTGCGCAATGCCAGCGAGCTGCTGGCCGTCATCGAGCGGTATCCAACCGTACGTGCCGTGCTCGGTGGCCACGTGCACCAGGAGTTCGAGCGGCGGCACGGACACATGCTCGTGCTCGCGACGCCTTCGACCTGCGCGCAGTTCACTCCGCTCACCGAGCATTGCGTGATGGACCTCAGGCCGCCGGGTTATCGCTGGCTGGAGTTGCTGCCCGATGGCCAGATGCGGACGGAAGTACGTTGGCTGCAGGACTGGGAAGTGGCCGACCGGCCGCCCGACGACCGTTTTTGATGACCGTGGGAGCCCACATGAAAGACAAACTGCCGTTTCCGCTGCTGGAGACTCCCGCTGCCCTGGCCAGCTGCAATGGTTGGACGGAGGAGGTCTATCGCGACTTGCTCGCGCTGCAGGAGGGCTCCATCAGCCATGACGCGTTGGATGCCAAGTACCTGTACCGCCGGGCCATCCTGACGCTCGATCTCACGGGCTTCACCGTGCAGGCCATGAAAGACCGCCCGCTCAACGCGCTCCTGCGCATCCTGGATGCGCAGAAAGTCTGTATTCCGGTGCAGCATGAGCACGGCGCACTGCTCGTACGCGCGTTTGCCGACGACCTCGTCGGCCTGTTCGAGGAGCCCGGCCGGGCGCTCGACGCCGCATTCGAGATTCACCGCCGCGTGACTGCATTCAATCACTCGGAGCATGCGACGGAGCAACCGGCGCTCGCCTGCATCGGCATCGGTTACGGTCAGGTATACGCGATCGGTCCCAACCTGGCGATGGGCGACGAAATGAATCGTGCTTCGAAGCTCGGCGAAGACACTGCCCGCGGCAATGAGACGCTGATTACGTCGAATGCCTATTTTGCGCTGCGCAGCCGCTCCGACGTCCTGTTCGAGCAGCTCGCGAGCGACGACCAGCTGTTTCCGTATTACCGGGCGTCGCCGCGCTGAATTGAGTCGTCAATCCCCGCGGGCGGCAGCCCAGCCTGGATCGCACGCAGTCGCCGACACAACCGTTCCGCCCACTGTCCGCTGGCGCACAGACGATGTGAGTCGGTCGCGGGATCATGCGAGCCGTGGTCACGATTGACTGGAGCGCTGATGCCCCGTAGCAGACTACCTGTCCAGGCGAGCTTCAAGAGTGCCGGTGCTCCCCCCGAAGCAGCGCGCATGGCCGGGGAGCGTGCGCAGGTTTTGCTCGACTCGATCGGGGATGCCGTTCTCAGCACTGACCTGGCGGGCAACGTCACGTATATGAATCCGGTCGCCGAGCGCATGACCGGTTGGTCCAGCTGGGAGGCGACCGGCCGACCGCTGCCGGAAGTGATGCGGATCATCGACGCGGAAAGTCGCGAGTCCGTGCGGGATCCGCTGGCCCTGGCGGTGCAGCGTGACACCAGTGTCGGCGTGGGCGAGAACTGTCTGCTGATCGGCCGGGATGGGCGCGAGTCTGCGATCGAAGATACTGCCGCCCCGATTCATGACCGGCACGGCAACGTGACTGGCGCGGTGATCGTGTTTCACGATGTGGGCGCGGCGCGCGCCTTGTCGCTGCGAATGTCGCATCTGGCGCAACACGACGTTCTTACGGGCCTGCCCAACCGGATGCTGCTGACCGACCGGCTCGAGCGGGCCATGGCAACAGCGTGTCGCCATGGCAACCAGCTGGCCGTATTGTTCATGGACCTGGACCGCTTCAAACCCATCAACGATCGACTCGGTCACGCGGTCGGCGACAAGGTGCTGCAGTCAGTCGCGAGTCGACTGGTGGCGGGAGTGCGCAAGTCGGACACCGTGAGCCGGCTCGGTGGCGATGAATTCGTCGTTCTGTTGTCTGAGGTGGCCTGTACCGAGGATGTGGCATGCGCTGCGGATGCGCTGTGCGCCAGTATCGCCGCGCGGCACCGCATTGAAGGCCGGGATCTGCGCGTGACGGCGAGCGTGGGAATTGCGGTTTATCCCGGCGATGGCACGGATACCGAGACGCTGATGAAAAAGGCGGATTTTGCGTTGCTGAGCGCGAAGGCCTGCCGGCGTGCAGGGCCAAAATTGGTCAGCGCCGCCATGACTCGTGTCGGTTCAACGCCCCGGTAGTCTCAAGGCGGTATATGCCGGAGACACGCGCAAGCTTCGACTGCTCATGGACCAAGGAGAAACCTATGAACTGGGATCGCATCAAAGGAAACTGGAAGCAAGTGGCCGGCAGAGCCAAGGTGCAGTGGGGTAAGTTGACCGACGATGACCTGGAGGTCGTCGCCGGCCGCCGCGAGCAGCTTGCCGGCAAGATTCAGGAGCGCTACGGCATCGCCAAGGACGAAGCCGAGAAGCAGCTCGCTGCCTGGCAAGCCAAAGCCGACGACTCGTGGTTCTCGTAGAACGCTGACGCGAATTGATTCGCGTTTGAGAATGGCCTGAGCCCACGGCGTCCCGGGTTCGACTGCGAGCCGCGGGGCGCTATGCTTCAGGGCAGGGCTCAGTTCGCCGACCCGGAGAGACCGATGTTCCACTGCACAGCGATGTCGCGTTCCGCGGGCATCGTCCTTACGCTCTCCTGCTTTGTCGCCGCAGGATGCGCCGGGATCAGGCACGCACAGACGACGGAGCCGGTCCCGGTCGCGCAGCCTCCCGCGCCGATTGCGGTGGTCGAGGAAGCGCCCGTACCGACGGCGGCGCAAGTGGAGGTCGCACCGGCCGTTGCCGAAGCGCCCGTGCTGCCGGCTCCGCCGCCGGTTCAGCCTGTGCGCCCCGTGGAGCCCGCTCCGGCTGCGCGAGCCGAGGTCCCCAAAGTCCCCGCCAGCAGGGTTGCACCGGTCACGACGGTCGTGTCACCCAAGTCGCCACCGAGGCCGGTAGCTGCCGTTACGGCGGTGACCGCGCCCCCACCGCAGGCGATGCCAAAGGTTGCTGCGGTTCCTGCCGCACCGCAGCTGTCCCCCGCGCCGCTGGACTTCAAGGCGCTCGCGTCGCGACTCCGCGAAACCAAGGCCATCGGCGTGTTGACCAAGCTTGCGCTCAAGAACGAAGTCGACGACCTCGTGGACCGGTTCCGCGCCTACCACAAGCGCCAGGGCACGGCGACGCTCGCTGAATTGCGCCGCAATTACGACATGCTGCTCCTCAAGGTGCTTTCGCTGCTCCAGGACAGCGATCCGCCGTTGGCCCGGGACATCGTCAAGTCGCGCGCCGCAATCTGGAGCATCCTCGAGGATCCGAGGAAATTTACCGAATCCAATCTGATGGCAGGAGCAACACCGTGAGCATACGTGCAGGGGCATTGGCCCTGGTCGGAGTCGTGACGACAGGGTTCGGGGTAGCGGCGCTGGCCGTGGAAGAGACTCCCGGCGACGTTTCCGTCACGAAGGACCTGACGGCCGTGATTGCATTACACGGCCTGCCGTGCGGTAACGTCGTCAGTGCCACCGAGCAAGGACAGGACGACTACGTCGCCTCGTGCGAGAACGGCAATCGCTATCGCGTATTCGTGGGCGCAGATGGCCGGGTCATCGTGCAAAAAATCGACTAGTGTTTCCTGCCGCCAAGCAGGAGCAGCGCGGCGCCGATGGCGATTGCGCCCACACCGGCCCAGGCCGGAACGTTGACCGTCTGCTTTTCCTTCACGGACATTTCGATCGGCCCCACGTTGATGTCGTGAGTCTGCTTCGTGTAACTGAAGCTCCCGTAGGCGAGTCCGAGGGCACCAGCCACGATCAGCACGATGGCGGCAATCTTGACTGCATTCATGTTCGCTCCCTTCACGTCCGTCGCGAGGCAAATCCCGTACCGATCGTATACGGTCGCGCTGAAGCTACGCCAGCCGGCGGCAGGGTCTGTGCGGTAGCGAACCGAACAGGCCGGCGTCGTCGCAACCTCGAAGGGCGACGGCTGGTCGTGACGGAACCATGTTTGCAGCCAGACAAAAAAAGGACCCGGTGACGGGGGGCGTCACCGGGCCGCTTCATGGGCACCCGACCTGGGATGGAGGTGTCGAGTACCCGGGAACAGGATCGTCGAATGGATGGATAGGGTCTGTGCGGTACCTAACGCAGATCGCTGCTAATGCCGAAGCCGCCTGCCCAGAGCTGCGCTCAGGACTGGCCGTAGCGCGCCTTGGCTTCCTGGATGCATGTCACTTTGGCATCGTTCGCAAGCGAGTCGCACTTTTCCTTGGCGACGGCGTAGGCCGCATTGCGCTTCTCCAGCGCCGCCTGCTTGTCGGCTGCCTTGGTGGTTTCGCTTGCAGTCGCGTTGGCAGCGGTGGTTTTCTGCGCCTGCCCTGCCTCTGCCTTGGCAGCGACTTGCGCGCTCTGCGCCTGCTTGCGGCAGACGTCCTGCGCGTTGCCGGCGAGGTCGTCGCACTTTTCGTTGGCGATCGAATACGCCGCGTCCGCCTTGGCAATGCGCACGTCGTACCGGTGCTTGTCGGAATCGCCGTAGCTCAACTCGAGTTCCGCCTTCGCCACGTTCTCGCGACCGCTAGCCTCTGCGTTACATACGTCCTTGCGATTGCCAGCCAGCGCCTCGCACGTGGCCAGGTCGGCGGTGTGCCGGGCCGAGATGCTTTGTCCAGCAGACTTGTACTGCGCCTCCGAGATCCCGGCGCCCATGGCGCTTGCGCTCATGGCAAGGCCTATGGCGGCCGAGAGTGCGGTGATTTTGAGCTTGTTCATGTGTATTCCTCGATGCGTTGTTTACGATTCGAGGGGAGGAGACTATTTCAGTCGATAGCCTGCGTCCGTCTCCTGGCGCACAGAGCCGGCCACTCTGCGGCCCGAACGAGCGCTGCCCTTGAGTCAATGTGCCGCGACGAAGGACCCGGCGGCCTGCAGGCAACTCGCACTCTGGCAGACAACAAAAACCCGCGGCGTACAGGCCGCGGGTTCCTGTTGCAGCTGAACGAGTCGCTTACGGCTCGTTGCGCGGCGTCGTCACGTCGGTCGGCGGAGTCGGCGTCCATTCCCGGGGCTCGGAAGCCGTTGCGACCGGAGTCGGCTCACGCACCACGACCGGGGCGGGTGCCGCTTCGCGTGGCGGCGCCGGTGGGGCGGGTGGTGCTGCGGGCCGATCGAAGTCGAATGAACGCGGTTCGGGCGCCCGCGGTGCTTCATAGCTCGGCTCGGGCGCGCGAGGTGCGTCAGACTCGCGCGGGGCACCGAGAGATTGCGGAGCTGGCGTAAAGCCAGCATTGTCGCCGCCACCCGCTTCGTCACCTCCTGCACCACCCGGACCTTCGTCGAAGTTGCCTTCGCTGGCAGCGCCCACGGCAGCGCCGGGACCGTAGCCTTCACCACCTTCACTGCGACCGCGGCGACGACGGCCGCCGCGACGCGACCTGCGTCCAGTGCGCTCGCTGCGATCGCCCTCGGGACGCTGCTGCTGGCCGTCACCCATCGGTGGTGCGACTGAGGCGTCGGCTGTGTTCATGTCGTTCGCGACGGCTGCGACGACCGCCGTGGCTGCTGCGACCGGCTCACGCGCTTCCTGCGGCTCGCGGTATTCACGCGGGGGCCTTGGTTCGCGGGGTTCGCGTGGCTCGCGCGGAGGACGCGCTTGCTGCGGCTGGCGCTGGCCCTGACCAGCGTCGCGACGTCCGCCACGCGGACCTTCGTCACGGCGTGGCTGTTGCGGCTGCGCCCGACTCTGCTCGTCGCGACGCGGTTCGTTGCCGCGGGCCGGCTGGCCCAGGCCCGGTGCGCCTTCAGCACGGTTTTCGCGGCGTGCTTCGTCACGCGAGCCACGTTCACCGCGGCCCTCGCTGCGACCGCGTCCATCACGACCGTCGCGGCCGTCGCGGCGACCATCGCGAGCACGGCCGCGTTCGCTGCGATCGCGGTCATGGCGCGGGCGATCACGTTCGCCGTCCTTGCTACCGCGACCGACGTTCGAGGGCGCCGCCGCCTGCGGTTCGGGCGCACGCTTGTCGCCTGCGAACCAGCGCCACATCCGCACGAGCACGTTGTCGCGCGGACCAAAAGCGGGTGCGGCAACGGCTACTGGAGCCGCTGCGATCACGACCGGGGCGGCCACGACCTCGGCGGCCGCAGGCGGGGCAGGGGTGCTCGGGATGATCGTCGTCACCGCGGGCTGCTGCGGCGTCGGGGCCGTTTCTTCCTCGGCCGACGCGATCGCGTCGAGATCGATCTTCGGCTCGATCGCCATGTGGTGGCTGATGACCGAGTTCTCGGGCAGGTCGGTCTCGTCGTCGCGCACGCGGCGCAATTCGTAGGCCGGCGTCTCGAGGTACTTGTTCGGCACCAGGACGATGTCGACGTGACTGCGCGCTTCGATGTCGTGCAGCCAGTCGCGCTTCTCGTTCATGAGGTAGGTCGCGACGTCGACCGGCAACTGCGCGATGACCTTGGCGGTGCGGTCCTTGCGCGCCTCCTCGCCGATCAGCCGCAATACCGCGAGCGCCAGCGATTCGACGCTGCGGATTACGCCCATGCCGGTGCAACGCGGGCAGACGATGTTGGTCGATTCGCTGATCGACGGCCGCAGGCGCTGCCGCGAGAGCTCGAGCAGGCCGAAGCGGGAAATCTTGCCCAGCTGGATGCGGGCACGGTCCTGCTTGACCGCGTCGCGCAGGCGATCTTCGACTGCGCGCTGGTTCTTGGCCGACTCCATGTCGATGAAGTCGATGACGATCAGGCCGCCGACGTCACGCAACCTCATCTGGCGCGCAATTTCGTCCGCGGCTTCGAGGTTGGTGTTGCAGGCGGTCGTCTCGATGTCGGTGCCGCGGGTGCTGCGCGCCGAGTTGATGTCGATCGAGACCAGCGCTTCGGTGTGGTCGATCACGATGCTGCCGCCCGCGGGCAGAGTCACCTTGTGGGAATACGCTGACTCGATCTGGCTCTCGATCTGGTACCGCGTGAACAACGGCACGTGGTCGTCGTAGAGCTTGAGCTTGCGCAGGTTGTTCGGCATGAAGCGCTGCATGTATTCGCGCGCTTCCTCGTAGACCTCCTGCTTGTCGATCAGGATCTCACCGATGTCGTCGCTGAGGTAGTCACGGAGCGCCCGCAGGATCGCAGTGCTCTCGCGGTAGATCAGGAATGGCGAGGGGCGGCTGTCGGACGCCTGCTGAATCGCGTTCCAGATGTCGACGAGGTTGTTGAGGTCCCACTGCAGCTCTTCAGAACTGCGGCCCACGCCGGCGGTGCGCACGATGGCGCCCATGCCGTCGGGTATCTGCAGCGAGTCCATCGCTTCGCGCAGGGCATCGCGGTCGTCGCCTTCGACGCGGCGCGACACGCCACCGGCGCGGGGGTTGTTCGGCATCAGGACCAGGAACCGGCCCGCCAGGCTGATGAAGGTGGTGAGCGCAGCGCCTTTGTTGCCGCGCTCTTCCTTCTCGACCTGGACGATGATCTCCTGGCCTTCCTCGATCAGGTCACGGATGCCGCGGCTGCCGCCTTCCTGGCCGGGTTGCTTGTCCTTGAAGAACGCCTTGGAGACTTCCTTCAGCGGGAGAAAGCCGTGGCGGTCGGCGCCGTAGTCGATGAACGCGGCCTCGAGGCTCGGTTCGACCCGGGTGATGCGACCCTTGTAGACGTTGGCTTTCTTGGTCTCGCGCGACGGTATTTCTATGTCGAGGTCGTAGATTCGCTGGCCGTCAACCAGCGCTACGCGCAACTCTTCTTCCTGAGTTGCGTTGACGAGCATTCTCTTCATCGGCCCTCTCGCTATTGGAGGTTGGGGCCGCGTACGGTTCGGACGGGTATTGGTGCCGTGGCGTGGGAAAAAGGTCTGGCAGCGACTGCGCGAGCGCTCATTTGCTGTTCTTCTGCACCGGCGCAGGGCGCACGATGCGTGACCGAATCCTGGTGCTGTCGGGCATCGTACCCGCCGAGGTCGCTGCGGGCCCGCTGCCCGCCGGGGCTGCGGCACCTGCGCGTGTCCGCGGCAGATCGATGGTCTGAAACTTCAGAACCAACTAAGATTGCGGGCGCCCCGCACAACCCGAAGGGCGTGCAACCGCGCGTCGCTCATTCGGCGCTGCCTGATGTTGCTTGGACGCACCAGCGCATTGCCTAGCGCCGGAATGTAACAAGCGAAGGCCCGAAAATCAATGGCTTACGAAATAGACCCGGCAACCGACGAGAAGACCGCCGAGCCGGAACCCGGCCGCGGTGTTACCCACGTGGAAGTGACCGAAGACGACGCCGGGACGCGGCTCGACAACTTTCTCGTCCGGCAACTGAAGGACGTCCCGCGTACGCACGTGTTTCGCCTGCTGCGCAAGGGCGAGGTGCGTGTCAACAGGAAGCGCGCCAAGCCCGACCAGCGGGTCGCGCTGGGCGACATCGTCCGCATTCCACCTGTGCGCAAGGCGGAGGACGTGCCGCCGCCAGCCACGCCCCGGACCGCCAGTGAGTCGCTGCAGAAGCTGGTGCTCGACTCGATCACCTATGAGGACAGCGACCTCATCGTCTTCAACAAGCCGCCGGGCCTTGCGGTTCACGGCGGCAGCGCAACCGACTTCGGCCTGATTGAGGCGCTCCGCGGCGCTCGGCCCGGGCAGCCCGACCTCGAACTCGTGCACCGGCTCGACCGCGACACCAGCGGCTGCCTGCTGGTGGCGAAACGGCGTGCTGCGCTGCGCGACCTGCACCTGCAGCTGCGCGAAGGCCGGACTGAAAAGCATTACCTGGCACTGGTCTGCGGCAAGTGGAACCTTGGGACCAAGCGGATCGAACTGGCGCTCGATACCGACGAGCGCCGCAGCGGTGAGCGGCACGTGGCTGTGCGGGCGCACGGCAAGAAGTCCGTCAGCACGTTCAAGCCCGTGCAGTTCTTCGGCAACCTGGCGACACTGATGGAAGTCGAGATCGACACCGGCAAGACGCACCAGATCCGCGTGCATGCGGCGCATGCCGGGCACCCCGTGGCCGGCGACGACAAGTACGGCAACCGTATCTTCAACGAGATTTTCAAGGACTACGGCCTGAAGCGGATGTTCCTGCATTCGTCATCCCTCGGCTTCACGCGGCCCGGCACCCGCGAGCCCATGCTGGCGAGCGCGCCGTTGCCGCCCGAACTCGGTGCGGTGCTGGACACGCTCACGCGTGGCAAGGCTCGGGCACCTCAGGACGAGCGCGGCAAGACGTTGAAGCCGGAAGGCGCGCGTGGACCGATCGTCGCGCCGCGCGTGCAGCGACCGGCACTGGTGCCGCAGACGGGCAAGCCGAAGACAGGCGCATCCCGGACGGGGAACCCCAGGGCGGCCAAGCACGGCCCTGCTAAGGGATCGGGACCCGTGCGCGGCGAAGGGCGCCGCAGAGCCAGGACAACGGGAGGCCGGTAAGGCCCGTCGGATCGATCGATTCGATCCGGTCGAAGAGGGCGATGCCTAAGGATTCGGCTTTGAAGCCGCCGGCGCAGTCGAGTGGCTGGTCGCGCTCGATGTAGCGGTCGATTTCGGCGTCGGACAGGTCCCGGAATTTCACCACCGTGCGGTCGACGTGCGATTCGGTGCGGCCGGCCGAGCCATCGATGACGTGGACCGCGGTGAGGAAGACGACCTCCTGGCCAGACGACGCCCGCAGCTGTTCGCGGCAACGCTCGACGGTACCGGGTTTGCCGAGTACGTCCGTGCCACGCAGGGCCACCTGGTCGGAGCCGATGACGATCGCCTGGGGATGCCTGGCGGCGACCACCTCGGCCTTGATACGGGCGAGTCGTGTGGCCATCGCGGCGGCCGGTTCGCCAGGCAGGCGGGTTTCATCGGCCTCGGGGGCGAGGCACTCGAATGGCAGCCCGAGCCGCTGCAGCAGGGCGCGGCGGTAGGGAGATGTCGAGGCGAGAATCAGGCCCTTGGAAAACAAAGATTTAGGCTCGTTTTTTCTTTGACAGGGCCGGGGTGCGTCACTATTATACGCGCCCCATGTCGCCCGGCCCTGCCGATCAGGTCAACGCCAAAGAACTGTCGGCGCGAGCCGCCGTCATTGAACGGCACCTCGATCTGCCACAGCTCGAACGCGTCGTGCAGGCGGGCGGTCTTCCCGGCACTCGCGTCAACGCGCGATTGCAGTTCGGCGCCTTCGAAGGCCGGACGACAGTCGACGTTCGTGTCGAGGGTACGGCGGTGCTGGAATGCCAGCGTTGCCTGCAGCCATGCCAGATCGTGGTGGACGAATCGGCGCTGGTCGCCATCGTTCGCGCCGAGACCGACGACGTGCCGGGCGGCTATGAGCCGTTCGTTGGAATGCCGGAGCAACTGTCGCTCTCGGCGCTGATCGAAGAGCAGGTGCTGCTCGCGTTGCCGCTCGTGCCCGCGCACGAAGCAGGCAGCCCGGAGTGCCTGTCGTCCGAGGCGGAAGTGGTGCCGTTGGCACCCGCTTCCGCGGTGGAGCCCGTTGCGGAAGAGGCAGCGGTGGAAAAGAAACAGACGCCCTTTGCGAATCTGCGGGAGCTGCTCGAAAAGAAAAACGAGCGCGGAC